>Ga0255775_1000001_pt1 | contig 354446 bp, 342 predicted proteins | sample 011ome_26_FD_179973 | JGI IMG/M metagenome (GOLD analysis project Ga0255775, IMG submission 179973) | Coastal salt marsh microbial communities from the Groves Creek Marsh, Skidaway Island, Georgia - 011511BT metaG (version 2) | ecosystem: Environmental > Aquatic > Marine > Intertidal zone >...
TGGCACAGAGAAGACCGATGGCACAGATGGATTAGATAGTTGTGATTTTGTATTGGCAAGTCAAACTGTAACTCCAAGTACAGCATGGAATGCTGCAGACTGTGATAGTGACGGAGTGAGCAATGCTTATGAAGTAACAGAGGGAACCGATCCATTGAATCCAGATAGTGATGGAGATGGCGTGCTTGATGGCACAGAGAAGACCGATGGCACAGATGGATTGGATTTTTGTTCATCAATTCCTTCGAACATAACACTTCCAGTAAGTCAAGCATTTTTAAATGCAGATTGTGATGGTGATGGTTTGAGTAATGGGGATGAGATTGGACCAGATGTAAAAAATCCAATTGATTCAGATAATGATGGTGTTTTTGATTATTTAGAGTTCAATAACCATACGACACCAATAGAAGATGATTTAGAAGTGTTCAATTTATTGACACCAAATAATGATGGAGAGAACGATGTTTTTGTAATCCGTAATATTGAGTTGTATCCTGAGAATACTTTAGAGATATACAACCGTTGGGGAGTTAAGGTATATAGTGTATCAGGCTATGGACAAAACGGAAGGTATTTCATAGGGATTTCCAATGGAAGAGGAGTTATCTCTCAATCTTCACTATTACCGACAGGGACATACTTTTATATTTTAAAATATAAATCAAGTTCAGGAGGTTTTAAAGAGCGAAAAGGTTATTTATACTTAACAAGGTAGGATATATTTAAATATAAAAGGAATCTTAAAAAAATAAAAAAAAATGAAAAAAACAGTCACACTTGTTATAGTACTGATAAGCGTTTTGAGTTATGCTCAGCAGGATGCTCAGTTTACGAACTATATGTATAATACGTTGAGTTTTAATCCGGCGTATGCTGGTTCCCGTGGAACGACAAGTATTTATTTATCACAACGTTCGCAGTGGGTTGGTTTGGATGGAGCACCGACAACGAATGTCCTTTCGTATCATTCCCCATTAGGTTCCTCTAATTTAGGTATCGGGGTAAGTTTTTTAAATGATGCGATAGGACCTGTTGAAGAGAATTTATTTTCTTTAGATATGAGTTATACGATCCAAACGTCTTATGATTATAAGTTGGCCTTTGGATTACGAGCGAGTGCTCATATGCTGAATGTAGATTTCACTCAGTTAAATATATTTAACCCAGGCGATGTATTGGCACAGAATAATATAAATAATCGGATATCTCCTAATCTTGGTTTTGGTGTTTTTTGGTATTCAGATAAGAGTTATTTAGGATTTTCGATTCCTAACTTGTTAGAGACCAAACATATCAATAAAGGTTTAAGTTCTTCTGTAAGTGCTGTTTCTAAAGAGCGTTTACATTATCATTTAACAGCAGGGTATATTTTTGATTTAAGTCAGGATGTACTATTCAAACCAGCATTATTAACCAAGATTGTCTCAGGGTCACCGTTACAGGTAGATATATCAGCAAATTTTCAGCTGTATGAGCAGTTTACTTTAGGGGCTTCGTATCGTATGGATGCAGCCGTGAGTTTTTTAGCAGGCTTTCAGCTAAACAGGAATTGGTTGTTGGGTTATGCGTATGATTTTGATACAAATAATTTATCAACTTACAATTCAGGTTCCCACGAGGTTTTTTTACGTTATGAAGTGTTTAGAACAGATAAAGTAAAATCCCCACGCTTCTTTTAGAAACAAAATGATAAAAAAATTAAAAAGATGAAATTACATTTTAATTATATTACACTTTGCTTACTATTAGTAAGTGGACTTATATATGGTCAACAAGATAGAGAAGCAACAGCTAATTCAAAGTACAATAGCATGTCTTACGCTGAGGCTATAGCTCTTTATAAAGGTTTGGTAGCAGATGGTTATGGTTCACCGGAGTTATTTGAGAATTTAGGGAATTCATATTATTTACAATCTAATTATGCGTTAGCTAGAGTAAGTTACGATTCATTATTTAAAAGAACTAAGGATGTTTCTAAGAGTACCTATTATAGATATATCAATGTGTTGCGAAGTGAGAAAGAAGATAAGAAGGCAGATAAGTTGTACGCTACATTATTAAAGAAATACCCAAAGGAGAAGATAGAAGATAAGCTTAAGAATCGTATTTTTTTAAGTCCAGAAGTACTTGGTGTTTCTTCAGTTACTCTAAAAAACTCAAAGATTAATTCTCCGTATTCAGATTACAAGGTTTCATATCTAGGAGAAGATAAGATTGTTTATTCAAGTAGCAAGGAGACAAAGAGTTTTTTATCTACCAAATCTATTTGGAATAATGAGGCTTATACGAACCTATACGAAAGTCGTTTTGATGGAGATAGCCTTATAGGTGAAGTTTCCAAATTAAAAGGTCGCATCAATAGATTTTACAATGAATCTTCAGCCGTTTTCACAAAAGATGGTAAAACGATGTATTTTACTAGAAACAATCATTTAGCAAATCAAGTAAAGACAGATTCTTTAGAAAATGTATTGCTAAAAATATACAAAGCAAAGTATAATGGGAAGCGTTGGATAGATGTAGAAGAGTTACCATTTAATAGCAACCAATACAACTGTGCACATCCGGCCTTGAGTCCTGATGAGGATTATTTGTATTTTTCATCAGACATGCCTGGCACAAAAGGAGAATCTGATTTGTATAGAGTATCTATAATTGATAACACTTATGGTACGCCAGAGAATTTAGGAGCTCAAATAAATACGTTAGGTAGAGATACTTTTCCATTTATCACCTCAGACAATGTTTTGATTTTTTCTTCAGATTATAGAAACGGACAAGGAGGATTAGATTTGTATTATACAGATTTAAAAAGTACGAATAAAAGAGTCTATACTTTTAGTGCTCCTATCAATTCTTCTTTTGATGATTTTGGTTTAGTTTATAAAGTCTCAGAGGGTACAGGTTTTATGTCTTCAAACCGTAAAGAAGACAATGTAGGTTCAGATGATATTTATGCGTTATCAGGATTATCGATACCTAAATTAGAAGATTTGACAGTAATGATCAAATCGAAGAAAGGGAATGATGTAATAGGAAATACATCGGTTAGCTTATCAAATGAAAATAACAATATTTTAGGGTCTATAGCAGCAATCAATAACCAAGTATCTTTAAATGACTTAGATCTATCAAAGACCTATATATTGGAGGTGAATAATGAGAATTATCAACCATATGCTTCCTCACTAAAATTTGAAGGCACCAACACTACTACTATTTACCTTACAGAGAAAGCGCCACCACCGGCACCAGTAGACTTGCAGGAGCTTTTAAAGTTAGAGAATATTTACTTTGATTTTGACAAGCATGCAATTAGAAGCGATGCTGCAATTGAGTTAGCTAAGATTGTAGAGATATTAAACAGATATCCAGTAATAAACTTAGAGATCATTGGACACACAGATAGTTTTGGACCTGCTGCATACAATGAGAGGTTGTCTGCTAGAAGAGCAGCGTCAACAAAACAATGGTTGGTAGATAGAGGGATCTCAGCAGATCGAATAACCACCTTCGGTTATGGGGAGAAACAGCCTATCAATGATTGCGAAAGAAATAAATGTACAAAAGAACAACACAATCAAAACCGTAGAACAGAGTTTTTAATCAAACAATAACAGACAACTTTTTATAAAACTTCAGAAAAGACTCAAATGGATTGTGATTGTTTGGGTCTTTTTTTGTTTGATTTTATAAAATCATTTGTATTACTAAAAAGGATAATCAAAGGTCATCTCTTTTAAATTCATAACTCTACAAATCGCTTATTTTAAATCTAGATATTAAGACAATCGGTTCTGAAGTTCGAATAAAGTCCCTGCGAGTGAATTTTATGTTCGATATTTGAATACGGAAGTCTACTATAACAATAAAACGGTTATACTTTTATAAAGTGTAGCCGTTTTTTTTGTACATTTTTTTAATTCTTTACAATTTTTTGTGTGGTTCGTTTAACACCATCAGAAAGTTCAAGTATGTAAACCCCTTTTTCTAATTGGCTAATATCTATACTATTAGTAATAGATACTTTCATTACCTTTTTCCAAGAATGTCATAAACAACAACGTTTAATTTAGAATAATTACCGTCTATGTATATCATATCTGAAGTAGGAATTGGATAAATTGAAACTAAATGATTTTTATGAAAGTCAATTAGGCTTAGAAAGAGTAGTATTGTTCGAAAATAGAAGTAAAGGAGGTTTTATATTTGGCTATACAGATAACCATGTAAAAGTTAAAACATCATGGGACCCTAAACTAGGAAACACACTTCATAAAATTAAGTTAACAGGAATAAATGGAAGTTTTATGACTTTTGATTTTATTAAAGATGAAAGCTTTATTACACATGATAGCTACGTTCATATTTAAGAGTTGGCAGTTTCAAAACATCCTTAAATCATGTTAATTTGTTTTCAAAAAAGTGTCGTAATTTTCTATGGATTGAATAATTAATTTCACCGCTTCTACATAAAACTCTTGATTGATATTTTCAAAAGTATCAGTGTCTTTATGGTAGTCTTTATGATCTTCTACCCCGAAATAAATAAAAGGTATTTTTTCTTTATGAAAAGACCTATGATCAGAAGAATTGGTCCAGTTTTGCATAGTTTTATCATTCGGGTTGTCATGTCCAGATAATAAATCAATTGAAGATTTTACTTTTGTTAACGGTTCTTTTAACTGAGGATAATGAAACAATCCACATGCATATAATTCGTTTTTATCGTTATGAGCAATCATATCCATATTAACATTTAAAACGATATTTTCTTTTCCTAAAGGGAAGTTTTTCACTAAATACGAAGAACCATGCATTCCTGCTTCTTCAGCATCTACAGTTGCAAAAATGAGTGTATGATTTGGAGTTTTGTCTTTAAAATAATCTGCAATTGTAATTACAGCTGCAGTACCAGAAGCATCATCATCTGCACCATTATAAATTTTCCCATTTCTAATACCTAAATGATCGTGATGTCCAGTAATTACAATTACGTTATCAGATTTTCCTTTAATCATACCTATAACATTTCCTCCAACAACAGTTGTATCTGGTACATTTGTGTCGTTTTTGTCCTTCCCTTTTACAGGAAACATACGCTGCCTTCTAACGCCTTTGTAGGTTGTGGTAAATTCTTGGATATAACCATTTTCTAAAACTGTAGCCAATTGTAATCTTTTAAATTCATTGGCAATTAACTGTTGAGCTTTATAATTTCCAGGTTTAGAAAACCCTCTTCCTTCTAAAGAATCACTAGCCAATATTTTTATATTATTTAATAGTTGAACTTCATTAATTGTAATGTTGTTTGAGGTAGAAACTGAATTTAGTTGATTGGCTTTTTTTGGTTCGGTTGATTTACATCCAATAAATAAAAGTGCAAAAAAAAGAGCAAAAAGAAGTGCTTTGGTTTTCATATGATTGACTATTTGGTTTTGTCTAATAGGGTAAAGATAATGAATAATTGAAATCTTAGTCATTATTTTTCAGTAGAATATTATTTGGTCTCTAACATGATATGAATAGTAGAATATGTTATATTTGAAAACTTTTAAAATTTAAAAAAAGACCTTGCAAAGAGCTATAACTTTCCTTTTAATATTCTTTTGTTCCTTTACTGTTTTAAGTCAAGAAACATTACCAATCTACTCAGATTATTTGTCAGACAATGTGTTTTTATTACATCCTTCTGCAGCTGGTATTGGAAATTGTGGAAAAATTAGATTAACAGGGAGAAAACAATGGCAAGGAGTTGATGGAGCACCCGAATTACAATCATTAAGTTTCCATAATAAATTTGGAGAAAATGCAGCATTGGGTTTAGTAATTTTTAATGATAAAAATGGATTTCACTCTCAAAAAGGACTTCAAGCAACGTATGCATATCATTTAGATATGGGGAGTGGACAAGTTTTTCAACAACTTTCGTTTGGGCTGTCGGCAACAGTTGTTCAAAATCAGTCAGATCAAAGAACTTTTTTTGGTGATATAGCTGTGCAACAGTTAATTGAAAGCTCAAGTTATTTCAATGCAGATTTTAGCGTTGCATATCATAGAGCAGGATTTTCATCCTATTTCACGGTAAAGAATTTGTTGCTTTCCGCTAAAAATAATTTAAATAATAGCCTGGAGCCTTTAGATTTAAGAAATTATATTTTTAGTGCAGGGTATTATTTAGAATATAAAGATATTGTAAACATAGAACCTTCATTTATGCTGCAATTAAGAGAAGGAACTGGAGAAACGATTGCAGATTTTAACATAAAAACATACAAAAATTTTAATAAGGCTCAACTTTGGGCAGCATTATCATATAGAAGAAACTTTGATAAAGGCTCAATAGAAAATTTAAGCTATGTAACACCGATTGTTGGCATAAATTATAACCAGATGATGGTTTCTTACACTTATACAAAACAGCTAGGTGAGATTGTTTTTTCTGATACTGGTTATCATCAAATTACGTTGGGAATAAATGTTTTTTGTAAAAGACCAAGAGCTTCAGCTTGTCCAAATATCAGTGGGTCTTTTTAGATTAGAAGTTTAATTTTTCTACCTTATAGTTTTTGTTTTCACCCAACACAAATTTTAATACATCTGTATTTGTATTCGAGTAAAAAAAATGGGTTGATACCAGTTTTTCAGAATTTATTAAATAGTTGCTTTCTAAAACTCTTTTAGTTTGTTTTGCAACAGCTTGACCAGAATCTATAATAGTTATGTCATTTCCTATAATATCTTTTATTTGAGGTATTAAATACGGATAATGGGTACAGCCTAAAACTAAGTAATCAATATTGTGCTGCATTAGCTTTTGTAGATAACTGTTTAAAAGTTGTGTCATTTCATTGGAGACTAATTGACCATTTTCTATCAACTCAACCAAGCCTTCTCCAACTTGTTCTATGATAGCAACTTCTTGATCTATATTATTAGAAGCTTTGGCAAATAAACTACTGTTTAGTGTACCTTTTGTAGCTAAAATTCCGATGTTTTTTGTTGTTGTATTTATGGATGCAGGTTTTATTGCGGGCTCAATTCCTATAAACGGAATTGCATAATTTTCTCTTAAATATGTTATGGCATTTGTTGTAGCAGTGTTACAGGCCACAACAATGATCTTGCAATTTTTATGAATTAAGAATTCGGTATTTTTTATACACAATTCAAGAATTTTTTCTTCTGATTTTTGACCATAAGGTGCATTTTTGCTATCTGATAAATAGATGGTTTTTTCATTTGGTAAAAGTTGATTAATTTCTTTCCAAATAGACGTTCCTCCAATTCCAGAGTCAAAAATGCCAATAGGTTGTTTTGAAGCTAAATTCATTGTTGAACAAAAATAAAAAAACCTACTTAGTAAAGTAGGTTTTTTGTTTTATTATTAAAGTAGATTTTTTAGAATCCTAATTTAGCTTTTACAGCGTCGTAGATGTCTGTTCCTTTTTCAAAGATAATTAATCCTCCACCTGGAGCAGAATTAAATACATACACCAATCCTTTTTCAGCTGCAACTTCTTTAATTGCCTTTTGAGCTTTTTCATAAATTGGATTTTTCAACTCAATTTCTTTTTTTCTCAACTCTTGCGTAGCAATTTGTTCAGCTTGTTGAATTTTAGCTGCATCACTTTGTAATTCAGCTTTTCTTCTAGCGTTTGTTTCTGGAGTTTGAGATTTCTCTTCAGCAGCATATCTTTGAGCTTTAGCTTGATATGTTTTTATATTAGCTTCAATATCGTCTTTATATGTTTTTTGAATTTTCTCTAGTTCAGAGTTTGCTTTTTTAGTAGCTGGCATTTCTTGTACTAACTTTGCAGTATCTATATGACCAATCTTTTGTGCATTAGCAACTCCTCCTAAACCTAACATAAATACAGCTATTAATAATAACTTTTTAAATTGTTTCATTTCTCCTTGTTTTAATTTTACTTTATTATTTATTTATTAATTTTTTTCTTTTTTATTTTTCGTAGCATTTCTTTTTTCCAAGAGCAATTTTCTTTTAGCTTCTTTTTCTTTCAGTAATTTATCTCTTTTCTCTTGAATTGCTTTTTTTCTATCTAAAGCTTTCTTTTCTTTAGCTTGTTTTATGACCTCTAGTTTCTTTTGATTCTCAATTTTCTTGTTCTGAGTTTCTGTCTTTTTAACGGTGTTTTGTATACTAGAAGTTTTAATTTTTCGATCTTTAACAATACTTGCTAAAACGAGTTCGCTAATATCGTATTTTTTATTTGAATATAACATGACTAATTCGCTAGATTTATCTAAAACAAAGTCATATTTTTTTCTTTTAGCAATATCTTGAATAGAATTATATATTAAATCTTGTATGGGTTGAACTATTTGTCTTCTTAAAAAGAATAAATCTCCTTTTGGACCAAAGTACAACGATTCTAATCTTGCTAATTCTTCTTTTTTTAATGTAATATCTTCTTCTCTTTCTACAATTAAATCTTTTGTTAAAATTGCTTTTTCGTTTGCTAAATCTGTTTTAAGAACTTCAATATGTCTTTCTAATTTAGATAAATTGCTTTTCCATTTTTCTATTTTGGCATTCAAATTTTCTTGAGCTGTAACATATTCTGGTACATTTTCTAAAATGTATTCCATATCGATGTATGCAAAGTTTTGACCTTTTTGCGCAATGCTATTTTGTACTGTAAACAAAAGAACGATTAATACGAATATTTTTTTCATCTTTAATAGTTTTTGTTTTGAAAAAACCATGCCAAAAAATGAATACATTACTAAGAAAGTATTTAATTTTTAGAACTGTCTTCCAATAATAAAATGTGTTTGCCAACCAGATTTTGGAGCATTTGGTGAATTGTTATAAATTGGTAATGCATCATATCCATGAGCAAAATCAATTCCTAACAGGCCAAAAGCAGGCATAAAAATACGTATTCCAAGACCGGCAGACCTTTTTAACTCAAACGGATTATAACTATTAAAATTGTCATAAGAATTTCCAGCCTCTAAAAACCCTAAAGTATAAATAGATGCAGAAGGTTTGTCTGTAATAGAATATCGTAATTCTAATTGAAATTTATTATATATTGTTCCTCCTTGTATAGAAGATAGCTGATTATTTTCATAGCCTCTTAATCCAACGGTTTCTCTTCCATCTAATTGATATGCTGCTAACCCGTCACCACCAACAAAAAATCTTTCAAAAGGTGTAGCGCCAACTTTGCTGCTATAATTTCCTAAAAACCCACCTTCAGCATTCATCATTAAAACAAGCTTATCAGTAAATGCAGTATACCATTTTCCTTTGAAACTTAACTTGTAATATTCCATCCATTTATACTTCTCAGCTAAATCAATGTTAGAGTAATCTTTTCCGTTTACTAAAGAGTAAGGGAATGTTAATTTTGCACCAATACTAAATTCTGAACCATATGTAGGGAAAATTAATGAAGGTCCTGCTGAGTTTCTAATCAATTGTATTTCGTACGATAAATTATTTAAATTCCCGTTGCTTAAAATATCTGTACCAACTCTAAATCCGTAATTATTTAAGCTAAAACTTTGATAGCTAAGAGATTGCGAAAGTTGAAAATAATCATCTGGCCATTGTAGTCTTTTTCCTAAACCTAATGAAACTCCAACAATACTTAAGTTTTGACTTTTGTCAACTAAACCAGTTGTATAATCGTATTGATATTGATTTGAATTGTATAATGAAAATGAAAAAGATTGAGGTTTTTTACCTCCTAACCAGGGTTCTGTAAACGAAAAGCTATATGTGCTATAGGTTCTACTTGCCTGTAAACGAAGAGATAATTTTTGACCATCTCCTGTTGGTAAAGGTTTGTACGCTTCTTTTTTAAAGATGTTTCTAATCGCAAAATTGTTAAACGATAAACCTAAGGTACCAATGAATGCACCACCACCATAACCACCTTGTAATTCTATTTGGCTACCACCTTTTTCTGTAACTGTAAAATCAATGTCAGCCGTTTTGTTTTGCCAGTCTGGTTTCACTTCTGGAGTAACATTTGTGTCAAAAAACCCTAACTGACCAATCTCTCTAATAGATCTAATAATTGCAGCACGATTAAATAAATCACCTGGTTTTACTCTTAGTTCTCTATAAATAACATGGTCATTTGTTTTGTCATTACCAATTACCGTTACTTTTTTAATGGTTGCTTTTTCGTCTTCACGAATTCTAATTTCTACAGTAATAGAGTCGTTTACTACTTTTGTTTCCACTGCATCAACGGAAGCAAATAAGAATCCATTATTATGATACAAAGTTTGTAAATCTTGAGAGTTTGGGGTGTTGTCACCTTTTACTCGTTCTTTTAAAACCGTTCCGTTATAAACATCCCCTTTGTCAATACCAAGAATTCTTGACAATTGATCAATAGTAAAGCTTTTATTACCAACATAATTTATATCACTAAAATAATATTGTTTTCCTTCTTCTACTTCAATTTCAATACTAATCGTATTGTCATCATTCCAAATTAGTTTATCATTTATAATTCGAGCATCTCTATAACCTTGTCTGCTATATTTTTCTATAATACTTTCTAAATCTTCTCTATAATTATCTTCTATATACTTTGAAGTTTTCCAAAACCTACCAAACATTTTTTCTTTGGTATTGCTCATTGCTTTTCTAAGCTTTCTATCAGAAAACTCGTTATTTCCTTTAAATGAGATGTCTTTTATTTTTATACGAGTTCCTCTGTCAATATGAACATCCATGTTTACAACATTAATGTCTGAGGTGTCTTTTGTTGTATTAATTGTTACTTTGGTTTTTAAAAACCCTTTGTCTGTAAATTTCTTTTTAAAGTAGTTGGTAGATGTTACAATTAAGTTGTCAGTTACCATAGCGCCTGTTTTAAGGTCGGTATCTTTTTTCAACTCTTTTCTTCTAGATTTTTTAACTCCAGAGAAAGTAACTTCCTTTAGTTGCGGTAATTCTTTTACGTTAAATTGAAGATACACTGAATTGCCATCAATTTTTGCTATATATACATCAACATCACTAAATTGCTTACTGTCATATAGTTTTTTGATAGCACTTGTTAATTTATCTCCAGGAAGTTTAATGTTTTGACCGTTTCTTAAACCCGTAAATATTTTAACGGTTTCTTCGCTAAACTTTTTTAAACCAGTAACGGTAATGCCTCCTAATACATATTCTTGCCCTTTTACGTAAGATATTTTAGTAGGAATAGTGTCCTTAGGTGTTGGATTATTAGTTTGTCCGTTAACAGTTGCAGTTAAAAAACTTAATAAAAATAGTACTACAATAGTATATTTACTCATCTGGTGTTTCAATTTGTTCGCTAGTTTTACCAAAGCGTCGTTCTCTATTTTGATATTCAATTATTGCGTCAAAAAAATCGCTCTTTCTAAAATCTGGCCAAAGAATATCTGTAAAATATAATTCGGCATATGCCATTTGCCACAATAAAAAATTACTGATGCGTTGTTCACCACTTGTGCGAATCATTAAATCAATATCGGGCAAATTAAATGTATATAAATGATTATTAATAACTTTTTCGTTAATTTCTTCTACTTGAAGCTGGTTATTAACAACTTTTTTAGATATGTTTTTGATAGTATTAACAATTTCTTCTCTTGAACCATAACTAAGAGCAAGAGTTAATACAATTCTTTTATTTGTTTTGGTAATTTCAATTACATGTTTTAATTCCCTTTGAGCTTTTTCAGGTAAGATTTGTAAATTTCCAATAGCATTAACTTTTACTTCATTTTTTTGAAAAGTTGGAAGTTCATTTTTTAAAGATGACACTAATAATTTCATTAATGCATTAACTTCCATTTTTGGGCGGTTCCAGTTTTCAGTTGAAAAAGCATATAATGTAATTGCTTTTACTCCAATTTCAGCAGCAGCTTCAACAGATTCTCTTACAGCTGTTAAGGCGTTTCTATGTCCAAAAATACGCTCCATGCCTTTACTTTTAGCCCAGCGACCATTGCCGTCCATAATAATAGCAACATGTTGAGGTACTTTGTGTAAACTTATTTGTAGTTTTTTATCCATATATTATCTTAACTCTGCATAACAAGCAGGTCTTCCAAAAGCATAAAGTAAAGAAACACCTGTAAATACATACCAGTCATTTGAGTTGCCTCCAAAATTGAGTGTTGGTATTTTACTTGTTGTGTAATCTAGCTCATCTGTCAATGTGTATCTTACTCTTGTTTCTAATGAGAATCCAATATTATCTCTTATTTTCCCTTTAAATCCTAATCCAAACGGAATCGCATATGAAAATTTTGTTTTAAAATTATTTTGCCCAGCGTTATTCTGAGAATCAATAATTTCATGAGCGAAACCTGCAACTTCAAGTAAAATATAAGGTGTATATTTTTTGTCAGTTGAGGTCATGTCATATTCAAAAAAATTATATTCAATCCCTACAGCTATTTCTTTAATTGTGTTTTTAAAATTAAAACCTCTATTTACTCTAACAATGTTTGATGACTTTAAATCATCTCCTTTAATCGGAATATAACTTAAGGTCCCTCTTAAAGCAATTCTTGGGTTTAGATTGTGTTTGTAAACAATTCCTCCAGCAATACTATTCGGATAAATATAAGTTGAATTTCCAACATCTCCAATGTAATTGCTCCCTCCAATAAACACTCCAATTTCATTTATTTGGCTCCATGAAATACTTGTAACACAAATAAATACTATTGCTAAAAGTTGTTTCTTCATCTTAAAAAATAGCGTGCAAATATAGTTAATTCAATTTGCTTTATAAAGTTAATAACTTGTCTTTTTTGAATAACTATAATTTTAGGGAAATATTGTGGTGTTTTATCAATGTTTAAAGTCGTTTCTCGTGTCTTCTCCCCACAATAATTTACTTCTAAGGGTTTTTAGAAATGAATGATTGTTCAATGCAATTGTTTTAATTGTAAAATCTGCTTTCTTAATAAAAACCTGAGTTGTTTCATTTATGGTACAGATTCTAGAATCTAAAGACATTAAAAAGATGTGTTCTCTTCCGCTAACTTCCAATCTTATTTTTGTGTTTTCAGAAATAACCAAAGGCCTTGCATTTAAGTTATGTGGAGCTATTGGTGTAATTACGATGCTTTTAGAATCAGGTAAAACAACAGGACCATTGCAACTTAAAGAATAACCTGTAGAGCCAGTTGGAGTTGAAATAATCAATCCATCTGACCAATAATTGGTCAAATATTCGTCGTCTAAAAAAGTTTTAACTCCAATCATAGAAGTGGTGTTTTTTCTAGCAACGGTTACTTCGTTTAAAGCAAAATTAATTTCAGAAATTGCTGCTGTTTTTGGAGTTGTTTTTACACTTAAAAGTGTTCTTTCTTGAATTTTATACTCTTTTATTAAGAGTTGTTCTATTGCTTGCTCTATTTCTTCTTTTTGAATGGTTGCTAAAAAACCTAGTCGCCCAGTGTTAATTCCTAAAACCGGAATGTTTAAATTGCGAATATATGTTATGGATCTTAGTATTGTTCCGTCTCCACCAATAGTAAAAAACAAGTCAAAAGAATTATTTAAATCATTAAAATGAGAAAATGTTGGATACTTTTTAGGCAATAGGTTTTCTTTTTGAAAAAGAGTGTAAAACTCCTTTTCAAAAAAAATAACAATGCTTTTTTCTTGTAAAACTTTAATCAAAAGCAATACTTCATTTATAGAGCTTGTGTTAAAAGATTGACCGTAAATTGCTACTTTCTTCATCTACTATGTATTTAAGAATTTTTGTAAATAATCCGATCTATTTTTTAGTTCTTCTAAATAAATATCGTCTTTATGTTCTGTGATAATAGTATAATTATAACGTCTAAACGTTTGAATAATTTCATTTATTTCTTGTGAAGAAATTTTGAGCGTTATTTCTACTTTGTCATTGGTTCTTTTCGATTCATAACATCCTAATACTATTGCCTTATTAGATTCTATAATTTGAGAAACTTCGCTCATGGTGTAATCTTTTGTGTTCTTTTCAATCACTAAAATAAATCCTTCAGAATTTAAAAAAGGGGTTTGCGAAAAGACATCTAAAACATCATTTAAATCAATATAACCAAGATACTTCTGATTAACTACTGCTGGGATAATGTTTGTATCATTATCAGCAAAAATAGTTAATAATTCTAGCAAAGATTCATTATTGTTCATTTGAAAATGATCAAAAATATCTAAAGATTCTTTTAATAATTCTTCCTTGTTTTCTATCGTAAATATATCAGTTTGAGAAATACATCCAATATAAAGGCCATTATCTGCAACAGGAATATGTGTAATTGGAAATTCTTTGCAAAGTTTTAATGCCTCTTTAACAGTGCTTTGGGTTGTTAAAGGGTTAAAATCGTTTACTATGTATTCGGTAATATTCATATGTTACGAATATAAGATAAAAAGGATAATAATTTTTGTTGAAATCTGTACTTTTGTTGTTTAGTATTTTAAGATGACAAAGTTAAGTGTAAATGTAAATAAAATTGCTACGTTGCGTAATTCTCGCGGTGGAGATGTTCCTAATCTTTTAAAAGTGGCTAGCGATATAGAATCTTTTGGAGCAGAAGGGATTACCATTCATCCAAGGCCAGATGAGCGTCACATTCGCTATCAAGATGCCTATGATTTAAAAGAAATTGTAAAAACAGAGTACAATATTGAAGGAAATCCAATTCCGAATTTTATGGAAATGGTATTACAAATTAAGCCTACGCAAGTTACGTTGGTTCCTGATAGTGTTGATGCCTTAACGTCAAATGCTGGTTGGGATACGATAGCGCATCAATCTTTTCTGCAAGAAGTAATTTCTGAATTTAAAAAAGCAGGCATAAGAACTTCAATTTTTATTGATACAGATATACAATTGATTGAAGCTGCTGCAAAAACAGGAGCAGATAGAATTGAGTTATATACCGAAGAATTTGCGACTCAATTCGACTTAGGAAATAAAAACGCGATAAAACTATATACAGATGCAGCAATTTTAGCGCATGATTTAGGAATGGGAATTAATGCTGGTCACGATTTAAGTTTAGAAAACATCAAATTCTTTAAAGAAAATATTCCAAATTTAGCAGAAGTTTCAATTGGACATGCACTCATTTCTGAATCATTATATTTAGGGTTAGAAAATGTAGTAAATATGTATTTACATCGATTAAAATAAGATGCAGCTTTTACATTCTAGAATTATTGGAGAAGGAAAACCATTGTTAATTTTACATGGTTATTTTGGCAATGGAGATAATTGGAAATCGATTGGAAACAAATTGTCAGACACTTTTCAAGTTCATTTAATTGATCAACGTAATCATGGACGTAGTTTTCATTCAGATGCGTTTGATTATGAATTAATGGTCGAAGATTTGTACCATTATATTCAGCAACATCAATTAGAAAAAGTGCACCTTTTAGGGCATTCTATGGGTGGAAAAACAGTAATGCTTTTTGCAGTAGAATACCCAGAATTAGTTGATAAATTAATCGTTGCAGATATTTCTCCGAGAATGTATCCACCACATCATCATGATATTTTAGATGCGCTAAATTCTATAGATTTCACAAAGCAAACTTCAAGAAAGTTGATTGATGAAAAATTAGCAGAAAAAATTCCTGAAATAGGTGTTCGTCAATTTTTGTTAAAAAGTATCTACTGGAAAGAAAAAGGACAATTAGATTTCCGTTTCAACTTACAATCTTTAATAGAAAATAATGATGAAGTAGGGGCGGCTTTGCCTTCTTTTACAATTTTTGAAGGAGAAACCTTGTTTTTAAAAGGTGAAAACTCTGGTTATATTTCTTCAAATGAAGAACCATTAATTAATGCACATTTTCCTAATAATAGGATTGTTACCATAAAAAATACAGGACATTGGCTACATGCAGAAAACCCTAAAGACTTTTTAAAAGCTTTAGAGGATTTCTTACAATTTTAAGAATATAAATAGTACTATTTTGGTCTGTATATTGCTCCAGTAGCAAAATCAACTATTGTGCTTGGTAAAAACAATAAAATGTCTGCAATTAAAGCGCCAACTCTAATTTCTCTTTGAGGTTGTCCAGGCAAGGGTTTTGTTTTTTGGTACGCAGTAATAGGCCCTCCAAAAACTGTTGCACAGCCTGTCATTGATAAAGCTAAAAAACAAACAAGGATACTCTTAACTATTTTTTCATAATGCATATTGTGTATGGTGTAAATTACAACTTTATTTTCATATAGCTGACAAAATGCATCATCATTTCTCTTTTTGTTAAGATTTTCTGCCGTTTTATCAGTAAAATAGTTTTGGCTTACTTTTCGCACAACTCTTTAAAATTAATACAGTTAAAAAATGAATTTTATTCTTAACTTACTCTTAACAGCTATTGCTGTTTTTGTGTTGGCATCAATTTTACCCGGAGTTGAAATTGCAAATTATGTAACCGCTGTTTGGGTGGCCTTTGAAATAGCCGTGTTAAACATGTTTGTGCGCCCGCTTTTAATATTCTTTACCCTGCCAGCAACAATAGTAACACTTGGGTTGTTTTTATTTGTTATTAATGCGCTCATAATTTTATTGGCAGCGAATTTGGTTGGCGGATTTTTAGTGTCGAGTTTTTTCTCTGCATTATTATTTAGCATTTTATTATCCATCTTTAGATCTGCCTTATTCAAGATGATAAAAGACAAAAAAGAAGAATAATCAATTTAGCTGAAATAGAACAGTTTAAACCTTTGCAGAGTTGGTAAAAATCACTAATTTTGCAGCCAATTTTTAAGATTTATTGATACTATGAATATTACAAAAGAAAATGTAGATGCATTAAATGCAGTTGTTAAAGTTGATATTGTTGCTGAAGACTATCAAACTAAAGTAACAGAAGTTTTACAGGATTACCGTAAAAAAGCAAATATCCCAGGATTTAGAAGAGGTCATGTGCCAATGGGAATGGTAAAAAAACAATACGGTAAATCTATAATGATTGATGAGGTTAACAAATTACTACAAGAGTCTTTAAATAAATTTTTAACCGAAGAAAAGTTAGATATTTTAGGAAACCCAATCCCTAGAGTTCAAGAAGATTTTTCATGGGATACAGAAACTTTTTCGTTTGAATTTGAATTAGGTTTAGCGCCAGAATTTACTGTAGACTTATCTGCAAAAAAGAAAATTACACAATACAATATTGTTGCAGATGACGCTTTGATTGATAAAGAAGTAGAAAATTTACAATCTCGTTACGGAAAGATGAATACTGTTGATGCAGTAACAGAGGATGCAAATGTAACCGGAACTTTTGTAAACGAAGAAAAAGAAATTAATAAGAAATCTACCATTACTTTAGCAGATTTAAAAGGCAAAACAAACCTAAAGAAATTTGTAGGTGCAAAAGTTGGTGATGTAATTGAATTGAAAACAAAAGGGTTGTTTTCTGATGAGCATAAATTAGAGGTAACATTAGGATTGTCTCATGATGAGATTCATGGATTAGATATTAAAGTTTCTTTTACTGTTGAAGAAATTACCGTAACAGAATTAGCAGAATTAGATCAAGAGTTGTTTGATAAATTGTTTGTTGACGGAAGTGTAAAATCTGTAACAGAATTAAGAAATAGAATTAAAGAAGATGCAGAAAAACAATTCTCAGCACAAGGAGATCAACAATTATTAAATGCAGTTACAGAGTATTTAGTAGAAAACACAAAGTTTGATTTACCAGCTGAGTTTTTACAAAAATGGTTGGCAACTGCAGGAGAAAAAGAAATGACCGCAGAAGAAGCTGCAGAAGAATATGCAAAATCAGAAAAAGGATTGCGTTATCAACTAATCGAAGGAAAGATTATGAAAGATAACGACATCAAACTAGATTATGCAGAATTGGTAGACTATGCAAAAGGATTTATCAGAACACAAATGGCACAATTTGGTAATATGAATCCAGAAGAAAAAGAATTGGATGATATTGCTGCAAGAATCCTAGGAAACCAAGATGAAGCGAAACGTTTACAAGAACAATTAATTTCTCATAAATTGTTGACTTTTTATAAAGAAAACATCACTTTTAAAACAAAAGAAGTTACTTACGAAGATTTTATTAAAGAAGTTTATAAGTAGTATTAATTCTTATAGAATATAAAAATTAAAAACCTGAATTTATAATTCAGGTTTTTTTAGCCACCAATTGTAACAAAATAGTAAAGAAATAGTTCTTATATTTACAAATCAAACATTAAAAAAATAATCAGGAAATGGATTACGGTAAAGAGTTCGAAAAATACGCAACGAAACATCACGGAATAAGTAGCACACATATAGGGAAAATTACAAGTAGTTTAACGCCATACATTATGGAAGAGCGACAAATGAACATCACACAAATGGATGTTTTTTCTCGTTTGATGATGGACAGAATTATTTTTCTAGGAACAGGTATTAATGATCAGGTTGCCAATGTAATACAAGCGCAATTATTGTTTTTAGAAAGTGTAGATGCTTCTAAAGATATTTCAATTTATATCAATTCTCCTGGAGGAGGCGTTTATGCAGGTTTAGGTATTTATGACACCATGCAGTTTATAAAGCCAGATGTAGCAACAATATGTACAGGAATGGCAGCTTCTATGGGAGCAGTTTTGATGTGTGCAGGTGAGAAAGGAAAACGTTCTGCGCTACCACACTCAAGAATTATGATCCACCAACCATTAGGTGGAGCACAAGGGCAAGCATCAGATATAGAAATTACCGCAAGAGAAATATTAAAATTAAAGGATGAATTGTATGAAATAATTGCAAATCATTCTGGACAAACCATAGAAAAAGTAAATGCAGATTCTGATAGAGATTATTGGATGAAAGCTGATGAAGCTAAAAAATATGGTATGATTGATGAAGTTTTAATTAGAAAATAAATTAACAGCTTATGGCTATGAGCTATTAGCAAGAAACTTATAAAATGTCGAAAGAAGAAAACTTAGAATGCTCGTTTTGTGGACGCAAAAAAGCAGAAACCAACTTATTAATAGCTGGAATTGATGCACACATTTGCGATAAATGTATTGAGCAAGCAACAGGTATTTTAGAAGAAGAAATAGTAGAAAAGCAAACTAGCGGACTGTCTAAAGATTTAATGCTAAAAAAACCAAAAGAAATTAAGGAGTTTTTAGATCAATATATTATTGGACAAACAGAAACTAAAAAATCCATGTCGGTTGCTGTTTACAATCATTATAAGAGATTGTTGCAGTCAAAAAAAGAAGAAGATGATGTAGAAATTGAAAAAAGTAACATCATTTTAGTTGGAGAAACAGGAACAGGAAAAACATTGGTGGCAAAAACAATTGCTAAAATGTTAAATGTTCCATTTTCAATTGTAGATGCTACTGTTTTAACACAGGCGGGGTATGTAGGAGAAGATGTAGAAAGTATTTTAAGTAGATTGTTGCAAGTTGCAGATTACGACGTTATAAAGGCAGAAAGAGGGATTGTTTTTATTGATGAAATTGATAAAATTGCTCGTAAAGGAGACAATCCATCGATAACAAGAGATGTTTCTGGAGAAGGTGTTCAGCAAGCGTTGTTAAAATTATTGGAAGGGTCGGTTGTAAATGTTGCTCCAAAGGGAGGAAGAAAACATCCAGATCAAAAATTTATAGAAGTAAACACCAAAGATATTTTATTTATTGCAGGAGGTGCATTTTCTGGAATAGATAGAATTATTAGCAAGCGTTTAAACATGCAAGCGGTTGGGTATTCTGCTTCTGTTGCTGAAGATAAAGTTGATGAAGATAATTTATTGCAATACATCATTCCTTCAGATTTAAAAGCATTTGGTTTGATACCAGAAATTATTGGTCGTTTACCAGTGCTGAGTTATATGAATCCGTTAGATGCTGAAACGCTAAGAGCTATTTTAACAGAGCCTAAAAACTCAATCATCAAACAGTATACAAAACTGTTTTCTATGGATGATATTTCTTTTGAAATAGAAGAAGACGCCTTAAAATATATTGTAGATAAAGCAGTAGAATACAAATTAGGTGCAAGAGGTTTGCGTTCTTTGTGTGAAGCAATCTTTACAGATGCAATGTTTGAGTTGCCGAGTTCAGATGAAAAAGAATTTAAAGTAACCAAAGAGTATGCAGAAAATAAATTAACAAAGACAGCATTAAAGAAATTGAGTGTTGCTTCTTAAGAATATTTAAAATTAATTAAGACCTCATAAAAGATAACTTTGTGAGGTCTTTTTTTATATTTTTGTTTTATGATATCCAAACAAACCATAGATCGTGTTTTTGAAACTGCTAGAGTAGAAGAAGTGATTGGCGAGTTTGTACAATTAAAAAAAGCAGGAAGTAACTTCAAAGGATTAAGTCCGTTTACAGACGAGAAATCGCCTTCTTTTATGGTTTCTCCAGTAAAGCAAATTTGGAAAGATTTTAGTACAGGTAAAGGTGGAACGGCAGTTTCTTTTTTAATGGAGCACGAACACTATTCGTATCCAGAAGCTATTAAGTACTTAGCAAAGAAATACAATATTGAAATTGAAGAAACCGAGCAATCAGATGAGCAAAAGCAGCAATTAAATGAACGAGAAAGCATGTTTGTGGTTTCTAAATTTGCCGCTGAATATTTTCATGATTTGATGCTAAACACACAACAAGGAAAAGCAATTGGACTTTCTTACTTTAAAGAACGTGGTTTTAGAGATGATATCATCAAAAAGTTCGATTTAGGGTATTGTAAAGATGAGTGGGATAATTTTACCAAAGCGGCTTTAAAGAAAGGTTACAACATCAAATATTTAGCTTCTACAGGTTTAACTATTGTAAAAGAAAACAAGCAGTTTGATCGATTTAAAGGGCGTGTTTTATTTCCGATTCATTCTATGTCTGGAAGAATTTTAGGATTTGGAGGAAGAATTTTAACAAACGATAAAAAAGCAGCAAAGTATTTAAATTCGCCAGAAAGTGATATTTACCATAAGAGTAAAATTTTATACGGAATTTTTCAGGCAAAAAAAGAAATTGCCAAAGAAGACAATTGTTTTTTAGTAGAAGGGTATACGGATGTAATTTCGTTTCATCAATCTGGAATAGAAAATGTAGTTGCTTCTTCAGGTACTGCATTAACATCAGATCAAATTCGACTAGTAAGAAGATTAACGCAAAACATTACAGTACTTTTTGATGGTGATGCAGCTGGTTTAAGAGCTTCAATTAGAGGGATAGATTTGATTTTAGAACAAGGCATGAATGTGAAAGTGGTAACTTTTCCTGAAGGAGAAGATCCAGATAGTTTTGCAAAATCACATTCTGATGACGAATTAAAAGAGTATTTAGGAAATTCTGCCCAAGATTTTATCAATTTCAAGGTTTCTCTTTTGATGGAAGAGGCCCAAAATGATCCAGTAAAAAAAGCAGGATTGATTCGTGACATTGTAATGAGTATTTCTAAGATTCCAGACAATATCCAACGAGAAGTCTATGTGCAAGAATGTGCTCGTATAATGGAGATTTCTGAACGAGTGTTGTTTAGTGAGCTGGCACAAATGCTTAAAAAGGGAAACGAAGAAGCCTTAAAATCTACACAAAAAAGAGAGGCTTCTTTCCAGATTGTTAAAGAAGATGTAAAAAAAGAAGTAAAAACAGATGCTTTATATGTATTAGAAAAAGAAATTATTAGAATTCTATTGTTGTTTGGTAATGAAGAGGTGAGTTTTATGAACGTTATTCAAACAGAAGATGAACATGGAAAAATAGTTGAAGAAGTAGAAAAATATACTTCTCCTATTTTTAAAGAATTGTATTTAAATCTTCAAGAAGACGAAATTGAGTTTACCAATTCTATTTTTCAATTGGTGTATTATGAGTTGATCAATCAAATCAGTCAGAATGAAAAAATTGAAATTAGCAGTTTAATCAATCATGAAAATAAAGAAATTGCTAATGAAGTTACTGGTATTTTAATGGATGAGGAGAAGTACACTTTAAGCGAATGGGAACGTAAAAATATTTTTGTTACCGAGACTATTAACGTTTTACCAAAATTAGTAACAGATGCTATATTAAACTTACGTAGAATTCTTATTGAACGTAAGATTAACGAAATAATGAAAGAAGCTCAAAACGAAAATTCTTCAAATGTAGATTTAGAATTAATATCTAATTATACAGGGCTTAAGAAAAGATTATTTGAGAAGTTAAATCGAGTTATTTAATTAATTTTTATAGATATACGTATTTCTTCCTAGCTTTTTTTTTAAAATTTATCGAATATTGCTGTCCGCTAAAGAAAAAGTATGAAAAAAACGTTGCAAATATTAAATATTATTTGGCTTTTTATATTGTTGCTATTTTCTGTTGTAAAAGGTTCTAAGAAAAAAGCATATCGTAGGATTAAAAGAACGATGATTGCTGCAAATTTACTTTAAAGAGTTCTTTATTTCGCAAACTGGTATTGGAAGCATTTTGTGCTGATTGATACTGTTTAACTTAGTAAATATCTTAAACACTTCTAATTCTCTTCCCTTAAAATCGGAAGCAGTTTTTTCGTTTTCTACCATACTCATTGCCCATTCAAGCTCGTCATAAGAAGCTCCAATTTGATCTTCATCTGTTCTGCTATCGCCAAATAAACCATCTGTTGGTTGTGCTGTTTGAATAGATTTTGCCACACCTAAATAACGGGCCAATTCATACACTTCCGATTTTAATAAATCTGCAATCGGACTTAAATCTACACCGCCATCACCGTATTTAGTGTAAAATCCAACACCAAAATCTTCAACTTTATTTCCTGTTCCCGCAACCAATAATCCATTCAATCCGGCTATATAATACAATGTTGTCATTCTTAATCTAGCTCTAGTATTGGCTAAAGCTAAATTCAGTACAGTTGTATTTTCAATTGTTGGAGTTTGATTTTTAAAATCTTCAAAAGTACTTGTTAAATCAACTTTTGCAGAAGAGACATTGTTATAGGTTGCTTTGAGGTTATTGATGTGCTCTACCCCTCTACTAACTTGACTCTCTGCTTGGTGTATAGGCATCTCTACACAAATAGTTTTTAAATCAGTTTTTGCACAAAGTGTAGATGTAACCGCAGAATCTATTCCGCCAGAAATTCCAACTACGAATCCGTTTAGTCTAGCATCAGCTGCATAATTTTTTAACCAATTAACAATGTGTTCAGAGACTCTTTCTGCATTCATTTATAAACTATTTTAGTACTTTTGTCGTTCTTAAATTACAACGTCTAATATACAAAGATAATGCGAAAATATTTTTTCATTTTTACTCTTTTCACAATCTTGTTTTCATGTACAAACAAACCAAACAAGCAAATTGATGTTAGTGCAATTGAGGTGCAATTTTCGGTAGATAGATTTGATATTGATTTTTACACGACAAAAGTAGATTCGCTTTATAAAACAAAAGAAAAATATCCTTTGTTTTTTCCAACAAACACTCCAGATTCAGTTTGGATTCAGAAAATACAAAATGCAGATGAACAAGAATTGTTTTTAGAAACTCAAAAAATATATGCTGATATTGATTTCCTTAAAGCAGATTTAGAGCAATTGTTTAAACATGTTAAATATTATAATCCAGAATTTACTACACCAAAAGTTGTAACACTCTTAAGCAACATTGATTATCAGAATAGCGTAATTTATACAAAAGAGTATTTGTTGATTTCTTTAGATGTTTATTTAGGAGCTAATCATGAGTTTTATGCAGAGTTTCCAAATTACATTAAGCAAAATTATAATAAAAATCATATAATTATTGATGTAGCAAAGGCTATGATTTCTAATCCATCAAGTTTTGGCGATAGAACATTTATAAGCAAAATGATTACAGAAGGAAAAAAACTTTATGTTTTAGAGAAGTATTTACCAACAAGTAACGATTATGAAAAAATAGGCTATTCAGAAGAAAAGTATAATTGGGCAATTGAAAATGAAGAACAAGTTTGGAAATATTTTATCGAAAATAAATTGTTGTTTAGTACAGATACAGAATTGAATAAGCGATTTTTAGAACTAGCACCATTTTCAAAATTTTATAGATCAGAAGACAGCTTGTCTCCAGGAAGAATCGGTGTTTGGATTGGTTGGCAGATTGTAAAATCATATATGAAACATAATGATGTATCTTTGCAGCAATTATTAAAAACACCTTCAGAAGAAGTATATAAAAACTCTAAATATAAACCTAAAAAGTAATGGCAATAAAACACAGTTCTGAAATAAAATTTAAAGTAGGATTAGACGAAAATAAAATTCCAGAAACTATTTTTTGGACTGCAGAGGATGGTGGAATTGAAAATTCTGAATCGAAAGCGTTAATGATTTCTGTTTGGGATCACTTACAAAAAGATACACTTCGAATGGATTTATGGACAAAAGATATGCCAGTAGATGAAATGAAACAATTTTTTCATCAAACATTAGTGTCTATGGCCAATTCTTTTGAGCGTGCTACAGATGATCAGAAAATGAGTGCTACCATGAGAGATTTTTGTGATTATTTTGCAGAAAAATTAGAACTTAACAAGTAAATTATTTAAAATAATTTGTTTGTTATAAATAATTTTTACTTATTTTTTACTATAAGTAACTCAAAATTCCCCCAAAATGAGAACAATTAGATTATTAAGTATTCTTACTTTTTCCCTACTACTTTGCATTTCTTGCGAAAAAGAACAACCAAAACAAATAGTTTTTTTCTCTAAAGATCAACTAAAAAAAGAATTAGCTGTTAATATTAATAATACAGAAGGAAGTACGATTTCTATTAATTCTAACGCTATTATTAATTTAAATTCTTCTAAAGTATTTAAAGATAATATTGACTATTTAAAAAATGTTGAAGTTGAATCTTTCAACTTTAAAATAAAAAACTTTGTAATTAACCCTTACGCAAAAGTGTCTAATATTTAAGTTTATGTTGATGAAATAAAAATTACAGGAAATGATATAAGCCTTGACTATTTAAGCCTTTTTAGTTCTGGTTTTGAATTTAAGATTAGTAATCAAGAAATATTATCTGCAATCTCTTCAAAATTATTACAGAAAAAACAAATTGTTGTTTCTTATTATAGTGATGCTGTTTCAGATAAATTATTTAATTTCGACTTAGAATTTAACATAGATACAAAAGGTACTTTTGTAGATTAATAAATCATAATGTATATATAAAAAGAGAGCGCTATTATAATAGCGCTCCCTTTTTATTAGAAGATACATAAGGTTTTAATTTTTTTTAATCTCGTCTATCTTTATTTGAGTTTTACTTTCATAATAACCAACTGACTTAATTTCTACTCTTCTGTTTAATTGTCTTCCTTGAGTTGTTTCATTACTGTAAGCTGGATTTACTTCTCCAAAACCTTTAGCAGTAATCCTATCTGGCTCAACACCTCTTTCAATTAAATATTTTCTTGCTTCATTTGCTCTTCTTTCAGAAAGTTTAAGGTTGTATTCTTCAGTTCCAATATTATCTGTGTAACCAAATACACTAAATGTTATGTCTTTGTTTTTCAACATAATCCCTGCTACATCATCTAGCATTGTATAATAAAAACCGTTTTTAATAGAGTTACTGTTAGAGTCAAAATAAATGTTTTTTGAATAGCTGATAACGGTTACCAATTCTTTAATTCTTAAAGAGTTTGAATCTGGACAACCTTGATAAATTTCTAAACCTTTAACTTCTGGACATTTGTAATCTTTATCTGCAATACCATCTTTATCAATATCATTTATAAACGGACAACCATTATTCTCTTTTAGGCCTTTTACAAAAATACATTTATCTAAATAGTCTGGCATACCATCTGCATCACTATCAATAGGAACACCATTACCATAAACTTGTACACCAGCAGGAGTATTAGGGTCTTTATCAAGCTGGTCAATTACTCCATCATCATCAGTGTCTACAATTTCAAATTTATTTTCAATTTGTTTACTTTCATTACCCCAAATAGTAAATATTTTTTTCTTACCTAATTTTATTGTTACTCCTAGATGAGTAACAAAAAAAGTCTCCCAATCTTGTTTGTTAGAGATAGTCGCATCTAAATGATCTTCATAATTAAAATACATAGAAGGTCTTAACTCAAGATCTACTCTTTTGTTTATTCTGTATTTTATACCAAACTGACCTGATAGATATATAGAACTAGCTTCGTATACACTATTTCTAGCGGGGTTTTTACCAAAATCTACTAATAAATTATTAGAACCATATGCAAGTTTTTCATAAAGAGCAGAGTCATATTGATGATATCTTAAGCCAAAATAACCAGAGATATTCCATTTTTTTGCATTGGCTATTTATAGGTTTGAAAAACTTAAAATTAAATTTAATTCAGCCCCATAAGATGTACCTTTAAAAAATAAATTGTTTCCTATTTTTGTACTATTAACATAAAGAATGTCGTACACATTTGAGAAGTATTGTGCACCTCCAGAAGTTTTAGAATAATTTACTTTAAATTCCATCCCCAATAAAGGGTTGAACATTTTGTCTACATAAGCATAAGCACCAAAATCCCAAAAATTACCTAGACTTCCAGTTCCAACAGAACGCAAATCCCCATGCATGATGAAATTACTAACACCACCACCAATAGCCCAGCTATTGTTATCGTTTAGTTGAATTTTTTGAATTACTTTTTTTTGATTTCCATCATTTAAATTATTTTGCCCTACTAAAAATGTAATATTTAGCAAAAGAATTAAAACAATTAAAATAATTTTCTTCATATGAAGCGAGTCATTTATGTGAAAATCGGGGACAATCTATTGGGGGCGAAATTACAAAAAAATATTAAGAATTAATTCTTTTGATAATTAATTGATAATCATTAACATTGTTGACAAAATCTAAGTCTGATACATCTATAATCAATGTATTTAAGTTTTGTTGAGTTTTAATAAAATTACTATAGCCATTGTGTATTTTGTTTAAATAATCTGAAGAAATATTCTGTTCATAATCGCGTCCTCTTTTTTGTATATTTTTCAGTAATCTATCTGTATTTTGATATAAATACACATATAAATCTGGCTTGGTAATTTCTCTATACATTAAATCGAACATTTTTCTATACAATACATATTCTTCTTTTTGGAGTGTTACCTGAGCAAAAATTAACGATTTAAAGATATAATAATCAGAAACGATTAAGTTTTTAAACAAATCAAATTGTGCTAAATCATCACTTAATTGCTGATAGCGATCTGCTAAAAAACTCATTTCTAAAGGAAATGCATAACGTTCTTTATCTTCATAAAATTTTGGCAAAAAAGGATTGTCTGCAAATCGTTCTAAAACTGTTTTAGCATTGAACTCATCAGACATCATTTTAGCCAGGCTTGTTTTTCCTGCTCCAATATTTCCTTCAATGGCTATATAATTATATTTCTCTGTTAAAGGAATGGGGCGGTCTAATAGCTCAGAGATTTTCTTTATTTCAGAGTTGTCAGAACAGGAATCTAAACATTTACCAAGATGTACTTTTTTTACTGGATGAATTACTTCTGATGCAATCTCGATTAATGGAACTAATACAAATTTGCGATCTAACATTCTTGGGTGGGGTAAAATTAGTTCTGGTGAAAAAATAATTTCATCATCAAATAATAGAATATCAATATCTATAGTTCTGTCAGAATATTCATCAGAAGTTACTCTTACTCTTCCTAAATTATTTTCAATTTCTTGAATGTTTTTTATCAAAGCTTCTGGAGGTAAATATGTCGATATTTTCAAACAAATGTTAAAAAAATCTTCTCCTTTAAAACCAATAGCCGGAGTTTTGTAAATAGAAGAAATTTTTAAAACCGGACCTACTTTCTCGGCAATTAAATAAATTGCTTTTTGAAGGTTTTTTAATTTATCTCCTTGGTTACTTCCTAATGATAAATATGTAATTCGTTGAATTTTCATAAGTGAAACACAAAGAAAATAAATCTTAAAAGAATAAATGGAATAAGTTGATAAAAAGAATGAACATTTCTGATAATAAAAAACGCCTGAAATAGTTCAGGCGTTTTAATTTTATGAGTAGACTCTTTTTTTAAGATTCTTTTTTATCTTGTCTTGGTCTTCTATCGTCACGTCTGTTATCACGTCCGCGATTATCTTTCCCTCTGTTGTCTCTATTGTTTTCTCTAGGTGGTCTGGCAACATAACCTTCTGGTTTTGGTAAAATTGCTTTACGAGACACTTTTTCTTTACGAGTTCTAGGATCAATACCAAAGTATTTTACATCAAATACATCACCCATGTTTACTACATCAGTAACGTTTTCTGTACGTTCCCATGCTAATTCGCTAACATGTAATAAAACTTCATTTCCTGGAGCTTCTGTATATTCTACAACAGCACCAAAATCTAACATTTTTATCACTTTCACTTCGTAAACGCTACCTACTTCTGGTTTAAACATCATAGATTCAATTTTAGCAATAACTGCTTCAATCCCTTCTGGTTTCGTTCCCAAAATTTCGATAATTCCTTCTTCAGTTACAGAATCTTCAGTAATTACAATTGTAGTTTCTGTTTCTTTCTGTAATTCTTGAATGTTTTTACCTCCCGGCCCAATAAATGCACCAATTAAATCATTAGGAATTCTTCTAGTAACCATTTTAGGAGCATGTGCTTTAACATCTGCGTTTGGTTGAGCAATGGTGTCTGTTAATTTACCTAAGATGTGTAAACGACCTTCACGTGCTTGTTTTAATGCATTTACTAAAATCTCGTAACTTAATCCTTTGATTTTAATATCCATCTGACAAGCAGTAATTCCTTCTGCAGTTCCTGTTACTTTAAAGTCCATATCACCTAAGTGATCTTCATCACCTAAAATATCAGACAATACTGCATAACGATCACCATCAGAAATTAATCCCATAGCAATACCAGAAACGGGTCTTGTAATTTGAACTCCTGCATCCATTAATGCCATAGTACCTGCACAAACTGTTGCCATTGAAGAAGAACCATTAGATTCTAAAACTTCAGATACAACTCTAACTGTATAAGGGCAATCGTCTGGAATCATCCCTTTTAAACCACGTTGTGCTAAATTACCATGTCCAACTTCTCTACGAGAAGTGCCTCTTAAAGGTCTAGCTTCACCTGTACAAAAAGGAGGGAAGTTATAATGTAAATAGAAAGTCTCTTCACCTTCGTAAGATGGCATGTCTATTTTGTTTGCTTCTCTTGAAGTTCCTAAAGTAACAGTTGCTAAAGCTTGTGTTTCTCCACGAGTAAATATTGATGAACCATGTGTTGATGGTAAGTAATCTACTTCACACCAAATTGGTCTAATTTCATCTGTTTTACGACCGTCTAAACGAATTCCTTCGCTCAATGTCAATTCACGAACTGCTTCTTTTTCTGCTTTGCTATAATATTTAGAAATTAAATCTCCAAATTCTTCTTTTTCTTCGTCTGTAAAAGCAGCTTTTACTTCTTCTTTTACTTCTGCAAATGCAGCTCCACGTTCTGCTTTAGAAGTACCTTGTTTTGCAATTGCATAACATTTATCGTAAGCTAAATCGTGTATTCTCTTTGCTAAGTCTTCGTTGTCTTCAGCAGTTTCGTATTCACGAACTTCTTTCTTTCCGAAAGCTTTTGCCAAAGCAACTTGAGCATCACATTGTATTTTAATTGCTTCGTGTGCAAATTTAATTGCATCAGCCATTTCTTCTTCAGAAATTTCATCCATTTCCCCTTCAACCATCATTACCGAATCAGCTGAAGCTCCAATCATCATATCGATGTCAGAATCTGCTAATTGTGCTCTACTTGGGTTGATTACGAATTCTCCATTTACTCTAGCAACTCTTACTTCAGATATTGGACATTCGAATGGGAAATCACTTAATTGAATAGCGGCAGATGCAGCTAATCCCGCTAATGCATCAGGCATAACGTCATCGTCATGAGACATTAATTGAATCATAACTTGAGTTTCAGCATGATAATCTTTTGGAAATAATGGACGTAAAACACGGTCTACAAGACGCATGGTTAATACTTCTCCATCACTTGGTCTTGCTTCTCTTTTAAAGAATCCTCCAGGATAACGCCCTGCAGCAGCAAATTTTTCTCTATAATCTACTGTAAGTGGTAAAAAGTCAACGTCAGATTGTTTGTAGTTTGATACTACAGTACATAATAACATTGCTTTGCCCATTTGAACAACAACAGAACCGTGTGCTTGTTTTGCTAATTTACCGGTTTCTAATGAGATGGTTCTTCCATCTCCAAGGTCTATAACCTCTCTAAATACTTTTGGAATCATAAAATTTTAATTCTAAATTGATACTTTGTTTGTTGTTGTGTTGTTGTTTTGTTGCTGTTTTACTTCCAATGGAAAATCAAAATTGCTGTTACTAATTTTGAATTTTTATATATAAACTCTAGTTGTTAGGTAGAATTGAATATGCTTAGATTCCTGCTTTCGCTGGAAAGACAAATTATTGTTTTGTAGCAAGCTACAAGAAATTTATTATAATAAAAAAGAGGCACGTTTATAGAGCCTCTTTTTATGTTAGGTTTTATTTTCTAATTCCTAATTCTGCAATAATTGCACGATATCTAGTAATATCAGTTTTCTTTAAATAATCTAATAAACTTCTACGTTTACCTACCAATTTTACTAAAGAACGCTCTGTATTATAATCTTTACGATTATTTTTTAAGTGTTCTGTTAAATGGTTGATTCTAAATGTGAACAAAGAAATTTGTCCTTCTGAGTTACCAGTGTCTGTTGCTGACTTACCGTGTTTTGAAAAGATTTCCTCTTTTACTTCTTTTGTTAAATACATGCCAATATTGTTTTAAATGATTTTTATGTACTCAATGATTTTTTCATTGAAGCTGCAAATATACAACTATTTTTATTTTTTACCCTAAATACTTTATGATTTTGAAATCTATAGCTAATGGTAAATTGTTGATTAAAAGAATTTTAGAAAAAAAAGAATTTGATAACTCTTCTTTTAGCTTCTAATCGGGTTGTTTTGAATCAAATCAATATATAAATTGATTTGTTTTTTTAGATTTTTACGTTCGTAGATTCCGTCTAAAAAACCGTGTTCTAATAAAAACTCTGAACGTTGAAATCCTTCTGGTAAATCTTTACCAGTAGTGTCTTTTACAACTCTTGGTCCAGCAAACCCAATTAAAGCATTTGGTTCGGCTATGTTAATATCACCCAACATTGCATAAGAAGCTGTAGTTCCTCCAGTAGTAGGATCTGTACATAGTGATATATATGGAATTTTAACTTCTGCTAATTGTGCTAATTTTGCTGATGTTTTTACCAATTGCATTAAAGATAATGAAGCTTCTTGCATACGAGCTCCACCAGATTTTGAAATCATTAAAAACGGAATTTTGTTTTCTATCGAATAATTTATAGCTCTTGCAATTTTTTCTCCAACGACAGATCCCATTGACCCTCCAATAAAAGTAAAATCCATTGCAGCAATAACTAAATCTTTTCCTAAAGATTTTCCAACAGCCGTTCTAACTGCATCTTTTAAATTTGTTTTTTCTTGCGCAGCTTTTATTCTATCTGGATATTTTTTGGTGTCTTCGAATTTTAAAGAATCTACAGAGGTAAGTTTTGCATCTAATTCTTTAAATTTATTTTCGTCAAAAAATAACTCAAAATATTCTTTACTACCAATTCTTACGTGATATCCATCTTCAGGACTCACATATAAATTTCTTTTTAACTCCTCAGTATCAATAATTTTACCGCTTGGAGTCTTGTACCACAATCCATGTGGAATATCTTTTTTGTCTTCTGTAGCTGTATGTATTCCTTTACCTTGTCTTTTAAACCAAGCCATAGTATAGTTGTTTTAAATTCTTATTGTATAATATCGGCTAAAATAATATATCTAATTGAGATTATGCAAGTGTATTTATATTGTTTAGATCTTCAAAAGCTATTTTTAAACGATTTTTAAATGTAATTTCTCCTTCACGAAGCCATTTTCTAGGATCGTAATATTTTTTATTTGGAAGCTCATCTCCATCTGGATTACCAATTTGTGTTTGTAGGTAATCTTGTTTTGAAAGAATATAATCTCTTGCTCCTTCAGTAAAAGCAAATTGCAAATCGGTATCTATATTCATTTTGATAACTCCATAACCAATTGCTTCTCTAATTTCTTCAACTGTTGAGCCCGAACCACCATGAAAAACAAAATCAATTGTATTGTGTGGTACATTGTATTTCTTTGAAATATATTCTTGAGAGTTCTTTAAGATTTTTGGCGTTAATTTTACATTTCCTGGTTTGTAAACTCCATGAACATTTCCAAAAGCAGCCGCTATTGTAAATCTTGGGCTCACTTTCATTAATTCTTCATAAGCGTAAGCAACTTCTTCAGGTTGTGTGTAAAGTTTAGAAACATCTACATCAGAATTGTCAACACCATCTTCTTCACCACCAGTAATTCCTAGTTCAATTTCTAAAGTCATGCCTATCTTGCTTATACGAGCTAAATACTTTTTACATATTTCGATATTTTCTTCAATAGGTTCTTCAGATAAATCTATCATGTGAGAACTGAATAAAGGCTTTCCTGTTTCTGCAAAGTGCTTTTCACTAGCATCTAACAATCCATCAATCCAAGGCAATAATTTTTTTGCAGCATGGTCTGTATGTAAAATAACTGGAATACCATATACTTCTGCCATTAAATGTACATGTTTTGCTCCTGCAATTGCACCAGCAATTGCTGCTTTTTCATTCTCGTTAGACAGCCCCTTACCAGCGTTAAATAATGCTCCACCATTTGAAAACTGGATAATTACAGGCGAATTTAATTCCATTGCTGCTTCTAAAACTGTATTTACAGTATTAGAGCCCACTACATTTACAGCAGGTAAAGCAAATTTTTTAGCTTTTGCTAGTTTAAAAATTTCTTGAATAGTATTACCGGTTGCAACTCCTGGTTTTATTGAATGACTCATGTTGTGTTATTTAATAATCTAAAAATAGTTGGTCAAAAATAGTCAATTTTTGAAGAATTTAATTGTGTTTTTTATCATTTATTCAATTTGCCAAAGAATATTGGGGCAATCTTAAAAGAGATTAAAAAGGATAGTTGATTCCGATATTATACACAGCGTTATTAAAATTAAAATTCTTAAACCACTTGTTTCCATTTAAATATGGTTCATGAGTTTTAAACCCAACATCTAAACGAAGCACTAAAAAATTAAAATCATACCTAGCTCCAAATCCAGAGCCAATGGCTATTTGTTTTAGAGCCTCTAAACTATTAAGTTTTGCTTTAGAATCTACAAATTTAGAATCTGTTAATTCCCAAATATTACCAGCATCAATAAATAAAGCACCTTTTAAATTGCTTATTAAATCAAAACGATATTCTAAACTGGTTAAGAATTTAAAATTTCCAACATTATATTCTAACCCTGGAGTTGTAGATCCTGGTCCAAGTTCATAGGTTTTCCATGCCCTAATATCATTCGAGCCACCAGCAAAATAACTTTTTGTAAAAGGAATATCAGAATTTCCATAAGCTAAAATAAGACCTAAAAAAGATCGAAATCCTAAAACAGAATTTCTAGAAACATCCCAGAATTGCTTGTATTCAATATCTGTTTTAAAGTATTGAGCTACTGGTGTGTCTGAAATTGTTTTTACTCCAGCACTATTTTTTTGGTTGCTTAATAACGAAACAAAATTACCAGAATTGGCAACTCTTACTTTAAAAAATGAAAAATTATTGTCTTTGTACGTTGTTTGGTTGTTGTATGTATAGGTATATGCAATTGTAGGAATGATAAAGTTTGAGGTAATAATGTTGTATCGATTATTTACATTACCATTATTGTTGTAATCGGTTGGATTACTTGCTTGAAAGTTTGAATCGGCACTCACTGTATTCATAAAACTAACAGCATTTTGCTTTGATAATACAAAATTTGGGTCGTATGAATTTGCGATTGGTTTTAGTTTTTCAAACTCTGAATCATAAATATTAAAATATTCACTCGTATTTAAATTTCGAATATACTGAACGTTAAACAACTCTAAGTTTATTGATTTTCGTTTGTTAAAATCCCACTGATAATCAACTATTGCGGTAATGTTTTGTTTATCAAGACCAATGTTTTTTTGAATTCCTGTACCAATTGAAAAAATGGTTCGAGGAGACATCTCTTTCGGAACTAATTTATTTAATCCAAATGGGGCAAGAAATCGAGGGATTTCTAGTGAAGCATCCACACCAACTTCCCAAGCGTTAAAGAAACCCGTTGAGCTACCAAATTGAGTTGAAGTATTAAAGAATGACCCAATAAACGAGAACTTAAACAATTCTGCTCCTTTAAAAGTGTTTCTATCTGTAATTGAAAATTTTTCTGAAATCCCTAATTTTCTAATATTAGAATGTGTTAATTCTGTGTCCGTACCAATGGTGTATTTTTCAATTGGAGTTAATTTAATATCAGCAACTAGTAAAGAGTCTTTTGCTTCTGTGTATTTAATATTTATAGATTTAAAATTTTTAAGAGATTTTAAATGTGTTCTTGTTAAATTTCTTAAAGTATCACTATAAATTTGATTCGGTTTTATAAAAATAGATTGCGATAAATATTTAGGGTTGTATTTTAATTTTTTGTGTGCAAAAAAGGTAATTCCGTTGTAAGAAACAGAATCTAAATAGGGTTCACTTTCAGTATTGAAAGAATAATCTGTATAGACATTAATTTTTCCAACTTTCCTTACCTCAAAAGGTTTGAGTATATTTTTTTCATTTTCATTTGTAAGGTATTTTTCTGCAATAGATATAATAACATTTGATTTGTTATTGGCTTTTGTGTCGTCTACCTCGAATTTAATAGCACTGTCAATAAAATTATAAATACCAGAATTTCTAAATAGTTTTGTAATTCTTTCCGCTTCTTTTCTGAAGTTTTGATCGTTGTATTGATCGCCAGTTTTTAGATACGTATTTAGTGTATCGGTTTTATAAATTGTTTTTAAAACAGCAGATGGTATTTGTATTGAAATAGTATCTAAATAAAATGGTTTTCCTTTAGTAATAATATAGGTAATTTTTGCTTTTCTATTTTTTAAAGTGTCTGTTTTTGCACTTACTTTGTTTTTAAAATACCCTTGTGTAATAAAGTAAGAATTTAAGTTTGTAACTGTTCTTTTTGTTTTTAAATCGTCAACAATTACTGGTGCTTCCCCATTGTTTAAAAACCACTTATTAAAGTTCATGTATGAGTTAGCAACTCCTATACTTTGTTTTTCTGAAAATAAGCTTTTAAAAAAGTTGTACTTTTTTGGATGCAATGTAGCCCAAGCTTTTGGAGTTTTGGGAGCATTTGGATTTCCAAGATTATGAAAATATAATGAAATCGGAATTCCTAAAGTTTTAGAATTTGGTTTCTGCAATACATAATCTAATAAATCGCTATTTCTGTTTTTTTTGCCATCAACCAAAATTGTAGTTGAATTTAACAATCGCTCTTTTTCTGCAACTCTTTTTACAGAGTTACAAGAAACAATTATTAAAAAGATAAAAAGATAATAAGAAACTTTTTTCATTAGCTTTGTACAGACTATAACTTGGTTCAAAAGTACTATTTTTAGATGGTTTTTCTAATTTAAAATTAATTAATGAGTTTATCAAAGAATCACATAAAACTTATAACTAGTTTACAGCAAAAAAAGTATCGACAAAAACATAAATTATTTATTGCTGAAGGGGTTAAAGTTGTAAATGAATTATTGAATTCTACTTTCGATGTTGAACAACTTTTTGCAACTAGCGATTTTTTGAATTCTTCTAGAAGAGCTAATGATGTTGAAGTTAATGAGGATGAATTAAAGAAAATTAGTCAACTTAAAACACCAAATAAAGTTTTAGGTTTGTTTAAAATTCCCGAAAAACTTCCAACAAAAAATACGGGATTAATTGTTGCACTCGATGCAATAAATGACCCCGGAAATTTAGGAACAATTATACGTTTGTGCGATTGGTTTGGAGTTCAGAAATTGGTTTGTTCTACAACAACAGTAGACTGTTATAACCAAAAAGTTGTGCAAGCTTCAATGGGTTCTTTAGCTAGAATAGAAATTGTGTATACAGATTTGACTCATTATTTAAAAGAAGCAGAATTACCTACTTTTATTGCCGATATGGATGGTGAGAACATTTATAAAGTAGCGTTGCCAGATGAAGCTATTTTGGTTATGGGAAACGAGGCAAACGGAATTTCAGACGGAATTAGAAAAATGGTTGACACTAAAATATCAATTCCGAGGTTTGGTGATATTCAAGAAACAGAAAGTTTAAATGTTGCTACTGCAACTGCAATATTGTTAAGTGAGTTTAAGAGAAGTTAAATTACTCAAAAGCAAAATTTAAGAAGACACCACGAGTTCCTAAAAAATTTACTGGAGATGTCCATTGACTAGTTGCACTGTTGTCATATTTCAATTCATTATTCAGTGCAAAAACGCCACGAATAGACGGAGAAAACTTAAAAAAGTATAAATAAATATCGATTCCAATTCCGATTTCATACATAAAATTATGCTTTGTCATTCTAAACTCTCCACCAGAATTGTCATTTGCATTTCTTTCGTTGCTAGAAAAATTATAGTCGTAAGAAACTCCTGCTAATACATAGGGTCTCACGTTGTCCATTCGGTCAGTACTAAATTTAAAAACAAAAGGAATGTGTAGGTAAGTAGATCCAATTTCTCGAATACTGTCTTGTTTTGTATTGATGTGTGTAAAAGCTAAGGTTTTTGAATTGCTAATTAAACCAGGCTCAAAACGTAAATTAATGTTTTTATGTAGGCGTAAATCTGCAATTAAACCAACATTAAATCCACTAGTTGCAGCAACACTAATGTTAGCATTTGCATAATTACTTGTCTTATAATCAATTTTAAAATCGTTCTGATTTAACCCAAGATAAAAACCAAAATGCAATTTTCTTTTGTCAAAATTAGGTAAATAATCTACTCGATCTCTTTGTGCAAACAGAGAACTTGATAGAAGAAGAAAAGCTCCTAAAAAAAGTAATTGAAATCTTTTCATATGTTACTTTGTAGCGGTATAAATTGATGCTACACCAAAAGTTACAGGTTTATCTGTTGCAGTAGTAAACCCATTTTTTAGTAAAATATTGTTGAATTTTTCTCCAAAAGGAAAAGAATTTGCAGATTCTGATAAATACGAATAGGCTACTTTGTCTTTTGAGAATAATTTACCAACAACTGGTAGTATTACTGATGTATGAAAACGATACCCTTGCTTGTAAGGGAATTTTGTTGGAACAGAAGTTTCAAGGATAACCAATTTTCCGTTCGGTTTTAAAACACGTTTAATTTCTGTTAATCCTTTATCAAGATTCGCAAAATTTCGAACACCAAAAGAAACAGTAATTGCATCAAAAGTGTTGTCTTCAAAAGGCATGTTTTCCGAATCTCCAACTAGCATCTCTATTTTGTCAGATAAGTTAGCTTTAGAAATTTTTTGCTTTCCAACTTCTAACATTCCGGCTGAAATGTCTAAGCCAACAATTCTTTCAGGATTTAATGTAGCCATCATAATAGCTAAATCACCTGTTCCAGTTGCTATGTCTAATATTTGCTTCGGATTGTTTTCTCCTACAATTGCAACAACTTTTTTTCGCCATTTTACGTCAATTCCAAAAGAAATAACTCGATTTAACCCATCGTAATTTTCAGAAATAGCATCAAACATTTGAGCTACTTGTTCTTTTTTTCCTTTTTCTGAATCTTTGTATGGTTTGATGTGTTCTGCCGACATTTGCTTATCCGTTTATTGCTACAACTTCATTAATTTGATTTGGCAACATGTCTTTTAACATGGTTTCAATTCCGTTTTTCAACGTAATTGTTGATGACGGACAACCACTACATGCTCCTTGTAAAATTACACTCACAATTTTGCTTTCTTCATCGTAAGATCTAAAAGCAATATTACCACCATCTGAAGCAACCGCAGGTTTTATATATTCGTCTAAAATGCTCACAATTTTCGCTGAGGTTTCATCAAGGTTTTCTGGAGTTAGATTTTCAGATGTTTTCCTTTCTTTCTCTACTTTAGGTAATTCTTTAATAATTGTTTTGTTTTCTTGTAAATAGTTAAGAATAAAAGTTCTTAATTCTGGGTAAATTTCATTCCATTCAACCATGTCAAATTTTGTAATTGACACATAGTTTTCTGAAATAAAAACCTCTTTTACAAACGGAAAATGAAATAATGCTTGTGCCAATGGCGATGTTGCATTTGCTTCATCAATATTTTTGCACTCAACATCTTTAGTTGTTAAAGATTTTGTGGTTCCAAACTTCATTACTGAAGGATTTGGAGTTACTTCTGCATAAACTTCAATAGCTTGTTTTTTTGTAGTTTCTATTTCTGTTACAACACTATTTCCATCATTCAAATAGGCTTCAATCTGTTCTCTAACTTCTTCTTGAACATCAGCCCATTCAACAATATCATATTTTTGAATTGCAATAAAATTAGCCGTAATAAAAATCTTTTTAACAAAAGGTAAATAAAATAATTGTTGGGCTAACGGTGCATTTTTTGCTTCGTCAATATTATTAAACTCATAACTCCCACCATTAATTAGAATAGAAGTACTAGCAAATTTAATGATAGAATCGTTGTTTGTATTTTGTATAGAAATAGATGTTTTGCTCATGATAATTTAGATAGTATTCGATTGGTTTTCATCGAACAAATGTTCGGCAAAATTAAGGTAAAAATATGAATGAACAGCAAAGACCTCAAAGGTTTATTTCCAATGAGGTCAGATATGTTTTTAGGATTAATTATTTTATAAATTAATACTTAATGTTGCCGTTAAAATGCGATTGTCTATTTTTAAATCAGCTGCATTAATTTGGTTGTATTGTGGGTAAAAATTATACAACTGTGTGTTTGTTTTATTTTGATATGCAACATCTAATTTTACATTTCCAAAACTATATCCTGCACCGTAAGAATAACCTTTAATATTGTCTGATTCTATTGCGTTTGCATCTGGACTTTGAGAATAATGATATCCACCACGTAAGCTAAGCGATTTAAAACGCCATTCTGTACCAATATTTAATGTATAGGTATTTCTTAGATTGTTATTGAAAAATTGATTTTCTGTAGTAAAATCTCCATTAGAAAGTTTTAAGTTCTTATAGTTTTTTATTGTATAATCTGCACTGATCAATCCATTTTTCCCAAAAATATAGGCAATACTTGCAGTTGTTTTCCCTGGTGTTTTTAATCTATATGAATAAGCTTGGACAGGAAAGTAGTTCCCCGTTGTATTGTCATAAATGGTTGTGTTATTAGACGCTATGATTTCTGTATCGCCTAAAAAACCATCATTGTTTAAAATATTGGTTTCTTCGTTTATTTCTGTAAACCAAATTGGCGTTTGGTAAGAAAAACCTAATCGCAAACTTTTAGAGGCCTTGTAAATAGCACCAGCACTTATCGAAAATCCAGTCCCTACAGTATTATTTTGTTGGTAAAACTTTGCATTTATTGTGTTACCAGATCCATCATTGTTTTGTTCATTTAAAAAAGATTGTTGAGAAAATTTTAAATCGTATGTATTTATTGCTGCTCCTAAATATAAATCGTTTTGATATACACCAGAAATCGCAAAATTATACTCTTCCATTTTCCCGCTATAAGTAGTGCTAAATTGTTGGGAATCTGAATTTAAATATTGCGTTTTAGGATTTCCAGTATCTAGAGGAAACTCAGTAAATGTTGCAAAACCACTATTTCCATTTGCTATAAAACGGGTGTCATAATTACTTTTCATAGAATAATTAAAACTAAAAGCAAATTTAGACCAATTATTATTTGAATAATTACTGTATACAAAAACAGCTCCTGCCTGAGAAAAGTTAAAATAATCTTCTTGAGTATTTGTAGAATTCCCGTAGTAATTAGCATTGATTTCTGTAGCTTTAGAATTTAAAGATGCAGAAAATAAGCTGTTATTAAGAATAGCTCCACTAGCCGGATTTATTTTTACAGCACTAACATCTCCACCTAGAGCGCCAAATGCTCCGCTCATAGCATTATATCTTGCAGTACCTGTATTATTATCTTTTGAAAATAAGATTGCCAAATCTTCATATCCTAAACTTTGCGAAAAATTAGGCAAAGAGATTGCGCAAAAGAGTACAAATAGTTTAGCTTTTTTCATTTTTTTAAATTTAAATCGTAGTTTTAGTTTCCTCTTCTTCTCGAAGAATTGTTACTGCTTCTTGAGCTAGAACTTTTTACAGATGAACTTCTTTTAGAAGAAATGTTAGATCTGTATGATTTGTTTGAGATCGAAGAACTCCTTCTTGTATTATAGTTTTTATTATTTGATGATTTTGATCTGTTATTTACAGAAGAATTTCGTTTTGTATTAGATCTAGTTGTGTTTGTAGAATTTCTTCTCGAACTATTATTTTGTACAGAATTATTTCTTCTTTTAGTATTGTATTTTGTGTTGTTAAAAATAGAATTAACTCTACTATTTATTGAAGAAGCTCTTCTGTTTGTTGAAATGTTGTTTTTATAAAAAGATGAATTTCTTCTGCTTGATGTGTTTGTAGAGTTTCGTTTTGTATATGTATAGTTTCTGTTATAATTGTTGTTGTAAAACCTTGTGTTTCTATAATACGGTCTGTTAAAATAATAAGGACCATAATAAAAATTATAAAATCTATAATTGTTGTAATAAGAGTAGTGATAAGGATAATAGGTATAAGCTCCATAAAAACCATATCTAAATCCCCATTGATATCCCCAATAGCTATCATAATCATAGAAATCCCAATAATTTCTAAACCTATTTCTTACATTAATATTGATAACAACACTGTCATCATTACTGGTAGAATATCCCCAAGGATCATTATCATAATTATCATCTACATTGTCGTAAGAAGAATAGTCATCAACATCTGTGAAAACTTCGCCATCATTGATGTCGTCAAAAGCTTCAATCTCATCTTTAAAATAACTTTCCTCGGTTTTAGTATGCTTTTTTGTATCCTTAACAATAACAACTCTCTCTTCAATAGGCTCATCATCATAAATACCGTCATTATTATATACACTTTGATAAGTTCCACACGAGACTAAAATTAAATTTGTTAAAATAACAAGTCCTATATAGTGTGGTATTTTTTTAGAATATGATTGAGATTTCATAATTTGTGTTAATCAGATTAATATTGTTTTGCAAAAAAACTAAACTTTGATTGGGACACTAATCTTTTTGCATTAGTTTTGTGCAGGATTTTAAATCCACTATAAAGATAACAAGTTTTATGCCAAACTTTTAAATATGGGTAAGAAGTTAACGACTAGAAAAGAAGATTATTCTAAATGGTATAACGAATTAGTAGTTAAAGCAGATTTAGCTGAAAACTCTGCCGTTAGAGGGTGTATGGTTATCAAACCTTACGGATATGCTATTTGGGAAAAAATGCAAGCAGAATTGGATAGAATGTTTAAGGAAACTGGACATGAAAATGCCTACTTCCCATTGTTTGTGCCTAAAAGTTTGTTTGAAGCAGAGGAAAAAAATGCGGAAGGATTTGCAAAAGAATGCGCAGTGGTTACCCATTATCGATTACAAAATGATCCTGATAAGCCAGGTAAGCTTCGTGTAGACCCAGAAGCAAAATTAGAAGAAGAATTGGTGGTTAGACCCACTTCCGAAGCAATTATTTGGAGCACTTATAAAGGTTGGATTCAGTCTTATAGAGATTTACCTTTATTGATAAATCAATGGGCAAATGTTGTTCGTTGGGAAATGCGTACAAGATTGTTTTTAAGAACTGCAGAGTTTTTATGGCAAGAAGGGCATACTGCTCATGCAACAAAAAAAGAAGCAGTTGCAGAAGCAAAACAAATGCAAGAAGTCTATGCTGAGTTTGCAGAGAATTTTATGGCAATGCCAGTTGTTAAAGGTGTTAAGTCAGATAGTGAGCGTTTCGCTGGCGCAGAAGAAACATTTACAATTGAAGCCTTAATGCAAGACGGAAAAGCGCTTCAAGCTGGAACATCACATTTTTTAGGTCAAAATTTCGCTAAAGCGTTTGATGTAAAATACACTTCTAAAGAAGGGAAGCAAGAATATGTTTGGGCCACTTCTTGGGGAGTTTCAACTCGTTTAATTGGTGGTTTAATAATGACCCACTCAGACGATTTGGGCTTGGTGCTTCCACCAAAACTGGCGCCAATTCAAGTTGTAATTGTACCAATTTATAAAAATGAAGAGCAATTAGATGCTATATCAGAAAAAGTATCAGAATTGGTAAAAGCTTTTAGAAAAAAAGGAATTTCTGTTAAGTTTGATGATAGAGATACATTTAGACCCGGAGCGAAATTTGCAGAATATGAATTGAAAGGAGTTCCTGTAAGAATAGCATTTGGGGCTAGAGATTTAGAAAATAACACAGTAGAGGTTGCGCGTAGAGACACTCTAGAAAAACAAACAGTCTCTCAAGATACTGTTGTTGATTTTATTGAAGACTTATTAAATCAAATTCAAGATAACCTTTTTGATACAGCAGTTCAATTCAGAAACAATCATGTTACTGAAGTTAAAAACTTTGATGAATTTAAAGAAGTAATTGAAAATAAAGGAGGTTTTGTTTTGGCACATTGGGACGGAACAGAAGAAACAGAAGACAAAATAAAGGAAATTACAAAAGCAACGATAAGATGTATTCCGAATGATGCTAAATATGAAGAAGGAATTTGTGTGTTTTCAGGAAAACCATCGAGGAGAAAAGTGTTGTTTGCAAAGGCGTATTAAAATTCTATAAAAAAAATTAAAAATTTATTGCAGAGTTTTAAAAACGTTGTATATTTGCACCCGCAATCGGCATAAGATTGTAATGGTCCGTTCGTCTAGGGGTTAGGACGCCAGGTTTTCATCCTGGTAACACGGGTTCGATTCCCGTACGGACTACAAGTTTTAAATTAAACTAAAATAAACATTATGGCAAATCATAAGTCAGCTTTAAAAAGAATTAGAAGTAACGAGGCTAAGAGATTAAGAAACAAGTATCAGCATAAAACAACTAGAAATGCTGTAAGAAACTTGCGTGCAGTTGAAGATAAGAAAGAAGCTGAAGCAATGTTGCCTTCTGTTATTGCTATGCTAGATAAGTTAGCAAAGAATAACATTATTCATGTTAATAAAGCAGGAAATTTAAAATCTAAGTTAACAAAGCACGTAGCTGCTCTTTAATTTCTAGATTAAATAATCATAAAAAAGCGTTCTGAACTTTCAGAACGCTTTTTGTTTTTATAAATAAATTTTTGTGTTACCAATCGTAACTTTTATTTGCATCTAGTTTAATAAAGATAAATAAAAGCAATGTAAAGCCCCATAGAGAAGATCCACCATAACTAAAAAATGGTAAAGGAATTCCTACAGTTGGTAATAATTGTATTACCATTCCGATGTTTATAATAACATGAAAAAACAGAATTGAAGCCAATCCATATCCGTAAATTCTCCCAAATTTATTTTTATGTGTTTCTGCTAAGTAAATAATCCGATAGAGTAGTAGCATAAATAAAATGATAACCAAAGAGCTTCCTAAAAACCCCCATTCTTCACCAACGGTACTAAAAATATAATCTGTATGTTGTTCAGGAACGAAATCTCCTTGAGTTCTTTCTCCTTGTAAAAACCCTTTTCCAAATCCGCCTCCAGAACTAATCGCTTGTAAAGATTGATTTGTGTTGTATCCAATTTTTTTAGTGTCTTTAGAGATGCCTAAAAGAATTTCAAACCGATCTCTTTGGTGTTGCTCAAATACATTGTTAAATATATATCCAAAACTAAAAATATACAATCCAAAAATCAAATATATCCCCAGAACTTTATGCCAATTAAATTTTAAATAGCCTTTGTGTTTTTTTAAAAAGTAAACTACTAAAATAGATAATAAGCCAAACACCATAAAAATAATTGCAATAGGACCAAAAAGCAAGGTTAATAGAAAAAGAACAATCGAAATTGAACCAAATATAATATAGTTCAATGTTAAGCCTTCTCTATTCAAAACAAAAAAGAATGATAGATATACTAAAACTGAACCTAAATCTGGTTGTAATGCAATTAATATTGCAGGTAAAAAAATGATGATAAATGCTTTTATTTGATTTTTAATTAATTTTAAGTTGTATTGTCGGTCACTTAACAATTTTGCTACGGCTAAAGCCGTAAATGCTTTTGCAAATTCTGAGGGCTGTAAACTAGCACTTCCAAATGCATACCAAGATTGTGCGCCATTAATGTTTTTACCAAAAACAAAAAGCCCCAGTAAAGAAAGAATGCCTATTAAATATAGTATGCTTGCGGATTTTTCGTAGAATTTTGAATTGAAAAAAAGAATAAAAATGATTAGTGGAATACATAAGATAATCCATAAAAGTTGTTTTCCGTATTTGGTAGAGAAGTCCAAAACATCAGAGTTTGCATCATTCGTTGTAGCTGCATATATATTCATCCAGCCAAAACCTACTAATGCAATGTAAAGAATTATTAAAATCCAATCTACACCATAAAAAATATTATTTTTTTCTGCTCTCAATCTTTAAATGTTGTTTTTGGAACTATTTCCTTTTGATCATAGATGTATCTTAAACTAAGATTAATCATGTTGTTTTCTATCCACTTTCTATTATTGCCTGTTATTTTTTTGTTTAAGTACTTCTCTATCAATAAACTTGTAATTGGTGCTGCAATTGTAGATCCGTAACCACCATTTTCAACAAAAACAGCAATTGCAATTTTAGGGTCATCTTTAGGAGCAAAAGCAATTAAAATAGAATGGTCTCTTAATTGTTTTCGAACACCATCAATAATGGTAAAGTTTTCTGACGTCCCTGTTTTACCAACAATGTCAATTCCTTTTATGTTGCTCCATTTTCCTGTTCCAGTTTTAAAAACTTCATGCATTCCTTCTATGATAGGGTCGAAATATTTAGAATCTATAGTTGTTTTTTTAGGTTTTGTATATTTAGGGTTTGTAATGTCTTTGCCATTTGATTTTTTTAAAACATGTGGTGTGAAAAAATACCCTTTATTGGCAATTGCAGCAGTAACATTTGCTAATTGAATTGGTGTGGCTAGAATTTCACCTTGTCCAATTGCATTGGATATATTTGTAGTTGGTCCCCAAGAATATTTGTAGCGAGAATCATAATAATTGCCATCTGGAATTAATCCTTTCTGACCTGAAGGTAAATCGTATCCTAAATAGTTTCCCAGCCCAAAACTTTTTACATGATTGCTCCAAATATCCATCCCAACAGTTGCTGTTTCTGCATTGTCAATTATTTTTCGATACGTTGTAGAGAAATAGCTATTACATGATTTAGAAATAGCAGTATGTAATCTAATTGGACCGCCAAAAATATCACAATGACATTTTTGAAAAGCACCTTTTCTATTTCCATATCTATAACCACCATAACAATATTCTCCAGAGTTTTCATCAATAACACCTTCTTGCAGTCCTATAAGAGCATTGATAAGTTTAAAAGGTGAACCTGGGGGGTATGTTGCCTGTAGACTTCTATCATACATGGGCTTGTCGAGGTTTTTTTCATCCATAAGAATGGTTGAGTTATAAGCTCTTTGTCTTCCAACCATCATATTTGGATTGTACGTAGGAGAGGATATAAGTGCTAGTATTTCCCCTGTTTTGGGTTCTATAGCAACAATTCCACCACGTTTTCCAGACATTAATAATTCTCCATATTGCTGAAGTTCACTATCAATTGTTAAGGTAATATCTTGACCGTTTACAGCTAGCGTATCATATTCACCGTCTTTATATTTTCCGATAATTTTGTTTAATCGATTTCTATGTAAAAACTTTTTTCCTTTTATTCCTCGTAGAATTGAATCGTATGATTTTTCTACACCACTACTTCCAATTAATTCTCCTTGTTGAAAATTAGGATTGTTTTTGGCTTCTAATTCGTTTACTTCACTTATGTACCCCAAAACATTTGCAGCTGAACTAATAGGGTAATTTCTAATATTTCTCTTTTGAATGTAAAAACCTTTAAATTTATGTAGCTTTTCTTGTAAAAAAGCAAAATCTTCTTTAGCCAATTGTTTCAAAAAAACAGAAGGAAGCCAAGGTGAATAATTTTTAGCAGTTTTGTATTTTCTTTTAAAATAATCTAAATTAATCTTTAATAAGTTGCAAAATTCAATGGTGTCTAAGGGTTCTACTTCATTTGGTACAACCATTACATCATATGACAGTTGATTGGCTACCAGTAATTTCCCGTTTCTATCATAAATATATCCTCGTTCAGGATAATCGTAAATTACTTTTACAGCGGCATTATGATTTGGATCTAAATCTGCTCCATTAATAACCTGTAACTGAAATAACCTTCCAATTAAGATGAGCCCTGCTAGAGTTATAAAAAAGTAAAGTAAAGAGCTGCGCTTCATTTATTTTTTCTTTCTAATTATGTAAGTTCCTAAAAAAAACAAAACTGAAGTAAAAATACTTGAGTACAAAGTGTTTACAATAACACTTGAAAAGTTTTGTGTGCTAAAGTTAGCTAAAGAAAATAAAATGAAGTGGTGTATTACAACTAAACTTATCACATAATTAAAAACTTTACCAAAAGGCTCTTGATCTAAATTAAAGAGTAAATAATCTTGTTCGGTTTTTTTAAAAATAATTCGAATCAAAAAAAGTCTTAAATAGGCAATAAATAATAGTGAAAAAGCATTGATTCCTAAAGAATCAGAGAAAAAATCAATTGATAACCCTAATAAAAAGGAAAGAAATAAAAAGAGGTATCGTTCTTTTTTTAAAGGATAAAAAATAACAAAAGCAACATATAAATATGGATTTATATATCCTAAAAACAAAATGTTGTTTAGTAAAAAGACTTGTAGAAACAACAGAAATAAAAATAAAAAAGTAATGTAAAGAGCTTTATTCATTTATGGTGTTGTTTAAAGTTCTTATTTCTTCTTTGTCTAAGGCTGTAACAATATAAACATTGTCAATATTACTCATATCGTTAAATAACTTGATGTCTAAAGAATTGTTACTGCTTTCGGTATTAATTTTTTGAATGGTACCTATTAAAATCCCTGCAGGAAATATAGTTGACATTCCTCCAGTGATTATTGTATCTCCAACTTTGATGGCTGCTTGTTTGGGAATATCTTCTAATTGAACAATATTGTAATCTTTTCCGTCCCAAATCAATGTCCCGAAATGAGAGCTGTTTTTTAACTTTGCATTAATTTTGCTGTTGCTATTTAAAATCGATTGAACTCTAACGTAATTAGCACTTACATCTTCTGTGATACCAATAATTCCTTTGCTATTTACAACGGCCATTTCAATATTAATTCCATGATTTTTTCCTTTGTTTAGTAGGATGAAATTATTTGGATTGTTAAAGTTATTGCTATAGATTTTAGCCTCAGTGTATGTGTATTTTTGTTGATAATTGATTGTGTCTATAACAGAAACACGCACAGTAGAGTCTTCTTTAGAAGTGTATTTTTCTAATAAATTCTTTAAGTTTTTGTTTTCTAAAATTAATTCTTCATTCTGAGATTTTAAATTGAAGTAATTAGAAATTTGTGTTGTCTTTTCATACAATCCACCAGTTATTTCATTAGCAGAACTAATAAATTTGCTTCTATGAAAGTTGTTGTTGTTGATTGTAAAAAAGAGAGCAATAAACTCTAGCAACAAAAAAAACAGAAAATATTTATACTTTCTAAAAAAATAAATTAATTGTTGCATAGAAAAGAGTCAAATGTGTTTATTTCATTAATACACTTTTGTATTTTTCAATCTCTTTTAAAGCTATTCCGGTTCCTCTAACAACAGCTCTTAAAGGATCTTCTGCAACATATACAGGCAGGTCTGTCTTTCTAGACAAACGCTTGTCTAAGCCTCTAAGCATAGAGCCTCCGCCGGCTAAATATATACCTGTATTGTAAATATCTGCAGCTAGTTCTGGTGGAGTCTTAGATAAGGTTTCCATCACAGCATCTTCTATTCTTAAAATAGATTTGTCTAGAGCTTTTGCAATTTCTCTATAGGAAACTTGAACTTGTTTTGGTTTTCCGCTTAATAAATCTCTACCTTGAACTAACATGTCTTCTGGTGGAGAATCTAAATCTTCAGTAGCTGCACCAATATTTATTTTAATTTTTTCTGCAGTAGTTTCTCCAACATATAAGTTGTGTTGGGTACGCATATAATACATAATATCACTTGTAAACAAATCGCCTGCAATTTTTACAGATTGATCACAGACAATACCTGCTAAAGCAATTACAGCAATTTCTGTAGTTCCTCCACCTATATCAATAATCATATTTCCTTTAGGCTCCATAATATCTATACCAACACCAATAGCTGCTGCCATTGGCTCAAAAATTAGGTAAATTTCTTTGGCATTCATGTGTCTTGCAGAATCTTGTACAGCTCGTCTTTCAACTTCTGTAATTCCAGAAGGGATACAAATTACCATGCGTAAAGCTGGTGGAAATAATTTCTTCTTAATAGATGGAATCTGTTTTACAAATTCTTTAATCATTTCTTCTGACGCTTGAAAATCTGCAATAACACCGTCTTTTAATGGGCGAATTGTTTTTATGTTTTCGTGCGTTTTTCCTTGCATCAAGTTGGCTTCTTTTCCAACAGCAATAATTTTACCAGTGATTCTATTTTGGGCAACTATTGACGGACTATCTATTACCACTTTACCATTGTGAATGATAAGTGTATTTGCGGTACCTAAATCGATCGCAATATCTTCCGTCATAAAATCGAAAAAACCCATAAAATTATCTTTTTTTTATTTTTTTTAATCTATTCTTACAAATCTACTAAATTTCTGTGTTCAAATTACAAATATTTAATAGTTATTTGTTAGTGTTTAAAATGTCTTGTTCCGGTTAAAACCATTGAAATATTATGTTCGTTACAATAATCGATACTTAATTCATCTTTAATAGAGCCTCCAGGTTGAATAACACTTGATATTCCTTCTTTTCCTGCTATTTCTACACAATCTGGAAACGGAAAAAAAGCATCACTTGCCATAACAGCGTCTTTTAAACTAAAGTTAAAACTTTTGGCTTTGTCAATTGCTTGTTTCAATGCGTCAACTCTACTTGTTTGACCTGTACCTCCAGCTAATAATTGTTTGTTTTTAACTAATATTATTGTATTCGATTTTGTGTTTTTACACAATTTAGAAGCAAATAATAAATCCTCTAACTGACTTTTTGATGGTTTATTGTTGGTAGCGTAAGTTAAATCTTTTAACGAGTCTGTAATATAATCTTTATCTTGAACTAAAGCACCATTTAAACAAGTTCTAATTGTTGTTTTTGGAAGTGCAACTTCTTTTTGAACTAAAATAATTCTGTTTTTCTTCCCTTTTAAGACAGTTAAAGCATCATCTGAATAAGATGGAGAAATAACTACTTCACAAAAAAGTTTATGAATTTCTTCTGCTGTTTCTTTGTCTATTTCTGTATTTGCAATTAAAATTCCACCAAAAGCAGATACAGGGTCTCCAGCTAATGCATCAACATAAGCTTGCTTAATTGTTTCTCTTTGAGCAAAACCACAAGCGTTATTGTGCTTTAAAACTGCAAATGTTGGTGCTTCTCCTTTAAATTCTAACATCAAATTTACAGCAGCATCAACATCTAATAAATTATTATAACTTAATTCTTTTCCGTGTAATTTATCAAACATTGCTTCTAAATCACCGAAGAAAAATCCTTTTTGGTGTGGGTTCTCTCCATATCTTAAAACCTGTCCAATTGTTTCGCTAATCTTTAAAACTGGCTCTTCATGATTATTGAAATAATTAAAAATAGCTGTGTCATAATGCGACGAAACATTAAACGCATCTTTGGCTAATTTTTTTCTATCAGTAAGAGAGGTTGAGCCATTATTCTCAGAGATCAATGCTAGAAAATCATTGTACTGCTGCATTGAAGAAATGATTACGGTATCCTTAAAGTTTTTTGCTGCAGCTCTAATTAATGAAATTCCCCCAATGTCAATTTTTTCAATAATGTCTACTTCAGATGCACCAGAGGCAACTGTTTTTTCAAAAGGATATAAATCAACAATTACCAAATCTAGTTGTGGAATTTGAAATTCTTCCATTTCAGCAACATCGCCATCATGATTTTGTCTATTTAAAATTCCGCCAAAAACTTTGGGATGTAAGGTTTTAACTCTGCCACCTAAAATAGAAGGGTAAGATGTTACGTCTTCAACAGGAATAACATTTATCCCTAAGTCTTTGATAAATTTCTCTGTTCCTCCGGTAGAATAAATAGTTACATTTTGTTCGTTTAGTTTTTCAACCAAAGGTTGAAGTCCGTCTTTATGAAAAACAGAAATTAATGCAGATTTAATAGTTTTTGTGCTGGTCATTTTGAAAGGTTGTTAAGCACACAAAGCTACTAAAATTCAAAAGTTTTTACAAGGTTAAATAAGTAAAAATTAATGAGCTAAACTTGCTTTGAAATCAGCAACTAATTGATTGTAGTTTTCAGTGAATTCTTCAAAAACTTCATTGTCTTCTTCTATTTTTTCTTTAGAAGTGTTTATGAAAAGTCTTTTAAAAGCAAAAATTTTTTTTTCATCATTACGGGGGTTTTATTCAATATTAATGTAAAATTAAAAGTTACTTATTTCTCATCCAATAAGCAATTTTCTTATTTTAATTTTTTTTCTAAAAAGAAAACTGACTCACAATTCCTGACTGCTTTATTTAAGTCAAAACTGCATATTAATCCATTCAAAATCAATGATTTTTACCTACAGTTTTGACTTAAAAAAATAAGGTTGCTACTCTGCGCTTTCTAAGAATTCTCTAAAACGCTCTGTAAATTTCTCTAAAAAAGATTGCTTTTCTGTGTTTTCTTTTTGAAAACGTCCTTTATAAAAGACGTAAGAAGATGTGCTTTCTGTTTTCATTATAAGGGGGGTTAATGATTTAACAAAATTGTTATTTATAAAAACAAATATAGAAAAATTTTTTAAAATTTAAAATTCTAGTAAGGTTGAAACTTTACTGCAAACAAACTCTAGCAATTCTTCATCTTTTTTTGTGAATATATTAGCAGTATGCGAATCGATATCAATTTGTCCAATATTTTCTCCTTTGACAAAAATTGGAATTACGATTTCTGACTTTACTTTCCAGCCGCAAGAAATATAATTATCTTGAGAGTTCACATCCTGAACCACAAAATTTTGGTTGCTAACAGCAACTTGACCACAAATTCCTTTTCCGAATGGTATAATGGTATGTTCTGTTGGTTCTCCCGTGAAAGGGCCTAATTTCAATTCATTTTTATCACCATTTTTAAAATAAAAACCAACCCAATCATAATAAGTTACTTCTGCTTCTAAATAATCACAAATTGCTTGTAATTTATTTTCTTTACTATTTGATCCTTCAATTAATAAAGAAATATTTTGTTTTAAAGTATCTAGTTTCATGTTGTTTTAGTTGAAATTACTTAAATTTGTTAAGCTTGGTTATTAATGCTGCAAAATAAATAAATTTTGTGTTGAATAAGTATAAAAATAGTACCCTTTTTTTAGTTAAATTTTTTGTAGTATACTTTCTGCTATTTGCTATTTATGCTATTTACTTAAATAGATATCAGGTTAAAGATACGGGTTTTCAATGTGCTCCGATAACAAGTTTCGTAGCAGATCAAACGGTTTCGGTTTTAACTACTTTAGGTTATCAGGCTACCAGTGTTCAGCACAATGCAGAAATGTCTGTAAAACTATAGGTAGATGATAATTATGTGGCAAGAGTAATAGAAGGTTGTAATTCTATTAGCATTATTATTTTATTTATTGCATTTTCTGGCCCCAAAAGAGCAACAATAATTTATGCAATTGTGGGTAGTTTCATTATTTATTTGATTAATATTTTGAGAATTGCTTTTTTAACAATGATGTTATATAATTATCCAAATCAACAAATGGTATTGCATAATTTAGTTTTTCCAGCAATTATTTATGGAACAACATTTCTGTTATGGGTAATTTGGGTTCAAAAATTTTCACATCTTAAAAAATGAAACAATCGCTAAAATATAGTTTGCTGTTTGTATTGATTGCAATGTTGTTTTTAATTAGGGCTTTTGAAAATGATTTGTTTTATGATCCATTGATTCTCTATTTTCAAAATGATTATTTGTATTCTAGTATGCCAGAAGTAAATAATTTGAAGTTGTTAGTTGATATGTTGTTTCGGTATATATTAAACTCATTAATTACTTTAGGGATTATTTATTTGTCATTTAACAAAAAAAGTTATGTAAAATTTGCGGGATTTTTTTTAATTCTTGCTTTTTTAATACTAATCGTTATCTTTGGTTTTTTATTAAAAGGCGATTTTAAAGAGGGTTATTTATTGCCTTTTTATATAAGAAGATTTTTAATTCACCCTTTGTTTTTGCTAGTACTTTTTCCAGCTTTTTATTATATGAAATTGAATCGGTTAAAAAAGTTCTAATAAATAATGATAGTTTACAATTTATAAAATAAAAAAATGAAAAAAACAGTATTTGTAATAGCAATTGTTTGCTCAATGAGTTTTGTGTTTACAGCATGTAAAACAGAACAAAAAGAAGAAAAAAAAGAACAAGTTTTAGTAGAAAAAGAAACTAAAACAGTTGCTTCTAAAGATGTATATCAATGTCCAATGGACTGTGAAAAAGGTAAAACCTATGAGAAAGAAGGAAATTGTCCATTGTGTAAAATGAAGCTGAGAAAGAAGGTGAAAGAAGAAACCGATTCACACGAAAATCATTAAAAGACATAAAAAAAACTCGAGAATTTCTCGAGTTTTTTTATGATACTTATTTTAATTGAATAGCTTTTTCTTCAAAAATTATTGAGCCCTCGCTCGTAATGCCTTCAATATAAATTTTTATATTTTTTTGATTTAAATGAGGGACTTTAAAAGTATAGGTATCCTTATCCATTAAGATTTTTGATTTCCAAAAAATGGTTCCGTAATTTTTAAAAATATCTGATGATGTCGAATAGTATTTTGGTTGGTAATATTCTTTCGATTTAGAAAAGCCAAATGGTAATGCATTTGTTAAGAACATTTTTTTATTGGTAAATCTACCATTAGGGTTTGTAAATAAATAGATTTCACCACCAAAAGATTTTGAATAATGTATTTCGTCAAAATCTTCTACGTTTAAATGATTAATCATATATAAATCATTTTCATATTGACTAACAATCTGAGTGTTGTCTAAAAATACTTTAACAAAATCTCCAGTAATGCCTGGTGTACTAATATTATTATTGTTTCCTCCGCCTAAATCTAAAATGCTAATTGGACCTCTATTACTACCTCTATTTGTAGAGATAGAAGCTCCTTGAGAATTATCTGCTCTTATGTTAAAACCACGAGTTCTTAAAAACGTAAGAATGTTAGTTCTTTTAGGAATTAAACCGTCTGAAACTTTAAAAGTTTGATATGCACCTGATCTTCTTGGTTTGTATTTCAATTTTGACTTTCCTTTAATCTCTATTTCTTCTAGAAGAATTCTTTCTTTTATAAAATCTTTTATATTTAGGTTGAGAGCATTGGAATTATTATAGTTGTTTAAAACAATATTATTAGTGTTTAGTTTTGGCGAAAAATCAGCATAAATTTGAGGCTTTTTAAGCTTGTTTTTTTCTTGGATAGAGAAACTAAGGTTGGTAGAATCTGATAAATAAATATTGTTGAAAGAAAACTTGTTGTTAATTATAGGAGCAGTTAATAGAAGAGCACTATTAGAGGAAAATAAAACCACTTTTGCGTCTTTATCTAAATTATTCATATTTACTACACCATTTACATTCATTGCAACTTCAAAGTCAAATCTTTGCTTTGATGTAGCGTTAAAAATATTGTACCAATTGTATTTGCTCCATCCTTGAGTTAATAGCAACAAATCTAAATCTGCTAGTTTTTTTCTGTTAGTATTTTTAAAATAATACGAACTGTTTTCAACATCCCCTTTTATATATGGTTTTAAAAGAAATTTAGAATACATAGTGTTTTCTAAAGAATAACTTTTAGTGCTTTCAGGTAAAAAAGTAGCACTTAAATAATGGTTTTGTATGTTGTCCTTATTTAGCATTATTGTTAGTGAATCCCTAGATTTGGAAACAGTTTTAAATGTAATATTAGAATACAAGTTATTATGATTATTAAAAAAAACCCTTTCTAGAATTGGCTGCATTTTATCATTTAAAACAGTAATGATGTTTAACCCTTTTTGTAATTTTTTAACAGATAAAAAGGAGTTGTAAGAATAGGTGTTCTTTTTTAAAGAAAATGAGCTTTTGATGATAGAGGAGGTGTTGTGTATATAGATATGATACTTGTTGTTTACAGCGTTTTTTAAAGTTTCTTTATTGGTCTGCATCGTCAATTTAATAATCGTGGAATTTGGATTTACAATGTTAAGAGTAATACCAATTTTTTTTGCAGGTTCAATATTTTTCACAATAACTTCATTGTCTTGTGTTGTAATTTTAACCTTGTAATTGCTATTTGGTTTGTAATAAAAATTCACTTTTCCCAAGCCAAATTGATTGGTGCTTATCTGTTTTAAAACATTGTTTTTATCATCTAATAAAAAACCAGATTTTATTTTTGTGCCTTTGTTATTCTTATCTTTTATAATAACACCAATAACTGCATTTGTAGATTCAACTAAATGACCACCTTCTGGTAATAATTGTAAATCATATTTGCTATTTGAATCAATAGTTTTTTCTGAAGATTTTTTACTCCCAAGAATTTGTATTTTTTGGATAAAAGATTCGTCTTCTTCAAAATTACGCATCCAATTTGTTGATGCTTTGATGTAATAAGTGTTTTTGGTAAAAGTTGAATCAATCTTAATACTCCCATCAGCAATACCATTTTTCACAAAAAGTAATTTTGATTGTTTAAAATTACCTTTTTCATCATAAATAGTACAATATAAATTACGGGTGCTTTTATCTAGTTTTTTTGTCTTCTGATTTAATACATAGGCTTGAAACCAAATTTCTTCTCCCTCAATAAACGTGCTTTTGTTTAAGTGTAAGTATGGGATCTCTCTAGTTAGTTTAAAATAATTGATGTATAAAGAATCTAACGATTTCTTTTCTTGCCCAAAACAAGAAGCAGTCAACATTGATAGAAAAATAAATAGATGAATCGTTTTTCTCATAACTTAAAGATAGTTAGTTTATTTTATATTTTTGCAAAAATCATTCCATAAAAAAACCTCGAGAAGTTCTCGAGGCTTTTTTATACGTATTTGATCTATTCGTATTACATCATTCCTGGCATTCCACCACCCATTGGAGGTATTCCACCACCAGGGTTGTCTTCTTTTATATCTATCAATGCACATTCAGTGGTTAAGATCATTCCTGCAACAGAAGCTGCGTTTTCTAAAGCAACACGTGTTACTTTTTTCGGATCAATAATTCCCGCTTTTAACATATCTACATATTCGTCTGATTTCGCATCATAACCAAAATCTTTTTTGCCTTCAAGTACTTTATTGATAACTACAGAGCCTTCTCCACCTGCATTTTCTACAATAGTTCTCAATGGAGACTCTATAGCTCTTGCAATAATTTGTATCCCTGTTACTTCATCTAAATTGTCAGCTGTTAGTTTTTCTAGCACTTTTTTAGCACGTACTAAAGCAACACCTCCACCTGCAACAATTCCTTCTTCAACAGCAGCTCTAGTTGCATGTAAAGCATCATCAACTCTATCTTTTTTCTCTTTCATTTCTACTTCAGAAGCAGCCCCAACATATAAAACGGCAACACCACCAGCTAATTTAGCTAAACGTTCTTGCAGTTTTTCTTTGTCATAATCAGAAGTTGTAGTTTCTATCTGTGCTTTAATTTGATTTACTCTTGCTTTAATTGCGTCAGCATCTCCAGATCCATTTACAATAGTAGTATTGTCTTTGTCAATCGTTACAGTCTCTGCAGTCCCTAATAAATCTAATGTTGCATTCTCAAGAGAAAACCCTCTTTCTTCAGAAATTACTGTTCCACCAGTTAAAATAGCGATGTCTTCTAACATTGCTTTTCTTCTGTCTCCAAAACCAGGAGCCTTTACTGCAGCTATTTTTAATCCACCGCGTAATTTGTTTACCACTAATGTTGCCAATGCTTGTCCGTCTACATCTTCTGCAATAATTAATAAAGGTCTGCTAGATTGTGCAACCGGTTCTAAAATTGGAAGTATTTCTTGTAAGTTAGAAATCTTTTTATCGAATAATAAAATATATGGATTTTCTAAATCGGCAATCATTTTATCAGCATCAGTAACAAAATACGGAGATAAATAACCTCTGTCAAATTGCATTCCTTCTACAACGTCTACATAGGTATCCATTCCTTTTGCTTCTTCAACAGTAATCACACCCTCTTTACCAACTTTACCAAAAGCTGTAGCAATTAAATCTCCAATCGTATTGTCGTTATTTGCAGAAATAGCAGCAACTTGTTTTATTTTTTCTGATGAATTTCCAACTTTTTGTGATTGTTTATCTAAATCTGCAACAATAGCAGTTACAGCTTTGTCGATTCCACGTTTTAAATCCATTGGGTTAGCACCAGCAGCTACATTTTTTAAACCCTCTTTGACGATTGCTTGCGCTAAAACGGTTGCGGTAGTTGTTCCATCACCTGCTAAATCATTGGTTTTAGAGGCCACTTCTTTAACCATTTGAGCTCCCATGTTTTCTAGCTCATTTTCTAATTCTATTTCTTTTGCAACAGAAACACCATCTTTAGTTACTGTTGGAGCTCCAAATGCTTTTGAAATAATTACATTTCTTCCTTTTGGACCTAAGGTTACTTTTACTGCATTTGCTAATGCATCAACACCACGTTTTAAACCGTCACGTGCTTCAATATCAAATTTTATGTCTTTTGCCATTTTTATTAATTTTTGCTTTTAGCTGTTTACAATTTGCTTTTAGCTAAAATGATTTACAATATTTTTTTAAATTTCACTAAAGGCTATATGCCAAATGCGAAAAGCTATTTAGATGATTGCTAAAATATCGCTTTCTCTCATAATCAAGTAATCAGAACCTTCAAATTTTAATTCAGTTCCGGCGTACTTTCCGTATAAAATAGTATCACCAACTTTTACAGTTAAAGGCTCTTTTTTTGTTCCGTTACCTACGGCAACAACAGTTCCTTTTTGAGGTTTTTCTTTTGCATTATCAGGAATAATAATACCTGAAGCTGTAGTTGTCTCTGCAGCAGCTGGTTCTACAAGAACTCTGTCTGCTAAAGGTTTAATGTTTAATTCCATTTTATTTTTTTTTGATTAATAAATTTATTATGTACTAACAGTAGTCAGAAATTATGCCATTCAAAAAAAACTGCCAATTTTACGTTATGCTCATTTCTTTATAAAATGTGCAGATATAAAAAATGCCAACGTGTCATTTACGTTGGCATTTTTATCTAGTTTTTAGATACTCTTATTTGTTAAGACTATCATTCGTCGTAACTGGAGTTGAATTTGTTTGTGTCGGAGTTGTATTTACATTTTCTAATGTATTTTCTAACTGCGGATTGTTGTTGCTTGCTCTAGGGATTGCAAAATTTGCTAATAAAATTAAAGCAAACATTGAAATTGCCAACGTCCATGTAGATCTATCTAAAAAGTTGTTTGTGTTTTGAACACCACCCATAGATTGTGCTCCACCGCCACCAAATGAAGAAGATAATCCTCCTCCTTTTGGATTTTGTACCATAACGATTAATATTAATGCAATGGCTATAATTAATATCAAAATTAAAATGATTGTATATGTATTCATGATTTATTTTTTTGTAAAATTCTAATTCTTTTAATTTGGTCTGCAAAGAAACCACTTTTTTCTGGATATTTCAAACTTAATATTTCATAAGCTTTGATTGCATTTTCGTATTTATTTTGTTCTAAATATACTTTAGCTAATGTTTCGGTCATTAAGTAAGAATCGTGTTTTTCTTTTAAGAAGACCTCTTTCTTTTCTGTGTCTTTAGAAACTCTAGGTATTTTCGGGTTTTGTTTGATGAAATTATCAATAATAGTCGTTTTATCTATCGTTTCTTTTTGACTCGTGTTTCGGTCAATCTTCTTTTGAGAAGCTAACTGGAGCCATTCATTAAAAGAATGTGTTTCGGTTTTTGAAAAAGACAATGGTTTTCCAACAGCCAACTTTTCTTTAATGTCAATTAACTCTTCTGAAACTATTTTTTTTGTTATTTGTTGATGTACTTCTTTGGATTTAAGTTTTGCTGGTTTAGCAAACTCCGAAGAAGTGATGAAATCGAATAAAACAGCCCTATCAGTTGTATATGCTGCCGTTATTTTTAGTTCAGTATTGTATTTGAAACTATCTTTATTTTTTAAGCCTTTTAAATAAATTGCTCTCGCAGCTTGAAAATAAGGATATTCATCAATAATCGTTTTTATTGCTGCTGTATTTTCAGAAGAAACTTGTTGCGGGTTTTTTAATATTTCAGTAAAGCTTTTTGTGTTCATATTAGGTTTACCATTTAGCAACAGATGCATTAAAAATATCTTGCGTAATTCTTTCTATAATTTCTTTATAAGCAGCTTCTAATGCGCCACCAATTAACTGAGTATTTGCAGGATAATCATAATAAAATGAAAAAGCTTTTTCAAAATTATCTTTTTCTATAAACTTGTTAAAATAGCGAACATTTACAGTAATCGTTAACCTATTTTGTGCTGCCGTTTGCTGAGCAGTAGCACTCATGGGTGCAATTCTGTATCCTGTAATTTCTCCTTCAAAACGTAAATCCCCACCTGAATTTACCAAGTTTAAATTGGTTTGTCTTAAAAATAAATCTTGAAAATCTTGTGTAAATTTCTGACTTAAAGACGGCTCTACTAAAGGAGCATTGTTTCTAAAAAAATCTATTTGTAAAGTTTTTGCTTTACCAGTGTCTCCTCCTGTAAAAGAATAAGACCCACAAGAAGTTATTAGTGTTAAACTAACAAAAAAAGCAGCGATGTAAAATAGTTTTTTCATACCAATTTCAAAGATAAACAAAAGAATGTTTTACAAATCGTATTGTTTAATTTTTCTATATAAGGTTCGTTCAGAGATGCCAAGTTCTTTGGCTGCTAATTTTCGTTTGTTTTTGTTTTTTTCTAAAGATTTTTTAATCATCTCTACTTCTTTGTCTTGTAAAGATAACGATTCATCTTCTTCTATTGTTTCAATAAAATCGTAATTGGTTTCATTTTCTTTAGTTGTGGATTTAGGAATTTGAACCACTTCTACATTCCCTGTGCTTGAATGTTGCTCCTTGTAAATTTTTTCTAACAACTTGTGGTTTTCTTCTTGTAAATCATCAATGCTGCCATTCTTTAAAATATCTAAAGTTAACTTTTTTAAATCGTTGATGTCATTTCGCATATCAAACAAGATTTTGTACATAATATCTCGCTCGTTAGCAAAGTCTGAACTAGAACTGCCAGTATTTCCGCCAATTACAGCAGGTAAATTTCCTTGGTTATTTGGTAAATATTGAATTAGTTTTTCTGCAGTAATCAATCTGTTTTCTTCTACTACAGAAACTTGTTCGGCAATATTTCTTAACTGTCTAATGTTTCCAGGGAACCGATAATTTGTTAGTAAATTGACAGCATTTTCTTCCAATCGTATTGTTGGCATTCCGTATTTTTGAGCAAAATCTGCTGCAAATTTTCGAAACAATAAATGAATATCTTCTTTACGATCTCTTAAAGGAGGTAAAGAAATTTCTATAGTGCTTAATCTATAGTATAAATCTTCTCTAAATTTTCCTTTTTGAATGGCATTTGCCATTTTCAAATTTGTTGCAGCAACAATTCTAACATTTGTTTTTTGTACTTGTGATGAACCCACTTTAATAAATTCGCCATTTTCTAAAACACGCAACAGTCTAACTTGAGTTGTTAAGGGTAATTCTCCTACTTCATCTAAAAAAATTGTCCCACCATCAGCAACTTCAAAATATCCTTTCCTGCTTGCCGATGCTCCTGTAAAAGCACCTTTTTCGTGTCCAAATAATTCACTATCAATAGTTCCTTCAGGAATTGCACCACAATTTACTGCAATATATTTTGCGTGTTTTCTATGTGATAATTGATGTATAATTTTAGGAATATTTTCTTTTCCAACACCACTTTCTCCAGTAACAAGAACAGAAATGTCTGTAGGAGAAACTCGAACTGCTTTTTCTAAAGCTCTGTTGAGTTGGATGTCATTTCCAATAATTCCAAAACGTTGTTTAATTACTTGTAAGTTTTCCATTTTTCTTTTTAGTTTCAGAGGCGCAAAGTCTCAAAGAAGCAAAGTTTTCGAAATTAAATTAAACTTTGTTGTTCTACAACTTTGTGCTTTTGTAGCTTTATTTAATTATTATCTGAATAACCAACTGCGGTCCCAATTAATGTGGCAGAAGTACAGTCTTCTACTTTTACATTTACAAAATCACCTATTTTATAGTGTTCTTTTGGAAAAACAATTACCATGTTTTGTGTGTTCCTTGCTTTCCAGTGTAAATCAGATTTTTTAGATTCTCCTTCAATTAAGAATTCTTCAGTTTTCCCTAAATGTTGTTTGGTTCTAAATAAACTATGTTCTCTTTGCAATTCTATAACTTCAGCTAACCTTCTTTTTTTAACAGCAAAAGGTACATCGTCTTCCATTTTTTTAGCTGCTAAAGTCCCAGGTCTTTCAGAATAAGCAAACATATACCCATAATCATACTTCACATATTCCATCAAACTTAAAGTGTCTTGATGATCTTCTTCAGTTTCTCCACAAAACCCAATAATCATATCTTGTGATAAAGACATTTCTGGAACAATCTTCAGAATATTATCAATCAGCTCCATGTATTCTTCTCTGGTGTGTTGTCTGTTCATTGCTTTCAACATTTTTGTACTTCCACTTTGAACAGGTAAGTGCAAATATTTACAGACATTTTTGTGCTTAGCCATTACATGAATTACGCCCAAACTCATATCCTGCGGATTAGAAGTAGAAAAACGAAAACGTGTTTTTGGAAAACGAGTAGCAGCCATGTCTAACAATTGTGCAAAATCTACAGCAGTTGCTTGCGCCATTTCTGATGCCTTGTTAAAATCTTTTTTTAATCCGCCACCATACCATAAATAACTATCTACATTTTGGCCAAGCAATGTGATTTCTTTGTAATTTTGACCAACCATGGATTGGATTTCTTCTAAAATACTTTGTGGATCACGACTTCTTTCTCTACCTCGAGTAAACGGAACCACACAAAATGTACACATATTATCACAACCTCTTGTAATAGATACAAAAGCAGAAACTCCGTTGTTGTTCAATCGAACAGGAGAAACATCTCCATAAGTTTCATCTTTAGATAAAATAACATTAACTGCATCTCTTCCTGCTTCAATTTCTTCTAATAAATTTGGCAAATCTCTGTATGCATCTGGACCAACTACTAAATCAACAATTTTTTCTTCTTCTAAAAATTTTTCTTTCAATCGTTCTGCCATACATCCCAAAACACCAACTTTCATTTTTGGGTTGGTTTTTTTTACAGCATTGTATTTCTCTAAACGCTTTCTAACAGTAAGTTCAGCTTTTTCTCTAATAGAGCAAGTATTTACCAAAACTAAATCTGCTTCTTCAAGATGTTGAGTTGTGTTAAATCCTTGTTCTGAAAGTATTGAAGCTACAATTTCGCTGTCATTCATATTCATTTGACAACCATAGCTTTCTATAAAAAGTTTCTTCGTGTTTTCAGATTTATGTTCTTTTACAAGTGCTTTTCCTTGCAAACTTTCATCAATAACCTTTTCAATTTGTTCCATGTTCATATTCAAAAATGAAAGGCAAATATACGACCAAATTCTAAAAAAAGTGACATATTGGCAGAAAATTATCATTCAATTTTTGCTTAAAACGAGCAAAAAATGAATAGTAAAATTTGTTATAAAAAAAAACTTCCTACTTTTGCAATCCAAAATCACCTATTATATATAAGGTGTACTTATTTCAATCGAGAAGATTTATGGCAAAGAATTTAGTAATAGTTGAGTCACCTGCAAAAGCAAAAACAATAGAAAAATTTCTTGGAAAAGATTTTCAAGTAGAGTCTAGTTTTGGGCATATTGCAGATTTACCATCCAAAGAATTAGGAATTAATGTAGAAGGCGATTTTATGCCTGAGTATATTGTTTCTGACGATAAAAAAGCTGTGGTAAAAAAGCTGAAAGCATTAGCAAAAAAAGCAGAAACTGTTTGGTTAGCTAGTGATGAAGATAGAGAAGGAGAAGCAATTGCTTGGCACTTAAAAGAGCAATTACAATTGAAGAATGAAAATACAAAAAGGATTGTTTTTCATGAAATTACAAAGAATGCCATCTTAAAAGCTGTTGAAAACCCAAGAGATATTAACTATGATATGGTTAATGCACAACAAGCAAGAAGAGTACTAGATAGATTGGTTGGATATGAGTTGTCTCCAATTCTTTGGAGAAAAGTTAAAGGAGGTTTGTCTGCAGGAAGAGTACAGTCTGTAGCAGTTCGTTTAATTGTAGAAAGAGAACGTAGTATTCAGGAGTTTAAAACATCTGCAAGTTTTAAAGTTGTTGCACAATTTTCTAATGAAGAAGGAAAAACATTTAAAGCGTCAATTCCTAAAAGTTTTGATACTAGAGAAGAGGCTGAGCAGTTTTTAAAATCATCTGTAATGGCAGATTTTAAGATTTTAGATTTACAGAAAAAACCAGCAAAGAAGTCTCCAGCAGCACCTTTTATAACCTCAACATTACAACAAGAAGCGTCAAGAAAATTAGGATATCCGGTAGCAAAAACAATGCAAGTTGCCCAACGTTTGTACGAAGCTGGTTTAATTACCTATATGAGAACAGACAGCTTAAATTTATCTGATGATGCAAGAAATGCAGCAAAAGAAGAGATTACAAAAAACTACGGATCTGAATATAGTAAACCAAGGGTTTTTAAAACAAAAAATAAAGGAGCACAAGAAGCGCATGAGGCAATTAGACCTACAGAAATGCAGCGGAGTTCTATAAATGTTGAATATGATCAAGACCGATTGTATGACTTGATTTGGAAAAGAACAATTGCTTCTCAGATGAGTGATGCTAAATTAGAACGCACAAATGTTAAAGTAGAGAATTCTAAAAACGATAAAATATTTACTGCAAACGGAGAAATGATTCAGTTTGAAGGATTCTTAAAAGTGTATTTAGAGGGGATCGATAACGATGAAGAAGAGCAAGCAGGAATGTTACCTAATTTAACTGTTGGAGAAACATTGTCTTATGAGTTTATTACTGCAACAGAACGTTTTACAAGTCCACCTTACCGATTTACCGAAGCTTCTTTAGTAAAACAGTTAGAAGAATTAGGTATTGGTAGACCTTCAACTTATGCACCAACAATTTCTACAGTGCAAAGAAGAGGTTATGTTGAAAAAGGAGAAACCGAGGGAGTAGAAAGAGATTATGAGCAGTTTATACTAAAATCTGGAACCGTTACAAGTACCATTTTAATAGAAAAAACAGGATCAGATAAAGGAAAATTAATACCAACAGATATCGGAAATATTGTAACCGACTTTTTGGTTGAAAATTTTTCTAACATTTTAGATTTTGGTTTTACAGCTAAAGTAGAATCTTCATTTGATGATATTTCTGATGGAGCTGAAGATTGGATTGAAATGATTAAAGGTTTTTATAATGAATTTCATCCAACAGTAACTTTTGTGTCTGAAAATGCAGAAAGAGAAAGTGGTGAACGTATTTTAGGGACCCATCCAGAAACAGGAAAAACGGTATTAGTTCGTTTAGGAAAATTTGGAGCCATGGCTCAAATTGGTGATAGAGATGATGATGAAAAGTTGTTTGCAAGTCTACAAAAAGACCAGAATTTAGGAACAATAACATTAAAAGAAGCTTTAGATTTATTTTTATTACCAAAAAATTTAGGCACCTATGAAGCCGAGGAAGTTGTAGTTTCAAATGGAAGATTTGGCCCATATATTAAGTTTGGATCTATGTATGTTTCATTAGATCGAGGTGAAAACCCGATGGAAGTTGATTTAGAAAGAGCAATTGAATTGATTGTTGCAAAACAAAAAGCAGACGCTCCGATTGGTGAATATGAAGGAATGCCAATTCAAAAAGGAGTTGGACGTTTCGGTCCATTTATTAAATGGAATTCTATTTTTATCAATGTAAATAAAAAGTACGATTTTGATAATTTATCGCAACAAGATTTAGAAACTTTAATTGAAGATAAAAAGCAGAAAGAAAGAGATAAATTAATTCATAATTGGGAAGAATCTGGGATTAGAGTAGAGAAAGCGCGTTGGGGTAGATTTAATATTATCAAAGGAAAATTAAAAATTGAATTGCCAAAAACAACCAATGCTACTGAATTGACTTTAGACGAAGTAGAAAAAATTATTGAAGCAAAAACTCCGAAGAAAAAAACAACAAGAAAAAAAACTACTAAAAAGAAATAGCAATTAGTTATATTGCATTACTTTAAGGATATTTAAGTACATGAATTTCGATTTTTTAACCCCTATAAAAGATACGATCATTGCTCACTTAGTGCTTCAGTCTGCACAAAGTTTGGGTAGGAATATTCAAGTACACTCATCACAAAACGACTTTCCAGAATTAGATTCAGTTCAAATAGCAATCTTTGGAGTACAAGAAGATAGAAATGCTGTTGATAATATGTCTTGTGGAGAACATCTATTTGAAATTCGCAAACATTTATATCAATTATTTCCTGGAAATTGGCATACTAAAATTGCAGATTTAGGAAATATTGTAAAAGGAAATTCGGTAGAAGACACTTATTTTGCAGTTAGTTCTCTAACATCCTATTTAATAAAAAACAAGATAATTCCGATTATTATTGGTGGCAGTCAAGACATTACATATGCAAATTATAGAGCCTATGATAATTTAGAGCAAACAGTTAATTTAGTTTCTGTTGATAGTAAATTTGATATTGAATCTACCGAAGAAGGATTAAATTCGAGATCATATTTGAGTAAAATTGTAATGGATAAACCAAATAATTTGTTCAACTTTAGCAATATTGGTTATCAGACCTATTACAATTCACAAGAAGAATTAGATTTATTAAATAGTTTATTTTTTGATACCTATCGATTGGGAGAGGTAAAAGATTTAACTGTTGTAGAGCCAATTCTAAGAGATGCAGATATTGTTAGTATAGATATCGGTTCGGTTCGGCAAAGTGATGCTCCGGCAAATAATAATGCATCTCCAAACGGATTTTACGGTGAAGAAATTTGTGCGATTGCTAGATATGCCGGTATTAGTGACAAAGTAACTTCATTTGGAGTTTATGAATACAATTCTAAGTTTGATAATAATGATCAAACAGCACATTTAATTGCTCAAATGATTTGGTATTTTATTGAAGGAGTTAATTTTAGAGCAAAAGATTATCCATTTTGCACCAAAGAAACCTATCAAAAATTTATTGTACTCATAGAAAATGATGAACCTATCAATTTTTATAAAAGTGATAAAAGTGAAAGATGGTGGATGGAGATAAATATTATTACAAATAATAAATACAAAAGACATGCGTTAATACCATGTACATATCAAGATTACCTTGAAGCTATTGAGCAGAAAATACCTGAAAGGTGGTACAAGGCATTAAGGAAATTAATGTAAATACAAATAAAAATAAAACCAATTATTCCAAAATATAAAGTCCAAAAACGATTGGTTTTTATCAAAAAAAATAATAAGTTTACGAACTTTTTGAGGAAAGAATATAAAAATATGAAGAGAGTAGCATTATTTGCACTGATAGTAACCCTACTTTATAGTTGTGGCTCAAATGATAGAGGAGAGTTAACTGGTGTTAACTCTAAGAGAAAATGGTTTGCAGAAAAGCCAATGGGAATGACATTGATTCCTGGAGGTTCATTTACTATGGGTAAGCAAGATGAAGATGTTATTGGGGCTTTAAATTCACCAACTCGTACTGTAACTGTTCGTCCTTATTATATGGACGAAACAGAAATAACAAACAGTGAATACAAGCAGTTTGTATATTGGGTTAGAGATTCTATCGTAAGAACTCAATTGGCATTAAAACAAGAAGAAGTTGTTCTTTTATCTGATGGAAATGTAAACGGAACAGCTTTGTCTGGAGGAATACACGATTACGCTTTTGTAAACGACACAATCAACGCAACACCTTATCAAAAATACATGATAGAAAACTATTATGATTTTGATTCTATCAAACCTTTAAATTGGGATGTAGATATAGAATGGAATAAAAATGAATATCCAGATGAACATTATGTAGAAATAATGGTAGATTCTATTTATATAGCAAAAGAGAATTCTGTTAACGGACAAAGAACAATAAACACGAAGCTATTTAGATATAGATATGCGCGCACAAATATTCAATCTGCAATAAAAAAAGGAGCTCAAAAAAGAGATTACTTAATTATGGAAGATGTTAGTGTATATCCAGATACTACAGTTTGGATTAAAGACTTTAATTACTCTTATAACGATCCAATGCATCAAGATTATTTTCATCATCAAGCCTATAGTGATTATCCTGTAGTTGGTGTAACTTGGTATCAAGCAGAAGCATTTTGCGATTGGAGAACAAAAATGAAAAATGATTATTTAAGAGGAAAGAAAAAATCAACTCAGGTTTCAAGATTTAGATTACCTACAGAAGCTGAGTGGGAATATGCTGCTAGAGGAGGCTTGCAATTCGGAAAATACCCTTGGGGTGGTCCAAGTACCACAAGTGATAGAGGTTGTTTTTTAGCAAACTTTAAACCTGTTAGAGGAGATTATGCTGTAGATGGAGCATTGTATACTGTAGAAGCAAAATCATACAATCCAAATGATTACGGACTTTATAACATGGCGGGTAACGTTTCAGAGTGGACAAATTCTGCCTATAACCTTTCTTCATACTATTCTGGGTCTACGATGAATCCGAATGTAGAGGATAGAGCAAACAAGAGAAAGATCATTAGAGGAGGTTCATGGAAAGATGTTGCTTATTTTTTAGAAGTTAGCTCAAGAGATTATGAATATGCAGATACTGCAAGAAGTTATATTGGTTTTAGAACCGTACAAAGTTACCTAGGTAAAATAAAAGAATAATCAAAAAACCTCCTAAAATAATATTAAGATGGCACAGTCAAGACAAAGTAAAAAAATAATGAATATGGTATACGGCCTTGGAGCCGCAATCGTAATTATTGGAGCACTTTTTAAAATACAACACTTTTCAATAGGTCCAATTACCGGAGGAATGATGTTAACAATTGGATTAATTGTAGAGGCAGCAGTTTTTGCTGTTTCAGCTTTTGAGCCTGTTGAAGATGATTTAGATTGGAGTAAAGTCTACCCAGAATTATCAGGTGCTGATAAAGAATCTTCAACAGACGCAAACAGGTTGCTTTCAAAAAAATTAGACACCCTATTAAAAGAAGCAGAATTAGATAGCACTTTAATGAAAAATTTAAGCGAAAGCATTAAAGATTTTAATGGTGCAGCAAAAGGGCTTACGGCAACATCAGAATCTATTGAAGCAACAAACAGATACAATGAGCAAATGTCTGAAGCTGCTACTAAAATGGAATCTCTAACAGGTTTATACCAGTTACAGATGGAAAATGCAACCAGACAAACAGAGTTAAACAATTCTTTAGTAGAAAATTCTGAAAAGCTAAAAGAACAAATGGAATCTTTAGCTCAAAATATGGCTTCATTAAATGGAGTTTATGGTGGTATGTTATCAGCAATGTCTAGCAAATAATTAGTATAATTTAAAACTAAAACTAATTAGATATGGCAGGAGGAAAAATGTCTCCAAGACAAAAAATGATAAACTTAATGTATCTTGTGTTTATTGCAATGTTAGCAATGAATATGAGTAAAGAAGTGTTGTCTGCTTTTGGTTTTATGACTGAAGGAATTACGGAAAACAACGCAACAAACACTCAGAAAAACAATGCTGCATATGCAAGTTTAAGCTCAAAAGCAACAGATCAACCAGCTGAATATGGTCCATTAAATGAACAAGCAAAAAAAATTAAATCAATTTCAGATGATTTTTATGCTTATTTAGATGATCTAAAGTCTAAAATGACTAATGATATAGAAGATAAAACAGATTATCAATCTATGGATAAGACAGATTTTTTAGATTCTTATTTTTTTAAAGGTGATACATACACAAACGAAGGAAATGTATTTTTAGAGAAAATAAAAAATTTTAGAGAAGGCATTAATAACGTATTAGAAGATAATGATTTAAAAGCAACTGTAACTAGAAGGTTTAATACAGATCTTGAAACAGATAGAGAAGGTAAAAAAATACCTTGGTTAAATTATCATTATGAAGGATATCCATTAGTTGCATCATTGGCAAATATTACACAGATGCAATCGGATATTAAAAATACTGAAAGCGATATTTTAACAAATTTGCTTGGAGGTAAACTAGAAAGTGAAGTTTCTTTAACTAATTATAAAGGAATTGTTCAACTTGATAAAACCGCGTATTATGTTGGAGAAAAAGTGACAGGTAAGGTAGTTTTAGGAAGATATGATGCGAGTATGGTGCCAGATAAGGTTATATTAAATGGTCGAGATTATACAAATGTACAATCTGGACAAGTAATTTTAGATTTAAGAGCCACTAAACTAGGTAATAACGATATAAAAGGAATTATTAACTTTACTGAAAACGGTGAGTCTGTTCCTGTAGAATTTAACAGTTCTTATACTGTTATTCCAGAACCAAATGATGCGGTTATTTCTGCAGATGCAATGAATGTGGTATATCGTGGAGTTGACAACCCGGTATCAGTTTCTTTGCCAGGGGTTAGTAATAATAATTTAAAAGTATCTGCAACAGGAGGTAATATAATTCCAAGTGGATCAAGTTTTATTATTAAAGCAGGGAAAGGTGATGAGATGACCATTAATGTTGGAGCAACACTATCTAGTGGAAAAAAAATAAACTCTTCTAAGAAATTTAGAATAAAAGATATTCCTTCTGCTCAAGCTTCTGTTAGAGGAGAATTTGGTATGGTAAGTATGCCTAAAACAAGTATTGGAAGATCTGTAATAGGGGCTGGATTACCAGATTTTGTTTTTGACTTAAAGCTAAAGGTAACAAGTTTTAAAGTAAAAGTACCAGGGCAATTAACAGTGTTGGTTACAGGAACAGAATTTAATGCAGCGGCAAAACAAGTAATTAATAAAGCTAGAAGAGGAGATGTAATCACCATTTTTGATATTGAAGCTGTAATAGAAAATAATACATCTTATAAATTAAAGAAAGTATTGCCTGTTAGTATTGAAATTTCTAATTAAGATTAAATCAAGAAGTATGAATTGTAAACGTTTTTATATTGTTTTTTTAGCATTAATTTCTTCAGGGATAATAAATGCACAATCCAATTTATTAAATTCAACAAAAGTTGAGCAGATAGGGAAGAAAACAGACGAAAAATTGTTAGCAGACAATGATGCGCCTTTGCCTTATGGATATATTGATGATAGAGATATATTATGGTCTAAAGTAGTTTGGGAAGTAATTGATTTAAATCAAAAAATAAACCTTCCTTATTATTTTCCAATTGATACAACCAATATATCAACCAAACGTAGATCGCTATTTGACACCTTACTAAAAGGAATTAAAACAGGGAAGATTAAAGAAGCGTATTCAGACTCTTTCTTTAGTTCTAAAATCACGAGACAAGAAATTTCAAGTAAACTGTTTAATGTTCGTCAAAACGGAAACAATATAGATACCTTTAAAATTAGCACTCAAGATGTTACAGCATTTAAAATTAAAGGAATGTGGTATTTTGATAAAAGACAAGGAGAGTTAAAATATAGATTGTTAGCAATTGCTCCTCTAGGTCCAGATGTACAAACATTAGGTGTTGCCGGAATAGAAGATGATAATTTATATGAATTGTTCTGGGTTTTTTATCCAGCAGCAAGAAATGTTTTACATGATGTAAAAGTGTTTAACCCTAAGAGTTCATCTCATCCAATTTCATTTGATCATTTATTAAATGCGAGGCGTTTTTCATCGTTCATTGTTAGAACAGAAAATATTTATGGTAATCGTAGAATTGAAGATTATGTTAGAGGTAATTCACTGTTTCAATTGTTAGAAGCAGATAAAATAAAAGAAGATATACGGAATAGAGAAATTGATATGTGGAATTATTAATATCCATTTACAAATTATTCAAAAAAGCGTTCTGAATTTCAGAACGCTTTTTTGTATTTATTAGCTTATTTTTACACCATGAAAGTAGATTATATTGTTGTTGGTTTAGGTTTAGCGGGCTTGGCATTTATTGAGGAATTAATAGACGCTAACAAAACATTTGTTGTTTTTGAAGACGATTCACAAACATCATCTTTAGTAGCTGGTGGAGTGTATAACCCTGTTATTTTAAAGCGTTTTACACCAGTTTGGAATGCAGACAAACAACTAGAAATTGCATTGCCTTTTTATCAGAGATTAGAAAAAAAAATGCAAATAAAAGTTGATGTAAAATTTCATACAAGAAAAGTATTTAAATCTATTGAAGATCAAAATAATTGGTTTGAAGCCTCTGATAAACCATTACTTTCAAAATTTATGAATTCAGAAGTTATTCATGAAAAAATTGAAGGTGTAATTGCTGATTTCGGATTTGGGGAAGTTTATGAAACGGGTAGAATTGACACCGAAAAACTGGTCACTTCGTACAGAGAATATTTAAAAAATGAATCAAAAATTGTTTTTGAAAAATTTGAATATGATCAATTGCAACTATCAAATGAGGTTGGGTTTTATAAAAACATAGAAGCTTCTCGTGTAGTTTTTTGCGAAGGCTTTGGAATAAAACAAAACCCATTTTTTAATCATTTGCCTTTAAATGAAGCCAAAGGAGAGTTATTAACCATTCATGCGCCAGATTTAGAAATCGATTTTTTATTAAAATCTACCTTATTTGTGTTGCCTTTAGGAAATCACTACTACAAAGTAGGGGCAACGTTTAACTGGAAAGATAAAACTTCAAATCCGTCTGAAGAAGGGAAACAAGAATTGGTAGAAAAACTTAAAAAAGTGATATCGGTTCCATATACAATCATCAATCAAACAGCAGGAGTTAGACCCACTGTAAAAGACAGAAGACCTTTAGTTGGAGTTGATCAACAATACAAACAATTAGTTGTTTTAAATGGTTTAGGAACACGTGGGGTTATGATTGCGCCAACTGTTGCTAAAAATTTATTCAATCATCTAGAAAAGGGTGAAAACTTAGATAAAGAAATAGACATTAAAAGATTTTCTTAGGCGCTTTGTTTATCGCTTTTTGTAGTTCACAAACATATTTATCCAAAGAATTCTAGACAGCCTCATGTTTAAAGGCATTAGAATGATTGAAACAATAATGATAGCTGCAAATGAACTTAAAATATCTAATCCAAATAACAATTTTGCGATGATAAAAACACTTACAAAAATAGCTACTGTAATTCCATAACTAACATACATAGCACCGTAAAAGAAAGAAGGCTCCATCATATATTTAAAACCACATTTAGGGCAGTTCTCGTGTATTTGAATTACTTTTTTTGGAGAGAATGAAAATTTGTTTTTAAAAAAATCTCCCTCATGACAACTAGGACATTTATTGTTTAAAACACTGTACGCTTTTGTTCCTTTCTTAAACATGAATACTCTAAATATTTTAAGTAGATTTGCAATCACAAAATTACAAAAAAATACATGCTTAACGTACATAATTTAACAGTTTCTTTTATGGGGACAGATTTATTTTCTGGAATCACTTTTAAATTAAATAAAGGAGATAGAATTGGATTGATAGGGAAAAATGGAGCAGGAAAATCAACCTTGTTAAAAGTGTTATCAAAAGATATTGAAACCAATGGCGGTACCATGGCTTTTGATAAAGATGTGAGAATTGGGTTTTTGCGTCAAGATATAGATTTTGTTCAAGGAAGAACCATTTTAGAAGAAGCCTATCAAGCCTTTGAAGAGATTAAAGCAATTGAGTTAAAACTTGATGAAATTAATGAACAGTTGGCAACAAGAACTGATTATGAAAGTGAAGAATACAGCCAGTTAATTCATGATTTAACAGACAATACAGAGCGCTACGAATTGCTTGGTGGTTATAATTACCAAGGAGATACAGAGAAAATTTTACAAGGATTAGGGTTTAAAAGAGAAGATTTTGACAAGCTTACCGACACCTTTTCTGGAGGATGGAGAATGCGTATTGAGTTGGCTAAACTATTATTGCAAAACAATGATATTTTGTTATTAGATGAGCCAACAAACCACTTAGATATCGAATCTATTATTTGGTTAGAAAATTTCTTAAAAGGATATTCAGGTGCTATTGTATTGGTTTCGCATGATAAAATGTTCTTAGACAATGTAACAAATAGAACCATTGAAATCTCTCTAGGGCAAATTTATGATTACAAAAAACCCTATTCTCAATTCTTATTGTTAAGAGGAGAAATCAAAGAAAAACAACTTCAGGCTCAGAAAAATCAAGACAGAGAAATTAAACAAAAGCAACAACTAATTGATAAGTTTAAAGCCAAGGCAAGTAAAGCTTCTATGGCACAATCTTTAATGAAACAATTGGATAAGGTTGAACGAATTGAAGTTGATCAAGATGATAATGCTACGATGAACATTCGTTTTGCAAAATCTAAAGAGCCAGGAAAAATTATTGTTGAGGCAGAAAATTTAAGCAAAAGTTACGGAGATAATCATGTCTTAGAAAATGTAGATTTATTAATTGAGCGTAATAGTAGAATTGCTTTTGTGGGTCAAAACGGACAAGGAAAATCAACATTAGCTAAAATGTTGGTGGGTGATATTTCGTTTAAAGGTCATTTAAAATTGGGGCATAATGTAGAGATTGGATATTTTGCACAAAATCAATCTGAACATTTACCGCCAGAAAAAACGGTTTTGCAGATCATGGAAGATGCAGCAACGGATTCTAACAGAGCACGCGTTAGAGATATGTTAGGGGCCTTTTTATTTGGTGGAGATGCGGTAGATAAAAAAGCAAAAGTGCTTTCTGGAGGAGAACGAAATCGTTTGGCATTGTGTAAATTGTTGTTATCTCCGTTTAATGTGCTAATCATGGATGAGCCCACAAACCATTTAGATATTGCATCAAAAAATGTGTTAAAAGAAGCGTTGAAGAGTTTTGAAGGCACCTTGATTCTCGTATCGCATGATAGAGATTTCTTACAGGGATTAACATCAACTGTTTATGGCTTTAAAGACAAAGTAATAAAAGAATACTTGGGTGATATTGATTATTTCTTAGAAGAACACAAAATGGAAAGTTTGCGCGAAGCTGAAAAGAAAACGGTTGTTAAAGAAGTAAAAGAAACCGTAAAGAAAGAAGCTTACCAACTTAGTAGAGACGAAGAAAAAGAGTTGAAGAAATTAAAAAACAAGCTGTCAAACATAGAATCTGACATTGCTGATTTAGAAACTCAAATAGAGAATATGGATTTTGAACTATCTCAACATTATGATGAAGTTTCTACTAGACCCAATTTTTTTAAAAACTACGAAGCTAAAAAAGCTAAGCTAGATGTTTTGCTTGAAGAATGGGAAAAAATTGAAGCAGAAGTGACTGCTTTTTCCTAAACAACTTCAAAGTTTCGCTAACGTGCTTGTATAAAGAAAGTTGCGTGTTTGTGTGCGAGGATTTTCCTTCGGAAAATCAGAAGCTAGCAAACGAGCAACTAACATTGGTTTAGCTAAAACTAGCAATTTTTTTATACGGTGTTGTGCATAGTTATTCTAAACTTTTATTCTTGATTGGTTAGGACTTTTCATGACAGCTACTTTCCTTTTTTTAGTTTGATATTATTATTTTTGCATCCAACTTATTGCCAATACGAAGGGTATTAACAATAAGCATTGTTAAATTAATTAAAAGTTACTTTAAAAGCTGTAAAGTCTTCATCTTCTGGATCAAAATAAAGTGCAACTTTTCTAATTGGATTTACGTACAAGTGTCCATTTTTCTTTCTTCTAGCATTACCAAAATAATCTCCACTTTTGCCTGACCAACCACCTTCTGAGTTTTTATACCAATTAAAGTCATTCATCATTTTGTTATAATAGAAATAAGCATCATCGTTTACTTTTTTATCATATAAAACACTAATCACAGTTCCATCATTCAATTTACCATTATAAAAAATTTCTCCATCGTATTTTATTTATGAAGGGCGTAATTCGTATTTAGCCCATCGGTCGCTATCTTTTGTAACGTAATGACTTGCACTTCCACAACTAAAAAATGTAAAAGTTAATATTGAAATAATTAAAATATTCAGTTTTCTTTCCATGATTTACTCCTGTTTGTCTAAATAAATTTGTTGTTCTTTCATAATTATGCACAATGCATTTTGATATGAATCCGTTTCAATGATTTATATCAGCAGTTAGCGATGTTCGGTTTTTTATTTATAAAAGTCAAGTAAACTATGTTGTCACATAAATATCTACTATTTTTGATGTTAATATAAATATGTCCCCTCGAGCGGAGTTGAGAGGTTTAGAAACACAAAATGAAATAAAAAGATGATTAGGTCTCGACTCCGCTCGACCAGACAAACATAATTTCTAGCAAGATTCAAAGACTATGTTAAGTTTCTACTCCACACAGCCAGACATATCGAAATCATTTAACCAACAATTTTTTTTACCAGAGTTAAAGGATAAGAATATTCAGCTTTTTATCAAACGTGAAGATGAAATCCACCCGTTTGTTTCTGGTAATAAATTTAGAAAACTCAAATACAATGTTTTAGAAGCAAAAAAAACACATCAGAACACCTTATTAACTTTTGGTGGCGCATTTTCTAATCATATTGTGGCTACAGCAGTTGCAGGTAAACAAGCAGGTTTAAAATCGATTGGTGTAATTCGAGGAGACGAGTTAGGAATTGATTTGCAAAATACCTTAGAAAATAATTCAACATTACTACAAGCACATCAAAACGGAATGGAATTCCATTTTGTGTCAAGAGAGGCATACAGAGAAAAAACCACAGATTCATTTTTAAACTCATTAAAAGAACAGTTTGGCGATTTTTATCTAATTCCCGAAGGCGGAACCAATGAGTTGGCAATCAAAGGTTGTCAAGAAATTTTAACAAAAGAAGATGCTTTTTTCGATTATATTTGTGTGGCTGTTGGAACAGGAGGGACTATTTCTGGGTTGATTACATCTGCAAAGAAGCATCAAAAGGTTATAGGTTTTCCTGCTTTGAAAGGTGGTTTTTTACAAGATGAAATTGAAACTTTAGTTAATGAAACGAGTAATTGGAAATTGATACATGAATATCATTTTGGAGGGTATGCAAAATACAATGAATCGTTAATTTCGTTTATCAATCAGTTTTATTCAGCAACAAAGATTCCTTTAGATCCGATTTACACAGGAAAAATGGTATTTGGAATTGTAGATTTAATTAAAAAGAACTATTTTTCAGAAAACAGTAAAATTTTAATAATTCACACTGGAGGTTTACAAGGAATAGCAGGATTTAATAGCAAACTGGCAAGTAAAAATTTAGAACTAATTACAATTTAATGAAACTTAAATCATACATTTTAATAGCTTTTCTAAGCTTCTTTATTGTTAGTTGTGGTTCTAAAAAAACGGTGGTTTCATCTAAAAAGAAAATACCAAAAGAAACCACTTCCATTAAAATAATGCCTTCTGTAAAACAGAATCAGCATGTAAAAAACCTAACGAAGAAAAATAAAAACCTAAATAAATACACGCTTACCTATATAAAAAAATATGCTCCGTTAGCTGTTATTAAAATGCATGAGTATAAAATTCCGGCCAGCATTACCTTAGCACAAGGAATTTTAGAGTCGGGTAACGGTAGAAGTGTTTTAGCATCAAAATCGAACAATCATTTCGGAATAAAATGTCATAAAGGTTGGACAGGAAAAAAAGTGTACCACGATGATGATAAAAAGGATGATTGCTTTCGGAAATATAAATATGTAGAGAATTCATATAACGATCATTCGAAGTTTTTAACTACCAGAAAAAGGTATGCATTCTTATTTAACTATCGGACTACAGATTATAAAAAATGGGCAATAGGATTAAAGAAAGCAGGATATGCAACCGATAGAAAATACCCAACTAAATTGATCAAAATTATTGAAGATTATAAGTTACACGAATTTGATAAGGTTAAAAAAAGCGACTTAAAAAAGTATAAAAGAGAAGAGAAAAAAAACACACCAAAAAGCACTCCTGTACCAACAACAGAAAAAGCTGCTACAGGAAAAACACATACTGTTAAAAAGGGAGAAACCTTATATTCTATTTCTAGAAAATATAATATTACAGTGCAACAATTAAAGAAAATCAATAATTTAACAGACAATACGCTTGGTATTGGTCAGAAATTAATCATCAAATAAATTTTTAATGAAAATCATTAAAGCTGTAAGAGGTAAGTCGCCACAAATTCCAGAAGATTGTTTTGTGGCAGAAAACGCCACCATTGTTGGCGAAGTTACTATGGGAAAAAATTGTAGTGTTTGGTACAATGCTGTAATTAGAGGTGATGTTCATTTTATAAAAATGGGTGATAAAGTAAATGTTCAAGATGGGGCTGTAATTCATGCAACCTATCAAAAATCGCCAACAACTATTGGCAATAATGTTTCTATTGGGCATAACGCCATTGTTCATGGTTGTACCATTTATGATAATGTTTTGGTTGGAATGGGAAGTATTATTATGGATGATTGTGTGATAGAGAGTAATTCTATTATTGCTGCTGGAGCTGTAGTTTCTAAAAACACCCGGGTAGAAAGCGGAACTATTTATGCTGGAATTCCAGCTAAAAAAATTAAAGACATTTCAAAAGAATTGATTTCTGGAGAAATAAATAGAATTGCAAATAACTATGTAGAATATGCAAGTTGGTTTAAGGAAGAATAATAAAAAACCCGATGAACTCTCACATAACATCGGTCTTTTTGTATTAATCAATCAAACAAATACATTTATTTTCTAACGCTTTCCTTTTCCGCGTTTTTTCATTTTACCTTTCATCTTATTTTTTGCTCCCATTCTCTTTTTAGCATCTCCCATTTTACGTTTTTGAAGTTTTGTAAACTTCTCATATTGCTCTGGAGTTAAGATATTTTTCATTTTAGACTGAAACTCAATTCTGTTATCTAACGCTTTATTTGCTGAATCAAAATCAACTTTTCGTCTCATTTTATTTAAATCTCCTTTTTTTAGCTCACCAGATTTAATAGCTTTTTCTACTCTTGCTTTAAAGTCAGCATTGTCTTTACTTTCTTTTTTAATTTTAGCTAATTTTGTTTTAGATGCCATTGCATCTTTTCTCATTTGATCTCCTTTTACTTTTCTTTGTTTACCCATTTCTATATACAAAGCAGTAATCTTTGTAGTTTGATCTTTAGATAAATCTAATTGAAGTGCCATTCTTTTCACAGACAATGTAACTCTCTGTTCTGGAGTCATAGAATCAACTCTTCCCATTCTTTTTCTTTGTTGTGAATATCCAGCTGAAACTGTAAATATAAATGCTAATACTAATGCTATTTTTTTCATCTTTTAAAATTTTAATTATTATTTAATCTGCTTCTTTGACTTTAAAATTTTCAAAAGGTTTAACTTTGTGTGTTTTTTTAACATACGATTAACATATAATACATTCTTAAAAATGAAAAGATTAGCAATCATTTTTTTACTATTTACAGCAACTATTTCTGCTCAAGATTCTATAAAAGTTAACCTTAAGAATCCTAATGCTACCATATATACACATTTGTATTTTTTACAAACAGATTCTTATCAACCAGAAAAAGCAGCTCAAACCATATTGCCAAATTCTACAAAGAAACCTGAAAATGCTGCAATAAAATTAAAGCAGATTTTAGACGGAAAAGGATTGTTTGTAGATTTTAAACAGGTGCCAACAAATTCAGACTTTAAAGATTCGTTAACCTTAAGAAATGCACATAAATATGTGCTGTTTCCAAATGAAATGCCCTTAATATCTGTAGAAAAAGTTGGAGACAATTGGTATTATTCTCAAGAAACCATAGCTAATTTAGATGAAATATATAATGATGTTTTTCCTTGGTTTGTGTTAAAAATTGAACAATTAATGCCAAGTCTTGGCCATAAAAAAGTGTTTGATGTAGAGGTTTGGAAATTTATTGGATTATTAATTATGCTACTTGTAGCGTTTTTGTTACATCTTATTTTTAAGCGATTAACCTATGCAGTTCTTCATAAAATTCACAATTATATTATTCAAAATGATAGTTTAGCAATAGCTAAAGTTTTAAAGAAATTAGCACATCCAATTAGTTTATTAATTGCGTTGAGTTTTATGAGTAAAGTCTTTCCTTCATTTCAATTTGGATTAGAAATTAATAAATGGGTATTTGTAGGAATCAATATTACAAAAACTGTTTTTTGGATTTATGTATTCTTAAAATTAGTAACGGTAACCATGCATATCTATTCTGAGTTTACAGAAAGAACACAGAGTAAATTAGATGATCAATTAGTGCCAATCCTAAATAATTTTTTAACAGGAATTGTCATCTTTATTGGAATCTTAAAAATGTTAACTGTTTTAGGAATCGATGCTACAACTGTAATTGCAGGAGCATCGATTGGAGGTTTGGCAGTTGCTTTGGCTTCTCAAGACACTGTGAAAAACTTGATTGGAACGTTTATGATTTTCTTAGACAAGCCTTTTCATATTGGAGATTGGATTGAGGCGGGTGGAGTAGAAGGTTCGGTTGAGGAAGTTGGATTTAGATCGTCTAGAATTAGAGCTGCAGATACTTCTATTTTTCAAATTCCAAATAGTAAATTATCTGAAATTGTCATCAATAATAAAGGGTTGCGTTTGTATAGACGGTATAATACCAATGTAGGTATTCGATACGATACGCCTCCAGAATTGATTGAAGCTTTTGTAAAAGGAGTTCGAGAAATTATCATTGAGCATCCAGAGACGCGTTCTGAACCAGATTCTTATAATGTGGAGTTTACTGGCTTTGGAGATTCTGCTTTGTTAATTTTAATAAATGTGTATTTTAAAAGTTTAGCTTGGGGTGTAGAACAATCATCTAAACACAAATTGCATATTGCGATTGTGAAATTAGCAAAAGGGTTAGGAGTAGAATTTGCATTCCCTTCTACTACTGTAATGATAGAGCAATTTCCTGACAAGCAAAGTTTGGATATGAAATACAATACAGATCAAAAAGACATTGATGCTGTTATAAAAAACACAATAGACGAATTTCACAAAAAGGCTTAATCAAGGTTCACAGTTACGGTTTTATTTAAATCAATTACGCTGTTAAAAAAAGTTTTTTCTTTGTTAGCAATTGTAACTTGTAACTGTTGATTTACTTTTTTAATATCAATAGTAAAAGTGGTGTTAAAAGCTTTGATGTTTTTTAACGACATGGTGTTCCATTGCTCAGGTAATTTAGGTGAGAACGAAAAAGAGTTAAAACCTGTTGGTCTAATTCCTAAAATTCCCTCTGTAACAACTCTACAATACAAAGCACTTTCTGCTGATAAATGACGTTGGTTTCCTTCTGGATATGCTTCTACAGGATACGGAACGTGTTCTCCTAACAATCTTCTTTTAGAGTAAAACTGAAAGAATTCCATCGCTTTTTTAGTTTCACCCGCGGCAAAAACTCCACGTAAAGCATATAGCGTTGCTCTATCCCAAAATGTAGTCACCGTTTCATCTTGAAAAATTGATTTTAATTTTTCTTGATTGTTTAACAGCTGTTTAATTTTTGCTGAAGATTTGATGAAGTATTGATAATTTCTCGTAAACCCATAAAACTGATATTTCCATTTTCCATTCAAAGAAAACCACTCTTTATTCTTGTTTTCTAAGTAGATGTCTCCAGTTATGCCACCCGGACCTCTTCTGTCAATAGCAAGAATGGCAACCGTATTATTTCCTTTTTTTAAATACGATTTCGGAATCGAAAAATGATTGGCTGTCGTGTTCCAAATAGACGTTCCAATGATGTTCCCGTTGATATAAATTCTAGCAGAATCATCAATCTCTCCATCAATTTTTAAATGGTATTCTGTATTGCTGTTTTTGAGGTTGATTTTTTTGCGAAACCAATACACACCATCTAGAGGTTCTTTATCTTTAAAAATGTCTTCATAGTTGCCTGGTAAACTTACTTGCTCCCATTTTGAGTCTTTATATTTTGGACTTGCATATTCTTTTTGATTGAAAACAGGGTCGTCAAAAATCTTGGCAATGGCTTGTTGTGAACGATCATCTCTGTCTTGTAATGTGTGAATTTTAATAATTTTTTTCACAGAAGTTTTCCAATCTTTAATACTTGCTTGAGATGCCAATCCATCATCTGTCCATAAATGTTTAGAAAAAAGTGCATTGATGGTTCCTTCGCTTCTTTCAAAAAGATTTACAGTTAATGGAGTTGCTATCCACGCTCTTAAAAAATCATTTTCTTTAAAATACTTATATGTTTTAAAACCATTCAAGTTGGCTCCAAAATAGGTTTCAATAGCCTTTCTTAAATTTTCTGATTGCGTTTTATAATTGTTTAATTGTTGAGGATTGATGTTCAGCTCTTTTCCTAAAATAACAGCAGAAACTAACGCATCATAATACAAACTAGACGTATTTAAGTTGGCATCACCAGCAGCAAATCTTCCTTCAAGTTCATCGCTATCTGAAGTAACAACACCTTCATCATTTATTTTTCGTCTAGAATACTCTAAACACCATTCTATTAGCGGCCATAATTCTTTTGCTGTACTTTTATCACCATAGGCTAAGGCAAATCTTGATGCTCCATAAGCAATCATCGCCATATCTCCTCGATCTCCAGCACCATTCCAATAATCCAGCCCTTCTGCAATAATTGAACTCGGAATGGGTTTATATTCATCATTAGTAAATCTCGCAAAGTGTCTAAAAGAGTTGATTGCAGATTCATTTCCAGCATGATTTCCTAAAAAAGGAAAAAACGGATTTGCATATTCAGCCTGATCGTTTGCCCAGATAGCAGCATAATATCTACTTCCACCTGGTGCATGCATCAATCCTCCTTTGGTTTTAAAAATACTTTCTACTGCTCTAATTTTTGCAAATGCGAAAGCTGTATTTAAGGTCTTGTCTGGAGTTTCTAATACTAAGTTTGATAAGGTCTTATCTATAAAATTGACTCTTTTGTTGAATTCAAAATCAGCAGAGACATATTGTTTATCTTCATCTTTTTGCCTTGCTGAATAAATAATAGCATACTCTATGGTTTCGTTTGGGCTTAGAGTAAATGAGCCTTTTTTACTGCTTTTTGCGCTGATAACATAAGCTCCTTTTACTCCTTTTTTAACATCTGTTGTATGTGAACTATTAATGTTTGGTATTGTAACTTCTACAGATGTGTTTAATGGATTTAGAATGGTTGTTTTATCAATAAATACTGGTGCATCTGTGGAAGGAAACAATTGATGTGTTATTTGAACACCTGCATTGGTATTGGATTTAATTTTTAAAATCCCTTTGTGATAAAAATGTGTTGGCTGTTCTATAATAGATTTTCCATTAATTTTTACTTTTTCAAATTGATTGCTATCAAAATCATGAATTAAACTTGCATGTGTGTCATTTGGAATGGTTCTTAACATCGGAAAAACCAACTTTACTTGTTGTTGTAAAATTCCCTTTTTTACACCATAATGCACAATAGCAGAAGTGTAAAAACCGCTCATTTCTATATTGTCTATATGAGAATCATTTTCTTTAACATTCCAAACAATTCCGTTATCAGGAGTTAAATTCCATCTTGTATTTTGAGAAAAAACAGTTTGCGTAATAAAAGTAATAGTTAATAAAATAACTATTTTTTGAAAGAGTTGTTTTTGCATTATGAAAATTGATTAATTGAAATAGGCTACAATTTAAAAAGAAAACTTTTAAGAATAAAAAAAGCCTCAATGAAACATTGAGGCTTTTTAAAATAAGTTAAGAAACTATTATTTGGGATCTAAAATAGTATCAATTCTTTCTACAATATCTCTTAAGTGATATCTTGTCATTGTGTTTGGAGCAGTAGCAATTGCTTTTTTAACATCATTTTTTATTCTGTTTAATTCTCCTCTAACAACTGGCTTAACGTCAGAAATATCAACTCCTTTTTCCATTAAGTTTCCTAAAACACTAATGTGGTTTCGTTGTAGATTTCTTCTATAGGTGTCGATAGATTTTTTTGAGTATAATTCAGACCAAATCCCTCTACGTAAGTCGTACATCAATGATAAAACTGTATAGGCCTTTGAACCATTTAAGGTTTCGTTGTCTATCATTCTAACCATTCTTCTATCACTTAGTAGACTTCTTAAGGTTCTTGTTTGCATTCCCTTAATTCTATCTGAAACACCAGATGATTCAGTTCTATCAATGATTGCTTTGTTAATTACCCAAGATGGTGTATTAAACAATTGATCGTTTAAATATTTCACCGCTTCTTTTTGACGAGCTTTAGAAATATGTGTATAAATTGCACCTGCCTGATCAGAAGTTTTATTGTCTTCTACCACACCACCAACAAGTGTTGTAACGTGTCCAGAATATCTATTAAATTGAGAAAGCACATGTCCATACATTTCTTTTAAATCAGAATATGTTTCTCCTTTTTTACTTGTCCACTTAATCAAGTTAGGAACAATACGTTTTAAGTTTGCAACACCATATAAACTAGCTTTTACACCATCATCACCTAAATCTTCTGTTTGAGAACTTGGGTCAATTCCGTTTTGTCTTCCAAAACGATATAATGGATCTCCAGCATGTTTTAAAATCCAGCTATCTAAAATTGGTTTTTCTTCTTCGGCTGTTTTTCCTAAAATTGGTCGATACCCCCAATTGATTGCATGCTTGTCATAGATTCCAATATTTGGCATCAAGGCAACTCCTTTATCACTAGGTTGTGCAACGTAATTGAAACGTGCATAGTCCATAATAGATGGAGCGGTTCCATATTTTTTTGTAAATGTTGCAGATCGTAAAGAATCTACCGGATATGCAGAACTACTTCCCATATTATGAGGTAATCCTAATGTGTGTCCTAATTCGTGAGAAGAAACAAACTTGATTAATTCTCCCATAACTTCAGTTTTAAAACCAACTTTTTGTGCTTCAGGGTTGATAGCAGCAGTTTGTACAAAGAACCATCCTTGTAATAAACTCATTACATTGTGATACCAGTTGATGTCTGATTCTAAAATTTCTCCCGAACGAGGGTCACTTACGTGAGGTCCGTTGGCATTTGGAATCGGAGATGCTAAATATCTGATTACAGAATAACGAACATCTTCTGGACTATACTCTGGATCTTCTTCTGCTGTTGGAGCTCTTTTTGCAACAATCGCATTTTTAAAACCTGCAGCTTCAAAAGCAACATTCCAATCGTTTACACCTTGAATGATATATGGAACCCATTCTTCTGGAGTAGCTCTGTCTACATAATAAACAATTTGTTTTTTTGGTTCAACCAATTCTCCTCTGTTAAATTTTGCAATGTCTTCGTCTTTAACCTCTAAACGATATCTGTCTAAATATCGAACCGTTTTACTTTTTTGATCAGACAATCCATAATCTACTTGAGATCGTGCAAACCATCCTACTCTTACATCAGCATATCTACGCTTCATTGGAACTTTTGGAAGTAAAATCATTGAATTACTCATCTCTAAAGAAATAGAACCCACACTTGCATTTGAAGGAGGAGCTGAAGATGCATATGTTTTTACATCTCTTATTTCTATATTTTGTGGATAACTGTTAATTCTATCAATAAAAGAACGTTTTGCATCTAATCTTGATACTTTTAATCTTTTTCTATAAAAAGAAGGCAATCCGATAGCGGCAACATCTGTTGTAAATAAAGTAGTAGCATCTATAACAATTGCGTTGGTCTCCTTATTTATTGCTTCTATAGGAAAAGCATATAAAATAGGCGCAAAATTAGAGTTTTTAACTGCCTCGTGAACAGGTAAATCTTCATCAGCAACTACATTTGTAGAAATTACTCTTAACAAGATTTTTTTGTCTTTACGTTCCCAACGTAACATTTGAGTGTTTGTTTTTCCACCACCAAAACCAAGACCACTGGCAGTTTTAGCAATTCTTGTTACCATTAACATATCTCTTCCTAACAACGAATCAGGAATTTCAAATAAATAGGCTTCGTCTTTTTTATGAACCATAAATAAACCTTTATCTGTTTTTACATCTTTTGTAACAACGTCTTCATAAGGCTTAATGTCTCCTTTTTTAGGTTTCGGTTTTGGAACAGGTTTTACTGTTTCTTTAGCGTCTTTTTTGCTTGTTTTCTTTTTGCGCTGTGCATCAGCATTTGTAGAAATACCAAAAACAAATAAAACAACTAATACTCTAGAAATTACTTTTTGTATCATCATTTATATTTTTAGTTAGTGTATTAAAAATTAGTTTTCGAATTTACTCTTTATAAAAAATAAGAATCTTAAATAAATGTTAAAGACGTTATAAATTTAACCAATAAGACAGTTTTAAATTGATAGATCTAAAACGTGGGCTTAGCGGAGAGTTTGTATTGTAATTATCATTATAAGCTATAAACAAATCAGATAAGGGTGCAAAACGCCATTGTAACCTTGAATTTATGCTTAAGCTTTCGTCTTGACTGCTAAATTGAATTAACGTATTCCAAAACAAACTCTTATTAAAAGTAACATCAAACCGAGGTCCAATTAACCAAATGGATGCAGTAGCAAAAGGTTTTGGTAAGCTGATGTAATTGTAATTTACTTGCACTTTTGTTTGAAAAAAGGGTTCTACTCTCCAATTTAAATTTCCTTCCACTGAATATTTATTTCCGTTGTAAAATTGACCAATAGAGGGAGCCACATCAAAAGAGAATTGTTTTCTCATGTCTGATCTATATTTTGCTTCAAAGCTTGTGTACGAATATTCACTATTTGCTGGTAACGCGGTAGAGCTTGTTCTTGTAGGGTCAAAACTATCATAAAGGTATGTATAGCGATTGTACATAGAGAGTTCTAAATTAGCAGTATTGTTAAAATCAAGAGTCCATTGACTAACAATTGTATAATCAGAATTTTGATATCCTAATTCTGGTTTCCAAATTAAAATTGGTGTTATAGAAATTGCATGCTTTTGAATTTTACCGTTTTTTGGATAAAAAGTGCGTTCAAAATTTGGATTGATTTTTAAGATGTCTGTTCTTCTAATAAAACCTAAATCTGATCTAAAATCATCCTCAATATACACTCCACTTAACCGAATTTTAAAATCTCTAGAATTGTATTCAGTAGAAACTCCAGCAGAAATGTCTTTGCCGTTTGTTGTTGGAGAAAAAGATTTGTGAATAAAATATCTTCCGTTCCACGTATTGTTTTCTGAGGCTAAATTGTAATCTACACCAACAACTCTATTGTACTTGTCTTCTTGAGCTAAAAAACTATAGTCTTTTGTTGCTTGTTTGTTGATGAATAAAAAACTGATGTTAGATCGGCTAAATAATTTTTGCTGAACTGCAACAACCGAGTTATTTGTAGACGGAATTTCATTAGCCAAATCTTCTTCTGTTTGAACACTTAAGATTCCTAAACGTAAATTATTGTTTAGTTTCCCACTTAATCTTGCTCCGGCTACAATTCCGTTTTCAATAGATTCATCATTTTTATTTTTAGCAATTCCAATACGTCTTGAGAAAAATGGATTGCCGTCTCTTGAACTTCCAAAATCTCCAAACAAATCGCTATTTTCTATAAAAAACTGACGACGTTCTGGTAGCGAAATTTCAAAACGAGTTAAATTGGTGGTTTGTTGATCAACTTCTACCTGAGAAAAATCTGGATTGATGGTTACATCTAAATTCATGCTATTCCCAACGGCAAACTTAGCATCACCCCCAAATTTTACATCATTAATAGCACTATTGTTTTCAAAATCTTTTCCAGAAAAAGTATTTACATACGGTATTAATGCAATCGGAGCTCTCGATTTTCCTAAAGGTTTTTCAAAAATCATTTCGCCCATATACGCCAAGCTAAAAATCAATTGATTTTGAGGGATATTCATCCATGTACTACGTTCGTTGTCTTGTGTGTCAAATTGATAGCTATTAAAACGCCATTTTGTTTCACCTTCTTTAAATTTAAAGGCAGTTAACGGAATTGCAATTTCTGCTACATAAGCACCGTCTAAAATTTGCGTTTTACAAACCCATTTGGTATCCCAAGCTAAATTAAACCCTCTTAAATCTGTTCCTCCACCAGAAAGCAATGCTTCTCTTTTTACTCCCGCCGGATTTGTTCCAAAGAAAAAAGCATTAGAACCGTCATTAAAAGTGTCAAAAATTAGTGTAACGTTGTCGTTTCCTGAAGCCCTAAAATCTCTTCGTAAAGAAGGGATTATAAACTTATTGGATTTGGCGTTTACTTTAATTGCTACATATAAATTCTTATCGTCAAACATCATTTTAATTTCTGTTTGATTTTTTGCCTTTAAAGAGTCTGTTGGAAAATATTGCCAGTAGTTTGTGGTAGTTTTAGCTTTAGCCCAATCAGCTTCATTTAAGATACCATCAATAGTAATTTCAGAGATATTGGTATTAATATATTTTACAAAAACTTGTTTTGTTTTTTGTGAAAAAAGAGTGGTGCAACTAATTATAAAAATTAGGAATAGATTTTTTTTCAAAACGGTACTTGGTTAGCGATTCGAAAGATAAAAAAATAATGTTATAAAATTATGGAAGTTGAAAAAACAAAAAAAGGAACTACATTTTTTGTAATTCCTTTTTTAAAAGTGTTTATAAAGTTGTTTTAAATAGCTTCAACAAATAAACCATCGCCTGTTTTAGAAACTTTAGCAACTTCTTTTTTTGTTAAGCCTTTAATGGTTTTGTCCCATTTTTTATTAGATAAACCAGATTGAATTTTTAAAGCACTTAACTCTATTTTATCTAAAGTTGATAAAATAGCTAATAGCGCAACTTCATCATCATTTAGCTCTACAGAAGGTGCTTGTTTCTCTGGTCTCATTTGTGGAAAGAACAACACTTCTTGTATGGATTGATTGTTGGTTAAGAACATAATCAAACGATCCATTCCAATACCCATACCAGATGTTGGTGGCATTCCGTATTCTAAAGCGCGTAAAAAATCGTAATCTATAAATTCAGTAGCTTCGTCATCTCCTTTAGCCGCTAGTTTTAATTGATGCTCAAAACGTTCACGTTGATCTATAGGGTCGTTTAATTCAGAGTAGGCATTGGCTATTTCTTTACCACAAACCATCAATTCGAAACGCTCCGTTAATTCTGGATTATCTCGGTGTTCTTTACAAAGCGGACTCATTTCTTTTGGGTAATCTGTGATAAATGTTGGTTGAATGTAATTTCCTTCACACTTTTCACCAAAAATTTCATCAATTAATTTTCCTTTACCCATGGTTGCATCAACTTCAATACCCATACCTTTTGCTGCAGCACGAATTTCATCTTCTGTTTTACCAGTAATATCAAACCCAGTAAAATGTTTTATAGAATCTGCCATGGTTACTCTTGCATATGGCGCTTTAAAATCGATGTTGTGTGCTCCGAAAGTCGCTTTGGTTGTTCCGTTTACAGCAACAGCACAATGCTCTAATAACTGCTCACAGAAATCCATCATCCAATTGTAATCTTTGTAAGCAACATAGATTTCCATGGCTGTAAATTCTGGATTGTGCGTTCTGTCCATTCCTTCATTTCTAAAGTTTTTAGAAAACTCGTATACCCCATCAAAACCTCCAACAATTAAGCGTTTTAGGTATAATTCGTTGGCTATTCTCATGTATAATGGAATGTCTAAACTATTGTGATGTGTAATAAATGGTCTAGCTGCAGCCCCACCAGGAATTGGTTGTAAAATGGGTGTTTCTACTTCAAAATATCCAGCAGTATTAAAGAAACTTCGCATTGCATTGAATAATTTTGTTCTTTTTACAAACACTTCCTTTACTTGTTGGTTTACCACCAAATCTGCATAACGCTGTCTATAACGTAACTCGGGATCTGTAAAAGCATCATGTACTATACCTTCTGCATCTGTTCTTGGTAATGGTAGTGGTTTTAAAGCTTTGCTTAATAACACAAAGTTTTGAACACGCACACTTTTTTCACCCACTTGTGTGGTAAATAACTCTCCTTCAATCCCAATAAAATCTCCAATATCTAATAATTTTTTATAGACCTCATTATAGAGTGTTTTATCTTCTCCAGCACAAATTTCATCCCTATTAAAATAGACTTGAATTCTTCCTTCTGCGTCTTGTAATTCTGCAAAAGATGCTTTTCCTTGTATTCTTCTAGACATTAATCTACCAGCAATAACTACCTGTTTACTCTCAACATAAGTTTGCTTTATCTGTTTTGAATTGTGATTCACAGGGAATACATCTGCCGGATAAGGATTGATTCCTAATTCGCGTAATTTTGATAGTTTTTCTCTTCGTACGATCTCTTGTTCAGAAAGCTGCATGTTTATTTTGTTTTAAGATGCCAAAATTAAACTATTTAAAAAAAAAGGAAAGCATCTTTTTAAAGAATCTCTCTTTTTTAAGTGAATTTTATCTGATTCTAGAGTTTTTGAGTGTTGGATTGGATTTTGAGATGATATTAATCATAGTTTTTAAAACGTATTTGTATTTCCTTTATAACTGTTTTAAAGAAATTAAAGCAGATGTAATTAATAAATTAAATTTTTTAAAAATGAAAAAAATAGTATTAAGCATGATTACTATTTTAACGATAGGTTTTTATGCAGTAGCACAAGATTTATCTCCATATTTTAAAGTTGGAGAATCTACAGAGACTATAGATGTGCTATCTGGTAAGATCGTTTCTGTATTAGAGAAAAACGGATTTACCATTTTAGGAAACTATAATCCATCCGAGAAAGCAACATTAAAAATAGTTGCATTTACAAGAACCGATATTAAAGAAAAGGTTGTTAAAGTAAAAGATAGAGGTGCGTTGGCAGCAGTTTTTAAAATCGGTTTAGAAAAAAGTGCAGGAAAAGTTATTATATCTTATACCAATCCAGAGTATTTATTAAGAGCTTATTTAATGAACAATTATGAATTGTATAGAAACAGGTTCATAAAATTCTCAGAAGATTTAAAAAACACATTGCTTGCTTTTGGAGATGAATTTGTGCCTTTTGGAGATTCTGTAAAAGCAGATAAATTAAAAAAATATCATTATAAAATAATGATGCCCTATTTTACTGACCCAATAGAGTTGGCAACCTATGACTCTTTTAAGCAAGGGTTGATTAAAATTCAAAATAACTTGTCAATTAACAAGGGTGCTACTAAAATGGTATATAAGCTTGTCTATAAAGAAGAAAAAGTAGCTGTTTTTGGAATTACTCTAAAGAGTAAAGAAGAAGGTGAGGCTTATTTTTTGCCTAAAATAGGTGAATCTAATATTGCAGTTATGCCTTATGAAATAATATTACAAGACAATATTGTTACGATGTTACATGGTAAATATAGAATTGCTTTGTTTTGGCCACATTTAAGCATGGGGACTTTTATGAAAATAATGAGTACACCAGGAGATATAAAAGATGCTTTAAAAGCTGTTTGTAATTAGTTTTTTAAGATGTACAATACAAAACTCTCTTAATATAATGTTAGGAGAGTTTTTTTTAGAAAAATTGTAGATTAAAAAAAACCTCGTATATTCGCGGGCTGCTTCTTATAAAAGTAGCATTTAGTTGTGTTGTTTTGGCACTTTCGTAAAAGTGTCGTGGTTTTGTTAACCAATGGAAAGCTTCCCTGAGATGGGACGCTTTTTTTTTGACCTTTATTTTTTAAAAGAAAACTGATTTATATTCCCAAAATGTGCTGATAAAAAACCAAAAATAAACTATTCCAACTCCAAATTTTAAGCTAGCGGATACAAAAAAACCTAATATAGAACCAAATGATGCTTTTATTGCTCTATCTCTATCCTTACTATCGTGCATCATTTCACCAATAAAAGCACCCACAAATGCACCTATTAAAATTCCGAACGGAATAGGAGAGAACAAGCCAATGATTAGTCCAATTGTGGTTCCATAAACTCCTTTTTTACTTCCACCAAACCGTTTGGTTCCCATTGCGGGAATAAAATAATCGAGCACCCAAACCAATGCAGCAACAAAAAGTGTGATACTTAAGAAAGTCCAATCTTTTGGAACGGCTGATGTAAAATGTAAGAGTAGCAATCCAACCCAGCCAGATAACGGGCCTGGTAAAATGGGTAAAAATGCACCGATGATTCCTAAAATCATGCAAATAAATCCAAGAAAAAGTAAAAGAATATCCATTGATTTTTTATTGTATGACGAAAATACGAAAAGATTGTTACTAATTCTTTTGAAACGAAAAGCTATCTTTGGAATTCAAAAATTTTAATATGAAATCACTTACACTTCTTTTTTTTACACTTTTGTTTTCTGTCAGTTGTTTTTCTCAATCAAAGGGAGGGAGTAAAGGGACAGAAAATTCAAATTCTACAAATGATGTTCCTTTTGTAATCATAGAAACTGCGCCAACGTTTCCTGGTTGTGTTGGTAATGCAAAAGAAAAAAAGAAATGTTTAAACATGGGTATGCAACAATTTCTTTTGAAAAACTTTGATTTTTCTTTACCAAATAAGTTAGACCTTCCAGCAGGCAAATATAAATTTTTGATATCGCTAGTTGTAAAACCATCTGGATATTCTGAAGCTGTTAAAGTGCGAGCACCACATCCAGACATTGTAAAGGAGCTTAAAAGAGTTGTGTCTACTTTTCCTAAGATGAAGCCCGGAACACAAAGAGGAAAAGCAATTGGAGTGAGATATGCTTTGCCATTAACTGTTGTTGTTGAATAATTAAAATTCCATAATAGATCAAATCAGAATTCATTCCTGATTTTTTTGGTTGAACACTATTTTTTAGAACAATAATTAAATCGTATTTTTACCTAGTAAATTTATACCATGCGATTTCGAGTTATTTCTCTTTTGTTCTTCATAATTGTAAGTACTTCTTGTGAGTATTTTAATTTCAATAAGAAATCACAGTTTCAAGAAGTAGATACGATTATCGATTTTTCTTCTGTAGATGTTTTTCCAACATTCGAAGTTTGTAAAAGTTTTATTGATAAAGTAAAAAAAACAGACTGTTTTAGAACTACCATTCATAAACACATTTCTGAAAGTTTAGCAAAGCATCAATTGGAAGTTAAAAACCCTATTGACGAAACCATTCAAGTGTCTGTTTTAATCAATAATAAAGGAGCTGTGTCTATTCAGAAAATTTCTTCTTCTGAAATGTTGAAGAAAGAAATTCCTACAATTGATAGTTTAATTACAATAAGCTTACAAGATTTACCAAAGTTGTTTCCTGCTACAAAAAGAGGAATTCCGGTGACAACACAATATCAAATCCCGATTCAGATTCACGTAAACTAAAAATAGATTTCCAATTCTGAAAATCTATTTTTTTATTTTTAAAGATGCGTTCTCAACTCCGCTCGAACTGACATTATGATTTTTAATTCAACATTTTCCAAAGCTGATCTTTCAATTCTGTCAAGCCGGTATTTGCTAAAGAAGAGAAAAATATATGAGGAACACCCTCTGGTAATTCTTTGGTGATTTCTGCTCTTAATTCATCGTCTAACATGTCGTCTTTCGAAATTGCCAACAACCTGTTTTTATCTAGCAATTCTGGATTGTGTGTTTTTAGTTCGTTTAATAAAATTTTATATTCTTTATTGATGTCTTCACTATCCGCAGGAATTAAAAACAACAAAGTAGAATTACGTTCAATATGACGTAAAAAACGAAATCCTAAACCTTTTCCTTCTGCAGCACCTTCTATGATTCCAGGAATATCTGCCATTACAAAAGTTTGATGATTTCTATGTTCTACAATTCCTAAATTGGGTTTTAAGGTTGTAAATGCATAATCTGCAATTTTTGGTTTTGCCGAAGTAATTACAGACAAAAGAGTAGATTTTCCTGCATTCGGGAATCCAACCAAACCTACATCTGCCAATAATTTTAACTCCAGTAAATACCAACCTTCTAAACCATCCATTCCTGGTTGTGCGTATCTTGGCGTTTGATTTGTAGAAGATTTAAAATTCCAGTTTCCCAATCCACCTTTACCACCTCTTAATAAAATTACCTCTTGTTGGTCTTCTGTTACTTCAAAAAGAACTTTATTGGTGTCTGCATCTCTAACGATAGTTCCTAAAGGTACATTTATATAAATATCTTCTCCATCTTGCCCCGTACTTCTACTTTTACTTCCATTACCACCTTCAGAAGCTCTAAAATGCTTTTTAAATTTTAAATGAAATAGTGTCCACATATTTTTATCTCCCCGGAGAATAATATGACCACCACGACCACCATCACCACCATCGGGACCTCCTTTGGTAATAAATTTCTCCCTGTGTAAGTGCGTAGAACCACGTCCTCCTTTACCGGAAGAAGCATATATTTTTATGTAATCAACAAAGTTACCTTCCGTCATTGTAATTTATTTAAAGAGTTAGATTTAAAATACCTAACAGCTATTGGCTGTTCTCCTTTTAATTTCAAATCCTCTGTCATTTTTTCTACTATGTCATTCCTGCGGAGGTAGGAATCTTTTTTAATTAATGCGTTTTATAAAATGAAATTCCTACTATCATAGAAAAGACAAAACACTTTTTTATAGTTTATCAAAAACTTGAGCCAATCGATTTGTAATTTCATCAATAGAACCAACTCCGTTTACTCCGAAGTAGTTTCCTTGTGCTTGATAATAGTCTTTTAAAACTGCTGTTTTTGTATTGTATTCGTTAAAACGATTTCTAATTTTTCCTTCATCAGTATCGTCTGTTCTGCCACTTGTTTTTCCTCTTTCTAATAAACGTTCTACTAGTAAATCTTCAGAAACTTCTAAAGCCACCATACCATTTATTTGCTCTCCTTTTTCAGACAAGAATGCATCTAAGGCTTTTGCTTGAGATTCTGTTCTTGGAAACCCGTCAAAGATAAATCCGTTTGCATCTGCATTTTTATTGACTTCTGCTTTTAGCATTTCAATAGTAACTTCATCCGGAACCAAGTCTCCTTCGTCCATGTATTTTTTTGCTAAAACACCTAAATCGGTTTGATTTTTAATATTGTATCTAAACACATCACCTGTAGAAATATGAACTAGGTTGTACTTTTCTTTTAACAATGTTGCTTGTGTACCTTTTCCTGCACCAGGAGGACCAAATAATACAATGTTTTTCATAATTTTTTTATTGTTGTTGTGTTGATGATAGTTGATATATTTTTGGTAAATTTCTTCCCAATCCGTTATAATCTAAGCCGTAACCTACAATAAATTTATCTGGAATACTTTTTCCAATATAATCTATGTGTAAGTCTTTTTTAAAGGCATCTGGTTTAAAAAATAAGGTTGCAATTTTTAACTGTTTTACTTTTTTATCTTTAAAAATGTTCAATATTTCTTGAAGCGTGTTTCCTGTGTCAATAATATCTTCTAAAATAACAACAGTTTTACCTTCTATATTTTCATTTAAACCAACAAGTTGTTTTACCTTTTCTGTTGATGATGTTCCTTCATAGGATGCTAATTTTACAAAAGAAATTTCACAGTTATTTTTGTAGCTTTTCGCAAAATCTGAAAGAAACATAAAAGAGCCGTTTAAAATTCCGATAAATACAGGAGTTTCACCCTCGCAATCTTTTGCCACATGATTAGCCAATGATTTTACGATGCTATTTATTTCATCTTCTTCTATGAAGGTTTTAAAACTTAAATCGTGCAGTTTAACGGTATTCATTTTGCAAAGATACGGTCTTGTTATTGAATGAAAAAACCGTTTTGAATTAAGTTCAAAACGGTTTTTCTATTTTTAATCTTTTCAGCTTATTTCTTTTCTTCTTTTTTAGAAGTATCAAACATTACTGGAGTTGCAATAAATAGTGAAGAGTATGTTCCAACTACTACACCAATAATTAATGCAAACATAAATCCTTTAATAGAATCTCCACCAAATAAGAAGATTGCTAACATTACTAGTAACGTTGTTAAAGAAGTGTTGATTGTTCTTCCTAAAGTAGAACTTAATGCTTTATCAACTACCTCTGTATATTTCCATTTTGTATGAGTTCCAGTAAATTCTCTAATTCTATCAAAAATAACCACAGTATCATTCAGTGAGTAACCAACAACAGTTAAGATTGCGGCAATAAATGATTGATCTATTTCCATATCAAATGGCATAAATTTATATAAGATAGAAAAGATACCTAATACAATCAATACATCATGGAAAACAGCTACGACAGCACCTACACTAAACGATACTTTTCTAAAACGCAATAAGATATATAAGAATACAACTATTAAAGATCCTAATACGGCCCATAATGCAGATGTTTTAATATCATCGGCAATGGTTGGGTCTACTTTTCTGTAACTCATAATTCCGTTTGCATTTTCAGCTTTTTCAAAACCAGGTTTAAAGTCTTCATAGGTTGTAGTACCAATATGAGATTTTAATCCATTATACAAAGCAAATTGTACTTCTTCGTCTGCAGATTTCCCTTCGTCATCAATTTTAAATGCAGTTGTAATTTTTAATTGGTTGTCTGCACCATATGTTTTTACTTCTGGAGCTCCATTAAATACAGCTGTTAAATCATTTCTAACATCAGAAGAATTCATTGATTGTTCAAAACGAACAACATAAGAACGGCCTCCTTTAAAATCTACTCCTTGTTTTAATCCTAAAGTTGCAATAGATACAATACCTCCAAGAATAATCATTCCAGAAATTATATATCCAATTTTACGCTTTCTTAAGAATTCAATATTGATATTTTGGAACCAGTTTTTAGAAATAGGAGTATTAAATGTAATGTTAGAGTTTTTATCAACAGCACGATCTATTAACATACGAGTAATAAATACTGCCGTAAATAAAGAAGTTGCAATACCAATCATTAATGTTAAAGCGAAACCTTTAATTGGTCCAGTACCAAATACATATAAGATAATACCTGTTAAAAGAGTTGTAATGTTTGCATCAATAATTGCAGATAAAGCTCCTTTTACACTAAATCCGTCTTCTACAGCTAATTTCAATCCTTTTCCACCTGCCAAACCTTCTTTAATTCTCTCGAAGATAATAACGTTTGCATCTACGGACATACCAATGGTTAAGATAATCCCAGCAATACCTGGTAAGGTTAATACCGCACTAAACGATGCTAAAATTCCGAATATGAATAAAATATTTACAACCAATGCAATGTTTGCATATCCACCAGCTTTTCCATAGTAGAATAGCATCCAGATTAAAACCAATCCAATAGCCAATCCAAATGAGTTGAAAGATCTGTCAATAGATTCTTGCCCTAAAGACGGTCCAACAACACTAGATTCTATAATTCTTGCAGCAGCAGGTAATTTACCAGCTTTTAAAACCGTTGCGATATCTTGCGCTTCTGTAATTGTCATCAATCCACCAGATATAGAGGTTCTACCACCAGTAATAGGTTGGTTAACAGAAGGTGCAGTATATACATAGTCATCTAAAACAACAGCTACAAATCTCCCAGCATTTTCAGTAGTCATTTTTTCCCACTGTTTAGAACCAGAACTATTCATTGTCATACTTACTTCTGGTTTATTTCCTAATTGGTCAAAAACCTGTGCAGCATCTACAATGACATCTCCTTCAATAGTTGCTTTGTCTTTTCTGTTTGATTTAATTGCGTATAAACCGATAACTTCAGCAGTTTTATCTACGTTAGACTGCGCTTTATAATCCCATAAAAATTTCACATATCTAAGATTGGCAGGTAATAAAGCTCTAACTTCTTTTCTGTTTAATAACTTGTTTACTGTTGCTGTATCTGAAACTTTAGCTTGGGCTACTAAAGAGCTAACTTGCTGCTGGTTTTGTGCAACATTAGGATATAAGTAGGTAAATAAAGTTTTTTGGTTGTTTACTTCTGTAGAATCTTTTTTTCCTAATAAATTGTCGATGTCATCTTTTTTGATTGAATCGTTTGCAGTAGGGTTTTCATCTTTTAAAAGTTCTGTAATCTTTGTGTTTGCTGTGAAAAAGAAGTTCTGAACTTCTGTATTAGAAAACACTTCCCAAAATTGTAATTTAGCAGTACTTTCTAATAATCTTTTTACACGGTCAATATCTTTTGCTCCTGGTAATTCGATTTGAATTCTCCCTGAATTACCAACACGTTGAATGTTTGGTTGTGTTACCCCAAATTTATCAATTCTACTACGCAATACTTCAAAAGCAGTATTGATAGAGTTGTCGATTTCACCTTGAATAATAGGCTTTACTTCAGCATTTGTTTTGCTAAAGTTAATTCCTTTGTCAGCTAAAGTTTTTGTTCCAAAAATTGAAGGATCACTTAACTTAACTGTTCCGTTACTTAATTTTTCAAATTCTAAAAAGAATAAATTTAAGTAGGTGTCCGTACTATTTTTTTGAGCTTCATCAGCAGCTGTTAAAGCTTGATTGAAAATTTGGTTTTTAGTTTCATTAGACAATCCTATTAAAATATCTTTTACAGATACTTGTAAAACTGCATTAATTCCACCTTTTAAATCAAGACCAAGATTCATCTCTTTGTCTTTAATGTCGTTGTAGCTATATTCAGCAAAACCAAGATTAATGATTTTAGTGTTACCAACACTATCTAAATATTTTTTTTCAAAATTAGCTAAAGCTTTACCGTCGTTACCGGTAACTTTTCCTTTCGCATATACCTTAGCGGCATCTTCAACATTTCCTGCGAAATAGGTAAATGATAATTGATATAAACTTACTAATCCAAAAAGGATAGCGAATAATCTGATAAGTCCTTTGTTTTGCATCTTCTCTTAAATTTTAATCGACTTCTTTGTAAAAACGTGCAAATATAGTATTTCAAAAAAGATTAGCCAATTCTTTTATCATATTTGTAGTATAAGATTCTTGTTTTTTAAAGCTTTAAAAAAAATGAGAAAAAAGAACCTTTAATTTTTTATATATTTACCCACCAAAATATGAGAATTAATCAATAAAAATCTAAATCATTTCAAATGGCTTATCAATCTGATATTGAAATAGCACAAGCTAAAACCTTAGTGCATATAAAAGAAATTGCAGCAAAATTAAATATTGATGAAGATAATATGGAAATGTACGGCAAGTACAAAGCTAAATTACCTTTAAGTTTAATTGATGAAGATAAAATAAAACAAAATAATTTAGTCCTTGTTACAGCATTGACACCAACTCCAGCTGGAGAAGGAAAAACAACTGTTTCTATTGGTTTGACTGAAGGGTTAAACAAAATTGGTAAGCAGGCGACTGTAGTATTAAGAGAGCCTTCTTTGGGTCCGGTTTTCGGAATTAAAGGTGGAGCTGCTGGTGGTGGTCATTCTCAAGTGGTTCCGATGGAAGATATTAATTTACACTTTACAGGAGATTTTAATGCCATTGAAAAAGCAAATAATTTACTCTCAGCTTTGATTGATAACAATTTACAAAGTGCTGTGAATAATTTAAATATTGATCCGCGTACCATTTTATGGAAACGTGTAATTGATATGAATGATAGAGCATTGCGTGATATCACCATTGGTTTAGGTGGAACTGGAAACGGAATTCCAAGACAAGACGGATTTAACATTACACCAGCGTCAGAGGTAATGGCGATATTGTGTATGGCTACTGATTTTGAAAACTTGAAGAAACGTCTTGGAGATATTTTTATCGGATTTACATTTGATAAAAAACCTGTTTTTGCACGTGATTTAAAAGCAGAAAATGCGATGGCAATTTTATTAAAGGATGCTATAAAGCCAAATTTAGTTCAGACGTTAGAGGAGAATCCTGCGATTATTCATGGTGGACCTTTTGCAAATATTGCACAAGGAACAAATACGGTGTTGGCTACAAAAATGGGCTTGAGTTTGTCTAATTATGTAGTAACCGAAGCAGGTTTTGGAGCAGATTTAGGCGCAGAAAAATTCTTAAATATCAAATCGGCTTTTGCTGGATTGAATCCTAAATGTGTGGTCATGGTTGCAACTATAAGAGCGTTACGTCATCACGGAGGAGCGAACCCAGATGAATACAATACTCCAAGTGTAGAAAGAGTAAAAGAAGGCTTTAAAAACTTAGAGAAACATATAGAAAACATTCGTAAATTTAATATAGAACCGGTTGTAGCAATCAATTCATTTGTGTCAGATTCTGAAGAAGAAGTACAGTTTATAAAAGACACTTGCGCAAGCTTGGGAGTACATGCTGTATTGTCCGAAGGATGGGCAAAAGGAGGTGAGGGAACAAAAGAATTGGCAGCAGCTGTTGTAGATGTTGTTGAAAAAAAAGAAACTCAATTTAAGCCGTTGTACGATTGGAAAAGTCCGGTTAAAGAAAAAATTGCAATCATTGCAAAAGAAATTTATGGTGCAGATGGGGTTATTTATGATAAAAAAGCGGAATTAAATTTACGTAGAATAGATCGTTTAGGATTCAATGACTTTGCTATTTGTATGGCAAAAACGCAAAAATCTTTTTCTGATGATGAAAAATTAATTGGAAGACCAACCGGTTTTTCAGTAACTGTTCGAGAAATTGAAATTGCTGCTGGAGCACAATTTATCATTCCGATTTTAGGAAAAATGATGCGTATGCCAGGTTTACCTGCAAAACCAGCATCAGAGGGAATGATCATTGATAACAACGGTGTGATTTCAGGATTGTCATAATGCATCAAATTAGAGAAGCCATACCTTCGGAATATTCTGAATTGGGTAAATTAATGGTTGATGTATATTCTCAGCTAGAAGGTTTTCCTAAACAAGATGAAATCCCAGAATATTATTATCATTTAATACACGTTGGTGAGTTTACTAAATCACCTAAAGTAAAATTATTTGTTGCTGTTTCAGAAGATGGAAAAGTTGATGGAGGTTTGGTGTATTTCGGAGACTTACAATATTATGGAGCAGGGAACAAATCTATGGTTAATAAAGATGCAGCTGCTTTCAGGTTATTAGCTGTAAACCCTAATTTAAGAGGCTTGGGGTTAGGAAAAAGGCTGATTGAAATTTGTTTTAATCAGGCAAATAAAGAAGGGTTTAAATACCTTTTTATTCATTCGACAAAGTATATGAAGATTGCTTGGGAAATGTATGAAAGAATGGGTTTTATTCGTTATCACGAAATAGATTTTGAGAAAAGCGGAGTAGGTATATACGGATTTAGATATACTTTATAAACAAAAAAATCCAGCCATTTGGCTGGATTTTTATTTATTTAAAAAAAGTAAAGTTACAATTCTAACAACCCATTTGTTGCTTTTACACCTTGAGCAGATTCTTGCATTTTGGCTTTTTCATCGTCACTTAAATGAATCTCAACAATTTTTTCAATTCCGTTTCTTCCTAAAACAACAGGAACTCCGATACATAAATCGTTTAAGCCATATTCCCCTTCTAACAAGGTAGAACATGGGTATATTTTTTGTTGGTCACAAGCAATTGCTTGAACCAATCCAGAAACAGCTGCACCGGGCGCATACCAAGCAGAGGTTCCTAATAATCCAGTTAATGTAGCACCACCAACTTTAGTGTCTTCTAAAACTTGCTGTAATCTTTCTTCAGAGATAAACTCAGAAACAGGAACAGAGTTTCTTGTTGCTAAACGTGTTAAAGGAACCATTCCTTTATCAGAATGACCACCAATTACCATTCCGTCTACATCAGAAATTGGGGCACCTAAAGCTTCTGCTAATCTATATTTAAAACGAGCAGAGTCTAAAGCTCCACCCATTCCAATAATTTTATTTTTTGGTAAACCTGTTGTTTTGTGAACTAAATACGTCATAGTATCCATCGGATTCGAAACAACGATGATGATTGTGTTTGGAGAGTGCTCTATTAAACTAGAAGAAACCGTTTTTACAATACCAGCATTAATACCAATTAACTCTTCACGGGTCATACCTGGTTTTCTCGGGATACCAGATGTGATTACACAAATATCTGAATTTGCTGTTTTAGAATAATCACTAGTAGAACCAGTAATTTTAGTATCAAATCCGTTTAATGAAGCTGTTTGCATTAAATCCATTGCTTTACCTTCTGCAAAACCTTCTTTAATATCTAATATTACAACTTCTGAAGCGAAATTTTTAATGGCGATGTACTCTGCACAACTTGCTCCTACAGCACCTGCACCTACAACTGTTACTTTCATTTTATTTTTGTTTTGTGTTGAATAAATTTTGTTATACAAAAGTACTATAAATAATTGTAAATAGATGGTGATCTAAATCAAAAATGGCTACGAAATTCGTAGCCATTTTTATTCTATTGTATTAGGTTTGATTATCTAATGCTTAATGCTATACCAGCACTAACCGTATTGTATTCTTGGATTGTGTAATCTGCAAATATTTTTAAGAACCACAAACTAAACCTTGCTCCAATTGTAGTTTTAACACCGCTAGCGTTAAAAGACATATTTGGAGGTGTAACTGTTTGAGTAACTTTGTCATTTGGTGCAGGAAGACCTGTGCTGTATTCTGCGATATAAGAACCTGTCATTTTAAGGTTTGATTCTCCGCTACTATATCCAATACCACCGTAAATATTGATGAAAGGGAAGTTTAAAGAACCAATAGCTTGAAATGTATATGCTTTTAATTCAAATGCCGCTAAAGCATTATTAGTAATTAATCCGCTTGTACTATTTGGAATTCCATAACTAACATCCATGCTTGTATATGCAGCTAATAAAGAAACATGCAATGGTAATTTATTAATTGGTCCAAACCAACTTGTAATTTCTTTTTTTAATCCTAATCCTAACATTTTTGCTTTTCCACCATCATTTCCTAAATCTGTTTCAGGAAAAAAACGTACCATAGCTTCTAGTTTAAAAGGCAGCCCAACATTTAATTGAGCAACAGGAGCTGGAACTGCATTTAAAGGCAAGTCACTAGTAACCCCTCCGGGTGTTGTGAAATTAGCAGTAACATTTTGGTTATTGATATTTCTGGTAACTGTAAATGAAGTAGTACTGTTAGGTCCGGCAAAAGTTGAAGCTGTTGGAGACGTTGAGCTAATGCCGCTAGATAATCCAAGAGCAGCAATGCTAAATACTTCTTTTTCACTTGGTACAATAGCTGCGCTTAAACCAACAGTTAGGTCAAACCCTAAAACTTTATGAACCTTAGCAGTGTGGTACCAACCATTATTCATCCCATAAATAAAACCTTCCATTGCGGGTGTAAAATAGGCCTGTAAAAGTTTGTTTGCATCAGCAGATTCTGCTAATAAGATATTTTGGAAATCATCTTGAGCTTTAATTGTATTACTAAGTGCGAAAAAGCTGATTAAAATTAAAATGTACTTTTTCATACTATAAAAGTTTAGTTAACATTATTTGTTTTTAATTAATTGTATGCTAATATACTAAGAAAATCAAAAAGCATACCTATTTAGATGTGCTTTTTGATGTAAATAGGTAAAATTACGTATAAAAATTATGCGTCTATATTTGCGTATTTTGAATTTCTTTCGATGAAATCTCTACGTGGTGGAACTTCATCTCCCATTAGCATAGAGAAAACTCTATCTGCTTCGGTAGCACTATCAATTACAACTTGACGAAGTGTTCTAAATTCTGGATTCATGGTTGTGTCCCATAATTGTTCTGCATTCATTTCTCCAAGACCTTTATAACGTTGAATGGTAACTCCTCCACCCATTTGTTGAGCAATTAAATCACGTTGGTTATCATCCCAAGCATATTCTCTTTTTTGTCCTTTTTTTACTAAATATAAAGGAGGAGTAGCGATGTAAATATATCCTTGCTCAACCATTTCCCTCATATATCTGAAGAAGAAAGTTAAAATTAAAGTAGCAATATGACTACCATCTACATCGGCGTCACACATAATAACTACTTTGTGATAGCGAACTTTTGTTAAGTTTAATTCTCTAGGGTCATCTTCTGTTCCAATAGAAACACCTAAAGCGGTAAACATGTTTTTGATTTCTTCGTTTTCAAAAACTTTATGTTGCATAGCTTTTTCTACATTCAAGATTTTTCCACGTAATGGTAAAATCGCTTGAAAGTTTCTATCTCTACCTTGTTTTGCGGTTCCACCTGCCGAATCTCCCTCAACAAGAAAAATTTCACATTGTGCAGGATCTGTCTCAGAACAGTCTGATAATTTACCAGGTAAACCACCAATGCTCATTACTGTTTTACGCTGCACCATTTCACGAGCCTTACGAGCTGCATGACGTGCTTGTGCTGCTAAAATCACTTTTTGAACAATGATTTTTGCATCGTTTGGATGTTCCTCTAAATAATCGGTAAGCATTTCCGAAACAGCTTGAGAAACTGCAGCAGTAACTTCTCTGTTTCCTAATTTTGTTTTTGTTTGACCTTCAAATTGTGGTTCTTGAACTTTTACAGAAATAATAGCTGTTAAACCTTCTCGGAAGTCATCACCAGCAATTTCAAATTTTAAGTTTTTCAACAATCCAGAATCATCAGCATATTTCTTTAGTGTGGCAGTTAGCCCACGTCTAAAACCTGATAAATGTGTTCCTCCTTCGTGTGTGTTGATGTTATTTACATATGAATGTAAATTTTCTGAATATGAAGTATTGTACACCATTGCAACTTCAACCGGAACACCATTCTTTTCTCCTTCAATCGAGATAACATCTCCAATTAATTGTTCTCTTGTGCTATCTAAATATCTGATAAACTCAGGCAATCCAATTTCGCTATGAAATGTCTCTGAAATAAAGTTTCCTTCATCATCAGTATTACGTTTGTCTGTTAGTGTAATGGTGATTCCTTTGTTTAAATACGATAACTCACGCATACGAGTAGATAAGGTCTCGTAATTGTATTCTGTGGTTTGAGAAAAAATTGATTTATCTGGTGAAAAAGTTACAATAGTTCCTGTAAAATCTGTTTCGCCAACGGTTTTGACAGGATATAAGGCTTTTCCTTTTTCGTATTCTTGTTGCCAAATTTTACCATCTTTATGAACAGTTGCGGTTAAATGTTCAGAAAGTGCATTTACACAACTTACACCAACACCATGTAGTCCACCAGAAACCTTATAAGAGTCTTTATCAAATTTACCTCCAGCACCAATTTTTGTCATTACAACTTGTAGTGCAGAAACGCCTTCTTTTTTGTGAATTCCAACTGGAATTCCACGTCCGTTGTCTCTAGTGGTAACTGAGTTGTCTTCGTTGATCGTAACATCAATTGTGTCACAATATCCGCCCATGGCTTCATCAATAGAGTTGTCTACTACTTCATACACAAGGTGGTGTAATCCGCGAATTCCAATATCTCCAATATACATTGATGGACGCATTCTAACATGCTCCATTCCTTCTAACGCCTGAATACTATCGGCTGAATAATCGTGCTTAATTTCTTCGCTCATTTTAAAATGAATTTTAAATTTTAATTTCAAGAAATATCGTCTTAAAAAAAGACGAATTCATATCTCACAAATTTAACAAAAACGGCCTTTTCATCAAAGAAAATCCTTGTTTATGATTGATAATTATCAACATTTGTTAATTACTTAAAAGTGTCTTAAATCGCTTAAAAATGACCTTATTTTTGATTTCTAAATTTTGATTTTCCTCTCTGAATTTGAAAATGAAAAAAATCCCGCAAAAGCGAGATTTTTCATTGTTGTTTTTATAAAATTTAATCTAATAAGCATCTTCATGAACCATTTTAATGGCTCTTCCTGAAGGTTCATTTTGGTTTTTAAAACTTTCATCCCATTCTAATGCTATTTTAGAACTACAGGTAATTGAGGGTTCTTGAGGAACACACAAAGCAGCAGCAGCACTTGGAAAATGCTCTGCAAAAATTGAGCGATAATAGTACTCTTCTTTTGAAGTTGGAGTTTGGATTGGGAACTTGTAGTTAGCATTTGCTAATTGTTCATCTGAAATTTCAGCATTTACAACTTCTTTTAAGCTGTCTATCCAATCATAACCAACTCCATCAGAAAACTGTTCTTTTTGTCGCCAAGCAACACTTTCTGGTAAATATTTTTCAAACGCTTTTCTTAAAACCCATTTTTCCATGCGTTCTCCGTTAATCATTTTATCTTTTGGTTTGATTTGCATGGCTACATCCATAAATTCTTTGTCTAAAAAAGGAACACGTCCTTCAATTCCCCAAGCAGCCAAACTTTTGTTAGCCTTTAAGCAATCATACATATGTAGTTTATCTAATTTACGAACTGTTTCTTTATGAAACTCTTCTGCATTAGGAGCTTTGTGAAAATATAAATACCCACCAAAAAGTTCGTCGGCACCTTCACCAGACAACATCATTTTCACACCCATTGATTTGATGACTCTTGCCATCAAATACATCGGAGTTGAAGCTCTAATCGTTGTGATATCATAAGTTTCTAATTTGTAAATAACGTCTTTAATAGCATCCAAACCTTCTTGAATGGTAAATTTAATTTCGTGATGTATAGTTCCGATATGATCGGCTACTTTTTGTGCTGCAATCAAATCTGGAGATCCATCTAGTCCAACCGAGAACGAATGTAATTGAGGCCACCATGCAGCTTGAGTATCATCAGATTCGATTCTTTTAGTAGCGTATTTTTTTGTGATTGCAGATATGATTGAAGAATCTAAACCTCCAGAAAGTAAGACTCCGTATGGGACATCAGACATTAATTGTCTGTGAACGGCAGCTTCTAAAGCATCATGAATTTTATCAATAGAGCTTTCGTTTTCTTTTACAGCATCAAACTCCATCCAATCACGAGAATACCACTTTTTATAAATGCCATCTTTGCTTGATACATAATGTCCTGGTGGAAATAACTCTATTTTTGTGCAAATTCCTTCTAAGGCTTTTAATTCTGAAGCAACATAAAATGTTCCTTTTTCATCCCAGCCAATATATAACGGAATAATTCCCATATGATCTCTAGCAATAAAGTAAGTGTCTTTTTCAACATCATATAATGCAAAACCGAAAATTCCGTTTAACTCATCTAAAAATGTTTCTCTTTTTTCTTTGTATAAAGCTAAAATAACTTCGCAATTTGACGCTGTTTGAAAATTATAAACGCCTTCAAATTGTTTGCGAAGTTCTCTATGGTTATAGATTTCGCCATTGGCTGCCAAAATTAACTTTTTGTCTTCGCTAACTAAAGGTTGTTTGCCTGAAGATGGATCTACAATCGCCAAGCGCTCATGGGCTAAAATTGCTTTTTCATTACTAAAAATTCCACTCCAATCTGGACCACGATGTCTAATTTTTTTAGACATTTCTAATAGTTGAGGTCTTAATACTTCTGTTTTTTCTTTTAAATCGAACGCACAAACAATTCCGCACATAATCTATCTTTTTTGTAAAATTTATTATAATTATGATGCAAATAAATGATTAGTATTAATATTAATAAACATAACATAAATTAATAGTTATAAATTTTAATACAAAACAAGTAATTAAGTAAAATTTGTAATTTTATTGAATGTTAAACAGCAAAAAAAATTAAAATTTTTCAGTGCTAAGATTTTTTTAAAATATTTGTTTGTTCATTTAAAAATCTATTATACATTTGTAGTTCAATGATGAAACAACAAAATATATGGTGGTGGAACTCTCTTATTCGTTAAGTGAGTAAAATCCTATATGTATATAACATAATTAAAAAGGCTTATCTCACGATAAGCCTTTTTTGTTTTTATGCTGAGTTCAATTCAGCGTTTTTTTTAAAGGATAATGAATAAACAATACAGAACAAGTTTGGCAAAAGATGAAAGAAATAAAATTTAAAACAATAAGCTCTACTAGAATTTCTGATACTGTAACACCTGTTGGTTTGTATTTACGGTTTAGAGATCAATATGCAAATTCTTTATTGTTAGAAAGTTCTGATTATCACAGTAAAGAAGAAAGTTTTTCTTTTATCTGTATAGAGCCAGTATTATCTATGAAAATAGATGACAATCAATTTGTAATTTCAAAAAAAGGAACTACAGTAGAAAAGCACTCTATAGAAAATAATTTTTATCAATTATTTGATGATTTTATAAATTCTATTGATTTAACCTGTGGTGCCGAACTAACATCTTTTAATGGATTATATGGTTATACAACCTATGATTCTGTTCAGTATTTTGAAAACATCAAGCTAACTGTTAAAGAAGCTCCGCATAAGATTCCGTTAATGCAATACAGTTTTTATCGATTCATCATTGCCATCAATCATTTTAATGATGAAATGACATTGATTGAAAACGTTGAAGCTGGAACAGCATCTAGAATTTCTGAAATTGAAACGATTATTAAAGCGCAAACTTTTAACACGCAGAAATTTGAAATTAAGGGTGATGAAACTTCAAATTGCACGAATGATGATTTTAAAGAGTATGTAGTAAAAGCAAAAGCACATTGTAAACGTGGTGATGTTTTTCAATTGGTTTTATCACGTCAATTTCAACAAGAATTTAAAGGCGATGAATTTAATGTGTATAGAGCGTTACGTTCTATAAATCCATCTCCCTATTTATTCTATTTTGATTATGGTTCTTTTAAATTGATGGGCTCATCTCCAGAAGCACAAATTAAAATATCAGAAGGAAAAGCGATTATCAATCCAATTGCAGGAACGTTTCGAAGAACTGGTAACATGGCAGAAGACATTAAATTAGGAAAGCAATTATCTGAAGATAAAAAGGAAACTGCAGAACATGTTATGTTGGTGGATTTAGCTAGAAATGACTTAAGTAAACATGCCGAAAAAGTAACCGTTGAAGTATTTAAAGAAGTACAGTTTTTTAGTCATGTAATTCATTTGGTTTCAACAGTTCAAGGAAAAATTAAAGGAAACCCGATTGAAATCGTTGGAGATACTTTTCCGGCAGGAACCTTAAGTGGTGCCCCAAAATACAAAGCCATGCAACTAATTGACACCTATGAAAATCAATCTCGTGGATTTTATGGTGGAGCTGTCGGAATTATTGGTTTAGATGGTTCTGTAAATCTTGCAATTGCAATTCGTTCTTTTGTGAGTAAAAATAATGTATTGTATTATCAAGCTGGAGCAGGAATTGTAATTCATTCTGACGAAGAAAACGAATTACAAGAAGTAAATAATAAATTAGCAGCGCTAAAAAAAGCGTTGTTATTAGCAGAAAAAATATAAGATGAACATATTAATTTTAGACAACTACGATTCATTTACCTACAATTTGGTTCACATGGTTGAAGAAATCACTGGAAAATTACCAGATGTATATCGAAATGATGAAATAGAAGTAGAAGAAATTCAGAGATATGATGTTATTATTTTATCTCCAGGCCCTGGAATCCCTGATGAAGCAGGGATCTTAAAAAAAGTTATTGCAACCTATGCAGGTATAAAACCAATTTTTGGAGTGTGCTTAGGTTTGCAAGCAATTACTGAAGTTTTTGGTGGAAACATAGTAAATATGGGAGAAGTATTTCATGGTGTTGCAACCGAAATGACTGTACTTAAGAAAGATGCTGTACTCTTTAAAAATATTTCAGTAAAGTTTGATGCGGCACGTTATCATTCTTGGATTGCTTCTAAAGAAAATTTTCCAACTGAATTAGAAATCACAGCAATAGATGAAGATGGCGAAATTCAGGCTATTGAACATAAAGCATTCAATATTTCTGCAGTGCAATTTCACCCTGAATCAATTTTAACTGAAGTAGGAGAGCAATTGGTTCGTAATTTTTTAGAGAATGTAAAAATATAACGTCATTACGAAGAGGGAGTCTACGACGAAGTAATCTCATCAATGAAAAGATTGCCGCAGCAAATTTTTTTGCTTCGCAATGAAAAAAAAGTAAAATGAAACAAATACTAAACGATTTATATCAACAAAAAAAATTATCAAAACCTCAAGCCAAAGAGATTTTGATAAATATAGCAGCATCAAAATATAACGATGCACATCTGGCATCTTTTATGACTGTTTTTATGATGCGTCCAATTACTGCTGATGAACTTTCTGGTTTTAGAGATGCGCTAAAAGAATTAGCGATACAAGTAGATTTATCTGAATTTAATACGATTGATATTGTTGGTACCGGTGGAGACGGAAAAGACACATTTAACATTTCTACGTTAACATCATTTATTGTGGCAGGAACTGGTCAAAAAGTAGCAAAACATGGTAATTATTCGGTATCATCTCAATCGGGCTCTTCAGATATGTTAGAGAGTTTTGGTTACCAATTTACCAATGATGAAAATACGTTAAAGCAACAATTAGAAACTGCAAATATTTGTTTTTTACATGCGCCAAAATTTCATCCTGCAATGAAAGCAGTTGGGCCAACGAGAAAAGCATTGGCTTTGAAAACATTTTTTAATATGTTAGGTCCTTTGGTAAATCCGAGTTCGCCACAAAATCAATTATTAGGAACGTTTAATTTAGAAGTCGCGCGTTTGTATAATTATATTTTACAAGAAGAAAATAGTAATTACGGAATTGTTCATGCCTTAGATGGTTACGATGAAATATCGTTAACGGGTCCTTTTAAGCTGTTTACAAAACAAGGCGAAGAATTAATTACTCCTGAAGATTTAGGGTTTAAAAACTTAGCACAATCAGAAATATTTGGAGGAAATTCTGTGGCCGATGCAGCTAAAATTTTTAAAACTATTTTAGAAGGAAAAGGAACTGAAGCACAAAACAACGTTGTATTAACAAATGCCGCTTTTGCCTTAAAAACAGTTGATGAAAAGAAATCATTTTCAGATGCTTTTGCAGAAGCAAAAGAGTCGCTTTTTGGGTTAAAAGCAAAAGAATGTTTGAGTAAAATAATAAAATAGAGTTCTCGATACAATTTTCTCATAAAATCGAAAATCACTCGAACTGACAAACAAATTGTCACATCGAGTAAATTTATGAAGAATGAATAAATTTGTATCGAGATGTAATTAAAAATATACAATGACAATTTTAGATAAAATAATAGCATTTAAAAAGAAGGAAATCGCAAAAATAAAAGCAGAGGTTCCTGTAAAGAAATTGGTAGAAAGTCCGAGTTTTAAAAGACAACCCATTTCATTAAAAAAGTCGTTATTGGAAGTGGGTTCAACCGGAGTGATTGCAGAGTTTAAAAGACAATCACCTTCTAAAGGAATCATTAACGACAAAGCAACCATTGCAGATGTTACTAATGGATATTTAGAAGCAAATGTAGCTGCGCAATCTATTTTAACGGATATCTCATTTTTTGGTGGAACCATGGCAGATTTGATGGAAGCAAGAACCATCAATCAAATAAAACCAATTTTAAGAAAAGATTTTATTGTAGATGCATTTCAAATTGTAGAAGCAAAGGCAATTGGAGCCGATGTTATTTTATTAATTGCAGCTTGTTTAACCAAAGAACAATTAAAAAATTACGGACAATTGGCAACTGATTTAGGATTGGAAGTGTTGTATGAAGTACACAGTCAGGAAGATTTAGATAAGATTGAATTGTCAAATAAAATCATAGGGATTAATAACAGAAATTTAAAAACTTTTGAAGTTGATTTGGAACATTCAATCGTTTTAGCCAACCAAATTCCAGATACATGTATCAAAGTTTCTGAAAGCGGAATCTCAGATCCAAGAATTATCACAGGATTAAAAGAGTATGGGTTTCAAGGTTTTTTGATAGGAGAAAACTTTATGAAAACAGGAGATCCCGGATTGGCTTGTCAAGAATTTATTAGTCAAATTAGATAACGTCATTACGAGCCTGCCTGTCGGAAGACAGTGAGGAACGACGAAGTAATCTGCTTAAAGATAATGAGATTGCTTCACTTTGTTCGCAATGAGAGAAACATAGAAAATGAAACTAAAAGTTTGTGGAATGAAATATCTAGAGAATATTCAGCGAGTTGCTGAATTACAACCCGATTATTTAGGGTTTATTTTCTATGAAAAATCAAAGCGTAATTTTGATGGAATTATTCCAGAGCTTCCAAAATCGATTAAAAAAGTTGGTGTTTTTGTAAACGAAACTATTGATGAGGTTTTGTCAAAAATTAGAAAATACGATTTACAAACGGTGCAATTGCATGGGGATGAAACAGTAACATATATTAACGAATTAAAATGTCATTTTGAACAAAGTGAGAAATCTTATCAAAAGAATTTGAAACATCCTCTCGACTCAGCTAGAGGTGACAATTCGTTAGAAATCATCAAAGTATTCGGAATTAAAGACGAGTTTAATTTTGATATTTTAAAACCCTATGAAGATGTTGTTGATTATTTTTTATTTGACACCAAAGGAAAAGAAAGAGGAGGAAACGGAGTCACATTTAATTGGAAAGTATTACAAAAATACACTTCGAAAAAGCCTTATTTTTTAAGTGGCGGAATTGGTTTGGAAAATACAAACAATGTTCTGTCATTCCTGCGAAAGCAGGAATCCAACTATTGTTATGCATTAGATATAAATAGCAAATTTGAAATTAAACCAGGAATTAAAAAGATAGAAGAATTACAAGAGTTTAAAAAGAACGTCATTACGAGCAAAGCGAAGTAATCTATTAATAAATTACGAGATTGTTTTATCACATTCGCAATGACAGAAAATAAAACAGAAAATAAAAATATGAAATCAAAATTTCAACCAACTACAGAAGGATATTACGGACAGTTTGGGGGTGCTTTTATACCAGAATTGTTGTATCCAAATGTAAAAGAATTAGAAGATAATTATTTACAGATTTTGGAATCTTCAGCATTTCAAGAGGAGTATAAAGATTTGTTACAGCATTATGTTGGCCGTCCGAGTCCGTTGTATTTAGCAAAACGTTTGTCAGAAAAATATGGGGCAACCATTTATTTAAAGCGCGAAGATTTAAACCACACAGGCGCGCACAAAGTCAATAATACCATTGGGCAGATTTTAGTGGCCAAGCATTTAGGCAAAACAAAAATTATTGCAGAAACTGGTGCAGGACAACATGGGGTAGCTACAGCTACAGTATGTGCATTAATGAATTTAGAATGTGTGGTTTTTATGGGCGAAACCGACATCAAACGTCAAGCACCCAATGTAGCTCGAATGAAAATGTTAGGAGCAAAAGTGGTTCCGGCAACAAGCGGAAGTAAAACATTAAAAGATGCCACTAATGAAGCCATCAGATATTGGATTCAACATCCAGAAACCTATTATTTAATTGGTTCAGTTGTTGGTCCACATCCATATCCAGGCATGGTTGCAAGATTGCAAGCTGTCATTTCTGAAGAAATGAAAGTGCAATTAAAAGCTCAAACTGGCAATGAAAATCCAGATACCATTATTGCTTGTGTAGGAGGTGGATCTAATGCAGCAGGTGCATTTTATCATTATTTAGATGATGAAAATGTAGAGTTGATTGCGGTTGAAGCAGCTGGATTGGGTGTTCATTCTGGAGAAAGTGCAGCAACTTCTCAATTAGGTGAAGTTGGTGTAATTCATGGTTCTAAAACTATTTTAATGCAAGATGAATACGGTCAAATTACCGAGCCTTATTCTATTTCTGCAGGATTAGATTATCCTGGAGTTGGACCTTTACATGCTTTTTTACATGAAACAAAACGGGCTCAATTTATGAACGCAACAGATAAGGAGGCATTAGATGCTGCTTTTGAATTGACTCAACTAGAAGGAATTATCCCGGCCTTAGAAACGGCACATGCCTTGGCAGTTTTACCAAAAATGAACTTAAAAAAAGACCAAGTTGTGGTGATAAATTTATCGGGTAGAGGAGATAAGGATTTAGAAACGTATATCAATCATTTAGAAGATTAGTTGTCATTCCTGCGAAAGCAGGAATCTCATGATTAAAAGTAAAATTAAAAAATAGATTCTCGACTTCTCGGGAATGACAAAGTAGAAACAGAATGAAATCATTAAAAAACATATTTCAAGTGAAAAAGAATTTATTGTCGATTTTCTTTACTGCTGGCTATCCAAACTTAAATGATACAACTGCAATTATTTCAGAATTAAGTAAAAACAATGTTGACTTTATAGAAGTTGGATTGCCGTATTCAGACCCTTTAGCTGATGGACCAACCATTCAAGATAGTAGTCAGGTTGCTTTGCAAAACGGAATGAATTTAGACATCGTTTTTGATCAATTAAAATCAATCAAAGAAACCAATACAACTCCGTTGGTGTTGATGGGGTATTTAAATCAGCTCATTAAATATGGTGAAGATAAATTTTGTGAGGCATGTGTTGCTTGCGGAATTGAAACTGTTATTTTACCAGATTTACCAATGATTGAATATGAAAATCATTATCAACAATTATTCAAAAAATATGGTTTGACAAATGTATTTTTAATTACGCCACATACTTCTGAAGAACGAATTAGAAAAATAGACACATTCACCGAAGCTTTTATATATGTGGTTGCTTCGTCTTCAATTACAGGAGCAAAAGGAGAAATTTCAAATCAACAAATCGATTATTTTGAACGTATTAAATCGATGAACTTAAAAAGCAATTTAATTATTGGATTTGGAATTTCAGATGCAAAAACTTTTAATACAGCTTGTAGTTATGCGAGTGGAGCCATTATTGGATCTGCGTTTATTAAACACCTTTCTAAACATGGAACAGATAATATTGCACAATTTATCGATCCTCTTAAAAGTTAACAAACCCCTAAAAGAAAGTTAAAGGATTTGTAGAATTTAGAAATTAAAATTATAAAGTTTATTTTAGTAGCTCTAAACTTTACAAAATGACTAAGAAGACTTTATTTTTTTTAGCAATCTTTCTTAATTGTGGATTGTTAATTGCTCAAAACACATTTATTCGTAAACCCTCAATCAGTCCAGATGCTAGCCAAATGGCATTTAGTTTTCAAGGAGATATTTGGGTGCATAATTTTTCGAACAATCAATCGAAAAGATTAACCATTCATCAGGGATATGAAAGTGATCCTGTATGGAACGCAAAAGGAAATCAACTTGCTTTTACCTCTAACAGAAGAGGAAGTGTAAACATTTTCACAACCAATGTAAGTGGTGGTATTCCAACGCAACTCACCTATTTTCCGACTACAGATACACCATCGCAGTGGAATTCAAATGGAACTATTTTATTTACTACTAATAGAGTTTATAAAGGGCCTGAATGGGACTCAGAAATTTATAGTATTAACGAAAAAGGAGAAACCCCAAAACGTTTTATGACTGCTTTAGGAAGTCAGGCTGTGATTTCACCAAACGGAGATTTGGTTGCTTTTGTAAAAGGCGCATGTAGAATTTCGAGAGAAGATTATAGTGGTCCGGCACAAAGAGATGTTTGGATTTATAATTTGAAGACAAAAAAATATTATCAAATTACTACGAGTCATAAAAATGATCATACGCCATTGTGGGATGCAAACAACAATTTGTATTATGTTGGAGCAGAAAGTGGTCGATATAATATTTATAAAACAACGATAAATGCGGATGGTTCATCTACTGGTAAAGCCCAACGTTTAACTAAGTTGAATACCAATGGAGTTTGGTCATATTCAGTGAGTAACAATGGAACCATTGTGTATACTAGTGGAATAGATACGTTTAAATTACAAAATGGTTCTACACAAAAAGTAAATGTAAATATTGCTACAGACAATCGTTTTGAATTGGAAGAAACAAAAACGGTTTCAAACGGAATTGGTGACCTTAGCGTTTCTCCGAACGGGAAATTAATTGCATTAAGTATCAATGGAGAAATTTTTGTAAAAGAAAATAACAAGGATAAAACAAGTACAAACAATGTAAGCAATCACCCGTTTAGAGATGACAATCCTTTTTGGATTGATGACAACACATTAGGGTTTTTATCAGATAGAAACGGGCAAAATGAATTGTATAAAGTGGTTTCTACAGATGAAAATGTTAACTTAAGTAGAAGCTTAAAAACAAAAGTAACTCAGTTGACAAAAAGTAAAATAGATGTTTTTGAACCTTTGTTATCTCCAGATAGAAAAAAGATTTCCTATAGAATTGGTAGAGGTCAATTGGTTATTGCTGATGTAAAAGATGGAGTCATCAATAATATCAAAAGTTATTCTGACACTTGGGCTGCTGCAGAGGGAGTTGCTTGGAGTCCAGATAGTAAATACATTGCGTATTCTCAAGAAGATTTAAATTTTGATAGCGAAATTTATATTCAGTCTGTAGCAAACCCTCAAACTAAAATAAACGTTTCTATGCATCCAAGATCTGATGTGAATCCAGTTTGGAGTCCAGATGGAAAGAAGCTTTCATTCGTGTCTAACAGAGCAGGAGATAGAGGCGGAATTAATTTTGATGCTTGGATGGTTTGGTTGCAAAAATCAGATTGGGAGAAAACACTAACAGACTTTAAGGAAGGAGATTATTACCAAGCTAAAGTAGATTCAAAAGCTAAAAAAGAAAAGAAAGAAGTTGTTGTAAAAATTGATGAGGATAGAATTTTTGATCGCTTGGTACAACTTACAAGCTGGGCAGGTAATGAGTTTGGAGCCATGTTTAGTGCCGATAGTGAAAGTATTTACATTTCTGCAACAAACCCAGCAACAAATCAAAATAGTTTTTATGCTGTAAAATTAACAGGAGGAGTACCAACACCAATCAATGGAGTTTCTAATGTTGGAGCAACGAGTTTAAACAAAGGCACTCTGTATTATGCTTCTCGAGGGAGATTAAAATCACTGAATTTAAAATCAAATAAAGTGGCTTCTTTTTCACATTCTGCTACCTATACAACAGATTTTAATAAATTGAATGAACAAATATTTGAAGAAGGAGTTAGAGCAATTACTGCAGGATTTTACGACCCTAAATTTCATGGATATAACTGGAGTAGTATTGTAAAAAAATACCGTCCTTGGGTATTAGCAGCTAAAACAAAACAAGATTACACCTTCATGTTTAATAATATGTTAGGGCAGTTAAATGCCAGTCATATGGGGTATAGTGGCCGTAACCCAGAGCAAGTTTCTAGTGATAGAGTTGGTTTGTTAGGCTTGGATGTGACCAATATTAGAAACGGAGTTCGAATCAATTATATTTTACCAAATTCTGCTGCAACAAAAACCAATGTTTCTTTACAAGTTGGTGATGTGATAACCGCAGTAAATGGAAAACGAATTTATTTTGACACCAATTTCTACAGCTTGTTAAAAAACACTTCAGAAAAAGAAGTTTTATTGACTATTGGTGGTGATAAAGAAGTTGTAGTAAGAACAGAATCTACAAGAAAAATGAGCCAGCTGCGTTATGAAGAATGGATCAATTCTAGTAAAAAGTTAGTAGATAAATTTTCTAACGGACAATTAGGATACATACATATTCAAGGAATGAATTTGCCGAGCTTTGAACGCTTTGAGCGCGAATTAAAAGCAAGTGGTTATGGAAAGAAAGGAATTGTTATCGATGTGCGTTACAATGGTGGTGGTTGGACTACCGATCGTGTGATGACGGTATTAACTACACAGCAACATGCATACACAGTTCCTAGAGGAGCAACCAATAATTTACAGCGCGATAACAAAAAATATTCAAATAATTATCCATACAACGAAAGAGCTATTTTATCGGTGAATACAAAACCATTAGTAGCATTGGCAAATGAAAATAGTTATTCGAATGCTGAGATTTTTGCGCATGCATTTAAGAGTTTTAAATTAGGTAAACTAGTAGGACAACCAACTTTTGGAGCAGTAATTTCTACAGGAAGTCATAGATTGCAAAACGGAGCTATTCGTATGCCTTTTAGAGCCTGGTATGTAAAAGAATCTGGAATGAATATGGAGCACGGACCAGCAGTACCAGATTACATAGTTGCGAACAAACCTGGTTGGAAAGCTAGAGGTGAAGATGATCAATTGAAGAAAGCCGTTGAGGTGTTATTACAAGGAATGAAGTAACTGTCATTTTGAGCCTGCCTGTTCGGCAGACAGGCGCAGTCGAGAAATCTATATAATGAGATTCCTCCATTACATTCGAAATTACATATGTGAAATAAAGGCAAACCAATTTAGTTTGCCTTTTTTTTATTGTATAACCTTTTCATTTTGTCTTCTTGCCTGTCGGTAGACAGGGATACAAAACGAAACAAAATAACCTTCATATTGAGATTACTGCCTACGCAGGAATGACAAGTATGGGTTTGTTATTTCTTGGATTGATGGTTATCCGACATAGTCTCTGCAATCGAGTGTCAAACTTTTGAAAGATTTGTAAAAAGAAATGCTTTTCATTTCTTTTAGAAGCTGAGAAATGAATTGACCGATGAAGAGACAAGTCTAGATTTTTGATTCTTTTCATCAATGGAAAAGAATAAACTAAAAAACAAAAAAGCGAACCAATTTGGTTCGCTTTTTTATGATTTATGTTTAAGAAGTTTAATAAACCTTCTCTCCATTTACAAAAGTAGAAACTACTTTGGTTTCATGAATTTTACTTCCTTCAACTTCCATAATATTTTGGTTTAGAATGATAAAATCTGCAAACTTACCCACTTCAATACTTCCTTTTTCGTTTTCTTCGAAATTAGAATGTGCTGCCCAAATGGTCATTCCTCGTAAAGTTTCTTCTCTTGTTAATGCATTTTCCATTTGAAATCCACCTGCAGGATATCCTTCCGTATCTTGACGCGTTACTGCTGCTGAAAATGTTAAAAACGGACTTACTCTTTCTACAGGGAAATCAGTTCCTAATGCTACACTCCCGTATTTGTTTAATAAATCTTTAAATGCATATGCACCTTTCATACGGTCTTTTCCAATTCTGGTTTCTGCCCAATACATATCTGAAGTAGCATGTGTTGGCTGAACAGAAGGAACGATATTGTCGAACAAATCAAAATCTTCTGGAGAAATAATTTGAGCATGCTCAATTTTCCAACGTCTGTCTTTTTGCCCTTCTAACGCTGTTTTATATGTTTTTAAAATATGTGTATTGGCAGAATCTCCAATAGCGTGTGTGTTCATTTGATAATCTGATTTTGCAATTTGATTTGCAATTTCTGTATACCTTTTTGGATCAAAAATCATGGCACCAAAATGATGCTCTCTATCGCTATATGATTTACGCATTGCAGCTCCACGAGAACCTAAAGCGCCATCACCATACACTTTAAACGAACGAACATTTAAACGGTCTGTTTTTATAATTCCTTTCGTAATAAAGTAATCTAAATTTTTCTGACTTACAGAAACCATGGCGTAGATACGCATTTTTAAATCACCTGTTTTTTGTAAGCTATCCATTAAATCGATCGTAGATTTTCCAACTCCGGCATCATTCACAGTAGTTAATCCATAGCTAAATGATACTTTCTGAGCGTCTAACAAACCTTGGATAGATTCCTTTTTTGTAGAGTTAGGAGTTTTAATATACCCCATTGCAGCGTCAATTAAAACACCAGTCAATTTTCCGTTTTTAGTAATAAATTCTCCACCAGTTACTTTTTTAGGAAATTTAGTACTTGACAATCCAGAGTATTTTAAAGCGGCTTCATTTACTAACAAGGCATGTCCATCAACTCTTCTGATAGCAACTGGAGTATTCGGAAAAAGCTTGTCTAATTTCTCCTTTGTAGGAAATACTTTTACCTCCCAATCATTTTGATCCCAACCACGACCGGTAATATAATCTGCATTTTTTTCTTTTTTAAATGCCGCAAGTTTTTCTAAAATCTCATCATAACTTTGAGTGCCTCTTAAATCTACTTGTTGTAAGCTTAATCCCAATCCGAAGAAATGACAATGTGCATCAATAAAACCAGGAACAACCGTTTGGTTTTTTGCATCAATCGTTTCAGTAGCTATATATCCATTTTGAATTTCGTCATTGGTTCCAACAGCAATAAATTTTCCGTCTTTAACGGCAAAACTTTCAGCTTTTTCAAAATTGTTATTTACAGTATAGGCATTTGCATTGATGACAATAAAATCTGCTTTTTCTTGTTGCTTACAGGCTGTAAAAAGAGCAAAAACACCAAGTGTTAAAATGATTTTCTTCATGCTATTATTGTTTGATTGGTGTATTGTTGTATAAATATTTATCCATTAAGTAAATCATACTTGCCATAGAAGCACTTCCTAATTCAAGCTCACGTTTGTTTACTTTGTCAAATGTATCTGTAGCTGCATGGTGGTAATCAAAGTAGCGTTGTGGGTCTGGACGATATCCAACCAATGTTGTTCCTTCAGATTTAAGCGGACTGATATCTGCACCGCTTCCACCTTTATTTATGTCGTGTAAACCATAAGGAGCTAATAATTTTTTCCAGCTTTTTAACAACTCTGTATTTGAAGCATTAGCATCAATGGTAAATCCTCTTGGTGTATGACCACCTGCATCAGATTCTACACCACCAATATGAATTTCTTTGGTCGTTTTTACAGCATCTGCATAGGCATCTGCTCCTCCACCACCTTGCTCTTCATCCATAAAGAAAACTACACGAATGGTATTTTTTGGCTTGATGTTATTTTCTTTGAAAATATGTAAAACTTCTAAAGATTGCACGATTCCTGTTCCGTCATCATGTGCACCATCACCTAAATCCCAAGAATCTAAATGTCCACCCACAACAATAATTTTTTCAGGATTTTCTGAACCTCTAATTTCGCCAATTACGTTGAATGATTTTTCTTTTGGTAAGTTTTTAGAAGTCTGTCTTAAATACACTTTAAGCTTCGGATCTTCTTTCAAACTTTTACTTAAATTTTCTGCAGCCAATGTGCTAATTGCAGCACCAGGAATGTATTCGCTTTCTGGAATATCTCCATAACGCATAGTTCCTGTGTGAGGATAATTATCAATATTGTTGGTCATAGAGCGAACAATTACAGCTAACGCGCCAAATTTACCTACAGTTGCAGCGCCGCTTCCTCTTTGGTCAACACAACCGCCATACGCACTAAAAGTATTGATTAAAGTATTGTCAAAAGGTCTGTTGTAAAAGATGATTTTTCCTTTTGCTTTGTCTCCTAAAGCCTCAGCTTCTTTTAAGCTAAATACTTCAATAACTTCAGCAAAAACTCCTTCGTCTGGAGTTCCTATAGAGCTACCTAAAGCACAAACAGGCATGTCAACTTTTTTTCCGTTAGAAACGTAGTAGGCAACTTCTTTTTCTCCTCGAACCCAATGAGGCACCATAGCTGGTTGAAGCCATACAGAGTCTAAGCCAGCTTCTTTCATAACGCGTTCTCCCCATTTTACAGCCATTGCTGCTTCTGGAGAACCAGATAGTCTTCCGCCAACATTTGTTGTTAAATCTCGAAGCCATTCGTAAGACTTTCCATTTAACAAGGCGGTGTCAAATATTTTTCTAATGTTTGCTGCATCTGTTTTTTCTGCAGCTGTTAATTCGTTTGAAGTTGTTTTGGTTTCATTTTTTCCATTACATGCAATTACTAAAATAGCAAAAAGAAAAAGGATTGATAGTTTTTTCATTGGTTGTCGTTTTATAAAAGTGCATAAATCTACATAAAATCAATGAGATAAAGAAGTTGTTTCTTTAACAAAAAAACGTATTAAGTCGAATATTTAGAGCTTAAGATAATGAAATTATCAAAAATCAAATTTATAACTGATTCCACCTAATACTTGAAAACCTTGCACATTGAAATTACTAAAGCTTTGATAGTCAGAATTTAAGACATTATTCATTTTTAGGAAAGCTGTAAACTTATCGTTAAAATGATATCCTCCATTGATGTTTACATCTACAAAAGATTTCAACGTTTGAATTCCGTTTACAGTAGAAGGATATGTTGCGCTATAGGTAACATCGCTTCGTTCAGAAACCACAAATATATTAGTCCCTGCATACCATTTATCCGTTTTGTAATTCCCGAATAGTTGCACATTTGTTGTTGGTAAATTCCATGCTTCAGCTTGGTTAGTTAATGTGTACGAATTAAATTCTCCGGTTGCACCAATTGCTAAATTTCTACTCACATCAACTGTAAATTCTCCGAAGAAAGAAAGTGTTTTAATGTCATCATACACTACAGAAAAAGAATTTCTGTATTCATACCCCAACAATCCAGTTGTATTTGTGCCGTTTGATTTAGAATTGTTTCTTAAAAACAAAGCTTTGTTGGCTTCATTGCTATAACTTGCTTTTATGTTATAGCTTGTAGTTGGAGTTAATTTTCCGTTTAATCCACTAAAAAACTCGTATTTTTTATTGGTTTGAGTGATGAATTGGGTAGGAGAAATGTATGGGTTTTCTTCGCTAAAATTCTTGTAGGTATTTGTTTTTAAATCTCCGCCAGCACCAATATAAGCATTTACATAGTTTTCGACTAAAGGATAATTGATGTTGATATCTGGATACACAAAAACTTGACTTGTTTTATTTTCTAAGTCTGAAGTATAGTAGAGTTTTGCACCAATTCTAAATGTAAAATCGTTGTATTCAAAATTGTATTTTGGAGCAAGACCAACCGTAAAAAAACTGTGTTCTAATTTTGTGGCAGCACTATATGATTGTGCAAACTCCCCATTCAAATAATCAAAAGAAGTATTTAGAATTAAGTCGTTAAATTTTCTGCCAAGACTTTTTAATGAGATTTTAAATTGTGGTTCAACAGCAAATTGTAATTCCTTGCTCGACCATCCGTCAGAGAAAAAAGAAAGATTTACTGTACTTGAATTGATGAATGAATCTTCAAAAATAAGCTCACCTGCTGTTTCAAAATTACGATAGGTTTGCTCTTCATTTATAGCCGTAATTGTTGCAGGTAAATACGTGATAGAACTAGGTAATCCATACCAATTGTATTTATTTTGCTCGTAATTTGCTTCTATTTTCCAAGAAAAATCTCGTTCTTCTTGTTTGTAATACCCGACAAATCTTAAGTTAGAGAAATTGCTGTTTAAAGGAGTTGATTCAATACTGTTTTCTGATGAAATGTATTTTGCATACACACCAAAATCATTTTCAAATCGAGTTGTATGATGCAAAAAAGCTTCAAGGAAAGGAGTTGAATTGTTTCCAAAACCAGCAGCTAAATAGTTGTTATACATGCGTTCTTTAACGCCCAAATTAAGTCCTTTAACTACACCACTTTTTGGGATAAAAGTAGAAACTACTGGAGCTGAAAAAATCTGATATTTTAATTGCTTCTTTTGAGTTTTTGAACCCAATTGAATTTTTGGATTCTTTTTAATTTTAAAAGCATCAGAAATAGTAGGTGTATAAGAAGTAACTACATTTATTACTTCGGTTTTTATGGTGTCTTTTGCTTTGTTGGTTTGAGCAATTACAAGTGTACTTAGAGTACAAAAGCAAAGTGTTAATACAATTTTTCGCATTGTTCTAATCTCTTTAATTGTTGTTAGGAGTAACAGATTCGTTTGTTTTTGCTTCGTTCGTTTTTATGATAGAAAGCTCTTTTTGTGCTTCTGCAATTACATCTTCAAATTGTGTAAAATTTTTAATGATATTTTCTAAAATATAGGTTGCTTGGTAAGCGTCTTTTAAGGCATAATAGTTTTTTGCCATGATAATATAACTTTTTACACCCCAATATTTATAGGTAGAATAATCTGCAATTAAGGTTTGTACTACTTTATTAGAGGCAGTATACTTTTTGTTCTGATATGTAAATAAAGCATTATAGTATAAAGCTTCTGCTTTTAACTCACCATTTGCATTGCTTTCTATTTCCTTGTAAAATTCTTTAGCTTTTTTTAAGTCGTTTGTTTTAAAAGCAGATCTTGCAATAATTGTCTTTGCATCAAACTCTACATTTTCTTCTAATTTGTCTTTTTGTAATACTTTTTCTGCATAGGTAACCGCTTCATTAAATTGATTTGCCTTATAATAACTTTTCATTAAATTGCTTTGTGCAAATAAGATATTTTTTTTGTAGTTAGCCTCCTGTTCTAAACGAATTAACAGTGGAGTAGCACTCTTCCAATCTTGTTTTTCTAAATAAATCTGAGCTAATTTACTTAAAGACTCTTCGCTAAACTCACTTTGATTTTGTTCAACCACATAGGCGTAATATTGTGTGGCTTTTTCTTGTTGATTTGTTTTTGATAAAGATTGCGCCAAATAAAAGTTGGCTTTTAAAGCATGCAATCCGTTCGGAAAAGCTGCAATATATTTAGTGAAACCTTCAATAGCTTTTTCTGAGTTGTTTTCTAAAAACTTATTTTCTGCAGATTCATAGGTGGTATTGTCTAAATCTGCATCGGTAACATTTACAAAAGAAATGTTTTTTACCCAAGCCGCATATAAATCAACCTGCCCTAAATCAACATATACATTTCTGGCATTTGTAACGGCTTGCTTTGCTTCGTTAGAATTTGGATATGCACTTACAATTTTTTTAAATTTTTGCAAAGCTTGTGCATAGTCATTCTCTTTATAATATACCAATCCTTGACGTAATAATACTTTTGGAACATAAGAGCTTTTGGTATGTTTAGCTAGCAACATATTATACGTTTCATGTGCTTTTGCATTGTTTTTTATAGCAACGTATGTATTTGCTAATTGAAACAAGGCATCATCTTGTAAATTGGTCAACTCATAATCAGTTACAAGATCGTTTAGATTGCTAATTTTTTTCGAATTGGCTCCTAAAAAACCAAAACTGATTGCTTTTTGATATACTGCATAATCAGAACCCACACCAGAATTATTAATTACTTTATCATATGCTAAAATAGCATTTGCATATTTTTTTGTAACAAAATAACAATCAGCTAAACGAATATTTGCATCATCAAACAAGGCATTGTCTTTATTTGTTTTACTGATGAAATTAGAAAATGCATTTGCTGCTTTTGTGTATTCTTTTAGTTTAAAATAACTATAAGCAATATTGTAATCTATGTTGTTGTAAGCTTCAATTTGTGAAGCTCCTGAAGTTCTTTTAAAGGCTGTAAATCCGTCTAAAGATTTTTGAAAATTAGACAATTGAAAATCTGTTTCAGCTTTCCAATACATAGCAGAAACTTTAATATTGGTGTCTGAAGCGGCTGTAGCTTCCTCAAAATAAGGATATGCTTCCTGTAATTTTTTAAGATTAAACAACTGAACGCCTCTATAATAGGAAACCTCATTTGTTAACTGAATATTTGTAGCGCTTCTTTTTTTAGCCAAATAATCTAAAGCACCTTGATAATCTTGTTGGTATAAAAAAGATGTAACGACCAATTGATTGATCTCTTTATAGGATGCAGATCTAGGATATGCAGTTAAAAAATCTTGCAATACGTCTGCAACACTTTTGTAAGGATTTCCTTGTTCGTAACTTAATTTAGCATAATTTAAAAAAGCATCCTCTTTAATTTTCTTATCAAAATCCATTTCACTTGCGCTTTTAAAAGCATTAAGTGCCTCAGGTTTTTTTTCTAAATACAAGTAACATTCAGCTAAATGATAATAAGCATTTTGAGAAATAGAGTTTTTTTCTCCTATTATTTTATTGAAATTTTTTACAGCATTTTCAAAATCGTTTTGCTTATAATAAGCATATCCTAATTGATAATAATCTGTGTTGTTCCATTTGCTGCGTTTCCCTTTGTATGCTTTTAAATAAGGCAATGCCTCTTTGTATTTTTTTAAGTTAAAATAGCTTTCTCCTACAATTTTAGAAATATCAGAAATTTCTTTTTGTTTTGGGTCTTCTAATAGTTTTTCTCCAATTTCAATACACTTTTCAAAACGACCATCTTTAAAACTGATGTCTAATAAATAATAAGTTGCTTCACTTGCATAGGAAGCTTGTTTTGCAATTTCAGTTAAATGAATTTCTGCAGTTTTAAAGTCTTCTTGTTTGTAGGCTATAAATCCATAATAGTATCTGGCATCATTTCCATAACGAGGATTGTTAATTAAAGGGTAAAACTTATTCTTTGCTAATTTTAAATAGCCTGTAACCAATAAGGCATAAGCCATTTTAAAATTTAACTCCTGCTGATTCTCAATGGATAAAACCTTAGGATTAACTTTAGTGTACCACTTTAATGCATTTGCGGCTTTCTTATTTGCAAAATAGTAGTTTCCAACATTTAAAAAAGCATTCTCTTTTTTATTGCTATTCGGATTGTTTTCTACAAAATCTAAGACCATTTTGTCGGCTTCTGCCTGATTTAACTTTATAGCACACAAAGCTGTATAGTATTCAGAATCAGATTTTAAAGTAGTAGTGTTTTCACTTGTTAATGCAACTTCTTTAAATATCTTTTGAGCTGCTGCATATGCTTTGCTATTGTATAATTCAAGACCGCTATTATAAGCAGTTAAATTGTTTGTATTTATTTCTGTTTGTTGAGCAAAAGCTACTACAGAACTGAATGTGATGAAAGCTAAAAAAGCGAATTTTTTAAAAAAGCAACGATTCATTTTTCTTTAAGGGTTTTTGGCTATTTGAAAACTATAACGCAGTTTTTATTATTTTGTTGGATGAAAATTAAAAAACAACAGTTCGTTTAAAAATCAAAGGTATAAATTGTAGCAGATTAATTGTCTTAATATTTCTTTAAACTGACAAGAAAATTATAAGTTTGTAGAAACTACTTTTTATGGCAGAAGCAATTTTACATTTAGAAGACGCAGATATTTATCAAAGAGATAATTTAGTACTCTCAAAAGTCAATTTAAAAATTGAAAAAGGAGACTTCTATTACCTAATTGGTAAAACAGGAAGTGGTAAAAGTAGTTTGATGAAAACCTTATATGGCGATTTAAATTTAAAACGTGGTAAAGGGACTATTGTAGATTTTGATTTAAGAAAACTAAAAGAAAAAGACATTCCGTTTTTAAGAAGAAAAATAGGAATTGTTTTTCAAGATTTTAAATTGCTAAACGACAGAACAATTTTCGATAATCTATTGTTTGTTTTAAAAGCAACGGGTTGGAAAGACAAAGAAAAAATGGCTGCTAAAATCTATGAAGTATTGGATAAAGTTGACATGAAATCAAAAGACTATAAAAAACCATTCGAACTTTCTGGAGGAGAACAACAACGAGTTGCTATTGCAAGAGCCCTATTAAATGATCCAGAATTAATTTTAGCAGATGAGCCAACAGGAAATTTAGATCCAAAAACTTCGTTAGAAGTAATGGAGCTACTTAATGGGATTCACCAAAGCGGAAAATCTATTTTAATGGCAACACACGATTATGCTTTGATTGTAAAGTTTAAGCAAAAAACAATTAAGTGTGAAGGCGGAGAGTTGTTTGAAGTTTTACAACAAGCTATTATTTAATACAATGCAAATTTTATGTTGAACTCAAAAAAGAAAATATTTGTCGCCGTTACAAATGATATTTCTACAGATCAACGAGTTCATAAAATTTCTAATTATTTAGTCAGCAACAATTTTGATGTACTGGTGTATGGAAGAGTTTTGCCAACAACTTTTTCTGTAAAAAGAAGCTATGCAATTCAACGAAAAAAACATTTTTTTAATAACAATTTTTTATTCTACGCAGAATATAATTTCCGATTGTTTTTTACATTGCTTTTTTACAAGTGCGATGCTATTTTAGCAAACGATTTAGATACTTTACCCGCTTGTTTTGTTGCAAGTAAATTTAAAAAAGCGGAGTTAGTTTATGACAGTCATGAGTTGTTTTCTGAAGGCCCAGAATTGCAGGGCAGAAACTTTGTAAAAGGTTTTTGGAAATTACTAGAAAGTATTTTTTTACCGCGAATTAAAAAATCGTTCACCGTTAGTCAATCCATTGCAGATTATTACAATACAAAATACAATACTAATTTTGGAGTTGTAAAAAATGTTCCATTCTTGCAAAGAGAAATAGTTGAGGGGGAAGTAAAATTTCCAACCGATAACAAAACGGTATTGTATCAAGGAGTTTTAAACCCTGGTAGAGGAATTAAACCAATGATAAAAGCTTTGCATTTATTAGAAAATATAGATTTAATAATTATTGGTTACGGGAAAGTAGAAGTAGAGCTGCATCAATATGTAATAGATGAAGGATTAGAAGATAGAGTTCATTTTCTAGGTAGAATTCCGCATGATGCATTGCCAAACTACACAAAGTTAGCAACGATAGGAATGGTATTAGAAGAGCCATTAGGGCTGAGCTTCGAATATTCTTTACCCAATAAATTGTTTGATTATATTCATGCCGAATTACCTATTGTTTGTGGTAATTTACCAGAAATAAAAAACATTGTAGAAGCTCATAAAGTAGGTGTTTCAGTTAAAGATTATAATCCAGAAACAATTGCAAAAGCAATTGATAAATTGATACATGATAAAGAATTATATCAACAAATTAAATTGAATCAACAAAAGGCTAAAAGTAAATTTTGTTGGGAAAAAGATCAACAATTATTAGATAACTATTTTAAGTAAGCAGCATCGAAAAGACCATTTCCATAATAATTCCTACATACAATAATCTTCATCATTTAAAAGATTGTATTGCTAGTATTCAGAAACAATCTTATACAGATTTTGATGTTTGGATTGTTGATGGAAATTCTTCTGACGGAACAAAAGAATTTTTATATACATTAGAAAAGCCATTTCATTATATTTCTGAAAAAGATAACGGAATTTATGAAGCAATGAATAAAGGAATTGCTTTATCTAAAGGGAATTGGTTGTATTTTTTAGGTGTTGACGATCGTTTAATCAATTCATTAGTTTTAGAAAAAATTGCCACTGAGTTAAAGCCAAATATTGATATTGTGAGTGGAAAAATTCAATACCACTTTACGGAATCAGATTCTCGTCAAATTAAAAAAAGCAAAGGTGTTTTTTCTTCTTCATGGACTTGGAAATTATGGATTAAAAACACAGTGCATCATCAGGCAACTTTTTATCAAAGGCGTTTGTTTTTAAACAGGCAGTTTGACACAAGTTATAACGTGTTAGCAGACTATGAATTTAATTTAGTACTATTTAAAAGCAGAAAGAAAGTTAAGGTTATTTCAAATATAATAGCTTTTTGTAGTAGTAGAGGTGTTTCTAAAAACTATAATTGGTCTTTGTATCAAGAAGAAATTAGATTGAAAACAAAAACATCTACCAAATTGTTATGGACGTTTTTTTATATAATTGCCTTCTTAAAATTTCTGTACAAGAAAACATAAAAAACCCGCTTCAAATAAATGAAGCGGGAAAATTGCTATGAAAAAGAATGATAAGAAACTCTTATCACTTATATAGACGTGTGTAAAGCTAAAATCTTACAGTACAATTACTTATTTAACATTTATTTAGGATTTCACTTCAGCATATTAGCGTGTAATTTTCGAAGTGTATTTAACTTTGGTGTAATTACATAACTACAATATCCTTGTGCTGTGTTTTCTCTATAATAATTTTGATGTTCTATTTCTGCTTCGTAAAATATGGCTAACGGACTAATTTCTGTTACGATTTTGTCTTCATAAACATCAGATAATTGGAGTAGTACTTTTTCTGAAATTTCTTTTTGATTTTCATTTTGATAAAATATAACAGAACGATATTGTGTTCCTCTGTCTGCTCCTTGTCTATTTAAAGTTGTAGGATCATGAGTTGTCATAAAAATGAGTAAAATATCTTCAAAAGAAATTATTGAAGTGTCAAAAGTGATTTCTACAACTTCAGCATGTCCCGTTAAACCAGAACAAATTTCTCTATACGTAGGTTTCCCAGGAACTGTTCCACCCGAATAACCAGACACTACTTTTTCTACCCCTTTTACTTCTTGAAAAACAGCTTCTGTGCACCAAAAACATCCACCACCAATAATGGCAGTTTCTATATTATTGTTCATTTTTTAATTGTATTGAAATTGAATTTACACAATACCGTAAACCACTTGGTTCAGGTCCGTCAGGAAAAACATGTCCTAAATGTGCATCGCATGTATTACACAAAATCTCAACACGAATCATTCCGAAAGAAGTGTCTTTACTATATTTCACAGCATTTTCTTTTATCGGTTCGGTGAAACTTGGCCAACCGCTACTCGAATTAAATTTGATGTTTGAATCAAATAGCTCTGCATCACAACATGTGCAGTTGTATTTTCCTGTTTCGTATGTTGAACAGTGTTCTCCTGAAAATGCACGTTCTGTGCCTTTTAAACGTGTAATTTGATATTGTATAGGGGTTAATTGTGTTTTCCATTCATCTTCTGTTTTAACAATAGTTTTGTCTGGTTTGGGATTTCCTTTGGCAGCAAAATGAATTACATCTTTCCAAGTCATTCTTTCATATTTTAAATTCAATAGTTTGTCGAAAAAAAAGGAATTGAATTACAACAAGTTTGAAGAAGAAAACCCTGTAAAAAATCTACGATTTATCTAATTTAAACTGATCCATTTTTATATCATCCAATCCATTTTGATCAAAAGGATATTCCATGTGATCCTGTATATTATACAAAGAGATTAAAAAGAACTGACTAACACTCACAATAAACAACGAAACTAAAACGGTTGTTTCTATGCCAATTTTATTAATCATTGAAGGTGTGTAAACAAAAGGGAAAATATAAATAAAAACTAAACAATAAGCTTTCAGGCTTATAGGTGTTCTGTGAGAATGAATGGCATTTAAATTGTCTACTGCTTCATGAAATTTATTTAAATATTTTAAAATTTTTTCGTTAAATCCTTTTGAAAAAAACTCTGTGTTTTCAAGTGTAAAGACATGTATTTTGTTAATTGTTTCATCAAGTTGTTGTGTATTCGTGTTTTTTTTTAAAAATGATCAATAACAGCATTACTAACTTCTGATAACATTGATGAAACTTCATTTTTTTTATATTCAGGAAAGTTTTTTAAAATGCTAAAATGGTACCCGATGGTTTTAATTGCACTGCTAAACTGACTTAAATGCTCCAATGCTTTTTCTCTTCGTCTAAAAGAACTTCTTATTGAGAACACAAGAGGAAAGACAATTGCAATACTAACCAATGTTAAATCTATATTATAAATTATATGATATTGGTAAGTAAAGCAGGTTGCAAGAATTGAAATGAAAACCGAAATAAAAGTTTTTACATTTATGATTGCTAGGTATTTATTCATAAATTTCTTAATATAAAAATAACACTATATTTGTAAAAATAGAAACATTAAATGAATAAACAAGCATTTTATTTTTTCCTGTTCACTACAATCTTGTTTTCTCAAATAGTATTGCTCAGAAATCGGAAGAAAAATCGAATCAAAAAGTAGCTCGTCTTTTTAGAACTCAATCTATATTGGAGTTGAGAATGTCTTATTCAAATAACGAATTAAGAAAAAACACCAACGATAGCACCTATATAAAATCTACAATTTCTTATAAAGAAGATGATACTTGGAAAAAGATAGATGTAGAACTTAGCGCAAGAGGAAATTTTAGAAGAGAGCGCTGCTTTTTTGTACCGGTTAAAGTGAAAATAAAAAAATCGAAGTCAAAGGGCACCTTATTTAAAAACCAAAAGAAGTTAAAATTAGTTGTTCCTTGTTTGAATTCGAAGGACATGAATGACAATGTACTTAAAGAATTTATTGCTTATAAATTTTATGAAAATATTTCTAAGTACAATTTTAAAACAAGACTGGTGCAGATTTCACTTTCAGAAATAAAAGGGAAAAGCAAAAAAGAACATACGCTAAAAGGGCTCTTAATAGAGGATGATAAAAATGTGGCAGATAGATTTAAAGCTAGAGTGGTTGGTAGATCGATTCATCCATTAAAACAAGACGATATTACAAGTATTCAGAATGCTTTTTTTCAATATATGATTGGGAATGTAGATTTTTCAATTGCTAAATTGCACAACGCAAAACTTTTTTATATTGATAAAAAAATCATTCCAGTTCCGTATGATTTTGACATGAATGGCTTTGTAGATCCAAGTTACGAGACCGTATCTTCAAGACCAAAAAATAGTTTTTTGAAACATTAAAATTGACACTCAATTAATTGATATTCAATATCTAATAACAGTTGAGTAAGTAGTCAATGTTACGGAGTCATCGACTCCACAAAAGAACCTAAAACACCGAGAACCGCGCCTTTACAGTCGCTTCAGTTCTCAGTGTTTTAGGTTCTTTTGTGGAGCCAAGGGGAGTGAAGTCGAACTATTTTGGTGAGGATTTATATAAAATATAAAACCATAGCCATAAAAGGTTGTGGGTTCTACTGTGGTACCTCCAGAAGCCTAACATTATACAGTTGTGTTTATGTGTGTGGTCTTGTGTGTACTTTATATGCGTATAGAAATTTGAAAAGTAATCTTGAGTGTATATCTATATACGTGTGTGTTCGAGAGCATTTTCGAGAGCTACTAACTCCTCGTTCATTAAAAATATGGTCTGTTTGATATTTTTTAATAACTATCTAACTAATCATTTTCATTAATATACGAGTTTCAACAAATTTTTCAGCTTCTAAAATATATTCTTTGGTTATTTTAAAACCTGCTAAACTGATGCCAGAAGATTCAAAAACATGAAGTGTCTTAGCATCAACCTCCAAAAAGTAAACACTTCTTTTAAAACTAGAATCTATTAATGTTACCCAATCATCTAATCGTGGAATTCTTCTTGGTTTTTCTGGTTTGCGTTTGTTCGGGAAAAAATCCCAATGGAACAGCCCTAAAGTTGTAATTTCTTTCAATTCTTGATATTTAAATTGAATTAACCATTGCTTCATTAATGGCGTGATAAAATTTGGCAATTCAATTTCAAGATTCATTAAACTAAGGATTTTAAATGCTCGTAAATCATAACCATAGCTAAAGTATCTAGTTCGCAATAATGAAATAAGCCTTTGGCAATATCTTCTTTTTCAGATTCAGACATATCTGTATATTGAATTTTACCATAAGCTGTTAATGCTGCGCCACCATCACTAATACTTTCTATTTCTGAAATGGTTTTCTCTATTTCTTCTTCACTTAAATTCTCATAAAGTGGCGGCAATGCATTATAAGGACTTACTATTTCGCCTTGCGCTTCTTTTAACCAAATATGATGAGACGGAAAGTTTAAACTACTAACATTAATTTCACTTATCGATTTACTGTATTTGTTTTTAACCAATTGACTTGATTTTAAAACCGCTGGAAGTATTTTTTTTATTGAATTTGAACCATAACTATAAGGATTGTAATAATACTTCTTAATCACATCGCATAAATCTACCATATTTCTTTTTGGCACAGGCCAAGGATCTGGATGTTTGTCTTTTGGTTTGCTTATCGACTCAATAAAAGGAATAAGTACATCTTTAAATTGGTAATTGCTTGCTTTTAACTGATCTCTAATCGTATTTAATATGGTGTTTTCATGATGCGAAAAGCGAAAAACAGTACCATCATCATGCACTAATGCATCATGCAAATGTTGCATAAATATAAAATTAGGAAATTCTCCAGACTTTGTATTTATATATTGATTGGCATGCTCAATACGTCCATCTTTATGATAAATATGATGCGAAAACTGAAAGGCAATCTGCTCATAAGGTCGTCGACCAATATGAAATGGTAATGGAACAGTAGATGTTTCAAAATCTATAAAATGTAATGGAAATGTCCATTGCTCTATTTCTGCTTTTAAACCTGCAACATCTACAAACTCCGTAAAGTCATTGCCACGCTCTTTTTCTATTTGCAACCATTGTCGCTCTGTTCTACTTAATTTATTTTCGTCTTCTTTGTATTTAATATCTTTTTTAGTTAATTGCGATTTAAACAACTTCCCTTGCTCCATTAGTTTAGGATCTTTTAAATCCCAAATATTGAAAATATTTGATGTTTTGAAATCTGAGTCACGCCATTTAAATTGTGTTTTTAAACAATGTTCAAAACCAGACTTTTTGATTTGTCCTTCATCTGAATCATCTTTTTTGAATTCGCAATTTTTACAAGCCGAAAAACGTGTTGGCCAATTGGGATACTCATTTTTTATTCTAATATCAGAAAGTAAAGTAACAGCCTCATCAAAATTTAAATTATCGTAATACTTGTGCTCTCCAGAGACAATTTTAGCAACTACATCATTTAAATTTTCTAGATGCAATAAATTAGCGCCTAGTTGTTCTTTATTTTTAACTAAGACCTCAACTTTGGTTCGTTTATCTGATTTTTGTGAGGCTCTAAAAAACTGATTCAGTCCTTCTACAGTAGCCACTTTAGATTTGTCCACTAAACAGAGAAAAGGTGTTATATTATAATCTGGCAAACAAAGTTTTGCAACATGAGTTTGAAAGGCGAGATCAAAAAGATAAGGTTTCCAACTACTTACTAACTTTCCTTTTTTACCAACAAAATTATAGTCGTTGTGTGGATCTATAGATTTTGCTTTTACTTCTATTAATTCAATATCGTTGCCTTTTTTAACCAAAATATCGGTTCTAATAAACAGATTGTTAGCATAAAAAGCGGCTTCAAAAATAACGACATTTTCTTGTTTTAATAAGGCTGCTGTTTTATCGGCTAAATCTTGGTAATCATAGCGGTCTTTAGGTTCTTCAATTAACACGCCATTTGGATATTGTAAACGTGCATATTCTTCAACCTGAAAACCACCATCGGCAAGTGCTTGTAAAAAAGGGTCTTCCTTTTTTATATTGTGATATGTTTCAGCATTGTTTGAAAAGTAAAGTTTATTAGGACATTCCAGTCCTAGTTTAAATCGAGATTTAGATAGTGCTTTCATAATAAATAACGTAATACAGCATCCCAATCAGGATAATCATCAGAGCCAAAATGAATCCATTCTCCTTCAAAATCTTTAGCGCCATTATTTGGTCTATCATCTATTAAAATATCACCTTTTACTAAATCTTTTCGATGGGTTAAAATAAGTTTTCTATTAATTACATCTCCAAATTGTTCTTCTAACCAAAGTCGTTTGTCTGTCCAAGCGGAGGGGTTATTCCAAGGTGCCGTACTTAAAAAATAGACTTCATATTTTTCTGATTCAAGAAGTTGGTTTACGAAAGCGATTGCACCTTCAATGGGTTTTAAATTCCTAAAAATATTGGGAATAGTATCTGGATGTTCATCATAGGGAGGAATTTCCCTTAAAGGATGGGAATGCATTGCCGAAATAAAATCGGCAATGACTCCATCAAGATCAATGTAAAGAAGTTTTTTCAAATTATAATTTTATTGCATTATGGATTCGTAATTCATCTGCTCCAGGAAACATAGAATTTATCCAAGCTGCTTCTACTATTTTTTTTCCATTACAAGAGTTACAGTTTCTATATGTATCTGCGTCCATCATTGTTTCAAATACTTCAGTTTTAGAATGCCCTCTTCTAATTACTTCTAATCTTATTCCAAAAAAAGTTATTTTTCACTGGGTGAAAACAAAATTTTTGGTAGAAAATTAGATATTATATCAAGTGTCCAATTGATGTTTTCCTGTTGGAGAACCTAAACATGATGCACCCGTAACAAATTTATATGTACAATAAACACAATTAGTACCATCTGACAACCCCACACATTTATTAATAGGGCTATTTGAGCAAGCTCTGTTGCTACCGGCCATTTTATAGCCACAATATTTACAATTCATAATAAAAAAATTTAATAAGATTTTACCTACTCCTTTTTAATGTTGTTTTTCGGTTTATTCCAACAATTATGTTGTATATATTTAAATTATTTTATCCAAATAAAAAATAATTGCACGATTTTTTTCCTTCGTATTCTAAATGCAATTCAATTTCTTCATAAATATTTAATTCTGGATAAATAATTTCACCATCATATGACAAATAACTTCCTATGTAATTAGACCCTGATTTATGAAATTCTCCTCCATTGGCATATTTCAAAAAGGCTAATTTTGACAAATTAAAATTTGCAGCATCAAATGAAAAAGAAAAATTTACATCACAGTCATGTTCTATCGTAACATTTCGATCAGTAACCTGATAATTATTTAAAGATTCAGGCTCAATCCAAGCATTGATTACTAATACACCATTACTTGCTTTACTTACCTCTGCATATTCTAAGGAATCCATTTCAATATTAAATTTTTTACTATTTTTAGACCATAATGACGTCGCCGTTTTCTCCGCTATTTTATCGTCTTCAAGCCAAATAGACTCTGATTCACTTAAAAAGTCATTAATTGAAACTTCGGGAAAAATAATCTCATCCTCTTCATATATAGTGATACTTGCATCCTCTTCAAATAAATGTATTTGTTCGCGGGATACATCTAATATTGTGTCATAAAAATCATAATAGTTTGCATCTCCATTTTCAACATCACAGATAAATTCGTATAATAAAGGACAATTAGAACTAAATTTATCCATATCAATATTATTTTTGAACTCTTCTATACCTGTATCAAATCCATTATCTTGTGTAGTATTATATAGGGTTTGTATAAACCTACTCAAACTTTCAATAGCATCTGATGTATATTCAAATGCTTGTTTACATTCGAGGTAGTATTCTTCTTCCATTACCCCAAACATATAGGTCGACATTCGTCCAGAAATCTCAACAAGAATTTTTTTACTTTCTGCATCTTCATCTGGTAACCATTCATTCTCTTCGTTACGATTTTCTTCAGCACTAATCTTATAACCTAATTTCTCTACGATTGGAATAAATTTAGAAATGTTTTCTCCCCACTGATTTGATACCAAAATTTGCGTATTATTTTTTATAGTTAATGGTTCTTTAATGTTAAAATGCTTAGCATCTTTAACTTCTGATACCTTTCTGATAAACCCTAACGAACCTTGAATTTCGTCAGGAAATACATTTTGCAATTCTTCAAAATCAGGATTGTTTTTCGCTACATAATCTTTTATGATTTCAAAAACCAATTTTCTTTTGTTCAAGTTTTCTCCAACACCTATTACTGTGTATTTTGTATAATTTTTTGCCATTTTTTATAATATTGATTTATTATTAAACATTTTCACTAATTAGCTTTTCAATTTTTTTTGCAGCAGAAATGGAGAAATTTTTTCCGATGATTTCTACAAATCCTTTGCTAGAAATGATAATATCCGCATCAATTAATTTTCGATCTACTATAACTGAGGAAATATTTTGAAAAGAAATATAAACTCTGTCTTTTCCAATTAGATATTTGTTTCTTTTAATAAAAGTTACACCTGATTCATTAATTATTATCTTATCAGGGGTAAGAATATTACCCCCAAGTAGGATATTTGATGAAAATTCATGAGAAAAAGACGTATTGTTTTTGTCCTTATCACTTGATTCATGTTGTAATGAAAACCCACAAGAGGAACAAAAAGATGAATTTGGCTCACATTTATTTCCACAGTTTGAACAATAATTCATATATTATTACTATTTTTCTTTACTCAGAAATTACTCACTAATAAATTATACAATTGACTTGTTTCCAACTCAATTGCTTTTTTGAATTTTGTATAATATGATATATTAGTAATTTGTATAACAATTACTTGAGTTCCTATTACTAATTTTCCGTTGCATAAATCATTACTACTTATCCTGTATGACATCCTATTTATTTTTAGATTATACTCTGCCTTTTTTTGTAATGATTAGACTTAATCCGACAGCAAATTATTCTTTAATTAATAATTTCATTTCAAAGTTTTCGTTTATCATCTGGTCCTTCATTTTGTGTTTAATAATAAAATAAGTGTTTTGTTGAATAAATGCCTTTACTTTACTAAAATCAGTAGAGTCACCTTGTAATTTATTATAATAATTTAATAATTCTATAGCAAATTTTTTAACACCTCCATCGGTGTGTTCTACATAAAACAATCGATTATTCTTGTCAATTTTACGACTTAAACTATATACCTCTCTTATGGTTCTTGGTTCTGCTTTATAGTTAAGATATCCAAGGTGTTTCTTTGCTTCATCAGTATATCCAGCTTCAAAGTGCTCGTGAAGCATTCGTAAACATCTAGAAATACCATAAATAGCTCCTGGGCTTATACTTTTTCCTTCAAAAATTCTTATTTGACCAACAATTGACTTTATTAAATCTTCAACTAATTTTTTTGAATCATTAGTTAGTTGATTTTCATTTCTAAGTTTAGGTTGAAAATATTTTTCCATTTATTACTGTTTATTATTAATTAAACATCATAAGCCCATCCTTCATATAAATCGGTACTTTTAACATTATTAGTATTAATTTCAAATTCCAATTCACCCAACTCATAATTATGAATTTTTGAAAATATATAAGGTTCACCTCCTGCACCTAATAGTTCTTCTAAATTGGTGTCTTTTTGATAAAACAAGTCTGTCATTTTGAAATTCGAAACCTTTACATGTAGTGTTTCTATATGATATTTTCCATATTCTTCATAGGTATATCGGTTATCGAAATTCGGCGCCTCCTCTAGGTCCTGTCCATAATCCAAACTACCTTGATTGATTACTAACGTATGGTTTTTAGAGGAAATAAGTATTTCATCAGTATCAATTTCTGCAAAATGTTTTTTTGATGTAATTGCTTCTAATTTTGTTGACATATTCTTTTTTAAGTCCTCATCAACATCCCAAATCGTATCTAAATCATCTGAATTTATTCCTAATTCAGAAACAGTACTTTCAAAGATTTTTTCACCGTCTAGTTCTACAATCATCAAATTGTCTGCATCAATTTTAAAAAACCATGATATTATATTATCATAATGATTATCAATATCTTCAATACTTTCGTCTTCCTCTTTTTTGCATTGAAATATCTGAGACATTGTTCCAAAAACACTCATTTTCAAAGTTTGTTCTTTTTTACTTTCTGAATTCGAGTTTAAATTGGCAGTATCAACATTATTTAGTGATGAAGTTTCCGTTTGATTATTTACAATAGGATATCCCATTGACGCTGCAAGTTTTATAAACTTTTCAAAATTTCCAGTACCCCATTGGTTACAAACTACATATTTATTACCGTCTGGTGCTTCTAAAATATCATTCATAAAGTAATACCGCTCTTGGGTTACTTCTTCAAGCGCAACGATAATTCCTGCACCTCCTTGAATTTCATCTGGCCAAGTTTTTTTTAAATAATCATAGTCATCTACAATTACATCTTTAAAGAATTGTTGAATACACGACAATACCAATCTATTTTTAGGCAACCAGGTTTCGGTACCTTTAATCTTGAATTTTGTTAAATCTTTTGCCATAATTTATTCTTCTATTTCGATACCTGCTCTTACTAATACATTTCTTATTGGATAGGGTTCTCCACCTGGATATAAATTTTTAGCTATTAATAATAATGTTACATATTCATCACTAGATATTAAATTGTCTTGAGCACAAATTTGCATTAGTATTTGTATAAGTCTAGATTTTTGAGAATTATCTAGATTTACAGCTAAAAAATTAATACAATTAACTAAAAGTGTATTGTGATATCCTAACTTCCAATAAAATTGTGCTTGAGTATCGACATCATCCCATACATCTCGTACTTCAATGTCTTGTTCGTCGTATTCATCAAAAGCAACATGCATCCAATTTAATTCTCCCTCAATAACCTCGCCATCAGCCAACATAGTATGCCGAATAACAAATGCTAAAGCATGTGGAGTTTTCCATGATCCGCCTGGAGATCCTGCAACAGCTTCCACTACAGAAGTTGCATGAGCCTCATTAATTCCGTCACTTGTTGCAACTTCATCTGAGTCTGCAATAATGGTATACCCTAACGATCCTGCATGTAGCAAGAAATTAGATAAATTTTCTTTTCCCCATTGGTTACAAACGGCTATTTTGGTTCCGTCTGCTAAGGTTATTGGTTCTTTTACGTAATAATTTCGTTCGTTTTTTGCTTCAATTTCGGTTAGTGCTTTACAAACACCTTTTCCGCCTTGTAAATCATCAAACCAAGTTTCTAAAAATGCTTGATAAGTGCCTTCGAAACTACTAGCGTGATGTTCAACAATTTTTTGAACTAATCGTGCTTTGTTTAAATTTGAACCTACGCCTTCTACATTGTATTTTGTATAATCTTTTGCCATTGTTTATTTGTACTTATTTAAGGGTTTTTTATTAGAATTAAATTATTAGTTATATAATTTTTTTATTTTTATTAAACCTTCTATATCATTAGAATAGGTTTTAGTAACTTGATATTCCCAATTGGTAATGTTATTTCCTATAATGGCATTATTGCTATCTTCTTCCGCCTCAAAATACATCTTGTTATCTTCTTCAAAACGTTTGAAAACGGGATTAAGAAACACTTTACTTACCACTCGATCATGCACAACAATAACTTGTTTTACAAATGCTAATTTTCGTTTATCTAATCTCCAACGACCACGATAACGATCGTACATTACTTCTGGTTTAAATTGCCCTTTAATTTTTATAAATAGTGTGTTGGTGTATCTTTCTTTGGCTTCTTCTATATCTAAAGTTTCTATTGGCTTCCAAACTTCAAATTCACCGGTAGATTTTAAAGATTGCATTTTGGTTATCATTTGTTGCTTAACGGTTTCTATATCTGAAAATAGAAGCGTATTAAATTCATTCTCATCTGTCGCAACAGCAAAACGTTTAAAATCGCATTGAATCAAATCTTCAATTTTTTTTTGTCGTGCTTTATCTTGATCAATATGATCTAAGTGATGTGGCTCATCTACTTCTATAGCAAAATCTATTTGCGGATAATACAAGTCTATTAGCGCATAGTTTTTATCTGCTAACGGAACGTAATGCTGTGTTAGTGGTTTTAGTTCTCTTAATCTTTCATCATGTATTAAAGAAGTAATAACATAGTTTTCATGTTTCTTAATTCTAAAGTTTTTTTTGTTTTTCTTAACATGAAATGTTCTGCGAATTTGTTCTACATAATGAAGATATTTCCAGGAACTTAGTTGTTTGTTTTTGTTAGTTTGTTTAGACATTAACTTGGTAAGGGTTTAAAAATTTAAATCTAATCCAAATCTATTAAATAAATAATTGTATTATTGATACATAAATGATACATATATTAAAAAATAAGGTTGAAGAAAAAATAGGAACTAAAATTGAAAACAGAGGTGATTGTGAATTGCTTTCTAATGCCATTTTAGATGTTCTAGATATTGATTTAAGTTATAATACCATTAGACGCTTTTACGGGATAGCACCAAGCACAAAACCAAACTCTAAAACCTTAAATACTTTAGCACTTTTTATTGGCTACAACAGTTATGTGCACTTTCTTCAAAATTATAATACGGAAGACAGAAAAACCTTATCGCAAAGTGTTTTTAAAGCAGCAAATAATTTTAGTGATGATGAAATTATTTCGCTAATAAAAAAAGTAAAACGCAGTGGCGATGATTTTCCTTCTTTTGTTGTGATACTTGTAAGGGAATTGTTGCATGATAAAAATTTTAAACTCATCAATAAAATATTTAATTTAAAGGAATTGGTCTTTAACAGTTTTTCTTATTCAGAGGTGTTATTTATAGGAAACTCTATTGGTTTACTTTTTAGAAAAAATTATTATTTTGATACAGTTTTATTACAAAATATCAACTTTTTACAATGTGTTTTTTTAACCTTTGTGGACTATTCATCTATAAATGGGTATTATGGTGAATGGGCTGCATATATAAATGAACATGTAAAAGTTAAAGAAACTAAATTATTTACTACGGCATTATTAGCATTTAAAAAACTTTTAAATAACCAAAAAGTAACACATCCTTTTAATGATGAACCTTTTGATACTAGTATTAATCCTATTTTAAATAGTCGTTTATTATCCGTAAAAATATTTACAACAAAAGAGCATGAAATTTTAGAAGTGCTTAATCAGTATGCAAAAACACATAAAAAAAAGGCTGGATTAATAGATTATTATTTTGAATTGGTCGAAAGCGCTATTCTTACAAAGAATATAATTTTAATGAAATTTATTATTGAAACCTTTAAAACAGACCGACGATTTGAATTATACTATCAGAAAAAGCATTTAAATAGTTTTTATTTAATGTGTGCTTTTTATTACAAACTAATAGATAACAAGACTGAAAAGAAAAAATATGCCAAACTTTTTAATATTGAAGAAAACTGGTTTAGTTATCAAGATTATTTACAAATTTTACATCTTGTTTATTTATATGCTGATTCAAAAAAAACAGCTGTTAAAAATAAAATTTTAAACGAGTATTTAATATTATGTAAAAAATTAAATTACCCTTATTTTTCTAAAACCTATCTCTTAAACTATTTTATAGCCTAAATTTTAAATATGTTGTATCTTCTGCTTTCAGTTTTATTGTTTTCTTACAACAACGTGCTATGGAAAAAAAACCTAAAATCGGTTTCTGTACCTTTTCTAATTACGTATCGCTCTTTTTTTACCAGTATAATTTCGCTAGTTCTTTTAATCTTTTTTTTAAAGTGGAAACCACTTACAATGGTTGATTTTACCAAAATTACCTTAGGCTCTTTATTTGGTGTTATTGGTTTGTTTAGTATGTTAACAGTCATCAAAAAATCATCTTTACAATGGTTGGGTGTTTATAGTTTAATTGGTGTAGTTTTTACTATTATATATTTATGGATATTTGATACTATTGAAATTGAAAAAGCACTTTTAGGTTTGTCAATTATAGTTTTAGGATTTGTTTGTTTTATCAATTCAAATAAAGAATCTCAGTTAAAAATGAACTATAAGCAACACGCATTGCTAACTATTATGGCATTTAGTTTTAGTTTATCTGCAATATTGCATTGGAGAAATTTAGTGTTAGATTTTTCTCCATTATTGATTATTGCAAATCAAGAGTTTTTTGTTTTTTTAGTTGGATTGGTCATTCTTCTTAAGCAAGGCAAAAAAGAACTCAACAAAAATCAGCTTAAAACATATTTTAAAATTGTAGTATTAATGAGTACTGTTATTTTTCTGTCATTATTATTTAATTTTTTGGGATTAAAAGATAAAAATCCTATTGTTTCTAGTATCTTGTTTCTTGCGATACCATTAACAACAATAGTGTTCAGCACATTCTTTTTTAAAGAAAAGTTATCTGCTAAAAATTTAATTTTTATTATAATTATTGCAATTGGTGCTTTTGTTTTGCATCATCAAAGTAATTAATTACCTTTTGAATTTTTAATTACAATTCTTAAATTTTATGATAGGATTCATTAGTAAATTTCTCTTAAGGACTTATAATTGATTAAAATATGTTACATAAACTATATTTATAAAATTATTCATAACAGATAATTTTCTTGAGCATATTCAAGAGCACTAACTAAAAAACGCCTGAAAATCATTAGATAATCAGGCGTTTACAATTTACTTAGGTGGAGACGCCGAGAATCGAACTCGGGTCCAAACAAGCGGCCAAAAGGCTTTCTACATACTTAGTTTTTACTTAATTTTCGTTAACCAGCTGATTAAAAACAATCTACTAGAAACTTATCTTCTTTAGTTTCGAAACACTGTCGAAGCGCCAACATTTCTATGTTTACTTTTACGATGCCCAAAAGTGAAATGCCGTAAACCAAGGCTTTTCGTGGACATAAAGCTTTCCCGCCTTGCGGGACTAGGCAAATCCTACTGTAATTCGGATTATGCAGCTAAAGCGTAGTTATCTTCGCCGTTTAAAAGTGTTGAAATAAGTTTTACGAGTAGTAATTTCATTCCTCGGTATGCTTACATTCTAACGCGTCTCGCTGTCAAAACCAGTCGTCCCCGTTCATGCTAAACTTGTTTTAGAATCTTTTCTAAAGTAGCGTTGGCAAATTTATAAATAAAAATGATAACAATAGCGTTTGTGCATCTTTATAAAATGGAATATCTTCGAGCAAAATTTAGTACATATAGAAATATGAAGTTTGGAATTATAAAAGAGCGTAAAAATCCGCCAGATAGAAGAGTTGTTTTTTCACCTGAAAAACTGAAAGAGTTTCAAAAAACATTTATAAAAGCTACTATAAAAGTAGAGAGCTCAAACATTCGTGTGTTTTCTGACGAAGCTTATAAAAAAGCAGGATTTGAAGTTGTACATGATATTTCTGATTGTGATGTTTTATTAGGGGTAAAAGAAGTCCCTATTGAAGCTTTAATTCCGAATAAAAAATACTTTTTCTTTTCTCATACGATAAAAAAACAACCATACAATAGAAAATTACTTCAAGCTATTCTTGAAAAAAACATTGAATTGTATGATCATGAAACCATAGTGAAAGAAAATGGTGCACGTTTGATTGGTTTTGGTCGTTATGCCGGAATTGTAGGTGCTTATAATGGTTTTAGAGCTTGGGGATTAAAATATGATACGTTTCAATTACCAAAAGCAGAAAAAATTTCTGATCAACAAATGTTGATTTCTGAATTGAATAAAATTAAACTTCCAAATATTAAAATTTTATTGACAGGAAGCGGAAAAGTTGCTAATGGAGCAAAAGAAATGTTAGACGGAATTCAATTAAAACAAGTTTCTGTTGAAGCCTATTTGAATGATACTTTTAATGAGCCAGTCTATTGTATGATTGATGTATTGGATTATAATATTCGAAAAGATGGGCAAGTAATAGGGAATACTGATTTTTATAATCATCCAGAAGCTTACGAATCTAATTTTATGCGTTTTGCCAAGGTAACAGATTATTTTATTGCAGGACATTTTTTTGGTGATGGCTCTCCGTATTTATTTACAAGAGAAGATGCCAAATCAACCGATTTTAACATCAAATTGGTTGCTGATGTCTCTTGTGATATTGATGGACCAGTGGCATCAACATTAAGGGCGTCAACTATTGCAGTTCCTATTTATGGATACAACCGGCAAACAGAATCTGAAGTGAATTTTAAAGATGAAGACGCAATTGTGGTAATGGCTGTAGACAATTTACCATGCGAATTACCAAAAGATGCTAGTGAAGGTTTTGGTGAATTGTTTTTAGAGAACGTCGTCCCTGCTTTTTTTAATAATGATGCAGATGGCGTGTTAGAAAGAGCAAAAATGACAGAAAACGGCAAACTAACAGAACGTTTTTCTTATTTGCAAGAGTATGTTAATGGAAACGAATAATGCAAGACAAGCAATTTTTAATAGACACCTCAAAAGCGAAAATGCCTTTTGGGAAACACAAAGGCATTTTCTTAATAGACTTACCCGAACAATATGTTGTTTGGTATAAATCTAAGGGCTTTCCGAAAGGAAAACTAGGGGATATGTTAGGCTTAGTTTATGAATTAAAACTAAACGGTTTGGAAGATATTGTTAGAAAAATAAAGAGCCAATATTAATTTTTTAAGCTGATTTTCTAGAAAGCAATCCATAAATTATATGAACAACTCCCAAACTCATTAAAAGGTAAAAGTTAATTCCGTTTGTATAGAGCGATAAGATTCCTAAAAATATTGACAGCGCTGAAAAGTAATACAGAGATTCAGATTTGCTAAAGTTTAAAGCCATTAAAACCAACCCATAACCGATCAAAAACGCAGGAATAACCAACTGTTCTTCTCCCATTCTTAATAAGTAAAATAAAACGAAATAGAATAATGCAATTAGAAATATGAATAGCCACATTGATTTTTTCGAATTCCGATTCCAAATTTTGTTTCCGATTTTTCGTTGATGTTTTCTGTTTCCAAAAAATAATGCCAATAAAGAAAATAGAAAAACCAATAAAGTAATGATGAAAATAAATCCTTCTAAAAAATTAACTGTTAAAAACCCAAAAGGAGAACCATCAGATGTAAAACCAGAAATAGTTTCCTTTATTAGAAAGGCACCCATTAATATATAGATTCCAATAAATATACTTGGCCTTCCAAATAACTTAAAATTCTGGTTTGAGTTTTTAATTAAATTTCTATTTTTAGCCATAACTTGTATAGCTAAGATACAAAAATGAAATATCTAAACTATAATTTAAACTCATGTTGAAATCATTATTTGGATATTACATGTGAGCTATCCTATACAATAATTTTAAACACATGAAACCAGCAGAAGAATATATCTTAAAACAGAAAGAACCCTTTCGGTCTATCTTATTGCATTTACAGCTTTTGATTGAAAGTTCTTTTTCTGATGTTGAGTTGAAATATAAATGGAAAATTCCGGTTTATTATTTAGAGGACAGACCTTTGTGTTATGTAAATGTTTCACATAAAAAAGGATATGTAGATTTTGGTTTTTGGGCATTTGCACATTTAAAATACAATAAACATTTAGTTACAGATGGAAGGAAAGTGGTAAAATCATTGCGCTATTTTACACTTGATGAAATCAATGAAAAAGTGTTGCTTTCTGTTTTAGAAGAAGCCTATATTTCTAAAGAAAAAGGATTTTATAAAAAGTAACTATTGTTTTTCTTTCTACAAACTGTTTACCGTTTTTCTAATAGCTACCAAATTACCAAGCAAACTTTCTAAATGGTCTAAATGTAACATATTTGCTCCATCGCTCTTTGCATTTGCAGGATCAAAATGCGTTTCTAAAAACAAACCATCAACATTATTAACTACACCAGCTCTGGCAATTGTTTCAATCATATCAGGTCTCCCGCCTGTTACTCCTGAATCTTGATTAGGTTGTTGTAATGAATGTGTAATGTCTAAAACGGTTGGTGCAAACGCTCTCATTTCTGGAATTCCTCTAAAATCAACAATCATATCTTGATAACCAAACATGGTTCCTCTATCTGTGATCATTACTTGCGTATTGCCAGAGTCGATTACTTTTTGAACTGCGTGTTTCATGGCAGATGGACTCATGAATTGTCCTTTCTTTAAGTTGACCACTTTTCCTGTTTTAGCAGCTGCAACCACCAAGTCAGTTTGACGAACTAAAAAAGCGGGAATTTGCAATGCATCTACATACTGTGCTGCTCTTTCTGCATCAGATGCTTCATGAATATCAGTAACTGTTGGCACATGAAACGTTTCAGATACTTTGCGTAAAATTTTCAATGCTTTTTCGTCTCCAATTCCTGTAAAACTATCAACTCTACTTCTGTTTGCTTTTTTAAAACTTCCTTTAAAAATAAACGGAATTTCTAATTTGTTTGTTACTACTAACACTTTTTCGGCAATTCGCATCGCCATATCTTCACCTTCAATAGAACAAGGTCCGGCTAGTAAAAAAAAGTTATTAGAATCAGTATGTTTAATATTGGGAATTCGTGAAATATCCATTGAAAAATAATTTTAGCAAAAATACAAAATAAATATTGCTTTTGAATTCATATCTTTAGGCTTTTAAATTTATAAACATGAAAAAAATTTTGACACTTCTTGTTGCTTTTGTAATGATCTATTCTTGCAAAACAGAAAAGAAAAACACCACTCAAGGAATTTCAGTAGAAAGTATAGATACTGCAACTGTTAGAAAACATTTATACACATTGGCTTCTGATGAAATGGAAGGGAGAAGAACAGGAACACCAGGTATTGAAAAAGCCGCTCAATATATTGAAGGAGAGTTTAAAAGAATTGGTTTAAAAACCTATGATACTTTAAAAGATTTTAGACAAACGTTTACTTTTGAAGACCGAAGAACAAAAGAAAAATTAACCGCTTTTAATGTTATTGGAATTTTAGAAGGAAAAAGTAAAAAAGATGAATATGTAGTAGTTTCTGGACACTATGATCATCTTGGTATTAGAAAAAGAGAAGGGGAGTTAGATAGTATTTATAATGGAGCAGATGATGATGCTTCTGGTACAACTGCCGTTTTAGTATTGGCAGAATACTTTAAAAGAAAAGGAAATAATGAAAGAACCATTGTTTTTGTTGCTTTTACAGGAGAAGAAATGGGATTGTTAGGTTCTAGACATTTCGGTAAAGATGTAGATGCAAGTAAATTTGTAGCAGGTATCAATATTGAAATGATAGGAAAGGATTCAGAATTTGGACCAAAAACAGCTTGGTTAACAGGATTTGAGCGTTCGGATTTTGGAAAAATCATTCAAAAGAATTTAGAAAGAACAGGATATGTGTTACATCCAGATCCGTATGACAAACAAAATTTATTTTTTAGATCAGACAATGCGTCTTTAGCGCGTTTAGGAATACCTTCTCATACCTTCTCTACAGTTCCATTGCCAACAGACAAACATTATCATAAAGCTTCGGATGAAGCAACTACGTTAAAAGTTTCTGTTGTAACTGAAACTATTAGAGCAATTGCATTGGGAACTGAAAGTATCATTAATGGCAAAGATACGCCAACAAGAGTGCAGTTAACAGAAGCTGAAATGAAAGGAAGACGTTAATAAAACGGCTCTTTTGTAAATAAAAAATCCTCTAAACTAATTTAGAGGATTTTTTTGTGTAATTAAAGTTTTAAAATTGATATCTAACACTTAAAGCAATATCAGAATTGAAACCTTTGTACAAGTTGCTAAAACCAAATTCTGGTCTAAAATCTAACGAAATTAATACTGGAGCTTCAAAATTATATTCGATACCAATATCACCTGCGCCAAAAATAAAAGTTTCAGAAGTGTTGTTCACTTTTTCTTTCCAACTACCAATACCAACTACCAATACCAGCATACCAATTAAACCTGTTTTCTAAATTCCAAACCCATTGATAGATACCAGTGGCTTTAAAAGAATCAAAACTTTTGTTGTTACGTATTCCTAAATCAATTTCTAAACGGTTGTTTTCTTTTATCTTACGTTGGTAAGAAACTTCACCACCTAAACCACTATTATCTCCAAAACGAATACCAATAGCGTTTTTAGAAACTTCTTGAGCACTTGCAGTAAATAAAGAGGCAAATACTAGACTGATAATAAAAAATGTTTTTTTCATGATTTCTTAATTAATTTTAAGCGAAGATATGCCATCTAAGTTAGTAGAAACATTTAAATTGATTTTTTAATTTTTCTTTTATTGTTTTGTATTTTTATGCCATAATTTTAAAGATGAAAATACATTTTATTTCAATCGGTGGAAGCGCCATGCATAATCTTGCAATTGTATTAGCAAAAAAAGGTTTTACAATAACAGGTAGTGATGATACCATACATGAGCCATCAAAATCTAGGTTGAAAAAACAAGGATTGTTGCCAAATACATTTGGATGGTTTCCAGAAAAAATAACATCAGATATAGATGTAATTATTCTTGGCATGCACGCCAAAGTAGACAATCCGGAGTTATTAAAAGCCCAAGAGTTAGGCTTGAAAATAGTTTCGTATCCAGAATTTTTATTTGAGCAAGCTAAAAACAAAACACGCGTTGTTATTGGAGGTTCTCATGGAAAAACTACCATTACTTCCATGGTACTACATGTGTTACTTTATCATGAAAAAGAAGTGGATTTTATGGTTGGTGCTCAATTAGAAGGTTTTGAAACTATGATGCATTTATCAGATGACAATGATTTTATGGTTTTAGAGGGTGATGAATATTTAAGTTCACCAATAGATTTCCGACCAAAATTTCATTTGTACAAGCCAAATATCGCTTTATTAAGTGGAATTGCTTGGGACCATATCAACGTATTTCCAACTTTTAAAAATTATGTAGAGCAGTTTGAATTGTTTATAAATTCTATTACGAATGGCGGAATTTTAGTCTACAATCAAGAAGATGAAATTGTAAAGAAATTGGTAGAAGAGTCTACATCAACTATTAAAAAATATCCATATTCAACTCCAGATTATTTTATTGAAAACGGAATTACATATTTGCAAACAGAAGAAGGTGATTTGCCCTTAGAAGTTTTTGGAAAGCATAATTTACAAAATCTAGCAGGCGCAAAATGGATTTGTCAACACATGGGAATTGATGAAGATGATTTTTACGAGGCAATTGCATCTTTTAAAGGTGCAAGTAAACGTTTAGAAAAAATAGCAGAAAATTCATCAACAGTTATCTTTAAAGATTTTGCACACAGTCCGAGTAAAGTTTCTGCTACTACAAAAGCAGTAAAAGAACAATATGCTGAAAGAACAGTATTAGCTTGTTTAGAATTACATACATACTCAAGTTTAAATGCAGCTTTTTTGTTTGAATACAAAGGTGCATTAGATCAAGCCGATACAGCAGTGGTGTTTTATTCTCCAGATGCTGTTGAAATTAAAAAATTAGAAAAAGTTTCTAAAGAGCAAATAGCAAATGCTTTTGATCGAGAAGATTTAATTATTTATACCAATCCATCTGAGTTTAAAGAATTTTTGTTTTCTCAGAATTTAAAGAATTCAGCTCTACTATTAATGAGCTCTGGTAATTATGGCGGATTGGATTTTGATGAGGTTAAAGAACTTATAAATTAGTTTTATTAATGTAAAATAACCTTTTATACCAATTGAAATCAATCAATTTGTTGAGAACATAGAAAAAAGTATTTTTACTATAAAAGGCCTTTATTAAAATTGATGTTCTGATCTTAGTTATAAATAATAGTCTAAAACACTTATTTCTAAAATGCATTTTTTTTGGTGATTCTAATAATTTTAAAACTGATTTTTGAGCACGAAGTGTTTTAAGGTTTTTTTCAAAATGAATATGATTGTTGCTCGAAAAAATAACAGAAGCAACAGCCAAAAAAGTATTTAACGGTTTAAAAATACTTGGAAATCTTTCAATGCTTTTTAGAGTATTTGCTTTGCTTGATAGTAAATATAGATTATAGTAATTCCTCATAGCTAACAATTTTTTTTAAATTTAGAAAAAAACTATAAAAAATAAAAATGAAAAGGAGTTTTCCTTAATTTTTCCTCCAGAAGAAAGGAGAAAATAAAATCAAAACAGTAAACAATTCTAAACGTCCAATCAACATTAAAAAAGTACAAAACCATTTTGCCGCATCCGATAAATGCGCGTAATTATCAACAGGGCTAACAGAGCCAATTGCAGGACCAATATTTCCTAGAGAAGAACCTGCGGCCCCAAGAGCAGAAAGAAAATCCAGCCCTAAAAATGTAAGTATTACAGACGATACTACAAAAATAAGCATGTAAATAATAAAGAATGAAATGATGTTAAATACAATGGTATGACTAACAGGTTTATTATCATATCTAACAGGTATAATTGCATTTGGGTGTAATGCTTTTTTAAATTCTAAAAAACTGCTTTTTAACATTACAATATGCCGGACAATTTTTACTCCACCACTTGTAGAGCCAGCAGAACCACCCACAAAGAAAAGTGAAAAGAAAGTAGCTGTAGCAAAAAAGCTCCACATGGTAAAATCAGCAGAAACAAAACCTGTAGTTGTTATAACAGAGATTACTTGAAACAAAGAGTGTCTTATTGCGCTTTCTACCTCTCCGTAGATCATTGGATGATCAATGGTGGTTTTTAAGGTTGGATCTTGAAAAAAGATAATTATAACTGATATGATAGTAGAGATCATAACAACTCCAAAAAAGTAATATTTAAACTCTTCGCTTTGAAAAATTTTACGAATCTTCCCTTTCAGTGCAAAGTAGGTTAACACAAAATTTGTACCCGCAATAAACATAAATGCAATTACAATATATTGCACCATCGGCATTCCATTATAGTGCGCTAAACTTGCATTTTTTGTAGAGAATCCTCCAGTACTCATTGTTGCCATTGCATGGTTTATAGCATCAAACCATGTCATTCCAGCAAACTTTAGCAAGAAAAATTCACTAAAAGTAAGTAGTACATAAATAAGCCATAAACGTTTTGCTGTATCAGATATTCTAGGATGTAATTTATCTGTTGATGGACCAGGAGCTTCTGCCATAAAAAGCTGCATTCCTCCAATACCCAATAAAGGTAAAATGGCGATTGTTAAAACGATAATACCCATTCCACCAATCCAATGTGTAGCACTTCTCCAAAACAAGATCCCTTTAGGCATACTCTCTATATCAGATAAAATTGAAGAGCCTGTTGTAGAATACCCAGATAAAGTTTCAAAAAATGCATCTGTTACACTCAGAATTGCCCCACTAAAAAGATAAGGTAACATTCCTGTAATCGATAAGATTAACCAACCTAAGGTAACAATTAAATAGCCTTCTTTTTTTTGAATATTTGTAGAAGTTGGTTTGTTGAAAAAGTATAACAATAAACCAAAAAACACAGTAACAATTCCTGCATTCAAAATTCCGAATTTAGCTTCTTCATGATTATAGATGCTAAACGGAACAGAAATAAACATAAACAATCCGTTTAAAATAGCTGTCAAGCCAAGAAAACGGTAAATAATTTTAATGTTTAAAGAATTCATTTTTTACGATTTGAATAATTCTTCTACTGAAGAAATTGCTTCTGGTAAACAAAAAACAATTGCTTTGTCTCCAGCTTCTATTTGAAAATCTCCAAAAGACATCAACGCTTCTCCATCTCTAATAATCCCTCCAAAAACAGCTTCTCGTGGGAAACGTAATTCTTTAATAGGTTTTTTTGTTACTTTTGATTTTTCTTTAACTTCAAATTCAAAAATTTCTGCATCAATATTATGTAAGTTGGCAAGCGCAACGACTTCCCCTTTTCTAATATGTTTAAAGATACTACTTGCAGCTAATAGTTTTTTATTAATCAAGGTATCAATTCCGATGGTTTGAGAAATGTTCATGTAGTCCATATTCTCTACCAAGGCAATAGTTTTTTTAACACCTTTAGATTTTGCAACTAAACACGACATGATATTTGTTTCAGAATTGCCAGTTACCGCAATAAAAGCATCCATTTCTCTGATGTTTTCTTCTTCTAATAACTCAATATTTCTACCATCTCCATTAATTACTAATGCATTTGATAATTTATCTGCAATGTCTAAAGCTCTGTCTTTGTCTTTTTCGATTATCTTAACAGTAAAGTTTTCTTTGCAAAGATTTCTTGCAGTTTTAAATCCTATACTACTTCCGCCCAAAATCATAACATTTTTAATGTTTATTTGCTTTTGACCGATAATAGGATATAATTTTTCGATACTATATTTTGGTACAGAAAAATAAACTTGATCTTTAAAGTTGTACACCGTATCTCCACGCGGAATAATAGTTTGAGAAACACCTTCTCTTTTAATTGCGATGGTAATAAAATCTACAGAGGGAAATTTCTCTTTTGCTTCTTTAACAGTTAAATCTAAAATAGGAGATTTATATTCTAAGGTTGTCCCCATAATATTAAACAGTCCTTTTTCAAATTCTACGGTATCATTAAAAGAAGCTTGATTTAACAACATCTTTATTTCATTCGCAGCTAATTCTTGAGGAGAAATCATAAAATCTACACCAAACTTTTTAAAGTCGATCACATCGTTTTTTAAAAATTCTGGGTTGTCTATTCTGGCAATGGTTTTTTTTACGCCTAGTGCTTTACCAATCACTGAAATGGTGAAATTTGTATTCTGAGATTCGGTTACAGCTAACAATAAATCTGCAGATTCTATCCCAATTTCTTTTAAAAGATTTATAGAAGTAGCATCCCCTTTTTTTGTAAAAACATCTAAATGATTGTTGATGTACTCTAATTTATCTCCGTCAAAGTCAATAACATAAGTATCTTGAGCTTCATAAGATAATAATTTAGCTAAATGGAAACCAACATCTCCTGCACCAGCTATTATAATTTTCATAAAAGTTAAAAATGAAAGATAGTGCGCAAAGGTATTACTCTTAAATGGTATCCACAAAAAAAAGAATCTATTATTCGATTTTAATATTGTAAATAAACCGTATATTTATTTTTAAAATTGTTAAAAATGAAAAAGTTAACCATTAAATCTTGGGCTATAGAAGATAGGCCAAGAGAAAAACTAATCCTACAAGGCAAAGGTGTTTTAACCGATGCGGAATTGATAGCAATTCTTATAGGCTCTGGAACAAAAAAAGAAAGTGCTGTTGAATTGAGTAAAAGAATATTAAATTCTGTACACAATAATATTAACGAGCTAGCAGCATTAACTTTTGAGCAATTAAAAGAGTTTAATGGAATTGGAGAAGCTAGAGCTGTTAGTATCATCACTGCTTCAGAACTTGGAAAAAGAAGACATTTCGAGATAGTTGAACAAAAGCCAATAATAAGAGGTAGTAAAGAAGTTTTTCAAATCATGCTTCCAATTATTGGCGAACTTCAGCACGAAGAGTTTTGGGTATTGTATTTAAATAATTCTAATAAAGTAATTGCAAAAGAGCAATTAAGTAAAGGAGGAATTACAGCTACAATGGTTGATTTTAGGTTGTTGTTTAAAAAAGCAGTTTCGTTAGATACAGTTGGCGTTATTGTGTGTCACAATCATCTATCAGGAAAATTAACTCCAAGCAAATCGGATGAAGTGTTAACCCAAAAAATTAAAGAAGCTGGACAAACTTTAGATATAAAACTGCTGGATCATTTAATTATCACCCAAAAAGATTATTTTAGCTTTGCAGACAATCAAAAGCTTTAACTCAAAAATCTATTTATAAAATTTGATACTCGTTTATACACATAAAATAACTCCAAGATTGCGATATGTTTTTAAACATATTTTTACTCGTGTATTACAAATCCCAGTAGATTTCACAACCAAAATTGAAGAATTTATTGCTTTTAATGGTTTAAAAATGACTTATTCTAAAGCGCCTCTCGGAAATGAATTTTTTATTAGAAATAATGATTTACTATTTGAACAAGGCGTTAACGATTTAGATATTAATATTTTTCATTGGGAAGATATTCCGTGTTTTTTTAATGCTGGGTCAAAATCGGTTATACCGTTTGATATTTTTGCGGCAAGCTTTTATTTATTGAGTAGGTATGAAGAGTATTTACCACATTTTAGAGATGTACATGAACGTTTTACCGCAGAGCAAAGTTTGGCTTTTAAATATCGATTTTTAGAAAAACCTTTGGTAGATGTTTGGGCATATAAACTATTGAAAAAGTTAAAAGAAAAATTTCCAGATTACGCATATAAAACACGTACTTATCAATATGTTTCTACAATAGATATTGATAATGCTTTTGCATATAAACACAAAAGTTTAGTAAGGACTTTTGGTGCTTTTATAAAAGATTTTTTCTCTTTTAAATTGAGAAATTTTTGGGATAGATTTGCAGTAATTACAAATATTAAAAAAGACCCATACAATACATTTGAACTTATTTTAAGGTTAAAAAAGCAATATAAAATAAACACCACATTCTTTTTTTTAGTTGCAGATTACACCACTTTTGACACCAATGTTTCACCATCAAAAAATCAATTTAAACTGCTTATCAAAACAATGGTAGATTACGCAGATGTTGGTTTACATCCGTCTTATTTTTCGATGCAAAATGAAACAATATTAAAGAAAGAGAAAGAGCGATTAGAAGCAATTACAAATATGCCAATGGTAAAATCTAGACAACATTATTTGCGTTTTAGCTTGCCAGAAACGTATCAAAATTTAATAGATTTAGAAATAAAAGAAGATTATTCAATGGGATATGCAAGTCACGTTGGATTTAGAGCAAGCACCTGCACACCTTTTTATTTTTACGATTTAGATTTTGAAATTCAAACCCCTCTAAAAATCATTCCTTTTGCATTAATGGATACAACACTTAATGATTATATGGGGTTAACCCCAAGACAATCTTTAGGTAAAATAAGGGAGCTTAAAAATGAAGTTGAAGCGGTAAACGGAATGTTTGTTACATTGTTTCACAACGAAAGTCTGAGTAATTATTTACGTTGGAAAGGCTGGAGTAAAGTTTATGAGTCTATGTTAAAAATTGCAAACGATTGACATGATTCGTTTTGTAAAAAGAAATCAAATAGATGAAGAAAAATACAACAATTGTATTTCAAAATCTTTGCAGTCTAGAGTTTATGCTTATTCTTGGTATTTAGATGTTGTAGCCGATAATTGGGGTGTTTTAGTTCAAAATGATTATGATGCTGTAATGCCATTACCCTTTCAAAAAAAATTCCTGATTTTATATATTACGCAACCATTTTTTACACAACAATTGGGTGTTTTTTCTAAACAAGAAATTTCTGAAGAGCTACTCCGTTTATTTTTAAAAAACATCCCTAGAAAGTTTTTAAAAATAGCATTGCAGTTTAATTCTCAAAACAAGTTTACTAGCCATAAAATTACTCAAAAAAACAACTACATACTTTCTTTAAACTCTGAATACAAAACGCTGTATAAAAGTTTTTCTAAGGGGAGAAAACATGCAATTCAACAAGGTTTAAAACATGAATATGATATTGAAGAGATACAGTTTTCTGAATTGTTGAAACTCTCTGAACAGCATTATTCTTTTGAGGAAATTCCAGATAAAGAATTTGATAAACTCATCAAATTAGTTGAGGTTTTACAAAGTAAAAACAATGTAAAAATAATTGGAGTAAAAAGAAATCAAATTTTAATTGGAGGCTCTGTTTTTATCATAGATATTCATAGAATAATCTATTTGTTTTCTGCTGTTTCAAAAACGGGAAAAGAAAAACAAGTAGCAAGTTTGCTCTTAAATAATATAATTGAAACACACGCTAATACGAATAAAAATCTAGATTTTGAAGGGTCTATGACCCCAAGTATTGCTTCTTTTTTTAAAAGTTTTGGAGCAAGTCTAGAAGCTTATATTCTATTTAAAAAATGGTTGTTGTAAAGTTTCCAAAATATAAATGCAGAAACAATTCCAGTAATCCACATTAACAAAGCTGAAGTAATTGCAGCACCTTTAATTCCGTATTTGGGAATTAAATAATAATTGCTAACTACGTTAAATAATAATGCCATAGATGTAATGTAAAAGTTTACATGTGCTTTGCCAATGGATGAGAGTAGGTTGCCGAATAATCCTCTAAAAATTAAAATTCCAGACACCCCAAAAACTAAAATGATAAAGGAAGTTTTGTATTGTATAAAAGTTACATCAAACAAGCTTAAAATAGTGTCTGCAAATAATCCGAAGAAAAGACAAAATCCGATGCTTAGAATTGAAAAAAGGAGCAGGTAACTTTTAATATACTTTACAATGTATTTTTTATTGTAAATGTTTTCTGTAAACACGACAAAGTCTGTGTTGATAAAAGTTCTTGGTAAAAACAATAAACTTAATGGAATTAAAGAAATATATTTATAATTAGTTACCATTTCTGCATCATTTAATAAAATTCCGATTAGCAAAATATCTATTACAAATAGTAATTGAGTTACAACATTAGATAAACTAGCGAAAATTCCATAGCTCCAAAATTTACGATTTATGATGCTTAGTTTTTCTTTAAAGACCAAATCAGCTTTTATTTTTTTAACAAAGAACAACACCGAGAGTATAGGGGTTAATACTAAGGCAATTGCATATCCTTTTTCTTTAAAATAATAACTTAAAACAAGTATGGTTAGCGTCAGTATTGAAAAAAATACAACTTCTGTAAGTGCAAATAATTTATTTTTATTTTGTAATCTAAACTGAATTTTCATCAATTCAAACACATACATTGGAATTAAAATTAGGGATAAAAAAGCAAGGTAATTTTTTGTGTTTTCAAATTTAAAATCAATAAAAAAACTACCAATTAGAATGATGAGAATTAAAATGCATGTTGCCCAAATCCCTTTGAAAAAGGTAAATCGGAACAAGCTGTTTTTCTCTTCAGATGTTTTTAACAAAGCGCCATATCTTAATAAACTTTGATGCAATCCAAAACCTCCAATAGGAATGATAAAGAGAATAATATTATAAGAGAAAAGTACAATTCCAAGTTCTTTATTCGGAATTAATTGTAATGTAATCCAAGAAGCCAGAAAAGATAAAAGCCTAGAAATTATAGATGCAGATAAAATGTAATTACCAGCTCTAGAAACAAAATTTTGTATGTAACTCTTTAATAAATTCAAGAATTTCTGTTTAATGATTTAAAATATAATTTTGAAAAAGCCTCGGCAATATTATCTTGATTAAATAGATCTTTTACAAATGAATGCATTTTTTCAACCTCTAGTTTTGTTGGGTTGTTATACTGAGCCATAATTTCTTTAGTCAAAGCATTTTTATCTTTTACAGGAATTATAGAAAAGAAATCTTGTAATTCTAATTCGTTTAAAATTCCAGTATTTGTTGTGATTGTATAGGTTCCGCAGGCAATCGCCTCAAGCGATACAATGCCAAATGTTTCATAATTACTAAAGGATACACAAACGGTTGCTTTTTGTAAATGCTTAGCTAATTCTTTTTGAGAAACGTGATTGTGAAACTCAATTTTAGCAGTTTTGAATTCCAGTTTATCTATTGTTTTTTGATACTTCTCAGAGCCTCCACCAATAAATTTCCAAGTAAAACTAGGTATGCTGTTTTCTAAAAGCTTTGCAACTTGTAGCATGTCTGATATGTTTTTTTGAGCATTATTTAAACCAGAAACATGAACAATTATAAATTCTTTATTTTTTTTATTTGAAGGAATAAAAAGAGCTGTATCAATCACATTTCCGACAGGGATATAATTTCCTTTCAACCCTAAATCTTGCATTCCTTTTTTTAATTCATTACTAACAGGGCATACAAAATCTGCTTTTTTTACAATCAATTTTGAGCAGATTTGTTGAGTTTTTGAGATGTTGTTTTTTCTTGAATTTAAATAACCTGTCCAATGTTCTGAAATGATATACGGTTTTCTTTTAATTATTTTTTGATGCAATGCAAACAACCCAAAAGGATACAATGTATTTACATGTGTCAAATCGTAATTGCCAATCAATTTTAGAATTTGAACGTACGCTTTGTAGAAACGAATAGCTTTTAAAATGGGGTTTTTAGTGTGTTTAATATAGCCAATATGAGTGGTCACGTTCTTTTCAATACTTTTTTCAATGGTGGTTTTAGCATTTTGTTTGCTAGATACAATATGTAAAACAGAAACGTTATGTAGTAAACTTATTGCTTTTGCATGCCTTTGAATAAAATCACCATTTGTTGGGAATTCCTTTGAAGGAAACCAACTACATAGAAAAAGGATGTGTAATTTTTTAGTCAAAAACCTATAACTTTAGTTACAAATATAAAGACTTAAAAAGAGTTTTAAGGTTTGGTTTATATTTATATTTTTACCAAATGGACATAAAACATGTATTTTTTGATTTAGATCACACCTTATGGGATTTTGAAAAAAATTCGAATTTAACTTTTGAAAAACTATTTAAAACGCATAATGTTGAGTTGAATTTGCAAGATTTTTTAACAGAGTATGTTCCCATAAATTTTCAATATTGGAAACTTTACCGAGAAGAAAAAGTGAGTAAAGAGGATTTGCGATATGGCAGATTAAAAGAGACTTTTGATAACTTAAATTTCTCTGTGACAGATGATTTGATACATCTATTATCAGAAGAATATATACATGTTTTGCCTTCTAATAATCATTTGTTTGAAGGAACAATAGAGTTGTTAGAATATTTGTATCCAAAATATGAGTTGCATATTATTACAAATGGATTTGAAGAAGTTCAGAATTTAAAATTAGAAAAATCTGGAATTGAAAAATATTTTAATAGCATAATCACATCAGAATCAGTAGGGGTGAAAAAACCGAATCCAAAAGTTTTTAAATATGCTTTAGACAAAGCCAATGCAAAAGCAGATAATAGTATTATGATTGGAGACAATTTAGAAGCTGATATCATAGGAGCTATTCAGTGCGGAATTACAAGCATTCATTTTAATCTAGAAAATCTAAAATATTCAGATAAAAAATACATATCTGTTTCTCATCTTTTAGAAATAAAGCAATATCTTTAAACCCTAGTCGTTGTTGTTAATGAACACTTAAATACATGAAAAGCATTAGAAAAAATCCAATAATTTTACTCTTTGTATGTTTGCTATCTTCATGTATTCATAATCTAGATTTTAATCAAGTAGAAGATCTTACAGCAGAGCCAGTATTTAAATCTTCTTTGGTTTATTTTACCTTAAACCAAATCACTTTCTTCGACAGAATAAACTCTTTAGAAATAGTTACACCTATAAGTCAAAACTCGAAATTTTTATCTTTAAACAGCTCGTTTGTTAGAAACAATTTAGTTAAAGTGCAATTAGATTTCGAGATTAACAATCAATTTGATAGAGATTTTAACGTAACCTTTCAGTTTCTAGATGATAATGATGCGATTACACATAGTTTGCAGACCTTTAATATTGACGCTAACAACCTAAAATATTTACACAATGAAGAAATAATGGTTGCCAACAATCAACTGTTTTTATCTTCTACAAAAATTAAAGTTTTGGTGCAATTAGCACCTAGTACTTCAGGATCTGTTATTGACCCGAATATAGAAAAAAACTTAGTTTTTAAGACGGCTGGTACTTTTTTTCTTAAAACATGAAAATGAATAGTAGAACGTTTGTTATTGTTTTTTGGTTGCTTTTTAGTTGTTTTGGATACAGCCAAAATAAACAGCTGTTGTATGGTTTTGCAGAAATGCCAAATACATTGCTCTCAAATCCAGGAGCAGAAACTAACTTTAAATTTCATGCTGGTATTCCAGGCTTGTCTGGCTTGTCATTTAATATAGGATCTTCTGAAGCAACAATTGCAGATCTTTTTTTGAATGATAAAATAGATTTTACAACAAAGTTTAAAAATTTATTAGGAAAACTAACAGAAAGAGATTTTGTAGACTTTAACACAAAGATTGAAATTTTAAATGGAGGTTTTCGATTGAATAAAAAAATGTATATAAGCTTTGGTTTGTATCAAGAAATTGATTTCATAGGATATTTTCCTGATGATATTGTAAATTCGTTGTATTATGGAAACGGAAATAATGTGTACAAAACAATTCATTTTTCTGAAATAAAATATAAAGGAGATGCTTTAGGAGTTTTACATGCTGGGATATCTTATAAAGTAAATAAAAAATTAAATATTGGTGGTCGATTTAAACTCTATTCTGGAAGTTTGCATTTGTCTTCTAATAATAATTCAGGGACTATAACTACTGTAAACGGAGATACAAATATTTATAAACATTATTTAAGTAACCTTAATCTTAATTTTTATTCTTCTGGCCTTTTAGATGAAAACAATAACTTAAATATTGATGCAACAGAAACCATTGGTAACTTTTTTTTGAGTAAAAATATTGGAGTAGGTATAGATGTAGGTTTTACGTATCATTATACACCTCAAATTGAGTTTACAGGAAGCGTTTTAGATATTGGTTTTGTTAGCTATACCAAAAACATTAATAATACATCAATAATTGGTAGTCATCAATTTGATGGGGTAGAAGTGTTATTTGATGAAACTAATACGGATTATTGGTCGCCTATCAATAAAGATTATTTAGAAGAACTGTATAATGAGGCTAAAGCAAATGTCCCAAGTGAAACAAACACAAATTCTTTTGTTTCTTGGAGACCCATAAAATTTAATGGAGCTGTAAAATATAGTTATGGTAGAGCAAGATCAAGTAAAGAATGCTACGATGAAACTTATAAAGAATATTACAGCAATTCGGTGGGTGTTCAGTTATATGCCATTACAAGACCTTTAAGTACACAAGTTGCAGCAACACTATTTTTTGAAAAAAGCATTAGCGAAAAATTTCACGCTAAACTAACATATACGGCCAACGATTATTCAATGTCTAATATTGGGGTAGGGGTTTCTACTCAGGTTGGAATATTCCATATGTACGGTTTGGTTGATAATATATTTAATATGACAAATTTAGCAAAAGCTAAAAGCGCTTCTGTTCAATTTGGGTTTAATTTAATTTTTGATTAAGATGAAGAAAATAATTTTTTTAGGATTTGTAATTAGTAGTTTTTCAATTTTTGGACAACAGACAGTAAACAATTATAAATATGTAGTGGTTGCAAATAAGTTTGATTTTTTAAAAAAAGTAGATCAATACAAAACAAGCTCATTAACCAAGTTTCTTTTTAATAAATACGGATTTACCTCCTTTTTAAATACTGAAGATTTACCACAAGAAATAAGAGACAATAGATGTTCCTCTTTATTTGCAACGATAAAAGATGCATCTTCAATGTTGACAACCAAAGTATATTTAGTTCTAAAAGATTGTAATGATAAAGTGATTTACGAGAGTCCAATTGGAAAAAGTAAAGAAAAAGATTATCAGAAATCTTTTCACGAAGCAATTAGAAATGCGTTCAAATACCCAATTATAAATAACTACACTTTTGAACCACAAAATAGTGTTAAAAAAGCGATTGTAAATGTTGCTGAAACACCTAAAGTGTTGCCTAAAGTAAATAAATTTATCGCAGAAAAAAAAGTTGTTAATACACCAATAATAACAAAGGCAGAAAAGCCAACAACTGTAATAGCAAATATACTCTATGCGCAAGCAATTGAAAACGGCTTTCAATTAGTAGACACTACACCCAAATTGATTTTTAAAGTTTTAAAAACAAAACAGGAAAATCTTTTTATTATAGAAAATAAAAATGGAATTCTATATAAAATGAATGCTAAATGGGTTGCCGAATTCTACGAAAATAATGTGCTCGTTCAGAAAGAATATCAAGTAAAGTTTTAGTAATTATACTTTTCTTTCCATCTGTTCTTTAGCAGTTCTCTAAACGCATTTTCTCTAGAATTGTTTCCGGGTTCATACAATTTTGTATTGCTAATTTCATCAGGTAAAAATTCTTGATTGATAAAGTTATTCTCATAATTATGAGAGTATTTATAATTTTTACCATAGTCTAAATCTTTCATCAATTTTGTTGAAGCATTTCTTAGAGCTAGAGGAACAGACAAATCGCCCGTTTTACGAACTAATTCTTGCGCATTTCCAATAGCTTCGTAGGATGCGTTACTTTTGGCAGAATTTGCTAAATAAATAGCACATTGGCTTAAAATTATTCTTGACTCTGGATGTCCAATAACAGATACAGCCTGAAATGTATTGTTTGCTAAAATTAATGCTGTAGGATTTGCATTACCAATGTCTTCTGAAGCTAAAATTAATAATCGTCTGGCAATAAACTTAACATCTTCTCCGCCTTCAATCATCCTTGCTAGCCAATACACAGCAGCATTTGGATCACTCCCTCGAATAGATTTTATAAAGGCCGAAATAATATCGTAATGTTGTTCACCTGTTTTATCATAATGAACAGTGTTTTTTTGAACTTTTTCTAAGACAAATTTATCTGTAATTTTTACAGGGTCTTCAGAAGAATTCACCAATAGTTCAAATACATTTAAAAGCTTTCTAGCATCACCTCCAGAAACACGGATTAAAGCATCTGTCTCTAATAATTGAATCTTTCGTTTAGAAATCAATTCATCTTTTTTAATGGCTCTATCTATTAAAGCTATTAAATCTTCCTTGTCAAATGAATTTAAAATATACACCTGACAACGAGAAAGGAGGGCAGGAATTACTTCGAAACTTGGATTTTCTGTGGTAGCACCAATTAAAGTAACCCAACCTTTTTCTACAGCACCTAATAAGGAGTCTTGCTGAGATTTGCTAAAACGATGAATTTCATCAATAAATAATATGGGATTTTTACTCGTAAACAATCCACCACTGTTTTTTGCTTTTTCAATAACATCCCTAACGTCTTTAACACCAGAACTTATGGCGCTTAACGTATAAAAAGGTCTTTCAGATTCTTTTGCAATAATGTTTGCTAATGTGGTTTTTCCAATTCCAGGAGGCCCCCATAAGATTAACGAAGGAATAATTCCTTGTTTGATATGATTTGTAAGAATTCCTTTTTTACCAACTAAATGTTGTTGACTTATATAGTCGTCTAAATTTTTGGGTCTAATTCTTTCTGCTAATGGCTCATTCATAAAGTAAAAATAGGAAAGTTTTATGACAGATTTTCAGTAAATTTTAATTGGTTAAATTTTTGCTATTTTTAAACGGATGAAAACAAGCAATCAACTCAAGTATACAAAAGATGTGGTATTTATTCCTCTTCTTTTTATTTTTATAATTTGGTTTGTGTATTGGGTAGAAATAAGGTTTGAATTGAATTTCACAAAAGCAGGTATTTTTCCAAGAAGTTTGAGTGGTTTAAAAGGGGTTTTTCTCTCTCCTTTTATTCACAGTAATACAAACCATCTATTTAACAATTCAGTCCCGCTATTCGTCTTATTAGCCTTTTTAATCTACTTTTATAGGTCAGTATATTTAAAAGTGTTGCTTTTTGGTGGAGTTTTATCTGGGTTTCTAACTTGGATTATTGCTAGAGAAGCCTATCATATTGGTGCAAGCGGAATTGTGTATTTGCTTTTTAGTTTTGTTTTCTTTTCTGGAATTATAAAAAAACAATTTCAATTGGTTGCCGTTTCTTTAATTGTAATCTTTTTATATGGAAGTATGGTTTGGTATGTGTTTCCTATAAAAGAGGGTGTTTCTTGGGAAGGACATTTGTCTGGTTTTTTAGTTGGATTACTTTTCTCATTTGTCTTTAAACAAAAAGGAATTGTTAAAGAAGACTATGAATATAGACAAACTGAATTCGATTTACTTTTTGACGAAGAAGGTAATTTTAACCCACAAAAACTAGAAGAAGAAAAGGAGTTTGTAAATGGAGAAGGTGATGATTAGAACTTTTATAATCTTACTAACCACTAACCACTAACCACTAATCTCTGTCTAACAGTTTCATATAAAAAGGCGCCACAAGCTACAGAAACATTTAAAGATTTAATTTCGCCTAAAAGTGGTAGCTTCGCTTTGTAATCTACCATTTTTAAAATTGATGGATTTACACCTTTATGTTCAGAACCCATAATAATTGCAATAGGTTGATTAAAATTGATGTCAAAAATAGAGTCTTCTGTTTTTTCAGTTGCTGCAACCGTTTTAATATCTGAAGCTTGTAAAATAAAGAGAGCATCTTTAATATGATCTACTTTACAAATAGGTACTTTAAAAGCTGCACCAGCAGAAGTTTTAATGGTTTCTGCATTTACAGGAGCACTTCCGTTTTTCTGAATGATAATTCCATTTACTCCAGTACATTCTGCAGTTCTTATGATCGCACCAAAATTTCTCACATCAGATAACTGATCTAGTAATAAAAACAAAGGGACTTTATCTTCATCAATAACCTTTTCAATTAACTCCTCTAAATCGTAAAAATCAATTGGAGAAATTTGCGCAATAGCACCCTGGTGATTGTTGTATTTTGATAAGCGGTCTAATTTTTCTACCGGAACGTTACTTGTAGAAATACCGTTGGCTTTTATCAAGCCATTCAATTCAGAAAATAAGCTTCCTTTTAGTTCTTTTTGTAAGTAAACCTTACTAATTGTATTGCCGCTATGAATTGCTTCTATAATAGCTCTAATTCCAAAGATTATTTCTGTTTGTGCTTCCATATTGCAAATGTAATTATAAATAAAAAAACCACCTCGATTGAGGTGGTTTCTTTTGTAATTCTAATAATTAATTAATATCCTGTATTTTGAGTCATATTTGAATTAGCATCAATTTCAGATTGTGGAATTGGCCATGCAAATGCATTGTTAGGATATGCTAATGTAGCAGAAATGTTTTGTTGAGGTGAAGACTTAACAAGTCCAGTTCCAGTTCTCATTAAATCATCAAAACGGAACCCTTCAAACATTAATTCTTTTCTTCTTTCATTTAAAATATCTGCTTTAGATATTGTTGTATAAGCAGCAGCTCCTCTTTTGCTAGTAATCGCATTTAATTGTGCCATTGCAGCAGGATAAGAAGCAGGTCCTTCTTCAAATAATGCTTCTGCATAATTTAAAATAACCTCTTCAATTCTAATCACAACAACGTTGTCATATCCTTGGTTATTTGGATATTTTCCAATATTTCTAAGCATAGTACCTTCCATACCTAAAATACCTTTTCTTACATCAGTAGCAGCATAAATACCATCAACACCATCTATTACTTGAACATCACCGTAGCTTCCACCTCCAGTTGTTCTGTAGATATAAGCTAACCCGTTAATTCCAGCATTATCAGTTGCACTAAATGCTAATTCGAAAATAGAATTGCTATTCCCTTTACCTGCCCATGAAGATACATAGTTTGCAGCAGACATCACTGGATATAAACCAGAGTTTATAACTAATTTAGCAGCACTTTTTGCTCTCGGGTAGTCTCCAAAATAAATAGCTACTCTAGATTCTAATGCTTTCGCTGTCATTTGAGACATATATTCTCTAGTGCTATTGAAATAAGCAGGCTTCATTTTACTATAGGCTGCTTCTAAATCAGCATAAATATCTGCTTTGTTAGAATCTACCGTTCCACGAGATGGAAATAAATCTGATCCTTTGAATTCCTTTACATATGGAACACCTAATGTACCACCAGCATGTTGCTGACCATACGTCTTCACTAAGTCAAAATGCGCTAAAGCTCTAATTGCATAAGCTTGTCCTTGAAGATGTTCTCCATAAGCTTTATCTCCAGTTAACGGCCCTATGTCTGTTGCGATAACAATATTTGCAATTGCAATTGCACGATATGCGTCATCAAACATAAAACCAGTATTAGCATTGTATGCTAAAGTTGCCTGTGTTGTAAAACGTCCTGAATTACCGTTAGAAAAACAGTTGTCAGAACGAACTTCACCATTTATGATAAAGTCTCTACCATAATAACCTGAACCTGTAAATACATTATAGGCTCCTTTAATAATACCTTCTACATCCGATATAGTCTTTATACTCCCTTCTACCGATTTACTTTGTTCTAAACTAGGGTCTAGATCATCAGTATTACATGAAGAAAATATTAACGTAAAGATGAAAAGTGTTGTAAATAATTTATTTATTTTTTTCATGATCTCTAAAATTTAATGTTAATACCAAAAATGATAGATTTAACCGGAGGTGTTCTTAATCCAGCAGTACCACCAGCGTCTACCTCAGGGTCATACTTTAATAAGTCAGATTTAACCCATGTAAACAAGTTTGTCCCTCTTACGAAAAATCTTGCTGAAGAAACTCCTATAGATTCTAAAACTTCACCATCCATGTCGTAACCAAAAGTTAAGTTCTTTAATCTGAAGTAATCACCATCGTATAAGAACTTGCTATTACTTTGCCAAGCTACTGTTGTAGCTTTCATTCTACCAAATCTTTTTCCTGTATCTCCAGGTTTTTGCCATCTATCTAAAATAGCATCTACACCTTGGTAGTATAAGGTTGAAAAGAAATCTGTACCGTTGGTATATCTATGCCAGTCTTCATATACTTTATGACCACCTGCATAATATCCATTCATATCTAAAAAGAATCCTTTATAATCTAAATGTATATTGATACCACCAGTTAAAGTTGGTATTGCACTACCACCTTGGAATGCTCTTTCAGCAAGGTTAAAGTTGTTTGTTGTAGCACCATCTTTACCATTAAGATAGTATAACTCATCTCCATTATTAGGATCTACTCCAGCCCATTTTTGCATGTGCCAAGCCCATACTGGTTGTCCAACCTCTGTTCTAGATCTTGAACCACCACTAATATTGATAACTTCTCCATTACCATCAACGGCTAATTCTAATACTTCGTTTTTAGTGGTTGCAAAGTTACCTCCAACAGATAAGTTAAAATCTTCAGATCTAATAATATCTCCATTGAATTCAACTTCAAATCCTTTGTTTTCCATTCTACCAATGTTTCTCGTTTGAGAAGTAAAACCAGTAGTTAAAGAAAGAGGCACGTTTAATAATAAGTCTTTAGATTCTCTTCTGTAGTATCCAATAGAAGTACTAATTCTGTTTTGGAATAATCCGATATCAATACCTACATCAAATGTGTGTGAAGTTTCCCAAGATAAATCATTATTTCCAAAACTAGCAGGGTTGATAGCTCCACCACCACCATAAGTTCCACTAAAACCAAATAATGCTTGGTAAGAGTTTAACCCAATGTTTGCGTTACCAGTTACCCCATAAGAAGCTCTTAGTTTTAAATTATTGATATAATCTAAATTTTCCATAAAGCTTTCTTTGTGAATGTTCCAAGCAGAACCTACAGACCAGAAGTCACCCCATCTTTTTGCTGGAGCAAATCTTGAGTTTCCTTCACGTGTATATGTTGCGTCAAAAACATAGCGTCCTTGAAAACCTGAATAGTGTAGTAAACCTAAGTAACGTGCTACTGCCCAGTCAGAGAAAGATGAGCTAGCAGAAGTAGGATTACCTGCAGAAGCTAGGTTTGTCAATCCGTCAGTTGCAAAATTGTCTCCATCTCCATCTAAGTATAAACTTCTATTCTTTTGATATTCTTGTACTAATGTAAAATCTAATTGATGATTTTCATTGATGTTGTAAGTATAATCAATTGTATTTGCAAATACATAAGTTACATTGTTTCTGTGTGCAGCCCAAGCATAACCATTAGAACCTGCTCCATCACCACTAACTCTGTTTCTATATCTTTTATAGTTATATACTTGATAATCGATATTGATTCTAGAACCTAATCGTAAATTTTCGATTGGAGTTTCCCACTCAAATAAGTTATTAGAAATAATTCTTGTAAACTTTGAATCATCAATATCGTTTTGAGCAATCCATAATGGGTTTGGTAATGTAGTGTTTAAATTAATTGTTCCATCTGGATTATATGGTTGATCGATTGCAGGCATAAAGAACTTTACCGAACGAGGTGAAGAAAAATAAGCACTAGCTTCTAATAAACCATCTTGATACGTATGTGAAGCACTATTCTTTGTAGAAAACTTTAATTTATCACTTAAGTTTTTAGAAAAGTTAATAGCTCCAGAAACTCTATCAAAAGTAGAACCAATAACAGTAGCTTCTTGATTGTAATATCCTAAAGAAGCAAAGAAGTTGTGAGTTTGATCACCACCTTGAGCACTTACGTTGTATTCTTGAAATAAAGCATCTTTATTTACAATAACATTTTCCCAATGTGCTTCTGGTCTTCCAGCTGCGTTCCATTTTACATAGTCGTCTCCAAAATATCCAGTAGTCTCATACCAGGTTTTAGCATCAGCAACATTATTTAAACCGTAATATGGTCCATACGTATTGTACAATCCCTCATAAAATAACATTTCTCTTTCAGCACCTGTTAAAGGAGTTGGTCCTGGTGTTGCATCATTAGAAAAACCAACAGAAGAGCTAAAGCTAAACGTTGTTTTTCCAGATTTTCCAGATTTTGTGGTAATTAAAATTACCCCATTTGAACCTCTCGCTCCATATGCTGCAGTTGCAGAAGCATCTTTAAGTACTGTAATACTCGCAATGTTGTTACTGTTGATAGATGCTAATGCAGATAAAGATGAACCTGAAGATGTAGCAGAAACATTGTTATTGTTCATTGGAACTCCATCAATTACATATAGAGGCTCATTACCTGCTGTAATTGAACTCACACCTCTAATTCTAATATCTGTAGTAGATCCTGGTGTACCAGAATCACCATTAAATACTAAACCAGCTACTTTACCTTGTAAAACTTGGTCAACTGTAGATACAGGAACCAATTCAATCTCTTCAGAATTAACTTGAACTGTAGATCCAGTAATTTCTGTCTTCTTTTGAGAACCATATCCTAAAACAACAACTTCATCAAGTACATTAGCGTCTTCTGCTAAAGTAACATTAATTACAGCTGCATTTCCAACAGTTCTCTCTACCGTCTTATAACCAAGATAGCTAAAAACTAACACATTTCCAGATGAAGCTCTCAGGGTATACTTCCCATCAAAATCTGTTTCCGTACCAGTTGTTGTCCCCTTAATTAAAATACTTACTCCAGGTAATGCACCAGATGCATCTTTAACAGTTCCTGAAATAGCTTTGTCTTGTGCAAAACTTATTTGCACAATGAACGCCAATAAAAGCGTCAAAATTCCATTAAACTTTGTTTTCATTGTATAATTATTTGAATTAATCTTTACAAAAATCTTAATTAAATCTTAATTATCCCAATTTTTTAACATTTATTTATTAATTATTTTAACGTTTTAAACACAATTAATTAATTTATCATAATTTTTAACAGTTCATTTTTTGCAAAAAAAAGCTGTAAAGATCTCTCTTTACAGCTTTTAACTAGTTAAATTATAGAAACTATAATTTAGTTTTTATCCCACCATAACTTAGTGTGTAAGGTATCTGGTCCTTGTGATGCAACCACAGCAGCATAATTATCTGGGTTGTTATCACCTACAGATCCATCATAAGCATGTCTTACAGGAATTCTTGGGTCAAGAGCAAAAGTAGAAGGAGTCAATACAGGTACATCTAATCTTCTCCATTCAGCCCACAATTCAGGTCCATTTAAATACAATGCCATATATTTCTCGTAAGCGATATCAGCGATAGTAGCACTAGTGTTTGCAGCAGTATATGTATTCATATCTGCAGTAGAAACACCCCAGTCCATCATAGAAGCCTCAATACCCATTTTAAAATGTGCAGCAGCTGTTCCACCACCAACATTCCAACCTTTCAATGCACCTTCAGCTAATGCGAAGTGTGTTTGAGCAGCTGTATAAATAGCAACTTTGTATGTTTTGTCTCCAATTACAGTATCTGTAATAAACGCAAAATCTTTTGTGTTACCATTTACTTTACCATTAGGAGCTCCAGCATAAATATCTGGAACTGCTAAGTTTTGAGCTGGTTTTGTATACTTGAATTTTCTAGGATCTGCTTTAGCATTTAAGAATCCCATAAAAGTTTCTGACATTACATAATCTTCACGAGAAAAGAATCTATCTTCCCAAGGATTATCACTAGTTTCATCAGAACCGTAGTTCCATCTGATATTTTGAGCATTGGTAGTTACTAATTTACCAGAAGCAACTGCTTGTTCAAATTTAGTCTTCGCAGTACCTGCATCAGCATCAGAAATTCTTAATGCCATGGTCATTTTTAACATGTTACCAAAAGAAGCCCATTTTGCCATGTCTCCACCAAAAAGAAGATCTCCTTGAGGTCCAGCACCCGCATTAATTTTACTTAATGCATCATCTACTTCTGCAAACATATACGTGTATAATGATTGCTGAGAGTCAAACTTAGGTTGAGTTCCTTGAATACCTTTAAAGGCTTCAGTCCAAGGTAATGCTCCCCAAGTGTCTGTCATATACTGTAAGAAATATGCTCTTAATAATTTTGCAACCGCAATTTGATTGTTGTTGTTACCAAAGGCAGCTACAACAGGTGCTGTATCAGCATCTTCGTTTACTTCAATAATTCTGTTTAAATTTTGAATTGGTCCTGTGTACCAACTATTATAACTAAACGTTAAGGTAGCATATCTAGAAGGTCCTGGATACTGTCCTTCTGTAATTTGCTGTACATAATTTATACCAGTTACATCAGTAATAATTGAAGATACAGATACTTGAGCTGCGGGCAACAATTGAGATGTAATGGCAGCTGTAGGTCCATTAGGGTTATCATTTATGTTTCCAAAATCAACAGTATTACATGAACTGATGATACTAGCGGCGAACATAAAGACAGCTATTTTTTTAATTGTTTTTTTCATTTTATTTATCTTTTAAAATGTTAATTTTAAGTTTAATCCGAAAGATCTCGTTTGAGGTAAAGTTCCTGCTTCAGCCCAGTTGATACCAGATCTTTTTTCAATTTCTGAAGGATCAATCCAAGGAAGATCAGAGTAAATTAACCATACGTTGTTTGCAAAAGCTCCGATAGAAGCAGATTTGATGTTAAACTTGCTAACAAAATCTTTATTTAAAGTATAGTTAAATCTAATCGTTCTTAATTTAGCATAGGTTGCATCGTGTAGGTTGTTTTCGTACACATTACCTAAGTTTCCTAAAGAATAGTAAGCTTGAGCGTCAATATATCTATCAACAACAGTTCCATCAGAAGTTGGGTTACCATCTGCATCAGTACCAGTTTGTAATACACCAACAATATGAACTCCACCACCTGAAGCTACAGGGTCTCTTTTAGGATTTCCTTTGTCGTTTAAACCTGCTGTATAAACAGACAATCCTGAGTGATCCATATATCTTTCTGTTCTAGAGTAGTATCTACCTCCAACTTGGAAATCAAAACCTAAGCTTAAGCTCATGTTTTTATAATCAAAGTTTGTTGTAATACCTCCTGTTAAATCTGGTAATAAAGACCCTAAGAATTTGTTAGGTTGTAAAGCAAAAGATCCATTAGATCTAAACATAATTTCTCCATTCGCTCCACGTGCATAACCTCTTCCGTAAAAAAGACCCCACTCTTCACCAACTCTTTCTTGTAATCTCATGCTAGAAGTATAAGAACTAATATCTCTTGCAGTTACCCCATCATAAATAAAGTCTACAACTTTAGATAAGGTTGCAAAGTTAGCTGCCAAGTTAAACGTAAAGTCTTCAGTTCTGATAACATCTCCAGACAATCCTAATTCAACCCCAGAAGAAGTTGTTTTACCTGCATTTACAGTAACACTAGAATATCCAGTAGCTCCATCTAAAGGAACTGATACAGGAATACCTTCATCTTTTCTGTTAAAGTAGGTTAAGTCTAAAGAGATCTTGTTGTTAAATAAATACAACTCTGTTCCTATTTCCATTTCTTTTCTCACACCACCTTCTAAAAGAGGGTTTGCTTGAGTTCCAGAAACATATAATCTACCTTCACCATTATATAAGGTACCTACGTTGTAGATGCTAGAAATTTGGTATGGATTTGGGAAGAAAGGAGAAGTAGAATACCCAGCTCTTAATTTCGCAAAGTTTAAAATATCATTTTTAGGTAATATTTTATGCGCTAAGAAACTTGCAGAAAATCCATAAGTTTCAATTCTGTTAGCTGATGGGTTAGCCGTAGATCTCCAGTCTAATCTGTATGATCCGTCTAAATACGCCATGTCTTTGTATCCAACAGAAGCTTTAGAGAAAATACCTCTAGATTCCCATTGCGTAATTCCAGTACTTGTAGAAGCTGGATCTTTAGAACCTGCTAAGTTATAGAATAAAGGAATGGTTAATCCTCCAACAGTGCTAGAGCTTAATGATTTACTGTCAAATTCTGTAATTTCAGTTCCCACAGAAACAGCAACATCAAAAGCGTCATCCATAAACTTTTTGTTGTAGTTAGCGATTGCGAAAAATTCTTTTTGAGAAGTTCTTTGCATAGACTCAGAGTAAAAAGATTGATCTAATTGACTCTTTGTTGTACCTCTATCATCATTTGCATATGAGTTAAACGTTCTTCTAAACTCTGCTTTGAAATTAAGGTTGTCATTAAACGTATAGTTTATTCCAACTTTACCATATACAGCATTCTTATCATTATGTTTTAAGTTTTCATAAGAGTGCAAGTAAGGCATGTCCCAATATAATGGTTTTGTGTTACGTGGACTATTGATGTTCCAAGAAACAAGATTTCCTTGTTGTTCGTAATTTCTTAATCTAGTGAAATCTAATTGTCTTTGCCACCATTGGTTAAAGTTAGATCCTAAGTTTGCATATCCTTGATCAGGATTGTTTAAGAACGATCTTTGTTCATAGTTGAAGTTTGCGTAAAACTCTAACTTTTCAGAAACATTGTACGTAGCGTTCAATGAGATTCTTGTTTGATCTCTTTTAGAATTTGGTATTACACCATTTTGCTCTAAATAAGAAACCGCTGTTCTAATAGAATAGTTTTCATCTGCCTTGTTAAATGATACTGTAGCATTTTGAGTTAAAGAAACATCATAAAACGTATCGATATCATTTTTTGTAGGAGTCCAAGGTCTTAATTCTCCAAAAGTTGAAGCTCCTTGAATCCATGAATCCCAGTGACGAACAGGTGTTCCATCTAATTTAGGACCCCAAGACTCATCTGCATAATACTCAGGAATTTTATGTCCGTTAAAAGCCGCCCAAGATGCAGGGTCTGTTGCTGGATTGTATGTAAATGTATACCACGTTTGAGAGTAACCTCCACCATACTCATTTTGATATTCAGCTAAGTTGGTTACAGAGTTTACAGTTGTAGCATAATCTACGTCTATACTAGCCGCACCTTTTTCTGCTTGCTTTGTAGTAATTACAATAACTCCGTTTCTACCATCAGGACCATAGATCGCTGTTGCAGCACCACCTTTAAGTACAGAGATATCAGCAACGTTGTCTGTGTTAATGTCAGAAGAAGCATACACTTTAACTCCATCAACAACGTATAAAACGTTTGATTCACCTCTTAATTTAATTTGAGACGATCCAAAAGTAGAACTGTTGTTACCAACAATTTGTACCCCAGAAATCTTACCAGCTAAAGCATTAGAGATGTCTACCTCTTTTGCTTTCACCAAAGCCTCTCCTTTTACAGATTGTTGAGAGAAACCTAAGGCTTTTTTGTCTCTTTTAATACCTAGACCAGTAACTACTACTTCGTCTAGAACATTTGCATCTTCTACCATTGTTACATTAATAGTACTAGAAGAGCCAACAGTTCTTTCAACAGTTTTGTATCCTAAATAACTAAAACTAAGAACATCTCCTGCCTTAGCTTTAATAGAATACTTACCATCAAAGTCTGTTTCAGTACCTGTAGTTGTTCCTTTGATAAGGACACTAACTCCTGGTAAAGCTCCTGAATTGTCAGAAACTGTACCTGATACAGTTTTTTCCTGTGCAAAAGAAATTTGCACCACCAACGCTAGTAATAGCGTTAAAATTCCATTAAACTTTGTTTTCATTGTATAATTATTTGAATTAATTTAGAGCCAAAAATCATAAATAAAAGTTAATTACACAACTAAAATGCAAAAAAATGTTAAAAAAAATATCAAAAAGTACTACCAAAATATCAAAAAATTTTAATTATAATTTAACATTAAGGTGCTGTTAGGCGAACTCTTGTTAAAATAATGTTAAGAATTTAACAGATAAAAAGGATGCTTTTAAAGAAGGGGTAAGCAGGGTTGAGCTACCAATGACATAGGATATATTAATAGAGTTGTTGCCTTTTATATAATTGTAACCAGCACCTATAGAATATAAGATGTTGTTTTTATTATTTAAAGAAAATATTCCTACATCATGAATACTATATAAGTACGACCTATTTTCAGATATAAATCTAAGTTCACTGTTTATATATGAAAATTTTGAGGTAAATATTGACTGTTCATTAAAGCCCCTTATACTGTTTGTTCCTCCTTCTCTAAATAACTCATTTTCTAAATAAGAGTCAGAAAACAAGAGTTCACTGTTACTCCTTATATAAATAGCTGTTTTATTAGAAGTTTTTATCAATCCCGAAGCTGAAAGATGTAATAGATACTGATTGGTTTTTGCCTGAACATTTCTTGTTCCGTAAGAAATTGAAGTATCAAAACTAAATTCACTACTTTTTAATGAGTTGTACTGTACACCAATTCCAAGCATTTTTTTATCATAATTAGAAATATTAGTTGCTACTGAATTCACGGTAGAACTCTCATTCGTTAATAAAAAAGAAAAATCTGTAAACCTATTGAGGGGGTAGCTTAATAAAATGCGTGCATTTGTGTTTGTGTAAGTAGAATCGTTTCTATATAAGTTAAATGAAAAGGTAGTACTTATTTTACTATTGAAAATATAAGGGATTTTAGCTATTAGAGTAACATCTTGTTTGTTGTTGCTATTGTTTCTCCAATTAATTTTAATTTCTTCACCTGAATTAAAAATATTGACCAAATTTAAATCTAGGTATCCTTTAAAGTTCAATTTTTTATTCTCATTCGAAAAATTGATCAATCCATCAAAATTATTTGATGCTTTCTTTTTTATATAGAGATAAAGAATTGTAGAATCTTTACTGAATAATATTTCTGGTTTTTTAATTTCTGTTGCAAAACTTAATTGATTGATTTTTTTTGAAACTTCTTCAATTTTATCTGAATTTAATATCTTATTGTTATTTAAACTTAAATAGTGGTTAATGTATGAAGAAGGAAAATCAGTATACCCTTTAATTATTGTTTTGTTAACTGTTCTTTTTTTAGAAGCGTTAATTTGAAGTTCTGCAAAAAGTGATTGTTTATCAACTCTAAAGTTTGTTAGATTAACTTTAGAAAACAACTGTCCGTTTTCTAATAAGTAATTGCTAATAGATTTTAGGAATAATTTTAAGCTTTTGTCTTTAAGAATTATAAAGCTATTTTCTACATTGAAATCTAAAGCTTGAAAAATTTCTGAATCTTTAGAGTGTACCTTAATATAAGTGTTGCTAATTTTTATACCTAGTTTTAAAAAATAGGTAGTTTCATTTTTTTGCTGATGGATATTGTCAATAAATAAAGTGTAGTACCCTTTTTCTTTTAAGGTATTAATGACACTATCTTTCGTTTTGTAAAGGTTTTCCTTTTTTTGAAAAAGGTTTTTGTAAGGAATACTTTTTAGTACACTATTTTCTGTGCTGTCTATGCTTCTTATTTTTAACCGATAGCTGTTGTTAGTTTGACAATATAGATTATTTAAAAAAAGACTAAAAAAAAGTATATATATATAAGGTGTAATTTTTTTATTCAAAATCAAGAAATCTAAAGTCATTAAAAGTAAGTTGAAATTTATTAAAAGCAATAAAAAATTAATGTTTAAAAAATAACTTGCTGGTATTTGAATAATTAGAAATTAATTGTACATTTGCAAACTCTTAAAAAGAGACAAGTTATAAATAAAAACGTAATTATTAACAATTTAGTATGCCAACGATACAACAATTAGTACGTAAAGGAAGAATCAAAATAACTAAGAAGAGTAAATCGGCTGCTTTGAAATCTTGTCCTCAAAGAAGAGGAGTATGTACACGTGTTTATACTACAACACCAAAAAAACCTAACTCTGCGATGCGTAAAGTAGCCAGAGTAAGATTAACAAATGGTAATGAGATAAACGCATACATCCCTGGAGAAGGACATAATTTGCAAGAGCACTCGATAGTATTAGTTAGAGGAGGAAGGGTAAAAGATTTGCCAGGAGTAAAGTATCACGTAGTACGTGGAGCTTTAGATACAGCGGGAGTTGAGGGAAGAACTCAACGTAGATCAAAGTATGGTGCAAAACGCCCGAAGAAGTAATTTTATTAACTTTTTTAATGTAAAGACATGAGAAAAAGAAGAGCGAAAAAAAGAATTCTTTTACCGGATCCAAAATTTAACGATCAATTAGTTACACGTTTTGTAAACAACTTAATGTGGGATGGTAAAAAATCAGTAGCTTTTAAAGTATTTTATGATGCGTTAGACATCGTAGAGGAAAGAAAAGGTGAAGAAGAAAAATCAGCATTAGAAATTTGGAAAGAAGCATTATCAAATGTAATGCCTCACGTAGAAGTTAGATCTAAACGTGTAGGTGGAGCAACATTCCAAATTCCAATGCAAATTAGACCAGATAGAAAAGTTTCTTTAGCTATCAAATGGTTAATCTTGCACACACGTAAGAGAAACGAAAAAACAATGGCACAACGTTTAGCTGCAGAAATATTAGCTGCATCTAAAGAAGAAGGAGCTGCTGTTAAGAAAAGAGTAGATGTTCACAAAATGGCAGAAGCTAATAAAGCATTCTCACACTTTAGATTCTAAGAAATGGCAAGAGATTTAAAATACACAAGAAATATTGGTATTGCAGCACATATTGATGCTGGAAAAACAACTACAACAGAGCGTGTTTTGTATTATACAGGAGTTTCACATAAAATTGGTGAAGTTCATGATGGTGCAGCAACAATGGATTGGATGGAGCAAGAGCAAGAAAGAGGTATTACAATTACGTCTGCTGCAACAACTTGTACATGGCAATTTCCATTAGAAAACGCACAACCTACTCCAGAGACTAAAGGATATCACTTTAATATTATTGATACTCCGGGTCACGTTGATTTTACAGTAGAAGTAAACCGTTCATTAAGAGTTCTTGATGGGTTGGTTTTCTTGTTTAGTGCTGTTGATGGTGTGGAACCTCAATCAGAAACGAACTGGAGATTAGCTGATAACTATAAAGTACCAAGAATTGGTTTCGTAAATAAAATGGACCGTCAAGGATCTGATTTTATGATGGTTTGTCAGCAAGTAAAAGATATGCTAAAATCAAATGCAGTGCCAATTGTGTTAAACATTGGTGATGAAGATGATTTTAGAGGTATTGTTGATTTAGTTAAGAATCGTGCTATTATTTGGCATGATGCAACTCAAGGAGCAACTTTCGATGTTATCGAAATTCCTGAGGATATGAAAGAAGAAGCTCGTAAGTACCGTGCACTTTTAATTGAAGAAGTAGCAAGTTATGATGAGGATCTTTTAGAAAAATTTATGGAAGATGAAGATTCTATTACAGAAGAAGAAGTGCATAATGCATTGAGAGCTGCTGTAATGGATATGGCAATCATTCCAATGATTTGTGGATCAGCATTTAAAAACAAAGGAGTTCAGTTCTTGTTAGATGCAGTTTGTCGTTATTTACCTTCTCCAATTGATAAAGAAGGAATTATTGGAACAGATCCTCAAACAGGAGAAGAGATTCTTCGTAAACCAGATGTTAAAGAGCCTTTTGCTGCTTTAGCATTTAAAATTGCTACAGACCCTTTTGTAGGACGTTTAGCATTCTTTAGAACTTATTCTGGTAGATTAGATGCTGGATCTTACGTCTTAAATAACCGTTCAGGTAAAAAAGAACGTATTTCTCGTATCTACCAAATGCATGCGAATAAACAAAATGCGATCGATTTTATCGAAGCAGGAGATATTGGAGCAGCTGTTGGATTTAAATCTATCAAAACAGGAGATACTTTATCAGATGAAAAACATCCAATTATTTTAGAATCGATGGATTTTCCTGACCCAGTAATTGGTATTGCGGTTGAGCCTAAAACAAAAGCAGATGTAGATAAATTAGGAATGGCTTTAGCTAAATTGGCAGAAGAAGATCCAACTTTTCAAGTAAGAACAGACGAAGCTTCAGGACAGACTATTATTTCTGGAATGGGTGAGTTACACTTAGACATTATTGTAGATCGTTTAAAACGTGAATTTAAAGTTGAAGTGAATGAAGGTCAGCCTCAAGTAGAGTACAAAGAAGCTTTAACTGCGGTTGCTGATCACAGAGAAGTATATAAGAAACAATCTGGAGGACGTGGTAAGTTTGCTGATATTGTGTTTACAATGGGACCAGCTGATGAAGGTGTTCAAGGATTGGTATTTGAATCTATTATTAAAGGTGGAAACGTTCCTAAAGAATTTGTTCCATCTGTAGAGAAAGGATTTAAAGAAGCAATGAAGAATGGTCCTTTAGCAGGATACGAAATGGATTCAATGAAAGTAACTTTAAAGGATGGGTCTTTCCACGCGGTGGATTCTGATCAATTATCTTTTGAGTTAGCTGCAAAATTAGGTTATAAAGCTGCTGCAAAATCTGCAAGAGCTGTAATTATGGAGCCGTTGATGAAATTAGAAGTTCTTACTCCAGAAGAAAACATGGGAGATATCGTAGGAGATTTAAATAGAAGAAGAGGACAAGTAAACGATATGAGTGATCGTGCTGGTTCTAAAGTTGTAAAAGCAATTGTTCCATTATCAGAAATGTTTGGTTATGTAACAGCATTAAGAACAATGTCTTCTGGTAGAGCAACTTCTACAATGGAATTTTCTCATTACGCAGAAACTCCATCGAATGTATCTGAAGATGTAATAGCAAAAGCAAAAGGATAATTTACTAAATAGATAAAAAATGAGTCAAAAAATTAGAATCAAATTAAAGTCTTATGATTACAATTTAGTAGATAAATCTGCTGAGAAAATCGTAAAGACAGTAAAGAGTACTGGTGCATTAGTAAATGGTCCAATTCCTTTACCAACAAATAAAAAGATTTTTACGGTATTACGTTCACCACACGTAAACAAAAAATCGAGAGAGCAATTTCAATTATCTGCTTACAAAAGATTATTAGACATTTATAGTTCTTCTTCGAAAACTATTGATGCTTTAATGAAACTTGAGTTGCCAAGCGGTGTAGAAGTTGAGATCAAAGTATAACAAGTAAAAAAAACTTTAAATTTTGTTCGAACAAAATTGAAGTAACATGTCCGGAGGGTTTCGCGAAGGAAAAACGGTAAAACATATTCAGCGTTGAAGATGTTTAACGCTGTTTTTTTTGAACGAATTTCTAGAAGGATTACAGAAACGGAAGTTTCAAATAATTAATTATTAATAATAGACGCGATGGATATTTATCTAACGTCTTAAATTTAAACAGAATGTCTGGGTTAATAGGAAGAAAAATAGGAATGACCAGCTTATTCGATGAAAACGGGAAGAATATTCCTTGTACAGTAATCGAAGCAGGTCCTTGCGTTGTTACCCAAGTCAGAACCGAAGAGGTTGACGGCTACAGCGCCTTGCAACTTGGTTTCGATGACAAAAAAGCAAAAAGCTCTAATAAAGCTTTAGATGGACACTTTAAAAAAGCTGGTACATCTGCTAAAAGAAAAGTCGTAGAATTCCAAGGATTTGAAGAAGAGTATAAATTAGGAGATGCTATCACAGTAGAACACTTTGAAGAAGGTGAATTTGTTGATGTAGCAGGAACTTCTAAAGGTAAAGGTTTCCAAGGGGTTGTAAAACGTCATGGATTTGCCGGAGTTGGTCAAGCAACTCACGGGCAACACAACCGTTTAAGAGCGCCAGGATCTATTGGTGCAGCATCTTATCCAGCGAGAGTATTCAAAGGAATGCGTATGGCAGGAAGAATGGGTGGAGATACAGTTAAAGTACAGAATCTAAAAGTATTAAAAGTGGTTGCTGAAAAGAACTTACTTGTTGTTAAAGGAGCAGTTCCTGGACACAAAAATGCTTACGTAACTATTCAGAAATAATGAAAGTAGCAGTTTTAGATATTACAGGAAAAGATACAGGTAGAAAAGTTGAACTTTCTAACGATGTATTCGGAATAGAGCCAAACAATCACGCTATTTACTTAGATGTAAAGCAACATTTGGCAAATAAAAGACAGGGAACTCACAAATCTAAAGAGAGAGCTGAGATTACTGGAAGTACAAGAAAGATAAAAAAACAAAAAGGAACTGGTACTGCTAGAGCAGGTTCTATCAAGTCTGGTGTTTTTAGAGGTGGAGGACGTATATTCGGACCAAGACCAAGAAATTACTCTTTCAAATTAAACAAAAATTTAAAGCGATTAGCTCGTAAATCTGCGTTAAGTACACAAGCAAAAGATAAAAATTTAGTAGTTGTAGAGAACTTCGATTTTGAAACTCCAAAGACTAAGAATTTTGTTAATGTATTGAAAGCATTAGGGTTGGAAAACAAAAAATCTTTGTTTGTGTTGGGCGAGTCAAATAATAATGTATATTTGTCATCACGAAATTTAAAAAGAACCAAAGTTGTAAGTAGTTCAGATTTAAGCACTTACGGAGTTTTAAATGCAAATAAAGTTGTATTTACTGAAGGTTCTTTAGAAGGAGTTGAAGCAAATTTTAGCAAATAATAGAAATGAAATGAATATTTTAATAAAACCTATTATTACGGAAAAAGCAACAAACGATAGCGAGTTAAATAACCGCTATGCATTTGTTGTAGATAAAAGAGCTAACAAATTGGAAATCAAAGGAGCTATTGAAGCTGCTTATGGAGTTGCAATTACAGCTGTAAGAACTATGAATTACCCTGTTCAAAGAAATACTAAATTCACAAAGAAAGGTATGGTAACAGGTATGAAAGGTGCTTACAAGAAAGCAATTGTTCAGTTAGCAGAAGGAGAAACTATTGATTTTTATAACAATCTTTAAGTAAAAAGACAGAATGTCAGTTAGAAAATTAAAACCAGTAACACCAGGTCAGCGTTTTAGAGTAGTAAACGGGTTCGACACCATTACTACTGACAAGCCGGAAAAAAGCTTATTAGCTCCGAAAAAAAGATCTGGAGGTCGAAACAATCAGGGTAGAATGACAACTCGTAATATTGGAGGAGGTCATAAACAAAAATACCGTATTATCGATTTTAAAAGAGATAAAGCAGGTATCCCAGCAACAGTAAAAACTATTGAGTACGATCCAAATCGTACAGCATTTATTGCGTTAGTTAGTTATACTGATGGAGAAAAACGTTATGTGATTGCACAAAACGGATTACAAGTAGGACAAACAATAGTATCAGGAACAGGTGTGGCTCCAGAAATTGGAAACGCAATGTTGTTAAGTGAGATACCGTTAGGAACTACAATTTCTTGTATTGAATTACGTCCAGGACAAGGAGCTGTTATGGCTCGTTCTGCAGGATCTTTTGCACAGTTAATGGCAAGAGAAGGAAAATATGCAACAGTAAAGTTACCATCAGGTGAAACAAGATTAATCTTGTTAACATGTATGGCAACAATTGGAGTTGTTTCTAACTCTGATCATCAATTACTAGTATCTGGTAAAGCAGGTAGAAGTAGATGGTTAGGTAGACGTCCAAGAACTAGACCAGTAGTAATGAACCCTGTTGATCACCCTATGGGAGGTGGAGAAGGTAAATCTTCTGGAGGACATCCAAGATCAAGAAACGGAATTCCTGCGAAAGGATTCAAAACTAGATCTAAAACAAAAGCTAGTAATAAGTATATTTTAGAACGTAGAAAGAAATAATAAGTTATGGCAAGATCATTAAAAAAAGGACCTTACGTTCACTACAAGTTAGAAAAGAAAGTTTTAGCTAACGTAGCATCAGATAGCAAATCAGTAATTAAAACTTGGTCAAGAGCAACTATGATTACTCCTGATTTTGTTGGACAAACAATTGCAGTTCACAACGGAAAGCAATTTGTTCCAGTATATGTTACTGAAAACATGGTAGGGCATAAATTAGGAGAGTTTTCACCAACACGTTCTTTTAGAGGGCATGCAGGTGCAAAAAATAAAGGTAAAAAATAGTAGGAAATGGGAGTTCGTAAACATAACATGGCAGAACAGTTAAAAGAAGCTAGAAAAAGCAAAGCTTTTGCTAAGCTAACTAACTGTCCTACATCACCAAGAAAAATGCGCTTAGTTGCGGATTTAGTAAGAGGTGTAGAAGTAGAAAAAGCACTACAAATTTTAAAATTCAGCTCAAAAGAAGCATCTATAAATTTAGAGAAATTGTTGTTGTCTGCAATTGCAAACTGGCAAGCTAAAAATGAAGACGCACCTATTGAAGAAGCTGGGTTATACGTAAAGTCTATTTGTGTAGACAGCGCGGGTATGTTAAAAAGATTAAGACCAGCTCCACAAGGGCGTGCTCATAGAATTCGTAAGCGTTCTAATCACGTTACTTTAGAGTTAGGTAGTAAAAATATTGAAAGCAAATAATTGAAGTAGAAATGGGACAAAAAACTAATCCAATAGGAAATCGTTTAGGAATCATCAGAGGTTGGGAATCTAACTGGTATGGTGGAAATGACTACGGAGATAAAATTGCTGAAGATGATAAAATAAGAAAGTATGTAAATGCTCGATTATTTAAAGCAAGTGTATCTAGAGTAATTATTGAGCGTACGCTTAAACTTGTAACCGTTACTATCACAACGGCTCGTCCAGGTATCATTATTGGTAAAGGCGGTCAAGAGGTAGACAAGTTAAAAGAAGAGCTTAAAAAAATTACTGGTAAAGAAGTACAAATTAATATTTTCGAAATTAAACGTCCAGAATTAGATGCAAAATTAGTTGCAGCTAGTGTTGCGCGTCAGATAGAAAATAGAATTTCGTACAAACGTGCAATTAAGATGGCTATAGCTGCTGCAATGAGAATGAACTCTGAAGGAATTAAAATTCAAATTTCAGGTCGTTTAAATGGAGCTGAAATGGCACGTTCTGAACACTATAAAGAAGGTAGAATTCCTCTTTCTACTTTTAGAGCAGATATAGATTATGCACTTGTAGAATCTCATACAACTTACGGTAGAATCGGAGTTAAAGTATGGATTATGAAGGGCGAGGTTTATGGAAAAAGAGAATTATCTCCGTTAGTTGGTTTATCTAAAAAACAAGGTGGAGCTAATAAGAAACAACAATCTCGTAGAAGAAAATAATTTTTAAAAGTAGAAATTAAAAATGTTACAGCCTAAAAGAGTAAAATACCGTAAGGTACAGAAAGCGAAGGGGAACATGAATGGTAACTCTGGTAGAGGGACTCAACTTTCAAACGGAATGTTTGGAATTAAATCCTTAGATCAGAATTTACTTACTTCTCGTCAGATAGAAGCAGCTCGTATTGCGGCAACTCGTTATATGAAAAGAGAGGGTCAGTTATGGATTAAAATTTTTCCAGACAAGCCTATTACCAAAAAACCATTAGAAGTTCGTATGGGTAAAGGTAAAGGAGCTCCAGAATATTTCGTTGCTGTTGTAAAGCCAGGAAGAGTTTTATTTGAAGTTGGTGGTGTGTCAATAGATGTTGCAAAAGAAGCATTGCGTTTGGCCGCTCAAAAACTTCCAGTAAAAACTAAGTTTATAATCGCTAGAGATTATGATAACGCTTAATTGATAAGAAAATGAAACAGTCAGAAATTAAAGAATTATCAACAGAAGATTTACAAGAAAATCTTACTATGTTGAAAAAAAACTATACTGATTTAAAAATGGCTCACGCGATTTCTCCGTTGGAAAATCCAATACAGTTAAGAGCCTTAAGAAAATCTGTTGCAAGAATTGCTACAGAGTTAACAAAAAGAGATTTACAATAATTGTAGTCAGTTTTAAAGATGGAAAAAAGAAATCTTAGAAAAGAGAGAATTGGTGTAGTATCTAGTAACAAAATGGAGAAATCTATTGTTGTTGCAGAGGTAAAAAGAGTAAAGCACCCAATGTACGGAAAGTTCGTTTTAAAAACGAAAAAGTATGTTGCACACGATGAGACAAACGATTGTAATGTTGGAGATACTGTAAAGATCATGGAAACAAGACCTTTAAGTAAATCTAAACGTTGGAGATTAGTAGAAATCCTAGAAAGAGCTAAATAATATGTTACAGACAGAATCAAGATTAAAAGTAGCAGATAATACTGGAGCCAAAGAAGTTCTAGTAATCCGCGTTTTAGGAGGAACAAAAAAGCGTTACGCTAGAGTTGGAGATAAAATTGTTGTTACAGTAAAAGCAGCAACTCCAAATGGTACTGTAAAGAAAGGTCAGGTTTCTAGAGCAGTAGTTGTTCGTACAAAGAAAGAAGTTAGACGTAAAGACGGGTCTTACATCAGATTTGATGACAATGCTTGTGTACTTTTAAATCCTACAGAGGAAATGAGAGGAACACGTGTATTTGGTCCTGTTGCTCGTGAGCTTCGTGAGAAACAATTCATGAAAATAGTATCATTAGCACCTGAAGTGCTTTAAAAGAGAAACGACGATGACAAAGTTTAAAATCAAATCAGGAGATACTGTTACAGTAATCGCAGGAGATCATAAAGGATCAGAAGGAAAAGTATTGCAAATCCTTAGAGATAAAAACAGAGCTATAGTAGAAGGTGTTAACATGATTTCAAAACACACAAAACCAAGCGCTCAAAGTCCACAAGGAGGAATTGTAAAGAAAGAAGCTTCAATTCATATCTCTAACTTATCGTTAGTAGAAGGAGGAAAAGCAGTAAGAGTTGGATATACAGTAGAAGGAGATACGAAAACAAGAATCTCTAAGAAAACTAAAAAAGCAATATAATCATGAGTTACGTACCAAGATTAAAAGCAGAATATAAGAGCAGAGTTATTAGCGCTCTTACAGAAGAATTTGGTTATAGCAATGTAATGCAAGTGCCTAAATTACAAAAAATTGTAGTTAGTAAAGGTGTTGGTGCAGCTATAGCAGATAAGAAATTGATAGATTATGCTCTAGAAGAGTTAACTACAATTACAGGACAAAAAGCAATTGCTACTTTATCTAAAAAAGACGTTGCAAACTTCAAACTACGTAAAGGAATGCCAATTGGTGTGAAAGTTACGTTAAGAGGAGAAAAAATGTACGAATTTTTAGATAGATTGGTTACCGCATCTTTACCACGTGTAAGAGATTTTAATGGTATTAAAGCAAATGGTTTTGATGGAAGAGGTAATTATAATTTAGGAATTACGGAACAAATTATCTATCCAGAAATTAATATTGATAAAGTAAATAAAATTGGAGGTATGGACATTACTTTTGTAACATCTGCAAATACCGATAAAGAAGCTAAATCATTATTAGGAGAATTAGGTTTACCATTTAAAAAAAATTAAGACATGGCTAAAGAATCAATGAAAGCCCGTGAGGTAAAAAGAGCAAAAGTAGTAGCTAAATATGCTGAGAAAAGAAACGCTTTAAAAGAAGCTGGAGATTATGAAGCATTACAAAAGTTACCAAAAAACGCTTCTCCAATACGTATGCACAATAGATGTAAACTTACTGGAAGACCAAAAGGGTACATGCGTCAATTCGGAATTTCTCGTGTAACATTCCGTGAAATGGCAAACCAAGGGTTAATACCAGGAGTTAAAAAAGCAAGTTGGTAAAAACCGTAAAGAATAAAATAGAATGTGTATCTTTGCACGCTCTATTTTTTTGAGTAAATAAACATTAATTGATTTCAGGTTTAATTATCACAGAGTAATCTGTAGCATAAATAGAGGTAATTAAAAACCAAAATCGCAATTTTAAATAAATATGTATACAGATCCAATCGCGGATTTTTTAACGAGAGTTAGAAATGCAATCGCAGCAGGACACAGAATTGTCGAAATTCCAGCTTCAAACTTGAAGAAGGAAATGACAAAAATTTTGTTTGATCAAGGGTATATTTTAAGCTACCAGTTCAATGACGAAAAAGTTCAAGGAACTATCAAAATAGCTTTAAAGTACGATAGAGAAACAAAAGAATCAGTAATTAGAAAACTAGAACGAATCAGTACACCAGGTTTACGTAAATACGTTAGCGCATTAGAAATGCCTAGAGTATTAAACGGTCTTGGTATTGCAATCGTTTCAACATCTAAAGGTGTGATGACTAACAAAAAAGCACGTCAAGAGAATGTTGGAGGAGAAGTAATTTGTTACGTTTATTAATACTATAGTAAGATGTCAAGAATAGGAAAAAACCCAATAAGCATTCCAGCCGGAGTTGAATTAAGCATCGATGGAAATGTAGTAACGGTAAAAGGAAAATTAGGAGAATTATCTCAAGAGATTTCTGGCGATATTACTGTAAGAATAGAAGGAGATACTGTTATTTTAAACAGACCATCAGAAAGTAAACCACATAAAGCTGCTCACGGATTATATAGATCATTAGTATTTAATATGATTGAAGGAGTAAGCAAAGGTTGGACTAAAGAATTAGAGTTAGTTGGTGTAGGTTATAGAGCTTCAAACCAAGGACAAAAATTAGATTTAGCATTAGGATTTTCTCATAATATTGTTTTAGAATTAGCTCCAGAAGTTAAGGTAGAAACAGTATCAGAAAAAGGAAAAAATCCAATCGTTAAATTAACTTCTTATGACAAACAATTAGTAGGTCAAATTGCCGCAAAGATTCGTTCTTTCCGTGCACCAGAACCATACAAAGGTAAGGGAGTTAAATTTGTAGGAGAACAATTAAGAAGAAAAGCAGGTAAATCTGCATAATATATAGCATTATGGCATTATCAAAGCTTGAAAGAAGACAAAGAATTAAGAACAGAATCAGAAAAGTTGTTTCTGGTACTGCGGCTCAGCCAAGGTTATCTGTTTTTAGAAGTAATAAAGAAATTTATGCTCAATTAGTAGATGACGTTACTGGTGTTACATTGGTAGCTGCTTCTTCTAGAGATAAAGAGGTTGCAACAGGATCAAAATTAGAAACTGCTGCATCAGTAGGAAAAGCAATAGCAGAAAAAGCTGTTAAGGCTGGTATAGAAACTATTTCTTTTGATAGAAATGGATATTTATATCACGGTAGAATAAAAGTATTAGCAGAAGCTGCTAGAGAAGCTGGTTTAAAATTTTAAGAAGTTTATTATGTATCAAAATTATAAAAACGTAGAAAGAGTAAAGCCTAGCGGATTAGAACTTGTAGATCATTTAGTAGGCGTACAACGTGTTACTAAAGTAACAAAAGGAGGTAGAGCTTTCGGATTTTCTGCAATTGTTGTTGTAGGAGATGGAAACGGAGTAGTTGGTCATGGATTAGGTAAATCTAAAGATGTTGCATCTGCAATTGCAAAAGCAATTGAAGACGCGAAGAAAAATTTAGTAAGAATTCCAATTTTAAATGGAACATTACCTCATGAGCAAAAAGGGAAATTTGGTGGAGCAAAAGTGTTTTTAAAGCCTGCTTCACATGGTACCGGAGTTATTGCTGGTGGTGCTGTACGTGCGGTATTAGAATCTGTAGGAGTACATGATGTATTATCAAAATCTCAAGGTTCTTCTAACCCTCATAATGTAGTAAAAGCAACATTAGATGCTTTATTACAATTACGTAGTGCAGTTACAATTGCAAAACAAAGAGGAATTTCTTTAGAAAAAGTATTTAACGGATAAATCTAGGAACGATGGCAAAAATTAGAGTAAAGCAAGTAAAAAGCAAAATCGGACGCCTTCAAAGTCAAAAAAGGACTTTAGAAGCATTAGGTTTACGTAAAATGAACCAAGTAGTAGAACATGAGGCAACTCCTTCTATTATTGGTATGGTAAATACAGTTAAACACTTAGTTTCTTTCGAAGAAATTAAATAAAGACATATATAGAAATGAGTTTACATAACTTACAACCCGCAGAAGGATCTGTAAAAAAAGAAAAAAGAATCGCAAGAGGTGAAGGTTCTGGTAAAGGTGGTACTGCTACTAGAGGTCACAACGGTCAAAAATCTCGATCAGGGTATTCTAAAAAAGTAGGATTCGAAGGAGGGCAAATGCCACTTCAAAGACGTGTTCCTAAATTTGGATTCACTAACATAAACCGTAAGGAGTATGTTGGAGTTAATTTAGATAAATTACAAACATTGGTTGACGAAGGTAGAATTACAGATACTGTAACTTTAGACATCTTAGTTGCTAATAAAGTAGTTAGTAAAAACGAATTGGTAAAAATACTAGGTCGTGGAGAGCTTAAAGCTAAATTAAATATTACTGTTCACAAATTTACTGCTACTGCAAAAGCTGCTATTGAAGCTGCCGGAGGTGAAGCAGTTGCATTATAAGATTAGGTAAATATGAAGTTGATAAACACTTTAAGAGACATCTGGAAAATAGAAGAGCTTAAACAAAAGCTTATTTTAACTTTAGGTTTAATAGTTGTATATCGTTTTATGGCTCAAGTTCCATTACCTGGAATTGACCCATTACAATTAACAGCTTTAAAATCTCAAACTTCTGAAGGTCTTTTAGGATTATTAAATGCATTTACTGGAGGAGCATTTTCTAGAGCGTCTATTATGGCACTTGGAATTATGCCATACATTTCTGCTTCTATTGTAGTTCAATTAATGGGAATTGCGGTTCCTTATTTACAAAAACTACAAAAAGATGGAGAAAGTGGAAGAAAGAAAATTACACAAATTACACGTTGGTTAACAATAGGTATTACATTGGTGCAAGCACCAACCTATATTACAGCGATTAAAACTCAATTTGGTTTACCAGAACAAGCATTTTTAGTGTCTGGTGGAGCTTTTTGGTTTTCATCAATTATATTGTTAACAGCAGGAACTATTTTTGCAATGTGGTTAGGAGAGCGTATTACAGACAAAGGAGTTGGTAATGGTATCTCATTATTAATTACGGTAGGTATTATCGCAAATTTCCCTGGGGCATTTATGCAAGAATTGGTGTCTAAAACAAGTAATGCTGGTGCAGGAGGTTTTATGATGATTCTGTTAGAAATTTTTGTTTGGTTTGTTGTGATTTTATTATCAGTTTTATTAGTAACAGCAGTAAGAAAAATAGCTGTACAATATGCTAGAAGAACTGTTGTTGGAGACATTAAAGATGTAACTGGAGCAAGACAATACATTCCGTTAAAATTGAATGCAGCGGGAGTAATGCCAATCATTTTTGCACAAGCAATTATGTTTTTACCAGTAGCATTGGCAAGAAAATTTCCAGCGTTAAGTGAGTTGCAAGATATGAATGGATTGTGGTACAATGTATTGTTTGCTGTTTTAATTATCATATTCAGTTATTTTTATACAGCGATAACAATTCCAACAAATAAAATGGCCGATGATTTAAAAAGAAGCGGAGGTTTTATACCAGGGATCAAACCAGGTAGTGATACTGCTGAAAGATTAGATTCTGTTTTGTCTAGAATTACGTTCCCAGGATCGTTATTCTTAGCAGGGCTATCTATTTTACCAGCAATCATTGTTCAGTTTGGAGTACAACAAAGTTGGGCAATGTTTTATGGTGGAACATCATTGATCATTATGGTAGGAGTTGCAATTGACACCATTCAACAAATTAACTCGTATTTATTAAACAGTCATTATGACGGTTTAATGAAAACAGGAACTAGTAGAAAATCATTAAAATAATATGGCTAAGCAACCAGCAATACAACAAGACGGAACTATTACAGAAGCATTATCAAATGCAATGTTTCGTGTTGAGTTAGAAAATGGACATATTGTTACAGCACATATATCTGGTAAAATGCGTATGCATTATATTAAATTGTTACCAGGAGATAAAGTGAAATTAGAAATGAGTCCTTATGATTTAAGTAAGGCTAGAATAACTTATAGATACTAAAAAAAACAAACAGATGAAAGTTAGAGCATCAGTTAAGAAGAGAAGTGCCGACTGCAAAATAGTACGCAGAAAAGGTAGATTATATGTAATAAATAAACAAAATCCTAGATTTAAACAAAGACAAGGGTAATGGCAAGAATAGCAGGTATTGATATTCCAAAGAATAAAAGAGGAGTTATTGCTTTAACTTACATCTTTGGTATAGGAAAAAGTAGAGCTAAAGAAATTTTAGCAAACGCAAAAGTTGACGAAAGTATTAAAGTTCAAGATTGGACTGATGATCAAATCGCAGCAATTAGAGAACAAGTTGGATCTTTCACTATCGAGGGAGAGTTACGTTCTGAAGTTCAAATAAACATCAAACGTTTGATGGATATTGGATGTTACAGAGGTATCCGTCATAGAACTGGTCTTCCTTTAAGAGGACAAAGAACTAAGAACAACTCTAGAACAAGAAAAGGTAAAAGAAAAACAGTAGCTAACAAAAAGAAAGCTACTAAATAATAACTAGATATTATGGCTAAAGCAAGCACAAAAAAGCGTAAAGTTATTGTTGAATCTGTTGGTGAAGCACATATCACTGCATCTTTTAATAACATTATTATTTCATTAACAAACAAAAAGGGTGACGTAATTTCATGGTCGTCTGCTGGTAAGCAAGGATTTAGAGGTTCTAAAAAGAACACTCCATATGCTGCTCAAACTGCTGCAGAAGATTGTGCAAGAGTTGCTCATGAAGCTGGACTTAGAAAAGTAAAGGTTTTTGTTAAAGGACCAGGTAATGGTAGAGAAAGCGCAATAAGAACAATACATAATAGCGGAATTGAAGTTACAGAAATTATTGATGTAACTCCAATACCACACAATGGATGTAGACCTCCAAAAAGAAGAAGAGTATAATTAAATTTTAACTAAGTTGGATTTTAGATTATCGAAGGAGTTCGCCTTAATTCATAATCCCAACTTTAATAACTAAGAAATGGCAAGATATACAGGACCAAAAACTAAAATTGCCCGTAAATTCGGAGAAGCAATTTTTGGAGATGATAAAAACTTTGAGAAAAGAAATTATCCTCCAGGGCAACATGGTAACGCAAAAAGAAGAGGTAAAAAATCTGAATATGCTATCCAATTGCAAGAAAAACAAAAAGCAAAATACTCTTATGGTATTTTAGAACGTCAATTTTCTAACTTGTTTAAAAAAGCTCAAAGAGCTGGTGGTATTACCGGTGAGGTTTTATTACAGTTATGTGAATCTCGTTTAGACAATGTAGTATACCGTTTAGGTATCGCAAATTCTCGTAGCGCAGCTCGTCAATTAGTTTCTCACCGTCACATTACTGTGAACGGAGAAATTTTAAACATTCCTTCATACTCTTTAAAAGATGGAGATGTGGTAGCTGTTAGAGAAAAATCTAAATCTTTGGTTGCAATAGAAAGCGCTTTAGCTTCTAATAGCAATGTTTACGAATGGTTAAGCTGGAACGCTGATTTAATGTCAGGAACGTTTGTTAAAGCTCCAGAAAGAGTACAAATTCCAGAGAACATCAAAGAGCAATTAATTGTAGAGTTATACTCTAAATAATAAATTAATCATATTGGTATTGGGCCAAAGGGTTTATTTGAACATCTTCATTCATGTAAACCGCGCAACCTAATAGCAATTAAAACGAAGAAAAATATGGCAATTTTAAATTTTCAAAAGCCCGATAAAGTAATAATGATTGAATCTACAGATTTTTCTGGTAGATTTGAATTTAGACCATTAGAACCAGGTTTTGGGTTAACAGTTGGTAATGCATTAAGAAGAGTATTGTTATCTTCATTAGAAGGATTTGCAATTACATCATTAAGAATTGATGGTGTAGAGCATGAGTTTTCTGCAATTAATGGAGTTGTAGAAGATGTAACAGAAATTATTCTAAACTTAAAACAAGTACGTTTTAAGAAACAAATTGAAGAGACTGACAAAGAATCAGTATCTATCAATGTTTCTGGTCAAGAGCAATTAACTGCTGGTGATTTACAACGTTTTATTTCTGGTTTTCAAGTATTAAATCCAGATTTAGTGATTTGTAATATGGATAAATCTGTGAAATTAAACATGGAGATTTCTATAGAGAAAGGTAGAGGATTTGTGCCAGCTGAAGAAAATAAAAAATCTGCTGCACCATTAGGAACAATTTTTACAGATTCAATTTACACTCCAATAAAGAATGTAAAATACACTGTTGAGAATTTTCGTGTAGAACAAAAAACTGACTACGAAAAATTAATTTTCGATATAGATACAGATGGTTCTATCAACCCTAAAGATGCATTAACCGAAGCTGCTAAAATATTAATTCACCACTTTATGTTATTCTCAGATGAGCGTATTACACTAGAGGCAGATGAAATAGCACAAACTGAAACATATGATGAAGAATCATTACACATGCGTCAGTTATTAAAGACCAAATTGGTAGATATGGATTTATCAGTGAGAGCTTTAAACTGTTTAAAAGCAGCAGAGGTAGATACTTTAGGAGACTTAGTATCTTTCAATAAAAACGATTTGATGAAGTTCCGTAACTTCGGTAAGAAATCATTAACTGAATTAGAAGAGTTGGTGATTAACAAAAACCTAAACTTCGGAATGGATTTAAGTAAATACAAATTAGATAGAGATTAACCTTTCATATTTTGCGCCCCATACTGGGTTGATGCAAGATGAGAGTAAAAAGAAAATGTCATGAGACACGGTAAGAAATTTAACCACTTAGGAAGAAAAACAGCACATAGAAAAGCAATGTTAGCTAATATGGCTTGTTCTTTAATTGAGCACAAACGTATTAACACAACAGAAGCAAAAGCAAAAGCATTACGTAGATTCGTAGAGCCTTTACTTACAAAATCTAAGAACGATACTACTCACAACCGTCGTGTTGTATTTAGTTACCTTAGAGACAAATATGCTGTTACAGAATTATTCAAAGAAATATCTGTTAAAATAGCAGATAGACCAGGAGGATACGTACGTATCATCAAATTAGGAAATCGTCAAGGAGATAACGCTCCTATGGCAATGGTAGAATTAGTTGATTACAACGAGTTGTACAACCCTAATGGAAAGAAAGCTAAGAAAACTACTCGTAGGGGTAGAAAGAAAGCAACTACTGAAGAAGTAGTTACTGATGTTGCAGAAACAGAAACACCAGAAACTTCTGAAGAATAGTATGATATTTCTAAAGAAATCATATAAAGGGATAAGCGTTTACGTTTATCCCTTTTTTTATACAATTTTATAAACAACAAAAGTTTAATTATTAAGATATTATTACTTTTGTAATCGATATGTTTTAAATAACAATTAAAAAAAGAAACACCTTAAAATGAAGTACCAACAAAACAAAAAAGCTTTAGTTTTATTAGCAGACGGAACAATTTTTTATGGTAAATCTATTGGTATTGAAGGAACTTCTTCAGGAGAAATTTGCTTCAATACAGGTATGACTGGTTATCAAGAAATTTTTACTGATCCATCTTATTATGGTCAATTAATGGTTGCAACAAATGCCCATATTGGAAACTATGGTGTGAATGCCAATGAAGTAGAATCAGAAGGAATAAAAATCTCTGGATTGATTTGTAGAAATTTTAGTTTAACACACTCAAGAGTAGATTCAGAAGGAAACTTAAAAGATTGGTTTATCAAACACAATACGATTGCGATTTCTGATGTAGATACAAGAGCTTTAGTAGCTTACATTAGAGACAATGGGGCAATGAATGCTATTATTTCTACAGAGGTTGATAATATTGATGAACTAAAAAAACAATTGGATAAAGTTCCGGATATGAATGGTTTGGAATTGGCTTCAAAGGTGTCTACAAAAGAACCTTATTTTTATGGAAACGAAAATGCAACCTATAAAATTTCTGCACTAGATATTGGTATTAAAAAGAACATTTTAAGAAATTTTGCAAAAAGAGATGCCTATATTAAAGTATTTCCTTACAACGCGAGTTTTGAAGAGTTGAGTGCTTTTAAACCAGATGGATACTTCATTTCAAACGGCCCTGGTGATCCAGAACCTTTAGTAGATGCTCAAAATACAGCAAAAGAAATCATTAAAAGAGATTTGCCTTTATTTGGTATTTGTTTAGGGCATCAAGTGATTGCTTTGGCAAACGGAATCTCTACCTATAAAATGCACAATGGTCATAGAGGAATTAATCATCCAGTAAAAAACTTATTAACGGCAAAAGGAGAAATTACCTCTCAAAACCACGGATTTGCAATTAATAGAGAAGAAACAGAAGCAAATGAAAATGTAGAAATTACACATGTGCATTTAAATGATCATACAGTTGCTGGAATTAGAATGAAAAACAAAAATGTTTTTTCTGTACAATATCATCCAGAAGCAAGTCCGGGTCCACACGATGCAGAATATTTGTTCGATCAATTTATTGAAAACATTAAAAAGTAAATAAGATTTTTTCATAAGAATTGGAAAATATCAAGAAATAAGAAAACTATGAGTATAATAATAAATATACACGCACGTCAAATTTTTGATTCAAGAGGAAACCCAACAGTAGAAGTTGATGTGGTAACAGAAAATGGTATTTTAGGAAGAGCTGCGGTTCCTTCTGGAGCATCTACCGGAGAACACGAAGCTGTTGAATTACGTGATGGTGGAAAACCATACATGGGTAAAGGAGTTTTAAAAGCAGTAAAAAACGTCAATCAAATTATAGCACAAGAATTGCTAGGAACTTCTGTTTTTGAGCAAAACTTAATCGATAAAATAATGATTGATTTGGATGGAACTCCCAACAAATCAGTTTTAGGAGCCAATGCAATTTTAGGAGTTTCTTTAGCCGTTGCAAAAGCTGCAGCAAATGAATTGGGAATGCCATTATATCGTTATGTTGGCGGAGTTTCTGCAAACACCTTACCAGTTCCAATGATGAATATCATCAACGGAGGATCACATTCTGATGCACCAATTGCTTTTCAAGAGTTTATGATAATGCCTGTAAAGGCAGAAAACTTTACCCAAGCTATGCAAATGGGTTCTGAAATTTTTCATCATCTAAAGAGTGTTTTACATGATAGAAATTTAAGCACTGCTGTAGGAGATGAAGGTGGATTTGCGCCAACTTTAGATGGTACAGAAGATGCTATAGAAACTATTGCGTTGGCTGTTAAAAATGCTGGATATTCTTTTGGAGATGAAATTATGATTGCATTAGATTGTGCTGCAGCTGAGTTTTATTTAGATGGCACTTACGATTATACAAAATTTGAAGGAGCATCTGGTAAAGTAAGAACCAGTCAAGAACAAGCAGATTATTTAGCAGAATTGGTTGAGAAGTATCCAATTATTTCTATAGAAGACGGGATGGATGAAAATGACTGGGATGGATGGAAGTATTTAACAGATAAGGTTGGGGCCAACGTACAGTTGGTGGGAGATGATTTATTTGTAACCAATGTAGAGCGTTTGTCAAGAGGAATTGAAAACGGAATTGCAAATTCTATTTTAATTAAAGTAAATCAAATAGGAACCTTAACAGAAACGATTTCTGCAGTAAATATGGCGCACAATGCAGGGTATACTTCTGTAATGTCTCACAGATCTGGAGAAACAGAAGACAATACAATCGCAGATTTAGCTGTTGCATTGAATTGTGGTCAAATTAAAACAGGATCAGCTTCTCGTTCAGACAGAATGGCTAAATACAACCAGTTGTTAAGAATTGAAGAAGAGTTAGCGGATACGGCTTATTTTCCTAAAGAAAAAGCTTTTAAAATAAAGTAAAAGCTCTTTTATAAAAATCAAAACCTTATAAAAAAAATTATAAGGTTTTTTTATGCTTAAAAATAAGTTAAATCTATGTTTAAATACCTAAATTCTATCTAGGTTGACTTTTAAAATGGTTGGAAAATTGGTATCTTTGTAATTCACTTCATAAATAAAAAAAATAGAAATAATGTCAGATAAAGCTACTATCAAAATTGACGGAAAAGAGTTTGAATTTCCATTAATTACAGGAACAGAGAATGAAACAGCAATTGATATTAAAGATTTAAGAGCCGCTACTGGGGGAATAGTAACAATTGACCCAGGATATAAAAATACCGGTTCTTGTGAAAGTGCAATCACATTTTTAGATGGTGAAAAAGGTATTTTAAGATATAGAGGATATTCTATTGAAGAATTGGCCGAAAAAGCAGATTTTCTAGAAGTGGCATATTTATTAATTTTTGGAGAATTGCCTACTACTGAACAGTTAGGTAAGTTTAAAGAAGACATCTGCGAACAGTCTGTAGTAGATGAGGATGTTAGAAAAATAGTAGATTCATTTCCTAAGTCTGCGCATCCAATGGGTGTAATTTCTTCATTAACGTCAGCATTAACAGCATTTAACCCTTCTTCTGTAAACGTAAATTCAGAAGAAGATATGTACAAAGCTATTGTAAAGATATTAGGAAAGTTCCCAGTGTTAGTTGCTTGGACGATGCGTAAAAAACAAGGACTTCCTTTAGATTATGGAGATTGTAGTTTAGGCTATTTAGAAAACACCTATAAAATGATGTTTAAGCAGCCAAATAAAGATTATGTAACAAACCAAGTTGTTGTAGACGCTTTAAATAAATTATTGATTTTACATGCAGATCATGAGCAAAACTGTTCTACATCTACTGTAAGAATTGTTGGTTCTTCACATGCAGGGTTATTTGCATCATTATCGGCAGGGATTTCAGCACTTTGGGGGCCATTACATGGTGGAGCAAATCAAGCTGTATTAGAAATGTTGGAAGCGATAAAGGAAGATGGAGGAGATACTAAAAAATATATGGCTAAGGCTAAAGATAAAAACGATCCTTTCCGTTTGATGGGATTTGGACATAGAGTATATAAAAACTTTGATCCTAGAGCTAAAATTATTAAAGTAGCAGCGGATGAAGTGTTGAACGATTTAGGAATTGATGACCCTATTTTAGATATCGCAAAAGGTTTAGAACATGAAGCATTAAATGATCCGTATTTTGTTGAGAGAAAACTATATCCAAATGTAGATTTCTACTCAGGTATTATTTACCGCGCAATGGGAATTCCTGTAGAGATGTTTACCGTAATGTTTGCTTTAGGTAGATTGCCAGGATGGATTGCACAGTGGAGAGAAATGCGTTTAGGGAAAGAACCAATTGGTAGACCAAGACAAATTTATATTGGAGAAAATTTAAGAAGTTTTACAACTATTGATAAAAGATAATACATAAAACTATATGTTAAATTCAATAAAAATAATTAAAAATAGGTCAGATATTGGTGCAGGAACTCGTGGCTCTGACATGGGAATTGATGCCATAGAAATAGCAGCCATAAACAAGAACAATAATTATTTTGAACAGTTTGAATTTACAGATGTATCTACAGCAAATGAATCTATTTACAACAAAGTAAAAAATTCTTTTGCTAAACGAATAGACAGTGTTTTAATTCAGTGTACAAGATTGAGCAATCATGTGAAAGTTACACTACAAGAAAAAACGTTTCCAATTGTATTGTCTGGAGATCATTCTTCCGCTTTAGGAACTATTAGTGGTGTAAAAGCAGCTTTCCCAAAAGAAACTGTGGGTGTTGTTTGGATTGATGCGCATGCAGATATTCATTCACCGTATACTTCACCATCTGGTAACATTCATGGAATGCCGTTAGCGGCAGCTTTGTCTGAAGACAATCTTGAGTTCCAAATTAATGAAGTAACAAGAGAAACTTCAGATTTATGGGAGCGAATGAAAAATGTTGGTATCCTTGGACCTAAAGTTACTGCAGAAAATGTGGTGTATTTTGGAGTTAGAGATACCGAAGAGCCAGAAGAAAAACAAATTAAAAATCTTCAAATAAAAAACTATACCGTTTCTGAAATACGTTATAGAGGACTAGAACAATGTGTGAATGAAGCCATTGATAAATTATCTAATTGTGATGTTATTTATATTTCTTTTGATGTAGATTCGATGGATTGCGATATGGTTTCTTACGGTACAGGAACACCTGTGAATAAAGGATTTGATCAGCAAGAAGTGACTCAAATTATGAACCAATTTATTGAAACAAAAAAAGTGGTTTGTGTAGAGTTTGTTGAGGTAAATCCGTTATTAGATTTAAAAGGAAATGTGATGGCAGAAACAGCATTCGAAATTTTGGATGATGTTACTAAAACCATCTCAAAATCGCTTTAAGATTTTATAAACTTTTTGGTTACAAATTTATTGGTAGATGTTCTTATTTGAATATAATAAATCCCTTTTGCAAACTCTTTTATTTTAATAGAATTACTTCTTTTCTGTTCTAATATTGTTTTACCACTAGAATCTATAATTTTCAAAAACTGAACATTAATTCCCTTTATCAATAATAAATCTTCTGTTGGGTTAGGGTATACTTGAATCATATTTAATTTAAAATCATCTACACTTAACGGACTATATGAGCTATTATCAAATCGGTATAGCTTTTGGTTTAAAACAATTGGAGAACCATTAAAAACCGTGTTTACTTTCTCTCTTGATAAAAAATATTTTTTACCATTGATTACAGTTACTCCCTCAACTTGACTTGCTCCAATAGTTGGATTTATGTCAGTTTTTTCTATAACTCCACTAAAGATATTATCGTTTGTAATTGAACTTACTTTAATGTGTATTAAAAAAGGGCCGCCATTAGAGCTTGTATATCCACATAAGATAAAACTGTCATCGTCTTTATTATAAGTAGACCCAGTAATTAATCCGTTAGAATTATAAGAACTCACTTTTTTCGCAGAATGTGTTCCAGCTGTTTTCGGGATTGTATATGCATTTACAGTGTTGTCTTTCCAGTTTTTAGTGAAAATGACTAGCTGGTTATTATATACAGATAAGGCTTCTGCATCAAAGTTTGTGTTGTTAGGTGGCTGCGATGTGAAATCTGTTTGATCTTCATAGCTAAACGAAATAACTTCTGAAGTGACACTCGTGTTATTTAAATAATCAGATTTTAATATTTTATAGATTTTTAAATCTTGTCTGTTCCCATTGCTGTTATTTCCAAAATCACCAATATAGATATGAGTATCATCTTGAGTAATATCTTCCCAATCACTATTTGTTGCATTTGATATAGTAATAGTTCTAGTTATATTTCCTCTAATGGTGTCAAGTTCATATAAGTTAGCGGCATCACCAGAATCGTTATGAGTAATTAGCTTTCCGTTATAAAAAAGTAAGCCAGAAGTTTCTGAAATCGAATTGGGTAAATTGTATTTTTCTGTAATGTTTTCAATTTGAGCTTGCAAAGAAATACAAAAGAAAAATGCAAATAATATGAATAAGTTTCTCATGATATTTTTATGTTTCGCTAACGTTCCGGTTATGAAGCGAAGGAACGGTTTGGTTGGCTAGACCTATGCCTTATAGCCATTGCTGTGTGGCGTTTTTTTTCTTTATTATTTCAAAGGTGCTATTTTATATTGATTCGCGGAGTTTGCTCTCTTAACTCCATTCACATCATCTAAGGTTATCTTAAATCTTTGTGAAGTAATTTTATTCCCTAAGACAGAAAGGTATATTACTCTTTGTTGAGTCCAATTATCTAATTTCAAACCAAGTCTTATTTCAAGATTTGAATGCTCACCTTCAGAATCCAAATATTCAAATTGCTTAAATGTTAATATTTTGGTAGCTGCTTGTTCATGATAATCAGCACTTGAAGTTTTATATCCACAACCGAAATATAAATCTAACTCACTCGGAATGTTCATTCGAACAACCAAATCATCAATTACTTGTTTCGATTTATTGGTAAGCTTAAAAACTACCATATTCTTATCATTATCAACAGGTTCATCATTAGGAGACCATACTCCTAATCGAGTTTGAATTTTTGGTAATCTCAAATCGGCAATCATTATTGCTACGAAGGATGAGAAAGTTGCAATTATTGCCAGTCCCATATTGATAAGGTTGGTAATCTCATCTGGATACGAACAGCGATACCATATCAAAAGAGTAATTCCTCCAATAAGTATTATGGAACATAGTATAAGCCAATAAATTTTAAACCTTCTTATAATTGTCTAAGTTCTACAATGCAACATAACTTTTATGATATCGAACGTACTTCTATTTTAATTCAAGATTTAGCGAAAGGTAGCGAAAAACGAGTTTAGAAACAAACCAAATTCTTAACTTTGCAGCATGCAACAAACTACAAATGTTATTTTAATGGTTCGCCCAGTTGGTTTTAGAATGAACGAACAAACGGCGGTAAATAATTATTATCAGCAAGAAGTAATAGATAGCTTACCAGCTACCATTAATGCAAAAGCACAAAGAGAGTTTGATGATTTAGTAATCAAATTACAGAATCAAGGAGTAAATGTTATTGTTGTAGATGATACAGAAACTCCAAGCACCCCAGATTCGCTTTTTCCGAATAACTGGATTTCTTTTCACCAAAATGGTGATGTGGCTTTATACCCAATGTTTGCCGAAAACAGAAGATTAGAGCGTAGAGAAGATGTGCTAGAAATGTTAGAATCAAAAGGTTTTGTCATAGAAAATATTGTTGATTATACAGAAGCCGAAGAAGAAGAAATTTTCTTAGAAGGAACAGGAAGTATGATTTTAGATAGAGAGCACAGCATTGCTTATTGTGCTTTATCTCCAAGAGCAGATGAAGAATTGTTTATCGAATTTTGCGAAGATTTTGAGTATACTCCAGTGTTATTTACTGCAAATCAAATGGTAAATAATCAAAGAGAAGCTATTTATCATACCAATGTAATGATGTGTGTAGCAGAACAATTTGCTATCATTTGTTTGGCTGCTATAGACGATAAAAAAGAACGAAAAAATGTTGTGAAACATTTGAGAGAAACCGGAAAAGAGGTCATTGATATTACAGAACAACAAGTAAATGCTTTTGCAGGAAATATGTTGCAAGTGATAGGAAAAAACAATCAACGTTTTTTAGTAATGAGTTCAGCAGCCTATGATTCGTTAAGAAAAGAACAACTTCAAAAAATCGAAAAATACAATCCAATCATTCATAGCTCCTTGCAAACTATTGAAATGTGTGGAGGAGGTAGTGCACGTTGTATGATGGCAGAAGTTTTTTTACCTAAAAATAGTTGATATGGTATTATTGGCATTGGCTTTAGCGCCAGCAATTGTAATTATGATTTATATTTATATTAAAGATAAATATGAAAGAGAACCGATAAAATTATTGCTTAAAAACTTTGGTTTAGGTGCTTCAGCAAGTATTATCATTACCTTAATTATCGGAGTTATTTTAAAAATAATTTTTCCAACTGCAGATCCATTAAGTATATCACAACAATTTTTTAAAGCTTTTGTGGTGGTCGCTTTGGTTGAAGAGTTTTCTAAATATATTGTTGTTCGGTATTATGCACAACGCAATAAAGAATTTGATGAGCCTTTTGACGGAATTGTATACGCAGTAATGGTTTCTATGGGTTTTGCTGCCTTAGAAAACATCATGTATGTATTTCAATTTGGAATGGGAAATGGAATTGTAAGAGCGTTTACAGCGGTTCCTGCACATGCAACATTCGGTATACTCATGGGCTATTATATGGGAAAAGCTAAATTTGCTGCCACCAAAAAAGAGAAGATTAGATTGAATTTAACAGGTTTGTTAGCGGCAACCGTTTTTCATGGAGCCTATGATTTCTTTCTATTCATCAATTTTATACCAGGAATCTCTCTAGGTGCTTTTGCTTCATTAATAATTGGAATTCTATTATCTAGAAAAGCAATCAAGAAACACCAAGCTAGATCTAAGTTTAAATATTAATAATTTCTATTTTAAAGCTTCACCAACAATTTGTCCAGTGGTTCCGTTCGGAAACTCTATCTGTAATAAATTCGCAATGGTTGGCGCAATATCTGTAATGTTATATGCTTTTTTAGAAGCACCTTGCTTAATTCCGTTTCCGTAAAAAATAATAGGCACATGTGTGTCGTAGCTATATCCAGAACCATGCGTGGTTCCTTTTCTGCTATTGCTGCTAATGGTAGATGGCAACGGAATTAATAATACATCGCCAGAATATTTTTGATTGTATCCTTTTTGTAATTTTTGCAAAATGCCATCTGTAAAATGTGTGGTTTGCATTGTTCTAGCTGTAACAGCTTTGTAAATTCTATCAAAATTTACGATTTTATCTGCAATTTTTTGAGCTACAGTGTTTGCATCTAAATTTAATTCTTCTAATTTCTCTTTATTTAAAAAGAGTTGAAAATTAGAGATGTTTTCTACCAATTTATCAGATTTAAAATATTTTAAAGTAATAGAATTTACATACTTTCTCAATTCTCCAACTCTAATATAGTGCGCAGGAACCTTTTCAGTTTGCAAATAAGCAGGTACTTGAACTGCTGCATGATCTGCTGTTAAAAATAACGTGTAATTCCCTTTTCCAACTTCGGCGTCTAAAAATGAAAACAAGTTCGCTAAATCTTTGTCTAAACGCAAATAGGTATCTTCAATTTCTTTTGAGGCTACACCAAACTGATGTCCCACATAGTCCGGAGTAGAATAACTCAATGCCAAGAAATCTGTGTATTCAGATTTTCCTAATTTTTCTCCAACAATAGCAGCTTTTGCAAAATCAGTAGTAAATGAGTTTCCAGCAGGAATCGCTTTTATCATTTCATAATTTCCGTTTTGCGCTTTTAAGGTTGGTATATCATATGGGAAAACTGGTTTTTCTTTCCCTCTAAAGGTTCCTTCAAAAGCATTGTCATCATCTATACTTTCTGTATAGGTTTTAATATCATATAAGGTATTCCAAGGTTTAGACAAATAAGCATCGATTTTCCCAGATCTATTAAATTTTTTCACCCATCTAGGTAAATCATTCATATAATAAGAACTAGTAATCCATTTCCCTTCATTATAGCCTTCTAACCAATAAGCACCATTTGCTGTATGTCCGCCAGGCAAAACAGCAGATCTATCTTTGATAGCAATACTTATCGTTTTTCCATTCATATTTTGAGCTAAACGTAATTGATCGGTTATGGTTGAAGTTTGCATTCTATAAGGAGATTTTTTTCCGCCATTTGAAGCGACGCCTATCGAATTATAATTTGCATCATCTACGCAATAAATAAATTTTTTAGCAAATTTGTCGTACCAATTGTTTCCAATGATTCCATGATTTTCTGGCGTGGTTCCTGTATATATAGAAGTATGCCCAACTGCAGTATAGGTTGGTATGTAGTTGTAATTTGCATTTTCTAAAGAAAAACCACCATTTATTATTCTTTTAAAACCATCATCTCCATATTTATCTGCAAATCGTGTCAAATAATCGTAACGCATTTGGTCAATTACAATTCCAATGACTAATTTTGGCTTTTTAACTGATTGTGCTTTTAGGATAAAATTTGACAAAATTAATAATGGTAGTAATATATAAGCGATATATTTTTTCATTTGATGGCTTTTAAGAATATCAAAAATAAATATTTTAATTAAGAATACTACAATTTTAAGGACTGTTAATGATATTTTAATACTTTAGCAAAAAGAAATGTAATTAATGAATTATCTACAAGAAATAGGTAAGTACTTTTTGATGCTGAAACTAGTTTTTAGAAAGCCTCAACGAGCTCGAGTTTTTAAAGAAGCTTTAACTAGAGAAATTGAAGAGCTTGGAATAAAATCTATTGGTATAATTGCATTTATCTCTTTTTTTATAGGAGGAGTAATTGCTTTACAAACAGCACTCAATTTAAACAACCCATTAATACCAAAATCTTTAATAGGATTTGCAGCAAAAAGGTCGATTATTTTAGAATTTGCGCCAACATTTTGTTCTATTATTTTAGCAGGTAAAGTGGGTTCGTATATTACTTCGAGTATTGGTACAATGAGAGTTACAGAGCAAATTGATGCATTAGAAGTAATGGGAATCAATTCTCTAAATTACTTGGTATTACCAAAAATAATAGCAACAGTTTTATTTTATCCTTTTTTAATAACACTAGGAATGGTGCTAGGGATTTTTGGTGGCTGGGTTACAGGAACCTTAACGGGTTTGTTCTCTGGAACAGATTATATCGAAGGGTTGCAAACAGATTTTGATCCTTATTTAATACAATATTCAATTATAAAAACATTAGTTTTTGCGTTTATCATTGCTACAGTGCCTTCATTTCACGGTTATTATGTAAAAGGAGGTTCTTTAGAAGTAGGAAAAGCAAGTACACAATCTGTGGTGTGGACTACAGTTTTAATTGTGATTACTAATTATTTATTAACTCAAATGCTATTAACCTAAATGATAGAAGTAAAAAGTTTACATAAAGGATTTAATGGGAACGAAATTTTAAAGGGGATTTCTGCAAAATTTGAGACAGGAAAGACCAATTTAATTATTGGACAAAGTGGTTCTGGAAAAACAGTTTTTTTAAAATCGTTAATTGGTTTACATACACCAGAAAAAGGAACCATAGAGTTTGATGGTAGAGTAAATATTGAAATGGATTCTGATGAAAGAAGACAATTGCGTCAAGAAATTGGAATGGTGTTTCAAGGAAGTGCCTTATTTGATTCTCAAACTGTAGAAGAAAATGTAATGTTTCCTCTTAAAATGTTTACAAAACAACCTGATAAAGAAATGTTAGAACGTGCAAATTTTGTCTTAAAAAGAGTTGATTTGGTGGGTTCTAATAAAAAATATGTTGCAGAACTTTCTGGAGGAATGCAAAAAAGAGTTGCCATTGCAAGAGCCATTGTAATGAATCCTAAATACTTATTTTGTGATGAGCCAAACTCTGGTTTAGATCCTCAAACAGCAATTCTGATTGACAATTTAATTAAAGAAATTACAGAAGAATATCAAATTACAACAATAATTAATACTCATGATATGAATTCTGTAATGGAAATTGGCGAAAAAATTATCTTCTTAAAAAACGGAAAAAAAGCTTGGGAAGGAAGCAAAGAAGAGATATTTAAAACTGACAATGAAGCGGTTGTAAACTTTGTGTATAGTTCTAATTTATTTAAGAAAGTCCGTGAGGCATATTTAAACAAAACAAATTAAAAAAAAGATTTGTTTATTTAGATATTGCTACTATATTTGCACCCGCTAAGACAAAAGAAAATTGACCTGGTAGCTCAGTTGGTAGAGCATCTCCCTTTTAAGGAGAGGGTCCTGGGTTCGAGCCCCAGCCCGGTCACAAATTTTCACTAAATATTTGGTGAAAAAAGACAAAAAGCTTCTCATTTTGAGAGGCTTTTTATTTGAAACAATGGTGAGATACTCAAGTGGCCAACGAGGGCGGACTGTAAATCCGCTGACTACGTCTTCGCAGGTTCGAATCCTGCTCTCACCACATTTTTAAAAGCAGCTTACTTTTGTAAGCTGCTTTTTTTATAATATGGAAAATTAAGTGTAATTTTATTTAATTAAAATTAAAAAATATTAAACAAATTTTCAAAATGAAAAAAATTGTTTTAACTGTTCTATTAGTTGTTTGCTCATTTCAGCTGTTTTCTCAAGGAACCATCAAAGGAAAAGTTATTGATGGTAAAACAAGAGAAGCATTGCCTTTTGTGTCAATTCTAATTTTAAATACACAAAAAGGTGCTACTACAGATGAAGAAGGAAATTTTTCTATTACAAATACAGATTTAGGATATTTTAAATTACAAGCTTCTTTTGTAGGGTATGAAACTATTGTAACGGATGATTATTTAGTAACAAATGATAAAATTCCGTTTGTAACCATAGAGCTTTTCGAAACAACAGCTACCTTAGATGAGGTGCTAGTTAGAAGTAAATTGTTTAAAAAATCACTTGTTAGTCCTTTGTCTTTACAAACACTTAGTGTTGTAGAAATTGAGAAAAACCCAGGAGGTAATAGAGATATATTAAAAGTAATTCAATCATTTCCAGGAGTTGCTTCTAATCCAGGTTTTAGAAACGATATCATTATCCGTGGTGGAGCGACTTCAGAAAACAAATTTTATGTAGACGGAATCGAAGTTCCAGTAATAAATCATTTTCAAACACAAGGAGCTTCTGGTGGCCCAGTTGGAATTATCAATGCAGATTTAATTAGAAAAGTAGACTTTTATTCAAGTGCTTTCCCTGCAAACAGAGGAAATGCCTTAAGTTCTGTAATAGAATTTACACAAAAAAACGGAAACCCAACTTCCTTAAACACAAGAGCAACAATAGGAACTTCTGATGCCGGAATTACACTAGATGGCCCCATTGGATCAAACACAACATTTATTGCATCAGTAAGACAATCGTATTTACAATTCTTGTTTAAGTTGATAAAGTTACCGTTTTTACCAACCTATAACGACTTTCAAATCAATGTAAAAACTGAATTAGAGAACAATGATGAAATATCTTTTATTGCCTTGGGAGCAATAGATAATTTTGAATTGAATGAAAGTGTAAATGATGGTGTTTCTGACGAAGAAACAATTAAAAGGAATCGTTTTATATTAAGTAATATTCCGGTGCAAGAACAATGGAATTATACTGTTGGTGCAAGGTATAAACACTTCGGAGAAAATTCAAATCAGCAGTATGTTGTAAGTAGAAGTATGTGGAATAATAATTCGACCAAATATTTTAACAACACAGGAAATGTAAATGATTTATTGTTAGACTATACCTCTAAGGAAATTGAAAATAAATTTAGATTTGAAAACAATAGTAATGTAAATGATTTTCGTATTAATTATGGTGTAGGTTTAGAGCAAGCAAATTATTCGAATACAACTTTTCAAAAAGAAGTAAATTCTCAAGGTGTGATTACTCGAAATTTTTCATCTGATTTAGCTATTTTTAAATATGCCCTATTTGGACAAGTCTCTAAAAACTATTTCAATTCTAAATTAGGACTTTCTTTTGGCTTTAGATTAGATGGGAATAATTACAATGCTTCAATGAAGAATGTCTTTAATCAGTTTTCTCCAAGACTTTCTGCAACCTTTTCGCTTACTGATAAATGGTCCATCAATTCTTCTATAGGTACTTATTATCAACTGCCAACCTATACATCTCTAGGTTTTAGAAATAATGCAAACGTATTGGTCAATCAACAAAATTTAAAATACATCCAATCCAATCATTTGGTTTCTGGACTAGAGTTTAAGCCAGATTCGAGCTCAAAAATAACAGTTGAAGGTTTTTATAAATCGTATTCAGACTATCCATTTTCTTTAAGAAATCAAATTAGTTTGGCAAACTTAGGAGCAGATTTTGGTGTTGTTGGAAGTGAAGAAGTAACCTCTACGTCAAAAGGAAAAGCCTATGGTTTTGAAATCTTTGCTCAGAAGAAATCTTATGAAGGTTTGTACGGGATCTTTTCATATACATTTGTTAGAAGTGAATTCCAGAATCAATTAAACCAATACATTCCATCTTCTTGGGATAACAAACATTTGTTAACCATAACAGCCGGGAAAAAATTGAATAAGAATTGGGAAATAGGCACAAAATTTAGATTGGTTGGGGGAAAACCATATACGCCATATGATTTGAATGCTTCGTCAGTAATTGCAAATTATGATGTGGCAAACAGAGGGATTTTAGATTATGCATCATTAAATTCAGAGCGTTTTGGAACTTACACACAACTTGATGTTAGAGTCGATAAAACATGGTTTTGGAGTAAATTCTCTTTGAATTTTTATATTGATGTGCAAAATTTAATGGTAAGTAAATCAAATGCGCAATCTATTTTGTTACCATCCCTAGATGTAAACGGAAACAAAGTGATTAATGCAAACGACTCTTCTAGATATGTTTTAGAAGAAATAGAAAATTCAGGTGGAAATGTATTGCCTCGTTTTGGATTTATCGTTGATTTTTAATCAAAATACATGAAAAATATCATTCAAATTCTAATATTTTCTTCTATGATAACTAATGATTTAGTTTTTGATTTTAATCAACAAAGTAATATCTCTAAATGGATAATTGTTGATGATGTGGTTATGGGAGGAAAATCGTTTGGAAGTTTTTCTTTAAACAAAAGCGGTCATGGAGAGTTTACAGGAGATGTTTCTTTAGAAAATAATGGTGGTTTTTCTTCGGTAAGATATCGTTTAAACAAAGATAATATCGAAAATTACTCGAAATTTGTACTTAAAATTAGAGGTGACGGAAAAGCATATCAGTTTAGAGTAAAAACAAATCGTTACGATTATCATTCCTATATTTTTACTTTTCAAACTACTATAGAATGGCAAACTATAGAGATTCCTTTTTTAGAAATGTATCCGGCTTTTAGAGGGAGAAAGTTAAATATGGAAAAGTATCAAGGAAAGCAACTAGAAGAAATTGCTTTTCTTATAGGAAATAAAAAAAATGAAAGTTTTAGGTTAGAGATTGATAGGATTGAGCTAAGTCTTTAATTTAAAAACAATTTCTTTTTGTATATTTCCGTAGTTATTTAAAAAGAACTTAATCAATGGGTGAAAATATCGAAAAAGATGAAGCTGTAGAGCAAGCAAAGCAAGATATTCAAAAAGATGCTAAAGGTCTATTAGCGGGAATTAAGAAGTTTTTAGTAGAGCTACTAGATTTTCGCGATGATACGGATCATCAAGCAACAATAGAAGCTATAAAAATTGATATTCCGTTTAAAGGAGCAACCGCTTGGATTTTAATTTTTGCAGTCTTTGTGGCATCTATTGGATTAAATGCTAATTCGACTGCAGTTGTCATTGGAGCCATGTTAATTTCTCCTTTGATGGGACCAATTTTAGGAATTGGAATGTCAATTGCCATTAATGATATCGATACCTTAAGAAAATCATTAATTAATTTAGCAACGATGATTGTGCTAAGTTTGATTACAGCATTTTTATTCTTTTATATTTTTCCACTTAGTGAAGATAATTCAGAATTATTAGGACGTGTTCGGCCAGATATTAGAGATGTTTTAATTGCCTTTTTTGGTGGATTGGCATTAATGGTTGCAAGAACTAAAAAAGGAACTGTAGCGTCAGTGATTTTTGGGGTTGCAATTGCAACAGCCTTAATGCCTCCTTTATGTACAGCCGGTTATGGATTAGCACAAGGAAATTGGAGCTACTTTTTTGGCGCCATGTATTTATTTACAATTAATACCATCTTTATTGCTTTAGCAACATTCTTGGTGTTAAAATTGCTGAGTTTTCCGATGCTAAAATATGTGAACTCAGCAAAAAGAAAACGTACTGCACAATTGGCATCTGTTTTGGCAATAATTGTAATGATTCCTGCAGTTTTTACATTTGTTACCGTATACAATGAAAGTAAAATGAATAATGAAATATCAGCTTTCATTAAAAATGAAGTTAAATCGAATCAGTATCTACAATTAATAGAATACGAAAGAGATTTAGATAAAAAAGAAATACGATTGAACTTTTTTAACGAAGTTGATGATGCAACAAAGAATGCATTAACAAATCAGTTGTTAAGCAACAATAATTACAGAAATTTAAAAGAGTTTCATCTAAAAATAAAAGGAAGTGATACCAAAAGTTTTGAGTTAATTACTACTGCTTACAAAGAAAAAAGGCAAGAATTAGAAGATAGTAAAAAGGTTATTGAAGGTCTAAGAAGTGAAATTGAAGATTTAAAAAACACAATTTCACTTTTGAATCAAAATATTGAGAAAAAAGCAGCACTAAATAATGAAAAAGCCATTGCGTTTAGTAGAATAGCAAAAGAAGCTAAAATTCGGTATTTAGATATTGAGAAAATAGGCTTTTCTAAAGTGCTTTCTTCTAGCGATTTTATTAAAATAGATACAATCCCTTTAGCAATTGTTAAGTGGAATTCCACAACAAAAGATAGCTTGGTTAATTTAAAAGAATTGGAGTTAAGAAAATGGATGCAAGTCGAACTAAAACTAGATACTTTATTTATTAAAAGAGAACAGTAAGTTTCGGTTTTTTAGTTTTGAAAATAACTACTTGCTTAGTTTTTGTAGATGTAATAGCTACTCTTTATAGATTTCAACTTCTACATTTTGATTGAATAAATAGACTCGTTTATTTGTAGTGTGTAAACATTCAAAACGAGTTCTTCTTTTGTTTCCTCGTTTGTAAATCCCTTTCTTAAATTTAAATAAACTTCCGTAAGGTACTTCGAAGATATAATTCTTTCCGATTTCTTTGCTATACTCTTTAAAAGCTAAGGACAATTTTACATCAGCATCTGTACTAGCTCTCGGGTTTTTTAAATAATTAGCTAAAATTGGTAGCAAATGATTTGGAAAAATATCTGGTTGTAAAAAAGGCAGCATTAAATGCTGAAAAATAGTTTTCCATTCTTTTCCGTGAGGTTGAACTCTTCCAAATTTTTGATAAGTCACATGATGTGCAATTTCATGAATCAAGGTTAATAAAAACTGATATGGATTTAGACTATTATTAATGGTGATTTGAAATCTGCCATCAGGCATTTTTCTAAAGTCACCATGTTTTGTTTGTCTTTGGTTGACAATTTTTAATGTAAAATGATGTTGCTCAATTAAATACTGAACAATCGGAATTGCTTTCTCTGGAATGTATGTTTGATAGTGGTGTTGCACAATATAATTTGTCAGTTCAAGTGAAAATTTTGAATAAAATTTTTGTATCGAGAATTGATCACTTCTCGATACAATTTTCTTTTCAGAAAATCACTCGAAGTGACAGCTCTTTGTTGTTTTACGGATTTGTACTTGAAACTTGCAATACTTTACCGTTGTAAAATTGATTTCCAGTTAATGAAAAATTAAAAATATAAGATGCCATTTCTTTAGCACTTGTTGGTGCTTGATAGCCAGGAAAAGCCTCTTCTAACATTTCTGTTTGTACTGCTCCAAGTGCTAATACATTAAAAGCAATTCCTTGCTCTTTATATTCTTCTGCTAATAATTCTGATAATGTAATAACAGCTCCTTTTGATGAACTATAAGCGGCTAATCCAGGGAATTTTAAACTTCCTTGAATTCCGCCCATACTGCTAATTGTAACAACATGACTCCCTTTTTGTAAAAAAGGAATCATACTTTTTGTCAATTCAGCAACTCCAAAAACATTTACTTTATATACCTCTAAAAAATCTTTAGAAGTGATTTCTGTAAAAGGTTTGTTTACTAACATGCCAGCATTATGAATGATAATGTCTACACTTTTCCATGTAGATGAAACAAAATCTATCACTTTTTTAATATCTATTTCATCAGAAATATCAACTGATAATGCCTTGATTTTAGGATGATTTAATTTTAAAATTGTTTCTGAATTTCTAGAGATGGCTAATACATTATTATTGGCATTAGCAAAAAGTTTTGCTAGCTCAAAGCCAATTCCTCTGCTTGTTCCTGTAATTATAACATTTTTCATCTAAACTCGTATTCTTTTTTGAAAGCTTTAAATTAAGCAAGCAATCTACTCATTTTTTAATACATTTATAAAATCTAAAAACAAGAATCATGAAAAAAGTATTGCTGTCTCTTATTTTAATATTATCTGTTGCAGTTGTATCTGCTCAAAAAACATATATCTTATGTGGTAAATTGGTTGATACAAAAACAGGTAAAATTGAAAACAGAAAAACCATTGTTGTAGAAGGAAATAAGATTGTCAATATCCACAATGGATATGTGCAACCCAAAAGCAAAGTAGATAAAATTATCTATCTAAAAGATAAAATTGTGATGCCTGGTTTGATTGACATGCATGTTCATTTAGAATCTGAATCAAATCCTTCTGCATATATTGAACGTTTTACGAATGATGATGCAGATATTGCGTACAATTCCGTAAATTATGCAAAAGTAACTTTAGAAGCAGGTTTTACAACCGTTAGAGATTTAGGGGGGAGTGGCGTAAATGTTTCATTACGGAATGCCATTAATGCTAGAAAAATTATAGGGCCGAGAATTTTTACTGCTGAAAAATCATTGGCAACAACAGGTGGTCACGCAGATCCAACAAACGGAATGAGTAAGAAATTAACTGGAGACCCAGGACCAAAAGAAGGAGTTGTAAACAGTGTAGATGATGCAAAAAAAGCGGTAAGACAGCGCTATAAAAATGGAGCAGATGTGATTAAAATAACCGCAACAGGTGGTGTTTTAAGTGTTGCTAAAAGTGGTCAAAATCCACAGTTTACTCTAGAAGAAATTAAAGCAATTTGCGAAACAGCAAAAGATTACGGAATGCATGTTGCAGCGCATGCACATGGTGATGAAGGAATGCAACGAGCAATTTTAGGAGGTGTAAAAACGATTGAGCACGGAACGTTGATGAGTGAAGCTACCATGAAATTAATGGTCAAATACGATGCCTATATAGTGCCTACTATCACAGCAGGAAAAGAGGTAACTGAAAAAGCAAAAATAAAAGGATATTACCCAGCCATTATTGTTCCTAAAGCTTTAGATATTGGGCCAAAAATACAAGGCACTTTTGGTAAAGCGTATAAAGCTGGAGTCGGAATTGCATTCGGTACAGATGCTGGAGTTTTTAAACATGGAGAAAACGGAAAAGAATTCGGATTTATGGTTGAAGCAGGAATGCCGGCAATGGAAACAATACAGTCTGCAACAATAATCAATGCAAAAATCTTAAACATGTCAACCGAAATAGGTCAGATTCAAAAAGGATTCTTTGCAGATATTATTGCAGTAAATGATGATCCTACAAAAAACATTAAAACCATGGAAAATGTGGTTTTTGTAATGAAAGAAGGAAAAGTGTATAAGAATTAAAAAAGGCTACTGAAAAGTAACATGTTGATAGGCTCCAATATCTGGAGAAGTTGTTCTGTTAACTCCTAGAATATCTAGAGGAATTAATTGTGAAGCACTGTTTAATGATTTGTTAATTCCTTCATTGTTTTGACCAATGTTAAATTGATTGGTAAACGGATCTTTAAAATGAAGAGTGCCATTAAGAATAGTATTTGAATAATGAGTAGTATCATTAAAATCTAATTCTGTATTATTTGCAAATGCATTGTCAATATCGTTAAACTGAATCATGTTATTTTGTATCGAGTAGTTAAACAAGCTCCCGGTTACTTTGTCTAACACAAACTCTATATTGTTGTTTCCAGCAATGATGCAATTGGTAAAATTAGCAGCATGTAAATCTCTTGTTTCTGTAATTTCTTGATTATTAGCATCTACATAGGTAAAAAAATTATTGACTAAAACAGTAGGAAGTTGTCGTATGCTATTGTTCCAGTAATTTGCAAAAGTAGCATGTGTAAAATTATAAGTTCCGCCAATTGTGCATGCCAAAGCAGATTGTCCTGTGTTTCCGATAACTAAATTTTCTCCTTTGATATTGGTCTCTCTTCCCAAAATTCCGAAATTAGAATTGTTGTAAATCTCTGTGTTTTTTATAGATAAAGTAGGAGCGTTAGAGCCTAAAGAATCTACTAATATTCCAACAATGCCGTTTTTAATTATGGCATGATTAATTTCATTTTCTTTACTCCCAGCTCGCATCCAAATGGTTCCCCACTGTCCAGGAACAGCATCAAAACGATGCTCTAATCGGTCACCTTCAAAAACAACTTTATTATTAATGGTTCCTGTTACTTTTAAACTGGCTTTTTTATCGACGATGATACCAGAATCGTTATGAAAATACAATTTAGCACCCGCTTCTATAGTCGCTGTTTTGTTTTCTGGAATAGCAGCATAACCATAAATAACATAGGGTTTTGTATTGGTAAAAGTTAATTCAGAATCAGTTAAAAAACGTCCTTTAATGGTGGTTGGTTTTTCGTCTAAAGAAAGGGAATCTATTTTCATGGAAATAGCATTTCGTCCCGGATAAATAAAAGTAGCATCTTGAACAAGCGTAACCAAATCTACATCTTGTTGGTTATTTCCTGTATCAAAAATAATTTTATCAGTATAAATGGGATTTGTAACAGCGGCATAATCGATAGTCGTTTCAACAAAAATATATATGCTGTCTTTGGCTAAAATTTTGATGTTTTGAAAGGTTTTAGCAGGGATTCCATCAACACTAATTCTGTAATTAGAAGCATTTCCGTTTTCTAATTGTATAGACGGAATTGTAATTGCAGAGCTGCTAGTATTATAAACTTTGAGGTTGTAAGTGCTAGAACCGATGTTTGTAAAAACAGTATCTAAAAAAACGGTGTCTTTAGAAAAAGTAAGTTTACCGAAACTGGGAATAGTGCTAAAATCTTTTCTGCAAGAGCTTACAGAAAACAACAACAAACACAAAATTACGGTAACAAAATATCTCATACTTCAATTTGTATAAAAATAGAACTTTTAATTGATTTAGATATTGTTATTATTGCTTTACTAACTCTATTTCAAAAAGTTTTCCCCAATGTTTTCCGGTTACAAAAATTCTGCCTGTTTCTTTGTCAAATGCAATTCCGTTTAAAACTTCGTCTTGATCGGTTATGGTTTGCGTTTTTTCAATTTCTTTTTTCAACCCCGATAAATTGGCAACACCTTCTACAATTCCGGTTTTAGCATCAATAATTACAATCGAGTTTTGCTGCCATTTATTGGCATAAATTTTTCCGTTGATGTATTCTATTTCATTCAATTCTTTTAAAGAATATTTATTGGTATATACTTGAATTGATTTTTTCTCTTTTTGTGTTTCAGGGTCTAAAAACCAAATTTTATGTGTTCCGTCAGATTTTATTAAGTGTGTTCCATCATTTGTCAAACCCCATCCTTCAGCACTCCAAGTGTAAGAAAATTCGCCTTTCTGTTTAAAGGTTTCTAAGTCGTAAATAAATCCTTTTCTAGCCTGCCATGTTAACCAAAAAATATTGCCATTTAAAATTGTCATTCCTTCTCCAAAGTATTTGGCATCTAATTTTGTCTCTTGTAAAACCTTTCCAGTTTTTAATGCTATTTTACGTAATACAGATTTTCCTTTTTTTCCTGTAGTTTCATATAAGAAACCATTGTAAAATTCCAGCCCTTGTGTATACGAAGTTTTATCATGTGGATAGGTGTTGATTAATTTGTAGCTGTAAATTGAAGGTTCTATATTTGATAAAACTTCAATAGAATTATTTACTTTTTTAGTTTTTTCAGGATAAAAGGCCAGCGCCGTTACCGTAAACTTTCCTACGCCTAATTCTTTTGTGTTAATATTTATGGAATTCCCTTTAGAAGCAACTCTTTTTCCGTTTACGAAAAACTGAATAGAATCTATTGGTTTGTTATTAACTTCTGTTAATTTAGCTGTCGTTACTTGGTTGATTACTATTTTTTTAGTTGTAGTTAACTTAAATTTATAGGCATCATTACAAGAAGTAAAAACGATTAAAAGTAGTGCTATTAAAGAAATATGTTTTGATAAACGCATGGTGGATGTAATTTTACACAAATTAAATAAATTATTTCTTTGTAATCTTAAAAATATCGTTAAATTTGCACCCTCAAATAACTTAATGCTCGTTATTTAGAGATAAGAGTAAGAATTTACCAGCTTCACTCTTTTATAAACAAAATATTAAAAAGATTATAAAAGTAATAGTAAGATGAAAAAAGGTATACACCCAGAAAATTATAGAATGGTGGCTTTCAAAGACATGTCTAACGGAGATGTTTTTTTAACAAAGTCTACTGCTAATACAAAAGAGAATTTAGAAGTTGATGGTGTAGAATATCCGCTAATTAAATTAGAGATTTCTAGAACATCTCACCCGTTTTACACTGGTAAGTCTAAATTAATTGATGCTGCAGGACGTATTGACAAGTTCAAAAATAAATACGCAAAATTCAAGAAATAAATTTCTTAGAATTTTAAACATATTAAAAAGCTCCAATATTTGTTGGAGCTTTTTTTATTGGATTTTTTTAATAGTCTTGTGTAGCCTCGTTGCAGAAAATCATCGTTGATTTTCCGCCGTAATTGCGGTTATACATTGTTAGGCATAGTTTTTTTTCATTCCACTTGTCAATTCAGTTTTTTCTTTCACGAAATATTTTACGTAAATTAACACTAAAATCGGAACTATTACTAATCCGCTAATAAAGTTTAAAAGCGAAGTCCAATCTGTCAATTCATTTCCACCTTTTGAAATTAGCATTAATTGTCCCAATGGACCATTTGAAAATATAGTGTTGTAAATAAAATTCCAACCCAAATGAAGTCCAAAGGGTAACATTATCGATTTGGTTTTCGAGAATGCCAATGCCCAAGCATATCCCATTAATCCAGTTCCGATAAAAACTAAAGTCATTGCCATTGGGTTTCCTAAAACTCCATAAGAGAACCAATGATAAATTCCGAACGCAATTGCGGAAATCAAAATACTTTTATTTGAGCCAATTTTTTGAATAAGAATATATAGCAAAGCTCCTCGAAAAATCAGTTCTTCTGTCAATACTGATTTTACATCCCACCAAAATGATTTTAATATAATTCCGCCAGAAATGTTTTCGTTCAGTACCCAAGTTGATGATTTGAGGTAAGATTCCAAAAACTGGTCAAGAACACAAAGTAGTCCTGTAATAAAAAATCCGATTAAAAATTGTTTCAGCCTTTTGGTTATTGGAAGAAATCCTAATGCTAAAATATTCTTTTTTTCAATCAGATGTAAAAGCAACCACGAAATGGCAATTGCTACTAATATTCCTATCATTTACTATTCCTATCATTTACTAGGTTGATTTTAAATTAAGCCTAATGTGTTATATAATTACATTTTATGACGTTATCCCGACTTATTTTCGGGATAACAAAACCTTTTCATTGTTTTATCAATTCTTCATAAATATAATAAAAAAACAAAAACCACTCAATTTGAGTGGTTTTTAATTACTCGAGCACATTGTGCGCTACATATAATCTTCAATTGGGTTACAAGAACAAATTAAGTTTCTATCACCAAAAGCATCATCAACTCTTCTAACTGATGGCCAAAATTTATTTTCGGCAATATAGTCTAACGGAAAAGCTGCTTGTTTTCTAGAATAAGGGAAACCCCATTCATCAGCAGTTAGCATTTCTTGTGTATGAGGTGCATTTTTTAACGGATTGTTTGCATCTTCTTTAGAAGCTTCAGCAATTTCTTTTCTAATAGAAATCAATGCATCACAAAAACGATCTAATTCTGCTTTGCTTTCAGATTCTGTAGGTTCTACCATGATGGTTCCAGCAACAGGAAAAGAAACTGTAGGCGCATGGAAACCATAATCCATTAAACGTTTTGCAATGTCAACTACTTCAATTCCGTTATTTTTAAAATCTCTGCAATCTAAAATCATTTCATGCGCTGCTCTGTTCATTTCCCCAGTATACAACGTTTCATAGTGTCCATGTAAACGGTCTTTCATGTAATTTGCGTTTAAGATGGCATTTTTAGTTGAGTTTGTTAAACCTTTATACCCTAACATTGTAATGTAACCGTAAGAAATTAAACAAGCCAATGCAGAACCCCAAGGAGCTGCAGATATGGCATTAATTGCATTTTCTCCTCCTGTTTCTAATATTGGATTTGTTGGTAAAAAAGGCACTAATTGTGGAGCCACACAAATAGGTCCAACACCGGGTCCACCACCACCATGTGGAATGGCAAAAGTTTTATGTAAGTTTAAGTGACACACATCTGCACCAATAGTAGCTGGATTTGTCAATCCAACTTGTGCATTCATATTTGCACCATCCATATACACTTGTCCACCATTATCATGAATAATCTGTGTAATTTCTCTAATGGCACTTTCAAAAACACCATGAGTAGAAGGATAGGTTACCATTAAAGCCGCTAAATTGTCTTTATGTAAAATTGCTTTTTCACGTAAATCTTCCACATCAATATTTCCTTTTTCATCTGTTTTCGTAACAACTACATTCATACCAGCCATTACTGCAGATGCAGGATTTGTTCCGTGAGCAGAAGCAGGGATGATACAAATATTTCTATGTTCTTCGTTACGAGAAAGATGATAGGCTCTAATGGTCATTAATCCAGCAAATTCTCCTTGTGCACCAGAGTTTGGTTGTAAAGATGTACCTGCAAAACCTGTAATAATATTTAGCTGGTGTTCTAATTTTTTGAGAACGGTTTGATAACCTTCCGCTTGGTTTAAAGGCACAAATGGATGAATATTTCCCCATTGTGGATTGCTTAAAGGCAACATTTCTGAAGCAGCATTTAGTTTCATGGTACATGATCCTAAAGAAATCATAGAATGATTTAAGGCTAAATCTTTACGCTCTAATTTTTTAATATAGCGCATCATGTCAGTTTCTGAACGATACGTGTTAAACACTTCATTCTCTAAGAAAGAGGTGTTTCTTTTTAAATTTTCAGGGATTACATCAAAATCAGAATTAAAAGATTCTTGAGTTAAAATTTGATTAAACTCTCCGTAAGCTTCTGCAGTAATCGTATCTGGTTGCTTTTTTAATTGCCCAAAAATTGTAAACAACTTCATTAAATCTTGCTGAGTAGTAGCTTCATTTATCGAAATTGAAACGTATTTCTCATTGATAAAATTGAAGTTTACCTTATGTTGCTCTGCAATTGGTTTTAATTTTAAGCAATCTACTTCTATAAGTAACGTGTCAAAATAAGAAGTGTTCAATTGTTTAAAACCAGACTTGTCTAAATAATCTGCCAATAATTTTGTTTTATTGTGAACAGAGTCTGCTATAAATTGAATTCCTTCTTTTCCATGATACACAGCATACATTCCTGCCATTACTGCCAACAACACTTGTGCAGTACAAATGTTAGAAGTTGCTTTTTCTCTTTTAATATGTTGCTCACGTGTTTGTAAAGCCATACGCAATGCACGTCCGCCATCAACATCTTTTGTAACTCCAATAATCCTTCCAGGAATACTTCTTTTGTATGCTTCTTTAGTTGCAAAATATCCAGCATGTGGTCCACCATATCCTAACGGAATTCCAAAACGCTGTGTCGTTCCAACTACTACATCAACCCCAAATTCTGCGGGTGCTTTAAATTTTGCCAATGATAAAATATCGGCAGCAACTGCAACTTTAATATTTTTTTCATTTGCTTTGGCAACAAAATCAGAATAATCAAAAACTTGTCCAAATTTACCTGGGTATTGTAAAATAGCTCCAAAGAATTCATCTGATAAATCAAATTCTCTGTGGTTGCCTACTACTAATTCAATCCCAATAGGAGCTGAACGTGTAAGTAAAACAGATAATGTTTGAGGTAAAATTTCTTCAGTAACAAAAAACTTGTTTACACCAGCTTTTTTCTGAGCTCTCTCTCTAATGTCAAATAACAAAGCCATTGCTTCTGCAGCAGCCGTTCCTTCATCCAATAAAGAAGCATTTGCCAATTCCATTCCTGTTAAATCACAAATCATTGTTTGGTAATTTAATAAGGCTTCTAATCTTCCTTGAGCAATTTCTGCTTGATATGGAGTATAGGCTGTATACCAACCCGGGTTTTCTAAAATATTACGTTGAATAACACTTGGTACTATTGCTTCGTGATATCCTAAACCAATATAACTTTTAAAAACTTTGTTTTTTGAAGCCAATTCTTGAATGTGATTTAAGTATTCATATTCACTCATCGCTGGTTCTAGGTCTAAATCTTCTTTTAAGCGAATATCCGTTGGAATTGTTTCAGAAATTAATTGCTCCAAAGAATCAGCTTTTATGGCTGCTAACATTTCTTTTTGCTCCTGTAGATTTGGACCAATATGTCTTAGTTGAAATGAATTTGTGTTCATTATTATAGTGGTTTTATGTTGGAAAATTGCACGTTTAAATTTTGCGTATCAAAAGTAATTAAAATTAGAGAATATTTTATGCTACAAATTAATTAAAAGCAACATTTTATGAACCAATTAATTGGGTTGTTAACATAAATGCTATTTTTGTATAATGACATTTTTAAAAAACCTTTTAAATTTTTATATCAACTCAAGCATTCATGTTGCTTTGGCAGCATATGCATTTGTAAGAATAACCGAGTTGTATTACGATTTAGAATACAATGAAACATTAAATTATTTCATCTTTTTTGCTACCATTACTGGATATAATTTTGTGAAGTATTTTGGAATTGCAAAGTTTCATCACCGAAGTTTAACGAATGATTTAAAAATTATTCAAATTTTTTCGTTTTTGTGTTTTTTATTGATGTGTTTTTACAGCTTTCAATTGTCAATAAAAAAATTGTTTTTGCTAGCTGGTTTTGGCTTATTAACGGTTTTGTATGCCATTCCTTTTTTAAGTGGATTTCAAAAAAACTTACGAAACATCAGTTATTTAAAAATTATTGTAGTTGCTTTTGTTTGGGCAGGGGTAACAGTTGTTGTTCCCGTTTTTGATGCACACGACATCCTTGATGACCAAAAAATAACACTATTGTTTTTACAACGTTTTTTACTGATTTCTGTATTAATTTTACCGTTTGATATTAGAGACATACAATACGATGCCATTTCGTTACAGACCATACCAAAGAAAATCGGAATTCCAAACACCAAAAAACTAGGCTTTGTATTGTTGCTTTTGGTGTTAACTATAGAGTTTTTAATCTCTTCACAAACGCTAACAAAAAATATATTTTTGGGTTTTTCATTGGTAGTTTTAATGTTTTTAATGAGAGCAGATAAAAAGCAATCAAAATATTACAGCTCTTTTTGGGTAGAAGCATTGCCCATTTTTTGGTGGATCATTTTAACAAGTACAAATTAAATGAATAGAAATTACGTTTTCGATTTTGATAGCACACTTACAAGTGTAGAAGCATTGGATGTTTTAGCCGAGATTACTTTGGCAAAAAACCCAAATAAAGATCAAATCATTCAAGAAATTATTGATATTACAAATTTGGGAATCGACGGCGAAATTTCGTTTACGGAGTCACTAGAAAAACGCATCAATTTATTACAAGCAAATAAATCAGATTTGTCTAAATTGATTAAAGAATTGCAAAAAAAGGTCTCACCGTCTATTGAGAGAAACAAAGAATTTTTCGAAACCTATGCTTCATCTATTTATGTGATTTCGGCCGGATTTAAAGAGTTTATCATACCGATTGTTGCTAAGTACAACATAGCCGCAGATAGAGTATATGCCAATACTTTTGAGTTTGACGAGCAAGATAATATTGTTGGTTTTGATAGAGAGAATCCGCTGTCTGTGCATAACGGAAAAATACAGTGTTTACGCGATTTAAAACTAAAAGGTGAAATTCAAGTGATTGGAGATGGGTATAGTGATTATGTGACAAGAGAAGCCGGAATTGCAGATAAGTTTTTTGCTTACACAGAAAATGTTTCTCGAGATAAAACAACACAAAATGCCGATTTTATTGCTCCTAGTTTAGACGAGTTTTTATTTGTCAATAAATTACCTAGAAGCATTTCGTATCCTAAAAATCGCATCCAAATTTTACTATTTGATGATGTTGATTCAGAAGTCGCTAAACAATTTTCTAACGAAGGTTTTTCGGTTGAAATAATTTCAAAAGAGAGTTCTGAAACAAGCATTTTAGAGCATCTTAAAAGTGCTCATGTTGTTGGAACTCAATCAACAAAAATTACCAACAGAATGATGAATGCTGCTGAAAAATTATTAGCTGTTGCTAATTTTAGTGTTGATAAAAGTAATATTGATGTAGCTGCATTTAAAGATAAAGGAATTGTGGTTTTTAAAGTAAAAAAATCAATAAAGAAGAACACAAAAAGAATACTAGATTTCATCAATTCTGGTGATACTATAGGAGCAGTTGATTTTCCAAACATCAAATTGCCTGCCTATAAAAACACACATCGTTTTTTACATATTCATCAAAATATACCGGGTGTCATGGCAACCATTAATAAAGTGCTAGCAACTTCTAAACGCAATATTACAGCACAATATTTATCAACAGATAAAAATATTGGTTATGTAATGACAGACATAGATAAAGAATACAACCCAGAGTTAATTAAAAAACTCAAGAATGTAGAAGGAACGATAAAATTTAGAGTGTTGTATTAAGGCTTTATTTCTAAAGATTCTTTCAAGTTAATAATTCTATCATCTTTGACCCCTAAATAACGTCGGCTTCCTAAATATCTATTGGTATTGAACTTGTCGTAGTGTTTTTCGTTTTCGTTTACAGAGCTTAGATGTACATTACTTGCAGAGTGAATAAACTCTCCTTTACCATTTCCTAGCCAAATACCAACATGAGTAACACGTTGTTTTTTGCCATCTTTAGCAGGGGTTCCAAAGAACATTAAATCGCCTTTTTCTAAGCCTTCAAATTTTAAATTTTCATCTACAATTTTTCCAGCTGTAACTTGTTGTGATGCATCACGCGGAATGACAAATCCGTTCATTAAATACACCGTTTTTGTAAAACCACTACAATCGTTTCCTTTTGGTGAAGTTCCACCCCATAAATATGGAACACCCAACATAGTTTTTGCAGCTTCTTCGATAAATTCAGCATTTGCTGGATTCTTTTTCAACCAAGAATTATACAACACAGCCTCTGATTTTTTTACAAATCCAATTCTTCCATCAGGGTATTCAACTTCGTAAAAAGAATCGTGTTCTTTTTGCAATGCTAAAATTCCGCCAAAAGAAATATCAGAAACTCTCATAGATGTTGTATTTTTTTGCTCGTATACAAATCCGAAATTCTCCGTGTAAATCAACTTATCTTTTTTGTTCCAATTTTGCAATTCTTGTGCGGTCATTCTTTCAATTCCACCTCCATCAACCCAAGAGATATATTTATCAGGAGTTTGTACTCTATACCAACTTTCTTTTTTATCCAACACTTTCAATTCCATACCTAGCAATCCTTGCGTGCCTAATTCGGCAGAATGAGCAGGCCTAGATCTTATATTTATCACAGAGTTATTTCCCAACGCGTAATTTTTGTTTCCAACAACAGAATCTGGTAAAACTCGAACTTCATTTTTAAAAGTAATTTTTCTTCTTTTCAAACTATCCAACAAAATATCAAAAGCCTTTTTGGTAGTTGTTTCTCCAGAAACAACCAACGTGTTATTTAGATTTTCAAATTTAATATCAAACAATTCTACTCGTTTGTCTGGAGCAAATTGTTGTTTTAAATCAGCGTGAATTTTTTCTAAATCCGATATAGTATTTGATGTGTCATTACAAGAAATAAAAAGGACAAAAAGAAATAACAAAGAGGTTTTTATAAGTTTCATAATTGATAGATAATAGTTTTGACCCTATTGGCAGGGTTAATTTTTTGCTAATGTACAAAATCATAAAAATAATCAAATTGATTTCTCGAATAATCTTATATTTGGGGATAACCATTTTTTAATGAATTACCAAAATACGTTAGCATACGCACAACAACAAGATAAAGAAGATACATTATCGCATTTAAGAGCACAATTTCACATTCCGAAAGACAAAAACGGAAATGATTGGTTGTATTTTACAGGAAACTCATTAGGATTACAACCTAAAAAGACGCAAAAATACATTCAACAAGAATTAGACGATTGGGCAAATTATGGAGTAGAAGGTCATTTTGAAGCGAAAAACCCATGGATGCCTTACCATGAGTTTTTAACAGAGTCAATGGCAAAAATTGTAGGAGCTAAACCATTAGAAGTGGTAATCATGAATACATTAACAACCAATTTGCATTTGTTGATGGTGTCTTTTTATCAACCTACAAAAACCAAATATAAAATTGTAATAGAAAGTGATGCCTTTCCTTCAGACCGATATGCAGTGCAATCGCAATTACAATTTCACGGGTTTGATGTTGAAGAAGGTTTGATTGAGTGGAAACCTAGAGAAGGAGAAGAACTATTAAATATTGAAGATTTAGAAAGTATTGTTGCAGCTCAAGGTGATGCAATTGCATTGTTGTTAATTGGCGGTGTAAATTATTATACCGGACAATATTTAGATGTAAAAAGAATTGCAGAAATCGGACATTCAAAAAACTGCATGGTCGGAATAGACTTAGCGCATGGAGTAGGAAATATTTCACCAGAATTACACGATAACAGAGTAGATTTTGCAGCTTGGTGTACTTACAAATATTTAAATGCTGGACCTGGAAGTTTAGGCGGATTGTTTGTGCATGAAAAACACGCATATAATAAAGATTTACCGCGTTTTTCTGGTTGGTGGAATCACAACAAAGAAACCCGTTTTAATATGCGTCAACCCTTTGATGTGATGCCAGGGGCAGAAGGTTGGCAACTATCCAATCCACCTATATTATCAATGGCGGCCATTAAAGCTTCGTTGGATATGTTTGCAGAAGTTGGTATGGAAGCATTGCGTAGGAAGTCAGAAAAGTTAACAGGTTACTTTGAGTTTTTAATCAATCAAATTGATTCGGATAGCATTAAAATTATCACACCAAGTAATCCATCAGAAAGAGGTTGTCAGTTGTCAATTCAAGTAAAAAACGCAGATAAAAGTTTGCATCGTAAGCTAACGGAGAACAATATCATAACAGATTGGCGAGAACCCGATGTAATTCGATGTGCACCCGTGCCAATGTATAATCGTTTTGAAGATGTGTATAGAATGGTGAAAATTTTAAAAGGATTGTTGTAAAAAGAACGTCATAACGAGGAAGGAATGACCAAGTTATCTCTAAAAATAAAGATTGTCACAGCAAATTAAAATTTGTTTCGCAATGACATAAAATATGAATAAAAAAGAAAACATACTAATCATCGGAGCTGGATTGTGCGGCTCTTTATTAGCATTGCGTTTAGCGCAAAGAGGTTATAAAGTTGAAGTATATGAAAGTAGACCAGATTTAAGAACTACAGATATTTCTGCCGGACGTTCAATCAATTTAGCATTGTCAGATCGTGGATTTAAAGCTTTGCGTTTAGTTGGTGTAGAAGAAAAAGCAAGAGCAATTTGTATTCCAATGTATGGTCGATTAATGCATGATACCAAAGGCAATACATTTTCGTCTAATTATTCGGGTAGAGAAGGAGAATATATCAATTCCATTTCTCGTGGAGATTTAAACGGAATTCTATTAACTGAGGCTGAAAAACATGGAAATGTAAACATACATTTCAACCAAAAATGTATTTCGATTGATATTGAAAATACGATTGCTGAATTTGAAAATTATGCTACAAAAGAAAAAATCAAAGTATCTGGAGATGTGCTTTTTGGAACAGATGGTGCTGGTTCTGTTTTACGTAAAAGCTATTATTTAGAGCGTAAATTCTTATTTAGTTATTCGCAAGACTATTTAACACACGGATATAAAGAATTAGAGATTCCGGCAGATGCAAACGGAAATCACCAAATTAGTAAAGATCATTTACACATCTGGCCAAGAGGAGAATATATGTTGATTGCATTACCAAACATGGATGGTAGTTTTACAGTAACCTTGTTTTTAGGGCATGAAGAAGGAACTTATAATTTCAAAGATTTGGCCTCTGAGGAAAAAATTACAGCATTTTTTCAAGAGCAATTTCCTGATGCGTTAGCATTGATTCCGAATATTGCAGAAGAGTTTGCAAACAATCCAACTGGAGCTTTAGGAACTGTAAAATGTTCGCCTTGGTATTACAAAAGCAACACACTAATTATGGGTGATGCTGCACATGCAGTGGTGCCGTTTTACGGACAAGGCATGAACGCTTCGTTTGAAGATGTAGTAGTGTTAGATACCGTTTTAGATCAGAATTTAAATGACTGGGAATCTGTTTTTAAAGCATATACTAAAGCAAGAAAATTAAACGCAGATGCAATTGGAGAATTAGCAGTAGAGAATTATTATGAAATGCGAGATCATGTTTCAAACCCGTTATTCAAACAAAAAAGGAAAATTGAAATGGATTTAGAGAAGAATTTTCCGACCGAATACTTTTCGAAATATTCTATGGTAACATTTAATGAACATATTGGTTATGATGAAGCTATGAGAATTGGTAGAGCGCAGGACAAAGCTTTGTTGAATATGATTGCAGATAAAGACATCTCAACTTCGCTCGATATGACAACAGAAGAATTAGAAATAGTTTTGAAAAAAGTACAGCAAGAAACCAACGAGATTTTACTGGAAGATAAAATTGCTGGGTTATAAATGAATTGTCATTCCTGCGAAGGCAGGAATCCATAAATAAAAATAGATTCCGCATCAAGTGCGGTATGACAGGTGATTTAGATAAATGAAAACATATATTGTACTAATTCCCGGAATCAATGTCTCAGGAAAAAATAAACTTCCAATGGCAGCACTTCGAGAAGTTTTAAATAAGTTGGGTTTTCAAAATGTGCAAACGTATATTCAAAGTGGAAATGTGATTGTCAACTCAAATTTGTCTAAAGAGGAAGTAGCAGACTCAATAAAAAATGGAATTTTCAGTCAGTTTGAGTATGATGTTCCAGTCATGGTTAGAACTATCGAAGAATGGGAAAAAGCAATTTCAAATAATCCATACCAAATAGATAATCATAAAATTGTATCTTTTACTTTTTTGAGTGAAGTGCCAAAAGAGAAAAGTATAGAAGTTAACATAACTAATGATGACGTGTATACTATTGTAGATGATATGGTGTATATGTATTGTCCAGACGGGTTTGGCAGCACAAAACTGACAAATAATCTATTTGAAAAGAAATTAAACGTAAGAGCAACAAGCCGTAATTATAGAACAACCATGAAGTTGTTAGAAATAGCTAAAGCATAATAATAACCTCATTCCGAACAAAGTGAAAGAATCTCATGAGATTGCCACAACATTTTCAAAGTTTCGCAATGACAGAAATAATTTAAAATGGAAGAAAAAAAAGTAACCCCAAGAGGCGCATATCCACATGTAAAAGTGGTAGGCAATTTTATTTTTGTATCAGGGACAAGTTCTCGCAGACCAGACAATAGTATTGCTGGAGTAGATATTATTGATGAAATGGGAACGAAGCATTTAAATATAGAAACCCAAACCAGAGAGGTTTTAAACAACATTAATAAGAATTTGCAAAAAGTTGGCGCAAGTTTGAAAGATGTGGTTGATGTTTCTACTTTTTTGGTAAATATGAATGATTTTGCTGGTTATAATAAAGCCTATGCAGAATTTTTTAATGCGGAAACAGGACCGGCAAGAACAACTGTTGCTGTACACCAATTACCACATCCAGATTTGGTAGTGGAGATTAAAGTGACGGCTTATAAAAAATAGACTAGAGAAACAAGAGCCAAGAGACAAGACGGATTGTCTTGATTCTGTATTATTGGTTATTTTTATCTAAGAATAAAATGAACATAAAAAACTATATCAACGGAGAGTTTGTAAATCCTGTTAGTAATAATTGGCTAGATAACTACAATCCATCAAACGGAGAAGTGTATTCTCAAATTCCGAATTCATCTACTGAAGATGTTGCCAAAGCTTACCAGTCAGCAGCAGAAGCATTTCCGAAATGGAGCAATTCTACCTTAGAAGAACGAAGTAGAATTCTAATTAAAATCTCTGAACTACTCGAATCTAATTTAGAACGTTTTGCAATGGCAGAATCTAAAGACAATGGAAAACCATTAAGTTTAGCCAAACAAATTGATATCCCTAGAGCAGCAAGTAATTTTCGTTTCTTCGGAAATGCCATTACACAGTTTGCTTCAGAATCTCATGAAAGTGTAGGGTTGAATGCCGTGAACTTTACATTACGTCAACCAATCGGAGTTGTTGGATGTATTTCTCCTTGGAATTTGCCATTGTACTTGTTTACTTGGAAAATTGCACCTGCTATTGCAGCTGGTAATTGTGTGGTAGCAAAACCTAGTGAAGTAACTCCTATGACGGCTTATTTATTAGGGGAGATACTCAATGAGGCTGGCCTCCCAAAAGGCGTGTTAAACATTGTTCACGGATTAGGAACTAAGACCGGTCAGGCTATTATAGAAAATCCAAATATCAAAGCCATTTCATTTACAGGCGGAACAGAAACTGGAGCACATATTGCACGTGTTGCGGCTCCTAAGTTTAAGAAGTTATCCTTAGAATTAGGGGGAAAAAACCCAAACATCATTTTTGCAGATTGCGATTATGAGAATATGTTAGCAACTACAGTCCGCTCTTCATTTGCAAATCAAGGTCAGATTTGTTTATGTGGAAGTAGAATTTTTATTGAAGAAGCCATTTTTGAAAAGTTTAAAAAAGACTTTGTTCAAAAAGTAAAGCAATTACAAGTTGGCCACCCTTCGGACGAAAACACAAATATTGGTGCATTGGTTTCTAAATCACATTTAGAAAAGGTAGAAAACTATGTTAAAATTGCTGAAGACGATGGCGGAAAAATTTTATGTGGAGGTTTAGAAGTCACAATTGAAGGTTTTGAGAACGGCTATTATATGCAACCTACAATTATTGAAATAACAACAAATGATTGTCGCATCAATCAAGAAGAAGTATTTGGGCCCGTTGTAACCATCATGTCTTTTAAAACTGATAAAGAAGCATTACAATTAGCAAACAATGTAAAGTATGGATTGTCAGCAACCTTGTGGACTAACAACTTAAATAGAACTATGCAATTCTCACAACAATTACAAACAGGAATTGTTTGGGTAAACACATGGATGCTACGTGATTTACGTACGCCATTTGGTGGAGCAAAAGCATCTGGCGTTGGACGCGAAGGTGGTTTTGAAGCCTTACGTTTCTTTACCGAAGCTAAAAATGTATGTATTAAATATAATTAAAGAACCAAGACGAAAGAGCCAAGAGTAAAGACAAAAAGTCTTGTTTCTTGTTTCTAGATTCTTACATCTATAAAATAAGATGAACTTAGAACTAAATAATAAAAACGCCTTGGTGTGTGGGAGCACACAAGGGATAGGAAAAGCATCTGCAATCGGATTGGCTGCAGAAGGAGCGAACGTTACTTTAGTTGCTCGTAACGAAGAAAAGTTAAAAGCAGTCTTAGCAGAATTGCCAAACAACAATCAATGTCACAGTTATTTAGTGGCAGATTTTTCAAATCCACAAGCATTGAAAGAAAAGCTAGAAGCTACCCAAATGCAATTTCATATTCTGGTAAACAATACAGGTGGGCCAGCAGGTGGACCAGTTTTTAATGCCAAATTAGAAGAGTTTGAAAGTGCATTTACACAACATTTAAAATGCAATCATGTCTTGGTGCAAGCAGTTGTACCATTTATGAAAACACAATGTTTCGGTAGAATTATAAATATTATTTCAACTTCTGTAAAACAACCTTTAGACGGATTAGGAGTTTCTAATACCATAAGAGGAGCAGTTGCTAGTTGGTCTAAAACCTTAGCAAATGAGTTAGGTGAATTCGGAATTACTGTAAACAACGTGTTGCCAGGTGCAACAGGAACTGAACGTTTGAATGAAATTATCAAAAATAAATCTGCTAAAACAGGAAAATCTTTTGATGAAGTTGCAGAAGCAATGAAAAAAGCATCACCAGCTCAGCGTTTTGCAAAACCAGAAGAAATTGCCAATGCAGTAGTGTTTTTAGCAAGTGAAAAAGCAAGTTTTATCAACGGAATAAATGTTCCGGTTGATGGTGGAAGAACAAAAAGTTTGTAAATTTATCGAAACCTTGCATTAGGGATTGAAGCGACACCCTTTTTTATGTAATAAGAAAACGTCATTACGAGTAAAACGAAGTAATCTCTCTGTATATTTGAGATTGCCACAGAAAGAGAAAAACTTTCTTCGCAATGACAATAAAAAGGTACAGCATAAAGCCCGACCTTTAGGAAACGCCTAAAAAATTAAATAAAATGAGTAAACTAGTACAGCCTTTAAATTTTAAAAAATGGATTGATGAACATCGTCATTTATTAAAGCCACCAGTTGGCAACAAATGTGTTTGGGATAACGGAGAGTATATTGTAATGGTGGTTGGCGGACCAAATAATAGAAAAGATTATCATTATAATGAAACACCTGAATTCTTTTATCAAGTTGAAGGAGACATGGTGTTGAAAATCATTGTTGACGGGAAATCACAAGATGTAGCAATTAACGAAGGCGATATTTATTTATTGCCAGCCAAAGTGCCTCATTCTCCACAACGTAAAGCAAATACTGTTGGTTTGGTAATAGAATACCCGCGTTCTGAAGGTATGTTAGATGCCTTAGAATGGTATTGTGAAAAATGTGGAAATCAATTGTACAGAGAGCAATTTGCGTTGGATAATATTGAAACGGATATGCCAGTAATTTTTGATAACTATTATTCAGACACCAAGAAATGTACCTGTTCAAATTGTGGAACGGTAATGGAGGCCCCAAATAAAATATAATAAATTTGTTCGTTATTACTAGGAGGTAATGACGATGTAATCTCATTAAAAAACAAAAAGATTGCCACGGCTAAAGCCTCGCAATAATAGATAGGATGAAAAAAAGAAAACTACGCATAAACGGACATTCACATTTGCTGCCATATCCAGAAGAGATTCCGCAGTTTATGCAAGACAAAGGAATTTTTTGGGTAGATAAAGATCGAAAATACATGCTTCAAAAAGATTGGAGTAGACCTGTTACCGATTCTAGTTTTTTCTTAAAAGAAAAGTTAGAATGGATGGATCGTTTTAAGATTGATCATGCTGTTGTTTTAAACTTATCTCAGTTATATGGAAATGGTTTACGTGTGGAAGAAATGAAACAAGCCTTGCGTTTTCAAAACGATTTCAATGCTAAAATTCAACACGATCATCCTTCTAAATTCACCTGTGGTTTTGTAGTGCATCCTGGTTTTGTTAGAGGTGCTTGCTGGGAAATAGAACGTTGTGTAGAGCAATTAGGGATGCGCTTGTTGTGTTTGCCAACACATTATATGGACACTATAGGAACATGGCGTTGTATTTTTGATGAAGAAAATGAGCCTATTTTTGAATTGGCAAGCAAATACAATTTAGCAGTAGAAATTCATCCCTATGACGGAGAAAAATTTATCAAATTAGAAAATACATCTTGGCGTTTTCATTTGATATGGATGTTGGCACAATGTGCAGACGCCTATCATTTTTTAACCTTAAACGGATATCAAGATAAATATCCAGGAATGCGAGTTTGTTTTGCGCATGGCGGACAGTTAGCGCAAATAAATTTAGGACGTAGAATTCAAGGTTTTGATGGTAGACCAGATTTGTTTGAAGGTAAAACACATCCTAGAAAAGCAGTTGGTCATAAAAATATTTTCTTTGACACTTTGGTGCATGATACAGGAGGACTGCAATTACTAATTAAAAATCAAGGTTCTAAACAAGTTTTAATGGGCTTAGATGATCCATATCCGTTAGGAGAAATGGAAAGTGAACAACAATCTTCTTATCCTGGAAAAATATTGGATTTAGCAATTGAACAAGGAATTATCAATAAAACAGAACGAGATGAAATTTGGGATGATAATGTATTGCAATGGCTTTTTGGTGAGGATGAAAAAGCAAAACAGGAATTGGTAGATAAAATATTAGCATAAAAAAAGCCTCGAATTTCGAGGCTTTTTTTTGTGTATTTTTTGTTATTTGAAAACTGTCGTAATATTGATAGCAACCTCACTCCATGTTTTAGAAATTCCGTCTGCAGCTTTGTGTAAATCTCTACAAGCTAAATTTAGTGAATCTACAGCATTTTGTGCATTCCAGTTGTCTAAATTCATCGTAGCACTTAACGTAAACTCTTTGTCTTTTATTGAATATGAAAAAGGTAAATCAGCTGTTACTGCATTCATAGTAATTGTAGCAACACCAGTACTATCTGTTTGTAGCATTAATTTACCATACAAAAGACTTGTATTGTCCATCACCCCAAAGAAAAATTTCTTTAATTTAAAATCTCTACTAACATCAGCTGTAAACAAACTACTTACAGGAATTGCAAATTCAGTATTGTTAATTGCTTCTTTTGCAGTAGTACCGTTTCCGTTTTTAGTAATATTAATTTTTTTAAATTTTCCTTTAACAGGAATTTTATCAGTTGTTTTATAGGCAACAAAATCTATTGAATTGTTAGCTGTCTCTAATGAAAAAGGAGCTGTTTTTACCTCTTTCTTTTCTGTTTTCTTTTTTTCTTCAGATTTACAAGAAGTAAATTGAAAAGTAATAGATAGTAATATGGCAACAAATAAAAATTTTCTCATGGTAGGATTTATTATAATTGTTTAACTATTTTAATATATTCTTTTTTTGCTTTCTCTATAGACATTCCTCTTAATTGAATCCAAGCGTTTAGTTTAAAACCGTTTCTAAGGTCTAATTCGTTTGTTTCTATAAAATCAGGATTATTGTCACCGTAAGTTGCTTGCTTATAGTAAGCATACAATTTTAACATGATGTCTGGTGCTAATTGATCTTGAGATAAACTTGAGGCAATTTTATATGCGTCTTGAAATTGTGTATCTAATGAACTCATTTTATTTGTGTGCAACTATTTGTTCTCCTCCTTTAACTTTATCACCAATTTTTACATCAATTTTAGTATTTAAAGGTAAGAATAAATCTACTCTAGAACCAAATTTGATAAATCCGGCATCTGTTCCTTGAACAACTTCTTGTCCTTCAGTAGCGTAATTTACAATTCTTTTAGCCAATGCACCTGCTATTTGTCTATATAATATTTGGCCAAAAGTTTTATTTTCTAAAACGATAGTAGTTCTTTCATTTTCTGTAGATGCTTTTGGGTGCCAAGCAACCAAATATTTTCCAGGATGATATTTACTGTATTTAACCGTTCCGCTTAAAGCATAACGTGTTACGTGAACGTTTAGTGGTGACATGAAAATTGAAACCTGTAGCCTTTTATCTTTAAAGTATTCAGGTTCAAAAACTTCTTCAATAACAACAACTTTACCATCAACGGGTGCTATTATTTGACCATCATTGATTAAGGTGTTTCTTTTTGGGTTTCTAAAAAACTGAAGTACAATCACATAAAGTAGAATCAACCCAATCTGAATTGATTTTTGTAACCACGCAATAGAAATAAACGCATCAGCTAATAAAATTCCGGCTACAATAATTAAAGAGGTTATTGTAATGATTTTAAATCCTTCTTTATGAAACATAAAAGTTCAATTTTAAATGATGAAGTATAAGTACAAATATACAAATGGAGTAGCGAAAAACAAACTATCTAATCTATCTAACATTCCGCCATGTCCTGGCATAATATTCCCGCTATCTTTACTGTTTGCTTGTCTTTTAAATTTTGATTCGATTAAATCACCAATAGTACCTAAAATAGATAAAATAGCTGCAATAATCATCCAATCTATTAAAGTAATTCTAGGGTTATCATGTTGATATGAGATAAAAAATGCTGCAACTAGTGAAAAAATTAATCCACCCAAAAATCCTTCAATTGTTTTTTTGGGAGAAACGCTTTCAAACAACTTGGTTTTGCCAAAGTTCTTACCTACTAAATAAGCAAAACTGTCGTTCACCCAAATAAAAATTAAAATACATATTAGAATTTCTGGTTGATATGTTCCAAAAATAAAAGGTATTGATATTAAAAAATAAAAAGGTAAAACAAGATAAATAAGTTGTAAAAGCAGTCTTTGTAATATGGTGTCAGATTCAATTTTTTTAGAACTAAAGAGGTAATAGATCAATATGAGCAAACCGATTAGGGTTGTGATTAAGCTTGTTAGTGATGAATAACCTTCAATCGGGTTTATAAAAAAATACAACATTCCACCTAATAACAGATAGGGGATTATATTTTTAGAATTTATGAGTTTAGAAAATTCCCAAATACAAATTATCGCAAAAATAGCTGTTAAGGCTATATAACTTTTTGCGTCATAAAGAATTGCAAATAAGAAAAGAGTTACATAAACAATTCCAGAAATAGATCTGGTTATTAAGTTGCGCATATTATAAATCTTCGAACAGCAGCAAATATAAGTTTTTTGAGTTATTGTTTCCGTAAATTAAGAAATTATCCTCCTTTTTTTGCAAAGAATAATTTTTAATGGAACTAATATTTGTTGGAATATTATCTTTAAAATTGGTTTTAATTCCTGTTAAACCTTCCCCTATATTCTTAACCAATTGACTTGTAGTAGCATATACAATAAAGTTTTCAGAGAGCGATGCAAGTTTTTTGCTTCGTAGTTGGTTTGAAGAAAAAAGAATATCGCCATTGTCTGAAATTAAATGCTCACACGTTGTAAAAAAAGGAGCAGTGTAATTGATGTCAGATTTAAAAGAAGCATCTATTTTTTTAGATAATTTACTTAGTTTTTCATCTAAACAAACTAATTCTTTCCAATCATTTTCTTTTATAATATTTTTTAAATGATATTCAATTTCTTCTTTTTTAGTACAATACAAAAATTTACCACCTTTTTCTAAAAAATAGTGTACAAAAGAATCTTCTAAAGATAAATTGACCTCTTGTTGTTTGGCCAATCTCTCATCAGATGATTCTTTAGTAAATTTGAATATCTTTTTTAAAAAACTCATTTTATAAAAATAAGATTATTCTTCTTTGCTCTCTTTTTTTTCTGCGTCAATAACTATTTCTTTTCTTATAATTTCTTCTTCGTCAAAGGGCCTTTTTCCGAATATCTTCATTAAATCATCTTTAAAGATAACTTCTTTTTCTAATAATAATTCTGCAAGAGTTGTTAATTTTTCTTTATTTGCTTCTAATAATTTTATGGCTCTTTGATATTGAGCTTCAATCATTTTAGAAATTTCTTTATCAATAGTTTTGGCAGTTTCTTCGCTATAAGGTTTTACAAAGGCATCATTACCTGAAGAGTCGTAATAAGTAATATTTCCTACTTCTTCATTTAATCCATAAACAGTAACCATGGCTCTAGCTTGTTTAGTTACTTTTTCTAAATCACTCAAGGCTCCAGTTGAAATCTTATCAAAAATAATTTTTTCAGCAGCTCTTCCTCCTAAGGTTGCACACATTTCATCAAGCATTTGCTCTGTTTGAACAATCATCCTCTCAGCTGGTAAATACCATGCTGCTCCTAACGACTGCCCTCTAGGTACAATTGTAACTTTAACTAACGGAGCTGCGTGTTCTAACATCCAACTAACTGTTGCATGTCCCGCTTCGTGGTATGCAATAGCTTTCTTTTCTTTTGGTGTGATTACTTTATTTTTCTTTTCTAATCCGCCAACAATTCTATCAACTGCATCTAAGAAATCTTGATGCTCGATTGCTTTTTTATCTGTTCTTGCAGCAATTAATGCAGCTTCATTACACATGTTAGCTATATCTGCTCCAGAAAAACCAGGAGTTTGTTGTGCTAAGAATTCAATATTAACATTATCTGCTAACTTTAATGGTTTTATGTGAACTTCAAAAATGGCTTGACGCTCATTAATGTCAGGTAAATCAACATAAATTTGTCTATCAAAACGACCAGCACGCATCAATGCTTTGTCTAAAACATCAGCACGGTTTGTTGCCGCAAGAACAATTACATTTGTGTCTGTACCGAAACCATCCATTTCTGTAAGTAGTTGATTTAAAGTATTTTCACGTTCGTCATTTCCACCAGTCATGCTATTCTTTCCACGAGCTCTACCAATTGCATCGATTTCATCAATAAAAATAATTGATGGAGATTTTTGAGCTGCTTGTTTAAATAAATCCCTAACACGAGAAGCACCTACACCAACAAACATCTCTACAAAATCTGAACCCGATAAAGAGAAAAATGGTACACCAGCTTCACCAGCTACAGCTTTTGCTAATAATGTTTTTCCTGTTCCTGGAGATCCAACTAACAATGCGCCTTTTGGAATTTTACCTCCTAAGGCAGTATATTTTCCTGGATTTTTTAAGAAGTCTACAATTTCTTGTACTTCTTCTTTAGCGCCTTCTAAACCGGCTACATCTTTAAAAGTTGTTTTAACTTTAGTGTCTTTATCAAAAAGTTTAGCTTTCGATTTTCCAATATTAAATATTTGACCGCCACCTCCGCCGCCAGCTCCACCACCAGACATTCTTCTCATGAAGAAAAGCCAAATAGCGATTAAGATAATAAATGGTAAGAATGCAAAAACTTGATCCATAAAACTTGTTTGCTCTATGTGTTTCTGATCAAAATCTAAATTGTACGTTTTTCTTGCTTCTGTAAGTTGATTTTCAAAGTTTTGTAAATCTCCAAAATCATATGAAAACACAGGTGTTTTTTGATTAAAAACATTTGTTTTTTTGTATTTCTTATACGCGTCAGTATCTAAAGCTTTGTCTGTAAGGTAGATCTGTGCATTACTTCTGTTAACAATAACAATTTCTTTAATATCATTACTTCTTAATATTTCTGAAAATTTATTTGAAGAAATATTTCTAGAAGAGACATCACCAGAATTTAAAAACTGGAATGCAATTAGAAGTACAAATATTGCCCCGTACACCCAATAAAAGTTGAATTTGGGCATGTTTTTTTTATTATTTTTAGAATCACTCATGAATTAAATTTATGTACTAATTAATTAATTTTGAAGGGCTAATTGTTGTTATTTTAGCATCGCCCCAAAGACTTTCTATATCATAAAACTCTCTGATGTGTTTTTGAAATACATGAACTACAACATTCACATAATCCATTAAAATCCATTCTGAGTTTATTTCCCCCTCTATATGCCAAGGTTTGTCTTTTAAACTTTTGCTAACAACTTTTTGAATTGAGCCAGAAATGGCTTTTACTTGCGTGTTAGAACCTCCTGAACAAACAATAAAATAATCGCAAACTGTGTTTTCAATTTCTCTTAAATCTAATAGTTGAACATCTTCTCCTTTTACATCATCAATTCCTTTAATTATTTCAGCAATTAAATCGTCAGTGTTTATTTTTTTTATGGTCATTAAAATTCTTTAATATTTAAAACAAAGTTATTGTTTTTTTATGATTATTTTGCGCTATCATCTACATGTTTGTAGAATTTTTAACAAATGAAGATAATCAAACTTAATGCCATCGATTCTACCAATTCTTTTTTAAAAGAAATGACACATACTTCCTTGTTAGAAAACTTTACAATTGCAGTAACTAAAGAGCAAACGAATGGTAGAGGTCAAATGGGAACTAAATGGGTTTCTGAGCCCAATAAAAACTTGTTGTGTAGTGTGTTTGTTCAATTTAACTCTTTGCCGATAAGTCATCAAGTTTTAATTAATTATGCAGTTTCTATTGCAATTCTGAATGTATTAAAAGCACATAAGTTGCCAAGATTAGCGGTTAAATGGCCAAACGACATTTTGTCATCAAATAAAAAAATATGTGGAATTTTGGTAGAAAATGTCATGCTAAAAGAAGAAATTAAACATTCATTTATTGGGATTGGACTGAATGTAAATCAAACGGTTTTTTCACATAATTTAAATGCAACTTCGATTGTTAATGAACTAAACTATGAAGTAAATTTAGATACTTTGTTAAGTGAATTAATTTCTGAATTAAAAATTCAGATTTCATATATAACCAATGCATCTACGAATGTTTTAAAGAAAAATTATTTAAAATATTTGTATAAAAAAAACACCCCAACTATGTTTAAAAACAGTAATGGCTCACTGTTTATGGGAAAAATTATTGGTGTTTCTTCTGTTGGGAAGTTGCAAATAGAATTGGAAAATGATGCAATTAAAGAGTTTGGAGTAAAAGAAATTTCTTTTGCTTAAATTTTAGAAATATTTTCAGCCAACACTTCAATAAATTTTGTGAGTGGATTTTTCACCATCATGGCCATCATTGGATTGAAATCGCCATTAAAAATTAATTGAACTTCACACTGAGTGTCACTAATTTCACTAATATTTCCTGATAAAGTAAATGGTAATTTACTGCTTGCAGCACCTAAAGTTATATTTGAAAAAGGAGTTTTCTCTTTTAAAATCAATCTTATTTCTGGCATTCCTTTTAAAGCAAATAAAAACGAATCACCATCAACTTCGAATTTTTGAGTATTTTCTGGCATTAATTGTTCAAAATTTTGAAGGTTGATTAAAAATTCAAAAACTTCTTTTGAAGATCTTGCAACGGTAACTTTTGTGCTTTCTAAATTCATAGTTTTTTATTGATTCCAGCTACTAGGATTTTTTCTCCAATCTTGTAGTGTGTTTAATTCTTTGTCTGAAATATAATTGCTGTATAAAGCCTGTTCTAACAAATACTCATAATCACTTAAGGTAGTTAGTTCTACATTACTCTCTTTAAAATTGTTTTCGGCAACTTCAAATCCATAAGTAAAAATCGCAACCATTCCTTTAACATTTGTATCGGCTTCCTTTAAAGCTTCCACTGCAAGTAAACTACTTTTTCCGGTGCTAATTAAATCTTCAATTACAACAACATTCTGTCCTTTTTCTAAATGACCTTCGATCTGATTTTTGCGACCGTGTTTTTTTGCTTCGGGTCTAACATATACAAACGGAACACCTAATTCTTGCGCAACCAAAACTCCAATTGCAATAGCTCCAGTAGCTACACCAGCTATAGCATCAGGTTTTCCGTGTTTTAGCTCAACTAATTTTGCGATTTCTTCTTTTAGGAAATTTCTAACAGAAGGAAAAGATAAAGTAATTCTGTTGTCACAATAAATTGGAGATTTCCAACCTGAAGCCCAATTAAATGGCTCTGAAGGACTTAACTTTATAGCTTTTATTTGCAATAAAAACTCAGCTGTTTTTTTTGCTGTATCTTTGTTTAAAATCATATCACAAATGTATAAAGTTTTTGTAAATGATAAGCCAATTATTTTAACAGATTCATTAAAAAAAGACAATAATTATCCTGTTTATATTTTTAAGGATGTTGTAGTAGATGAAATCTTGCATAAACTTAAAAAAAGCAAAACCAAAGGCGTAAATTTATTTTGTGCGAACCTTGAAAAAGATTGGAAAACTTTCAAAAAAAATTTCAAAGTGGTTTCAGCAGGTGGTGGTTTGGTTTTAAATAAAAATAAAGAAATCCTTTTTATTTATCGTCTAGATACTTGGGATTTGCCTAAAGGAAGAATTGAAAAAGGAGAGACAATTGAACAAACTGCAGTAAGAGAAGTTGAAGAAGAATGCGGTGTAAAAGAGTTGGTTTTAGTGCAACCTTTAATTACTACCTATCATTTGTTTTTTATGAATAATATTCAACAACTAAAAATCACACATTGGTTTTTAATGACAACAAATTTTCAAGAAAGATTAATTCCACAATTAGAAGAAGGTATTACCAAAGTGGAATTTAAAAATGAAGCTAAAGTCAACGAAGCATTGCAGAATACTTATGCAAACATTAAGTTGGTTATAGATGCATACAAGCAATTATAAGTTTAAAATAAAACCTATATTTGCCGACTTCAATAATAGCGTGAAATCATGACAGAATTTATAAGAAAGAGAGTTAAAAATGTAAAGAATGATGTCTTGTCAGGAATTACAGTTGCATTGGCTTTGGTGCCAGAAGCTGTTGCCTTTGCTTTTGTTGCAGGAGTAGATCCTTTGGTGGGATTATATGCAGCATTTATGATTGGTTTCATTACTTCTATTTTTGGAGGTAGGCCAGGAATGATTTCAGGAGCAACAGGTGCTTTAGCGGTTGTGATGGTTTCTTTAGTAAGTGAAGGGAATGCTATGGGAAATCCTGATGAAAATCTTGGTTTGTACTATTTATTTGCTACGGTAATTTTAATGGGTTTCATTCAGATTTTAGCAGGTCTTTTTAAATTAGGAAAGTTTGTTCGATTGATTCCACATCCAGTAATGATGGGTTTTGTAAACGGATTGGCTATCGTTATTTTCTTATCTCAATTAGGAATGTTTAAAACTACTGTAAATGGTGAAAAAGTATGGTTAGAAGGTAATGGTTTATGGTATATGATAGTGTTGGTTTTATTAACCATGCTTATTATGTGGGGATTGCCAAAACTCAAAGCAACCAAAAAATTACCAGAAGCTTTAATCGGAATATTAGTGGTAACAGGAATTGTTATATTTTCAAATTTAGATGTAGCTACGGTTGGTTCATTTATTAGAGATGGAGGAGGAGAGGGTTTAAAAGGAGGATTACCAACACTACATTTAGAAACGTTTTCAAACATTCCAATGAATTTTAAAACATTACAATTTATTTTTCCATATGCATTGATTTTAGCAGCAATCGGATTGATAGAATCTTTAATGACCTTAAACTTAATTGATGATTTAACCGAAACTAGAGGAAATTCTAATAAAGAATGTGTTGCGCAAGGAAGTGCAAATATAATTACTGGCTTGTTTGGTGGAATGGGAGGTTGTGCAATGATTGGACAATCTATTATCAATATAAAAGGTGGTGGAAGAGGTAGATTATCTGGAATTACGGCGGCTGTATTTTTATTGATATTTATTGTTTTTGCATCCTCTTATATAGAACAAGTTCCAATTGCAGCGTTGGTAGGAGTTATGTTTATGGTGGTTATCGGAACCTTTGCTTGGTCTAGCTTTAGAATTTTAAACAAAATACCACGAACAGATGTTTTTGTTTTGGTATTGGTTTCCGGATTAACAGTTCTTTTTGATTTAGCCATTGCGGTTTTAGCAGGAGTTGTTGTGAGTGCATTGGTGTTTTCTTGGGAAAATGCAAAACGAATTAGAGCAAGAAAACGTTTTAAAGAAGACGGAACTAAAATTTATGAAATTTGGGGGCCATTATTTTTTGGAAGCATCTCTGCTTTTAATGAAAAATTTGATGTTAAAAATGATCCGCAACATATAGAAATTGATTTTATAGAAGCAAGAGTTAGTGATCATTCTGCAATTGAAGCTATTTTTGCATTGGTTGAAAAATATCAAGCAGAAGGAAAATCCATAATATTAAAACATCTAAGTGAAGATTGTAAAATCTTATTGTATAAATCGAGTCCGATATTTGCAGGAATTATTGAAGAAGCTATTGACGATCCACGCTATCATCTAGCAGCAAATCCAGAAGATTTTACAAAGCCATTATCAGAATATAAGTTTTAAGTAGTTGTAAATTCTTGCCACTCTTTTGGCGTGTTTAAATTCTTTAAAATAGAAGCATCATTCGTTTCAATAAATGTAATTTCTGATGCATTTCTTTTTTTGATTTGAAGATCTAATCTAGCCTTTTTATCGGTTACATTCAACTTTAAAAGCGATTTCCAAAATGTTGAAGCAAGCTTAACTGGATGTCCTTTTTTATTGTTGTAAATCGGAATTACAATTTGATTTTCTTTAGAAAGGATTTTTTCTAACTCTGATGATTCTAACAATGGAACATCAATTGGTAACGCCAAAATATTTTTGTTAGTTTCAGTAGAATTAAGAACTTTTAAAACAGCTTGTAAAGTAGAAAACAAACCAAACTCTGGCGTTTGATTAATTACAACATTCACTTTTTTTTGTTCAAACATTTGCGGACTTTCAACTGCTTTCTTTAACCAAGGAATTGCCTCAAAATAATATTGATAATCAAACCCTAAACCAATGTAAACTTCTTGTTCTGTATAGTTCTTAATTTGTGATAATACCCAATAAGTAGAAGAATGCTTTAATAATCCTTTTGGAAAGCCCATCCGAGAAGATTTTCCGCCAGCAAGAATAATAAGGGTTGTTTTGCTTTTCATGTATGTTTTGTCAGTTCGAGTGAATTTCTTTTTTGTTAAAAAATGAAATTTGTATTGAGAATTATTGAAATATTTCTCGATACAAATTTCTTTGATTTCGACTACGCTCAATCTGACAAAAAATCACTCGAAATGACATAGTGTTGTTATTATATCAAACCATGATCAGAAAGCGGTAATGATCTAAAGCGTTTTCCTGTTGCATTAAATATGGCGTTTGCAATTGCAGGAGCAACTGGCGGTACACCAGGCTCCCCAACTCCGGTTGGAGCTTCATCGCTTTCTACAAGAGTTACGTCAATTGGCGGAATTTCGTTCATTCTTGTCATTTTATAATCATGGAAATTACTTTGTTCAATAGCACCATCTTTAGCGGTAATTTTTCCGTACAATGCAATTGAAGATCCAAAAACAGATGCACCTTCCATTTGATTTAAAACATTGTCTTTGTTTAAAACCATACCACAATCTAAAACGGTCCAAATATGATGTAATTTTAATTTATCATTAATTACAGAAACTTCAACAACTGTAGCAACATAACTGTAAAAACTGTAATAAAAAGCAATTCCTAATCCATGTCCTTCCGGTAGTTCTCTTCCCCAGTTTGCTTTCTTAGCAGCAATATTCATCACGTTTTTTAAACGTTTTGTGTTTAATGGATGCGGAGATTTTTCTTCTCTAATCCTATCCTTTCCAATTAAATTTAATTTGAATTGTAATGGGTCTTTTTTTGCTTTGTCCGCTAATTCATCAATAAAAGAATTGATTCCGAAACTATGAAAAATAGCGCAAACAGAACGCAACCAACCAATTCTTACAAAAGGTTCTGCTTTTGCATTTTCGTAACGAGTATTTGGTATGTCAAAAGGATTGTTATTCATTCCTTGACCAATTTCCCAGCCTGCGGCATAATTTGCTCCTGGCATAAAAGTAGAGTTGATACTTGGAAAAGCTGTTCGATGCAGCCAACCAGTTACGTCTCCATTTTTATCTAAAGATGCTTTTAGGTATTGCGCATTTGTAGTGTGATAATAACTATGCTGAATGTCATCTTCACGTGTCCATACTACTTGAACTGGAGCATTTAATTTTTTTGACAATGCAATAGCTTCAATGACAAAATCGGGTTTTGATTTTCTACCAAATCCGCCTCCTAAAAAAGTAACATTGATCGTAACATCTTTCACTTCAATTCCTAAATAAGCAGCAGCATCAGCTCTTGCTGTTTGTGGATCTTGTAAAGGCGCCCAAACCTCACATTTTCCATCATGTACCCAAGCTAATGCATTAGGTGTTTCCATGGGTGCGTGAGCTAAATGAGGTAATTGATAAGTGGCTTCAACAATTTGAGAAGCTTTTGAAAAGGCTGTATTTACATTGCCTTTTGTAGGTGGAGCAACTTTAGCATTATTGTGTACACGACTGGTAATTTTTTGCATGTATTTTTTACTATCATACTGTCCATTTGATCCTTTATCCCAATGAATATCTAAATTATTTCTTCCTTGAATTGCAGACCAAGTATTGGATGCAATAACTGCAACTCCACCTAGCATTCCGAAAGGTTTTTTTACACGTTCTAGTTCAATTACATTTTCTACTCCTGCAATTTTAAGAGTAGCAGTTTTGTCAAAACTTTTTACTGTTCCAAAGGTTGATGGACAATGAGCGATGACTGCAAATTTCATGTTGGGTAAGCGAGCATCTAAACCGTAAGTAGCTGAGCCATGTGTGAAGTCTTTAATATCAACACTTCCCAGTGTTTTTCCAATATAATTGAAATCTTTCTTATCTTTTAAAGAGATGTTTGTGGGAACATCCATTTTCATTGCATCTTCAACTAGATCTCCAAAAAATATTTTTTTATCATTATTTTTATTGATCACAAAGTGCATTTCTGCTTTACAGTCTGTTTCAGCAACTTGCCATTTTTTTGCAGCAGCAGCAATTAATAGTGCTTTTGCAGTTGCGCCCATTTTACGCATAGGTTCTAAAATAGTTCTTACACTTCGAGAGCCATCCGTATTTTGATTTCCAAACTTTTGATCACCAGTTGCTTGTTCTACAAATACATAGTTCCAATCAGCTTCCATTTCATCTGCAATGGCAGAAGTCAATGAAGTTCTAATTCCTTGTCCCATTTCAGAACGAGAACACACCAAAATTAATTTTCCATCTTTTTTTAGTTGCACAAATAAATTTGGCGCAAAAGTGGTCCCGTCATCTATTCTTACAATATCTTTTTCTGATGAAAATTGACATCCGATAATTAATCCTCCTGAAGCTAAGCCAAAAACTTTCACAAAATTTCTACGGCTCATATTTTGTATACTTTCCATATCTATTTGTTTTTAAGTTTTACAGCTTTATGAATTGCTTTTCTTATTCTAGGATAGGTTCCGCATCTACATATATTACCACTCATAGCATCATCAATGTCTTGATCTGAAGGATTAGGATTGGTATTTAACAAAGAAGCTGCAGCAATTAATTGTCCAGATTGGCAATAACCACATTGCGGAACATTTATTTCTTCCCAAGCTTCTCTTAAATATTCAAGACTGTCTGTTTTACCTTCTATGGTTGTTATTTGTTTTCCAATTCCATAGCTTACTGGTAAGCTACAAGATCTTACTACTTCGCCATCTATAAGTATAGAACATGCGCCACATTGACTAACTCCGCATCCGTATTTGGTGCCAGTTAATCCAACAATATCTCTTATTGCCCACAAAAGGGGCATATCGTCTTGTGCCTCTATGGTGTGGTTTTTTCCGTTGATAGTGAGTGTTTTCAAATGCCTTATTTTTTTTAGTGCACACTAAGTTACTAATTTTTAAAAAAGAAGAAGAAAATTTAACAAAATTTAATTTCTTAAAAATAGTTTATAAATTTTGTGTTGTTGTTAGTTTTATCTTCTTTACACAACTAATAACCTAATTGACTCTAAAGAATCCGATCTTTAAAAAAGGCATTCTTTTTTAAATTATTCGTTTAAAAGACATCAAAAAGGTATATTAGCAAAAACTCAAAAAAACAATATTTTTACTTAATTTAACTCAAAAAATAGCTAAAAAATCTTTAAAAAATCAAAAAACACACAAAAAAACGTTGAAACACTTGCAGAGCTTGTTCAAATTTTAGATGAAGAAGAGAGGGCAAATTATACTGAAATTTTAAATGCTTTAGAATTACCAATTGCGGAGTTTAAAAAATATGCAACATGGTCTGAGAATTGTTATACTCGAAATTGCATTGTTGAAAATGAAAATTTTAAATTGCTTTTAATCTGCTGGGATAAAAAACAGGTTACAGAGATCCATGATCACGGTGGAGAAGAATGTTGGGTGTATTTTGTAGAAGGTGCATTTAGAGAAAATATATATCAGAAAAACGAAATAGAAGAATTGAAAGTTGTAAAAACAACAGAGTTTACTTCTGGAGGAGTTTCGTATATGAAAGATTTCATGGGTTTTCATGATCTTGAAAACGTGTCAAATCAAAAAAGTATATCACTACATTTGTATGCAAAACCAATTAGAAAATGTAATGTGTATGATACCAAAAAAAGTCATTTTGTGAGTAAAGAGCTTTCATATGATAAGAAACACGAATTATTAAAATAAAAACCACGATAACATATATGTCTGAATTAAGTAACGATTTACTGCTTTTTAATGAACTAGTAGAAATTTTATTAAATGAAGAAGAAAGTCACCCTGTTGCAAAACGCATTGATTCAAATGTTTTATTCGATACTATAGATTTGTCACTTACTAAAAATGCTATGGTAAATGATGCATTTAAAAAAGTGCTTAAAGAGGTGCTTATTGCTACACCAAAAACTGCAACCAATTTATTTTTCAATCAACTTTTTGGAGGAAGACAAAGCAAAGCTATTTTATGAGATTTATTAGCTGTTTTGTTAAACAACAGTATGTATACCTATAAAGTTGCTGGCCCTCAAGTTGGTATTGAACAAGAGATTATTAGACAATCTTGTAATCTGATTGGTTATGGATTACAAAGTAATGGAACTTTTCCAGCTGGTGGATCAATGAGTAATTATATGGCCTTGATTATGGCTAGATACGTTAAAGATCCAAGTTGTAGAGAAAACGGAATGACAAAGCCTTTAGTGATGTACACTTCTAAAGAATCTCATTATTCAAATGCGAAAAATGCAAGCTTTGCGGGTATAGGAAAAAACAACATTCGATATGTTGAAACGGATGAGAAAGGTAGAATGATTCCTGCTAACTTAGAAGTACAGATTGAGCTTGATATTCAAAATGGTTTTACGCCAATCTTTGTAAATGCAACTGCAGGAACAACCGTTTTAGGAGCTTTTGACCCAATTGACAAAATAGCTGATGTTACAGAAAAGTACAATATGTGGTTGCATGTGGATGGAGCGTATTGTGGTTCTGTACTATTTAGTGATGCTAAAAAGCATTTGTTAAATGGAGTAGAACGATCTGATTCTTTCAGTTACAATGCACATAAAATGATTGGAACTCCATTAACTTGTTCTGTTATTTTGGTAAAAGATAAAAAACATCTTCATAATTCATTTAGCAATGAGGCTGATTATTTGTATCAAACCGACGGTGATGATTTTAACTTAGGAAAAACGTCTTTTCAATGTGGAAGAAGAAACGATGCATTAAAGTTTTGGACTTTATGGAAATCGATAGGAAGCAATGGATTAGAAAAAATCATAAATCAACAATTTGAGTTGGCAGATGTTGCAAGAAACTATGTTGCTAATCATCCAGATTATACGTTGTATAGTTTTGAAGATTCTATCTCAATTTGTTTTAATTATAAAAATATAGATCCAAAAACGTTATGTACATTGTTGTATGGACATCAAATTACCGTTGTTGGTTTTGGAGATTTTAGAGAAGATACTTTTATTCGATTCGTAACAATAAATGCTACAAATACAGAAAAAGATATTTTAAATTTCTTTACTGTATTAGAAGAATTTGTAGAAAAGAATTCTGCAATCTTAAAAGAAAAACACGTTAATCTTTAAAGCTAATTTAGTTCTCTTTAATTGAGTTTGACACAGAGTCTGGCAACAAACTAGAAGCGTCTCCGCCATTTCTAAGGATATCTCTAACAATTGAAGAACTGATAAAAGAGGTCTCAGCACTTGTTAATAAAAACACCGTTTCAATTCCAGATAATTTCCTATTGGTTTGTGCAATGGCTTTTTCAAAGTCAAAATCTGCAGGATTACGTAAGCCTCTAAGAATAAAATCAGCATCAATAGATTTACAATAATCAACGGTTAAGCCTGTATAGGTTTCTACCGTAATTTTCTCTTCTGCAAAAAAAGCATTTTGAATAAAACGTTTTCTTTCTTCTACAGAGAACATGTAATTTTTCTTGGCATTGATTCCGATAGCAATTACAATTTCATCAAACAAAGGAAGTCCTCTTTTAATAATGTCTATATGACCTAATGTTATTGGATCAAAAGAACCTGGAAATACTGCTTTTTTCATATTGTATAAATAGAAACAGGATTTTTAGAATCAAGAAACTGGATAAGTTTAATCTAAAGATGCTATAAATGCTGAAATTTTTCTTTGTATTGTGTTTGTTTTAGACTCTAAATCTAAGAATTTTTCTTTTGAAATATACTTTAAATTAAAACAAACTATCAATTGTGTTTCCAATTCGAATGCAGAGCCTAAACTATGCTAAAGAAAATTCACAAAATGTTTTGTAGAGCTTTTGCTAGTTCCTTCAGCAATATTTGAAGCAATTGAAACTGAACATCTATTTGTTTGAGAGATAAGACCAAATCTTTCAAAATCTGGGAAATTAGAGGTTATTGCATAAATCTCATTAATTAAAAGCATACTTTCATTCCATATTTGTAACTTTTTAAAATTATGTCTTTTCATAATCTCGTGACTCTTGGATCAAAATATCTTGTTTCTATAAAACAGATTCTATCGCGTTGTCAAATAAATCTGACAAATCAATGTTGGCTTCGTTTGCTTGTTGTGGTAATAAACTTTCTCCAGTTAAACCAGGAACCGTATTCATCTCTAAAAAATGAGGCTCCCCATTTACCAAAATATATTCTGATCGAGAAAAGCCACTCATATTTAAAACAGTATATACTTTTTTAGCTACTGTTCTTATTCTTTGAGCAACATCTTCTGGTAGTTGTGCAGGCGTTATTTCGTTTGATTTTCCTTCATATTTTGCTTCATAATCAAAAAAATCATTTTCTGTTGTGATCTCTGTAATTGGCAAGACCTTTATTTCTCCTTTATATTGAATAACTCCAACAGAAACTTCACGTCCGTCTAAAAAACTTTCTATTAAAATTTCAGAATCTTCTTTGTATGCTTTTTCTATTCCTAAAATTATTTCTTCAGCAGAATATGCTTTCGAAATTCCGAAACTAGAACCTGCATTGTTTGGCTTTATAAAACACGGTAAGCCAACTTTTGCAATAATTGTATCTGTATTTACAATATCTCCTTTGTTTAAATAAACAGAATTCGCAGTCGGAATTCCATACTGTTTTACAACACTCAAACAATCTCTTTTGTTAAATGTTAATGCCATTTGATAAAAAGGTGCAGAAGTGTGTTTTATTCCTAATAATTGAAAATATGCTAACAATTCTCCGTTTTCACCGGGTGCGCCATGAATGGCATTAAATACACAATCAAATGTGATTTTTGTTCCACCTAAAGTTACCGAAAAATCATTTTTATCAATAGGATATTCAAATTCATCAACCATTACTACCCATTTTTCTTTTAAAATGTGAATTTGAAATGGATTGTATTTTTCTCTATTCAATTTTTTGTAAATCATAGCACCACTTTTTAATGATATGTTTACTTCAGAGGAAAAACCTCCCATAACTATTGCAATATTTTTCTTCACTTATAAGTTTTAATTTAAGGATTATTTATAATCTAACCTTGATCTTGATTTAATAAATCCCTCGACGAGGGATTTATTGTGAAATCTAAAATCGTATTAACAAATTTATCAAAATATAAATAGAAAGACTAACGTTTGGTTTTATATCTTTGCTGTTATTAAAAAATTGATCATGAGCGTTTTTAAATTCATTAAAAGTATATCTTTTTTTAAGCAAGTTGCAATTGTTGTTGTTGCAGCTTTAATATTTGTCTTTGCATTGCAATGGTGGTTTGGCTGTACAACAAATCACGATCAAAAAATTGAAGTTCCAAATTTACATAAGATGGAATTAGACGAAGTTGCTAAAAAATTAGAAGAACTAAATTTAACTTATATAGTAATAGATTCTGCAAGATATAACCCTGAATATGCAAACAAATCGGTTATTGAACAGAATCCTGAAGCTGGTGATTTTGTAAAAGAAAAAAGAAAAATTTACTTAACTGTCAATCCATCTAAATATAACGATGTTGTATTGCCTGATTTAAATGGTAGAACAAAAAGGCAAGCAATCACACATTTACTTTCTATAGGTTTTAGGATTGGAGAATTTTCTTACGTGCCAGATATCGGTAAAGATGTGGTTAGAGGAATGAAAAATAACGGAAGCGAATTAAAACCAGGAAATAAGTTGCCAAAAAACTCGGTGGTCGATTTAATTTTAGGAGACGGAAATCAGTAAGTTCAGTTATCAGTTGTCAAAGAGTAATTTAGAACTCTAAACAAAGTAAAGATTCTCAAAAGAAAGCAATATAGTACATCATTTATTTATGCAGGAAGAAAATATAGAGATAGAAAACGACGAACTATACGAGCATTATCGGTTTACAGCTAGTGAAGGTCAAGAACCTTTACGTGTTGATAAATTCTTAATGAATTTCGTTGAAAATGCTACTAGAAATAAAGTTCAGCAAGCTGCAAAAGCAGGGAATGTTTTGGTGAATGATATCGCAGTAAAATCAAATTACAAAGTAAAACCCAAAGATGTTGTTCGTGTTGTGTTGGCTCATCCACCTGCAGAGAATTTACTAGTCGCTGAAGACATTCCGTTAGAGATTATTTACGAAGATGATACGGTTATTGTGGTAAATAAACCCGCAGGAATGGTTGTACATCCTGGTCATGGAAATTATTCAGGAACTTTAGTAAATGGATTGATTCATCATATCGAAAATTTACCAACCAATTCTAATGAACGTCCAGGTTTGGTTCATAGAATTGATAAAGATACAAGTGGCCTGTTGGTGGTTGCAAAAACCGAATTTGCCATGGCGCATTTATCAAAACAGTTTTTTGATAGAACTACCGAGCGGTTGTATTATGCCTTGGTTTGGGGAAATCTTGAAGAAGATGAAGGTGTTATTGAAGGAAATATTGGTCGTAGTTTAAAAAATCGTTTGCAAATGGATGTTTTTCCTGAAGGAGATTTTGGGAAACACGCTGTTACACATTTTAAGGTTCTAGAGCGTTTAACCTATGTAACTTTGGTGCAATGTAAACTTGAAACTGGAAGAACACATCAAATTAGAGCGCATTTTAAGCATATTGGTCATACTTTATTCAATGATGAGCGTTATGGCGGAAATGATATTTTAAAAGGAACAACCTTTACCAAATACAAGCAATTTGTGCAGAATTGTTTTAAAACATTGCCAAGACAAGCCTTACATGCAAAAACACTTGGATTTACACATCCAGTAACTGGAGAATTTATGCGTTTTAATTCTGAAATTCCAGAAGATATTGCTGCTTGTTTAGAAAAGTGGAGAACCTATACCATAAATTCTAAAGACGAAGTTTAAAGAACTTTTACTAATGTCTTCACTAGGTTGCAATATAATGTTTAAGTATTGTTGTGTTTCGTTAATTTTTTTAGCATGCCTCTAAAAATTATTCCATGAAAAGGGAGTATAGAATACCAATATATTCTCCCCCATAAACCCAAAGGCCTAAAGGTTGCTGTCTGCTCAAGAACATTCCCCACAACCTTGAATTCTAACCATGCTTCACCTGGTAGTTTCATTTCGGCAAACAAAAGTAAACGACCTTCGTTTTTATCTGCGTATAATACTCTCCAAAAATCTACGGCATCTCCAGCATCTAGCGAAGTGAGATTTGTTCTTCCTCTTCTAAGTCCAACTCCACCAACTAACTTATCTACATATCCTCTAAGTTTCCAAAGCCAATTACCAAAATACCAACCTGTTTCACCACCGATACTCCAAATTTTATTAAGACATATTTTGCGATCTTCTATTTCACTTTTTCTCTGATCAATAAAACACCCAAAGGTTGGTACTTTAATAAAATCAGAAATATCAAAATTAATTCCGCTACTCGAATAAGAATCTTTCCAGCTAGAAATGATTTCATTGTTGTCAATTTTATTAAATGCTTTTTCTAGTGCTTTTTGATAACTACTTGGTTCAATGTTGAGAATTGAATTAATCTTATTATCGCGACAAATTACTTCAATCTTCATGCTGCTTACAAGTGAAACGGCAAGCTTATAGGAAGTTGATGTTACAAAATAAAGCCAATATGAAGATAGTTTTGGCGTCATTACAGGAACAACAAAAATACTACGTTTTAAGTTTCGACATTTAGCAAAACCCAAAAGCATTTGTTTATAAGATAAAACATCTGGCCCGCCAATGTCAAAATTTTGATTGTAGGTTTCAGTATTGAAGAGCGACTTAGAAAGAAATGCTATAACATCAGCAACACCGATAGGTTGACATTTGGTTTTTAACCATTTCGGAGTAATCATAATTGGCAGTTTTTCGACCAAATCTCTAATTATTTCAAAAGAGGCACTACCAGACCCTATTATTATTCCAGATCTAAGTGTAGTGAGGTTACAGGTGCCTTTGCCAAGCTCAATTTCTACATCTTTTCGAGAGCTTAAATGCTCAGATAGTTCCGATTCATTAACAATGCCACTAAGGTAAATAACATGTTTAACGTTTGTTTTTTCAAGTGCATTTCTGAAGTTAATGGCAGAAGATTTTTCAAGAGTTTTATAATTGTCTGAAGAAGACATAGAGTGAACTAAATAGTAAGCTCCATCAATGTCTTTTGGAATTTTTTTTAGTGATTCTTTATTTAATAGGTCAATTTCAATTACTGAAATGTTGCTTTTAATAGAATTAGGAGGGTTAAATCTTAGAACATCACGAACACAGCAAACAACTTCATGTCCCGCTTCAACTAAAACAGGTAGTAACCTTTTTCCTATATATCCAGTTGCACCGGTAAGAAGTATTTTCATTTTTGTTTAACCATCTTTTAAGAATATGGTTCTGTTTTAGCCAAGTTACTAAAAAACAAGTTAAATGAAGTACATCAATTCTCTTTATAAGTACATCAATAGAATTTTTCTAAAAACTTGACAGTTGTTAATTGCATTTGTATTTTTGCTTCATCAACAAAACAGCAATATGAAAATTATTATATCTCCAGCGAAATCATTAGATTTTGAAAGTACAGTTTCTACCAGTTTGCATTCTCAACCACAGTTTTTAGAAGATTCTATAAAACTTAATAAAAAATTAAAAACACTTTCTAGAAAAAAACTATCAGAATTTATGGGAATATCTGCAGATTTAGCAGAACTGAATTATGAACGTAACCAAAAATGGAGTTTGCCATTTACACCAGATAATGCTAAACAAGCTGTTTTTGCTTTTACTGGGGAGGTTTTTAGAGGTATTGATGTTAATTCTTTAGCATCAGATAAAATTCCTGTTTTACAAGAAAGATTAAGAATTTTATCTGGATTGTATGGTTTGTTAAAACCCTTAGATTTAATTCAAGCCTATCGTTTAGAAATGGGAAAAAAATTACAAGTTGGTAAAACAGAAAACTTGTACAAATTCTGGGGAGATAAAATAACCAATGCTTTAAATGAAGAATTAGCAGATGATGAATTATTTGTCAACTTAGCAAGTTCAGAATATTTTAAGGCAGTCAATCAAAAAGTATTGAAAGTACCAATGATAACTCCAGTATTTAAAGATTTTAAAAACGGGCAATATAAAACCATTATGACCTTTGCTAAAAAAGCACGTGGATTAATGGTGCGTTATATTATTGATAACAATATTACAACTATTGAAGGTTTAAAAGGATTTAATATTGAGAACTACGGTTTTTCTGAAAGTATGTCATCAGAAACAGAATTGGTGTTTACACGTTAAATTTAACTCTAGGCTTTGCCTAGCAATCTGCCAAACGAACTGTAATTGCTAAGCCACCTTTAGACGTTTCTTTGTAGTTGCGATTCATGTCTTTTGCAGTTTCCCACATGGTATCAATTACTTTATCTAAAGGAACTTTTGTGTCTTTTGGGTGTGTGTCTAATGCCAATTCAGCTGCGTTAATTGCTTTTATTGCTCCCATTGCGTTACGTTCAATACATGGAACTTGAACTAATCCACCAATAGGGTCACAGGTCATTCCTAAATGATGTTCCATGGCAATTTCAGCGGCTACCAAACATTGTCCAGGAGTACCACCTAAAACCTCAGTCAATGCAGCTGCGGCCATTGCAGAAGAAACCCCAATTTCAGCCTGACAACCACCCATTGCAGCAGAGATGGTCGCATTCTTTTTAAAGATACTTCCTATTTCTCCAGCAGTTAATAAGAATTTTCGAATATCACTAAAATCTGCTTCATGGTTTTCAATGACCAAATAGTACATTAAAACAGCGGGAATTACTCCAGCACTTCCGTTTGTAGGCGCTGTTACAACTCTTCCTAAAGAAGCATTCACTTCATTTACTGACAACGCAAAGCAACTTACCCATTTTAAAATTTCTCTAAACTTAACTTCGGTGCTTCTAATTGCAGTAATCCATTCTTTTGGATTTGTATATGAGCTGTCTTTAATCAATTTATCATGCATGGTTAGAGCCCTGCGTTTTACATTTAATCCGCCAGGTAAAATACCATCAGTATGACAACCAATGTACATGCATTCTAACATAGTGTCCCAAATTCTGCGTAATTCGAAGTCAATTTCATCAGCCGATTTTAATTCTAATTCATTTAGAAGTACAATCTCAGAAATGAGTTTATTTTCCCTTTCGCAATATTCTTCTAATTGTTTGGCTTTGTTGATTGGATAGGGAAAGTTTTTTTTAGAGATTTCAATATCGTCTTCTAAATTATCGTCTTCTTGAACTATAAATCCGCCACCAATAGAATAATAGGTTTCTTTAGAAAGAACTTTAGTATCATGATATGCGGTAAATGTCATTCCGTTTGAATGAAAGGGTAAAAAATCTCTATTAAAAGTGATGGTATTTTCAGAATACGGAACCTCATCTAAGGCATTTAATTTTAAAATTCTGGTATCTTTTATGTTTGCAATAATTGCATTTATAGAATCAATTGGCACATATTCTGGATCGGTACCACTTAAACCTAACAAAACTGCTAAATCTGTTGCGTGCCCTTTTCCTGTTAAAGAGAGTGAACCATATAAGTCTACATGAATATGTGTAATTACATCAGTGATGATTTCTAAATTCAACTTTTTAATCCAAAGTTGAGCAGCACGCCAAGGACCAAGTGTATGTGAGCTTGAAGGACCAACACCAATCTTTAACATATCAAAAACACTAATAAATTGCGACATACCTAAATTTTTGGCTAATGTATAAAAATTGTCGTTTTGAAAAGTTTTATTTTATGAATTTTATACACCTTAATTAAGGCTAATTTCTGTCAACCTGTCATATTTTTTGAATTCAATTCGTGTAAACTGACATTTTTTTAAGCTAACAGGGGTTGGCATACAAATTGACTATTAGAGAAGTGTAAAATAGAAATAAACAATATTAACTGTATAAATAACGATTATGAGTAAAATTATAGGAATTGACTTAGGAACTACGAATTCATGTGTTTCCGTAATGGAAGGAAATGAGCCAGTTGTAATTCCTAATGCAGAAGGAAAAAGAACAACACCATCTATTATTGGATTTGTTGAAGATGGAGAACGTAAAGTTGGGGATCCTGCAAAAAGACAAGCAGTAACCAATCCAACAAAAACGGTATATTCTATCAAACGTTTTATGGGAAATAAATATTCTGAGTCTAAAAATGAAGCAGAAAGAGTTCCTTATAAAGTTGTAAAAGGTGATAATGATACACCAAGAGTAGATATTGATGGACGTTTATACACGCCACAAGAAATCTCTGCAATGATATTGCAAAAAATGAAAAAAACTGCAGAGGATTATTTAGGACAAGATGTTTCTGAAGCAGTAATTACAGTACCAGCATATTTTAATGATGCACAAAGACAAGCAACAAAAGAAGCTGGTGAAATTGCGGGATTAAAAGTTCGTAGAATTATCAACGAACCAACTGCTGCTGCTTTAGCATATGGATTGGATAAAAAAGGTCAAGATCAAAAAATAGTAGTTTTTGATTTTGGAGGAGGAACACATGATGTTTCTATCTTAGAATTAGGAGATGGTGTTTTTGAAGTGTTATCAACTGATGGAGATACACACTTAGGAGGAGATGATGTTGATCAAAAAATTATCAACTGGTTAGCTGAAGAGTTTCAAGCTGAAGAAAATATGGATTTACGTAAAGATCCTATGGCTTTACAACGTTTAAAAGAAGCTGCTGAAAAAGCGAAAATAGAATTGTCTAGTTCGCCTTCTACAGAAATTAACTTGCCTTATGTAACTGCTACAGCAAGTGGACCAAAACACTTGGTAAGAACTTTAACAAAAGCAAAGTTTGAGCAATTAATTGACGATTTAGTGAAGAGAACAATTGCCCCATGTGAATCTGCATTAAAAGCAGCAGGTTTATCTAAAAGCGATATTGATGAGGTAATTTTAGTTGGAGGTTCAACAAGAATCCCTGCAGTTCAAGAAGCTGTTGAGAAATTCTTTGGAAAAGCGCCAAGTAAAGGAGTAAATCCTGATGAAGTTGTTGCTTTAGGAGCTGCAATTCAAGGGGGAGTTTTAACTGGAGATGTAAAAGATGTATTATTATTAGATGTTACACCTTTATCTTTAGGAATCGAAACAATGGGGAATGTATTTACAAAGTTAATCGATGCAAATACAACTATTCCAACGAAGAAATCACAAGTGTTTTCTACAGCAGTAGACAATCAACCTTCAGTAGAAATTCATGTTTTACAAGGAGAAAGAGCTATGGCTGCAGATAACAAAACAATTGGTCGTTTCCATTTAGATGGTATTCCACCAGCAGGAAGAGGAATTCCGCAAATTGAAGTAACTTTTGATATTGATGCAAACGGAATCATTAAAGTATCTGCATTAGATAAAGGAACCAACAAATCTCACGAGATTAGAATTGAAGCTTCATCTGGTTTATCAGAAGAAGAAATCCAAAAAATGAAGCAAGAAGCGGAAGCAAATGCAGATGCAGATAAAGCAGCAAAAGAAACAGCTGAAAAAATTAATGGTGCTGACGGAATGATTTTCCAAACCGAAAAGCAATTGAAGGAGTTTGGTGAAAAATTATCTGATGATAAAAAAGCACCAATTGAAGCTGCCTTAACAGAGTTAAAAGCTGCTCACGAATCTAAAGATATTGCACAGATAGATGCTGCAATGGAAAAGATTAATGAGGCTTGGAAAGCTGCTTCTGAAGAAATGTACAAAGCAGAACAAGAAGCACAAGCAGGTGCTGGAGCACCAGAAGGTCAGCCAGAAGCAAACGATGCTCAAGGAGATAACGTTGAAGACGTAGACTTCGAAGAAGTCAAGTAGTCTGTCTTGATCGAATTCGAAGGGTAGATTTTGAAGAGGTAAAGTAAGCAGAATGTTAGATTTGTGAAACAAATCTTTACATGTCGCTTATCCCAAACTTGATTTGGAATCTTTAAAAAAGAATATATATTTTCTTAAAATAATAAAAACGCAATCATTAAGTTGGTTGCGTTTTTTCTTTTTAGATTATATTTGTGAATCTCAAACATATCAAAAAAATGAAAAAAATCATATTCTTTTTTGCAATCATTTTCAGTATGGTTTCTTGTTCAGAACCAAAAAAAGACACTTCGTTTAAGATTGGTGTTATTACAGATTGTCAATATTGTGATTGTGAAATTAAATGGGATCGATACTATAAAAAAGCGCCTCAGAGATTAAAAGAGGCAGTTTCAGTTTTAAATAAAGATTCTTTAAGTTATACCATTCATTTAGGTGATTTTATAGATAGAAATATTAGAAGTCTAGATAGTGTATTACCAACTTGGAATACACTGAAATCTAAAAAGTACCATGTTTTAGGAAATCATGATTTTGATGTTGGACAATTCAATAAAAAGAAAATGATTTCTAAATTAAATCTAAAAGATAGGTACTTTAGCTTTGTTGAAAAAGATTGGCGTTTTATTGTTTTAGATGGGAATGATTTAAGTCATTACGGAACCACATCTATTGAAAAAGAGCAACAAACCGATTCGCTTTTCAATTTATTGGATAAAGAATTGCCTTATGTAAAAGAATGGAATGGAGGGTTAAGCAAAGCCCAATTAAAGTGGGTTAAAGGAGAGTTAGACAAAGCCGTTCAAAACAATCAGAAAGTTGGTTTTTATTGTCATTTCTCTATCTATCCGGTAGATCAACATAACATTTGGAATAGAGAGCAATTTTTAAAGCTGATAGCACCTTATAAAAATGTCAAACTATTTTTTAATGGTCATAACCATGCAGGAGCTTATGAGCTAGTTGACAATGTTCATTATTTAACATTTAAAGGAATGGTTGATACCGAAAACACATCGGCTTTTGCGAAAGTAAAGTTTGATAAAGATACCATTACTGTAGAAGGTTTTGATAGAGAACCTTCTCGTAAACTTATAATCAAATAATATTTTTTTGAAAACGTTCACTTCCAATAATTTCTTTACCCATACTTTTTGTGAATTTCAACAAGTGAGTTCTGATTTTTTCACAGAAAACGAGTTTCACTTTAAAAGTAAATCAGGGAGCCGTTATTTTTACACAGAAGAAGGTGTGTATCGGTACTCAAATCATTGGGGTAGAGTAGCAAATTGCAGGTGGCGTTTGCAGTCTAAAGAAAAAATCAAAAATCAGAACTACTATCTAGGTTTTGCAAAATGGACAGATTTTTATGCTTTAAATGAAACCGAAAAACAATTTTATATTTCTGCTAATTTTGAAAATAAAACGGTAGACTTTCATCATAGAGGAAATGCTGAAAATGTTTTTTTATTTTTTGCAGAAACAGCACAAAAAAGAGTCGCCCAAATTAGAAAGTTATTTTCAGATGATTCATGGGCAAGCTATTTTGAAACTGATATAGAAATTCTTCGAAAAAAAATAATTTCAGCATACATCCATTCTAATAAAACCTTACAGCAAATAAAAGTTGAATTAAGATAAAATTTAACATTCAAAAGTTCAATTATACTAAGCTAATTGATTGGTATTCCGTAAATTTGTAGCACAAAAATTTCAGTGGAATTAATAGTATTTACATACATATATGAATATACCACAAACTAGCTTACAAAGAGTTGTTATTGTTGGTGGTGGTTTTGCAAAAGGATTAGACATCTTTTGGAGAGACAACAAATCGTTTAAAAATACAGATTATTGGATTTCATATTCGTACTTAGATACAGAGAGAGATTATAAAAATTATCCAAGTACAGCTACTCCAAGCTTTGCGTCTAAGCATAATGTTTCTGTAGTTGTCAAACATTTTGTAGAAGATTGGAAGAGTCAACTAGGGTTTAGTTATAATTATGCTTCTGGTAGAAATTTTACCAACCCAAATGTAGCAGGATTCTTAAATGAACAAACTAAAAGTTACAACACACTCAACGCCAATTGGGCATATTTGATTAGTCAACAAAAAATACTGTATGTATCAGTTAGTAATGTGTTAGGGGCTAAAAACATTAATGGATATCAATATGCTAATCAACCAAATTTAAGTGGAAATTTTGACAGAAGAGCAATCACTCCAGCAGCAGATAGGTTCTTTTTTGTAGGCTTCTTTTGGACGATAAGCGACAATAAAAAAGACAATCAGTTAAAGAATTTATAAACTTTTTACAATTCGGACTTAAAAAACAACAATTCGGTTATAAATATATTTTCAGGTCTTAAAATAATTAGATATTTGAACCATCATTAAAAAAGAAGAACATGCAAAAAGTAATTTTAACACTCGTATTTATTTTAACAACTTTTTTTCTTTCACAAGCACAAGAGAAAGAAGCACATACTATAACAGTAACAATTACTGGTATGAAATCTGATAAAGGAGCCGTGTTTGTAGCCTTATATGATTCTGAAAAAGATTTTTTAGAGAAAGGGTTTAAAGGTGCTATTGTAAAAATTACAGCAAAAAAAGCAACGGCTATTTTTAAAGATATAGAAAACGGCGTCTATGCAATTTCTGTTTTTCATGATGAAAACGACAATAAAAAATTGGATACTAATTTTTTTGGAATTCCAAAAGAACCGATCGGAACTTCTAACGATGCAAAAGGATTTATGGGACCTCCGAAATTTAAAGACGCAAAGTTTAGTTTAACAAAAGACATTACAATTCCAATAAAATTAGAATAAAAACCATCATTGCGAATGTACTAAAGCAATCTTTTAAGTTACGAAATTGCATCCAAATTATAATTTATAGCATTGATACTTATCATTATAAAGAAATTAAAATAGTTAAAAATGAAAAAAATAATACTATTAGCAGCATTAATCTTTGCAATACATATTTCTGCACAAACAGCATATGAAAAAGGAATGACAAAAGCTTTCGAGCTTTGGGGTCAACAAAAAAACACAGAAGCTGTACAACTTTTTGAAAGAATTGCTTCTGTAGAAAAAGACAATTGGTTGCCAAATTATTATGCAGCAACTATTATGATTATTGATGCATTTTCTATAAAAGATGAATTAAAATTAACAGACAATTTAAACAAAGCACAAGAGTACTTAGATGACGCTTCTTCACTTTCTGAAAACAATCCAGAAATCATCATTACACAAGCTATGTTAAATTTGGTATATGTTGCTTTTGACGGACAAAAATATGGAATGACCTTATCTGGAAAAAATATACAACTATATGAGCAAGCTTTAAAAATTGCTCCAAGCAATCCTAGAGTTGTATTGGCAAAAGCCCAATGGGATATAGGGGCAGCAGCATTTTTTGGACAATCTACAACTTCTTTTTGTAAAGAAATAGAACGCTCTATAGAATTGTTTAAAAAAGAAAAACCAACAGGAAAATTTTTTCCTTTTGGTGGCATTGAAAGAGCGCAAGAAGCTTTAAAGCAATGTGGAAAATAAGAAGCAAATTTGGTTTTTGTATGTTTCGCTAATGCATTTTGATATGAATCTGTTTTAATGATTTATATCAGCAGGTAGCGAAGTTATCTTTTTTTAAGTTTAGAAACAAACTGAATTATACCGTTAGCTTAAAGCATCTTTCAACCCGTTGATTAATTGCTCCACATCTTCCATGCTGGTATAGTGTAAAAATGAAATTCGTATCACTCCCGTTTGCTCATTAATGTGCATGTCTTGTAACGGTCTAACTGCATAAAAATGCCCAATACCTAACATTAATTTGTGTTTAGTTAAGTTGGCATACACTCTTTTTATCCTTTTGTTTTTTGGGATGATGGAAACAATGGGTGCTCTATTTTTAATAGTATTGGGTCCGACTATTTGAATATCATCTCTAGACCTTAAAAACGTCAATAAATGATTTAATAAGGTGTTTTCGTGTTCTAGAAATAAACGATTGATAGCAGTATTTCTTTCTGAGGGAGTTGCTTTTTTATCAAAATGATGTTCATAAATAGCATCAAAATAATCGATCACTCCACTGGCAGCTGCAATTTGGGCATGATCGGGACCGGCAGGTGTCAGCATGCTTTTTAGGATGCCCTCTTTAAAATAATGCGATTGATTTTCCATGTTAACAGCCAATTCTTTAGCAACATACATTAAGCCTAAGTGCGGTCCAAAAGTTTTATAGAGCGAAAAAAGATAAATATCTGCTCCCAACTCTTTGATATTTGGAAAACCATGTGGCGCCAAACCTACTCCGTCTACAACAGAAAGTGCACCGATTTCATGAGCCATTCTACTAATTTCTTTTACAGGATTTACATGTCCGATTACATTAGAACAATGCGGATAGGCCACCATTTTTGTGCGGTCAGAAAACAACGATTTTAAAGTATCTAGTTCTAATAAACCTGTTTCGGAATTTACATGCCACTCCACAATTGTAATGCCTTGCTTTTCTAACCTTCTCCAAGCACCAGCATTGGCTTCATGATCTTGACAAGAAACAATAATTTCATCTCCTTCTTTCCACAATGGTCGCATGGCATTTGCCAATACATAGATGTTTTGCGTGGTAGAAGGTCCGAAGTGAATTTCTGAAGCATCCACATGTAAATAATCTGCAAATCGTTGATAAGAAGCATCCATTAATTGTCCTGCTAAGGTTGATGCAGGATATGGATAATTGACCTGCACTTTATTTTTCATATAAAAATCGGTCAAGCGATTGATAAAGGGCATGCAAGGGTAGGAGCCACCAGCATTTTCAAAAAAAGCCCACCCTTTTAAAGTAGGTTCTGTAAAGGCAGGAAAATGTGATCTGACAAAATCTAAATCTAATTTCATGTTTTATCTGTGTTTTTAACTTGTATGATTTCTGCGGCAATGCTTACCGCAATTTCTTCTGGAGTTTCACTTTTAATATGCAATCCAATAGGAGCATAAACTGGCTCCAATTCATTTTGAGTAAAACCTTCTTTTTGCAACACTTCCCACATGGTTTTTAGTTTGGCTTTGCTTCCTAAAACACCGATGTATGCATAAGTCTTTTTGATGATTTTACTCAATACCAATTTGTCATCTGTGTATTTATTGGTCATAATTGCCACATAAGTATCGTTTCCTTCTTTGATGAAATTTTCAATATCATTATAGTCAATTACCTGTTTTTGATGCGCAAAAATATTTGCTTCTAAAGTGTTTAAGTTGTCTCTATTGTCAAACACAACCACATGAAAATTTAATTGCCTAAAAAGCTGAGAAACCGCCAAGCCAACATGACCACCACCAACAATGTAAAGCGTTTCTTTAAAGCCAATATTTTCTTTAAAAGACCAGTCGTTTTCAGACAGAATCTCTGTTTTGTATTTGTCTGTAATGGTATCTTGAGTAAAAGCTATTTTATTTGGAGAAAAACAAAGTGTTTGAGATGTGTTATTTTCAATTGCTTTTAGGATGCTTGCTATAAATGGAATGTCAGAATTTTGTAGAGGGTGAAAAACGACCGTTTGCTCTCCAGAACAGATCATTCCAGATTTATCTTTTCCGTTTCCTTGGTGAATTTGTTTTTTAAAAAAAATAGGTTGTTTTTCTTTTTGAAGCAATGCTTTAACTTCTTCTACTAAGGTAAATTCCATCACACCCCCACCAACAGAACCGAAAATAAATCCATCATCTGCCACCAGCATTTTAAATCCTTTTCTACCAGGAGAGCTTCCAAAATTTTCGATTACCGTTAAAAGGTATACTTTTTTATCTTGTTGTAATTGCGTTAAAAGTTGTTGCCAGAAAATCATAGTAGTATTTAGGATAGCAATATACAAAAATGGGTCATTAGAGAAGAAACAGATGTTTGATTTTTGATTTTTTTATAATTAGGATTGATAGAAGAGACATCTCGATACAAATTTGATGAATCTAACGAACATCAAATTTACTCGATGTGACATTGGTTGTTTGTAAAATAAATCAGATTAAAAGATGCTGTCAGTTCGAGTGAATTTATGAAGTATGAATAAATTAGTATCGAGAATAAATAATAGTTTAAAAATTATATCAGCTGAATTTCATCTATATTTGAGTAAAATTTTAAAGCCAATGAAACCCATTTTAGAGCAAAAAGATGCATTGAGAAAAGAGATGTATAAAAAACGCGCTAAAAATAAATCAGAGGCAAAAAAAGAGTATGATCTTTGGGTTTGTGCTGAGCTAGAAAAACTAGTCATCAAACGAAAAGCAAAAGTAGTCCATGCTTATTTACCTATGGGAACTGAAATTGATATTCGTCCGTTTATAAACAATGCTTTAAAAATAGGAATCAAAATTATTTCTCCCAAAACCTTACCAAATCGCCAATTAGAAAACTTAGAATTAGCATCCTTAGAAGCAATTGAAAAAGGAGTTTTTGGTACTTCGCATCCATCAAATGCTGCAACTTATGCTGGAGAATATGATGTAATAATTGTGCCAGGCTTGGCTTTTGATAGTCAAAAGTATCGACTGGGTTATGGAGGAGGTTATTACGATACTTTTTTATCACAACATCCAGAAGCCTTTACCATCGGAATTTTTTATCCATTTCAAAAAGTGGTTTCAGTTCCAAAAGAAAATCACGATGTATGTCTAGATAAAATACTTTGTAAAGAGTTACTCTAATTTTTTAGAAGTCACATAATAGTTTACATCCACTTTTAAATTGGCATTTGAAGAGACTAGCTTTTCAGTTTTCCAGGTAGTTGTTGGTTGTAAGTTTTTTACCTCCCCATTGATAAATACTTTTAAAGGCATGTCAAAAGCATCAATAGTATTGTTCCATTTGTACTTGAATTCATCCCCTTTAATAGTGTACGTAAATTCAGGAATTCTGTAATCTCTTAGATATTGGTCAAAAACTTTAGATAAATTGATGCCAGATTTTTCAGAAAGATAGTCTTCAATTTGTTTTGTTGTTACCGTTTGATGGTAAAAATCTTTGTTTAACCCACGCAATACTTGTCGCCATTTCTCATCATTATCAATCAGTTGACGTATGGTATGCAAAAGGTTGCCTCCTTTATTGTACATGTCTCCAGAGCCAGAATTGTTTACATCGTATTTACCAATTATCGGACTTTTATTACCGATGCTTCTTCTTAATCCAACAACATATTCAGAGGCAGCCTCTTTCCCATAGTAATAATCTAAAAATAAACTTTCAGAGTAGTTGGTAAAACTTTCATGAATCCACATATCTGCCATGTCTTTGTAAGTGATATTATTTGCAAACCATTCGTGTCCAGACTCATGAATAATGATAAAATCAAATTTTAAACCCCAACCTGTACCTGATAAATCTCTACCTAAATATCCGTTTGCATATTTATTACCATAGGTTACAGAACTTTGATGTTCCATTCCTAAATACGGAACTTCAACCAACTTAAAACCATCTTCATAAAAAGGATATTTACCAAACCAATGTTCAAAAGCTTTCATCATTTTTGGAGCGTCTTTAAACTGTTTTTTTGCTTTTTCAAGATTGTCTTTTAGCACATAATAATTCATGTCTAAAACACCATCTTCTCCATTGTATTTTTCTGAAAAATGAACATAATCTCCAATGTTTACATTCACCCCATAATTATTAATTGGATTTTTCACGGTCCAATGATAGGTAGTTGTGTTGTCGTTATGTTTTTCAATCTTTTTTAATCTTCCGTTAGAAACATCCATTAAGTTAGAAGGCACACGAACACTAATGTCCATGTTTTCAACTTCATCATACATGTGGTCTTTATTTGGCCACCAAACACTAGCACCTAAACCTTGGCAAGATGTTGCTATAAAATGATTGTTGTTTTTATCTTTTTTCCATGAAAAACCTCCATCCCAAGGAGCTCTTTTTGCTTCCTGTGGTTTTCCTTCATAATAGACTATAATAGCATTTACATCTCCAACCTGTTGCTTTTCTTCAAGTTGAATAAAATGTGCATTTACCTCAGAAACTACTTTTAGCTCTTTATTATTTTGGGTTACTTTGGTAATTTTTAAAGGGGATTGTAAATCAATTTGTAAAACTTGATATGGTTTTAAAACCGTATATTCTATGGTATTTTTTCCTTTGATAGATTTGGTTTCTGGAAAAACTTGGATGTCTAGATGATAGTATTTTAAATCCCACCAAATTCGTTCAGGTGTAATTGAGCCTCTTAAGGTATCTTGTTTCGTAAAATTGTTTTGTTGTGCATTACTATTTAAACTAATAATGCAAATAATAAGGGTGAGCAAAATTCTCATAAAGCTAAAGTTGGTTTTTAGGATACAAATTTTTAAAGAAATAAGGATATTTTAATAATGATCAAATATATCTGGGAAGTTAGATTTTAGTACTTGTTTTAATGCTGAGTTGGTTAATGGTTTTGATTTAAACTCAGTAACCTGTTCTATAGATTCAGCTTTTTTTCTATCTAATGGGTCTAAAGAAGTTGTTAGCATGATAACAATTTTTTCTACCTTGTGCTCTTTATCTTCTTTAGAATTCAAAATTTAATTATATTTGGTAAATAGGTGTTTTGGTGCATAAATATAATTAATTATTATTAATCAATTATGTACATTTAAAGAAATAGCTAGAAATCATAAAATGAAGAAAATTGTTGTAGCCGAAGATAATTAGGTATTTTTATTACTTATCAGACTACGATTAGAAAAAGAGGGGTATCAACTCTTTATTGCTGAGAATGGTAAAAAAGCAATTGAGTTGATTGAAGCGCATGATCCTGATTTAATTTTAACAGATATCATGATGGACTATGTTAATGGTTTAGAGGTAATCAGTCATGTAAGAAATGTACTAAAAAAACAAACTCCAATTATTGTTTTTTCAGCTTCGGGCCAAGAAGAAATGGTGCTTAAAGCCTTTGATTTAGGAGCAAATGATTTTATGGGTAAGCCCTTAAGTCCAAATGAACTATTAATTAGAGTAAAAAGAACATTAATATAAAACAAATTCCTTTTTTGTTGTAATGGCTTACCTATTAAGTATTGTTTCTTTTTTTAGAGATCTTCCAATTGTTGTTAAAATAGTTTGGCTGTTTGTTCTGTTTTTGTCTTTAATTATAATTGTTCTTTTACTGTATTTAACTATCCTAAGGCATCGCTTAAGAAAACATGAAATTTCTAGACTAAAGTATATAAAAGAGTATAAGGAGTCTGTTGTAAATTTTTTATATGCTGAAGAAGAAAACTCTGAAATTAGTGATGCTCAAAAAAGCATTATTAAGCAATTAAAATCAGGTTTAATTTTTCTCCAGAAGTAGAGCGTTTTCCTGTAAACGAAAATGAAATTGTAGTTTTTGATTTACAATTACAAAAAATAAGTGGAGGCTATTCATTTACATCTTCAAATAAAAAACATGTGTGGAATACTTCTTTAAATATATCAAGAGAAGAAAAAAGCTTTTCAAAAGGAGATTATTATTTAATTTACACCCTAGGTCTTTCGTATAACTTAAGATTTAAATAAGTGATCTAGACTTTTTTCTAAATTTTTATACTTAAAAGTAAAACCATTTTCTACTATTTTTTTAGAAGAAACTCTGCTTCCTGTTGTTAATATGATTGACATTTCACCAAAAATAAGTTTCAGTAAAAATGTTGGAACCCCAATTGGTAAAAACAATTTTTTAGTTTTTTTAGCTAGCAATTTTGAGAAGCTATAGCTGGTTTGTTCTTCTGGGGCAACAGCGTTATACATTCCCTTAAGTTTTTTTTCAATTGAATAAACAAACATATTTGTTAAGTCATCAATGTGAATCCAAGGGAGGTATTGTTTTCCACTGGCAATAGGAGTTATTATTGGTGTTTTCATTTTTTCTAATGCACCACCTTTATTACTCAATACAATTCCGATTCTAAAAATGGTCGTCGGTATTCCTATTTCCTCAAAATCTAACACCGATTTTTCCCAAAGATGACAAACATTTCCAAGAAAGTCTTTTGCAGGAGAATCACTTTCTGTAAACTTTTTGTTTGAAGTGATGGCCCCATAATAACCAACTGCAGAAGCAGAAATAACCCCTTTTAGTTGAATGTCTAATTCTTTTATTTTCTGAAATATTAAACCCGTTGATTTGGTTCTGCTATCAATTATTTCTTGTTTTCTCTTAGGTGTCCATCTTTTGTCAGCAATTCCAGCTCCAGCAAGATGAATGATATAATCTAGATTTAGAAAAACATCTTCGTCAATAAAGTTGTTAGAAATATCCCATGCAAATTCATTTTCCTTTTTTGGAGATCTGGTTAAAACACGAACAGTATATTTTTTATCAGTCAATTTTTCTGCAAGTAGTTTTCCAACCATTCCAGTTCCTCCAGTAATTAAAATTGTAGCCATCATTCAAAAATACACTTTCTTTTTTTATTTGAATCGTTAAAAATAGTTGCAGATTTTAATAATAATTTAACAAGAGAAAAAAGCTGTAGAAACTTATATTTGTATTTGATTAATGAATTTTAAAGGAATACAGTCTTGAGGAAAAATATATTTTTAATCTTATTTATTTTGTTAGCTGGCTTAAAATGTTTTTCACAATCCTTTTCAGGCAGAATTATAAATACAAATCAAGAACCTTTAGAAAACGTATATGTATATAATTCAACGTCTAATAGTCATACACATACAAAAGCAAATGGAGATTTTTATCTAGAAAATTGTAAGATTGATGATGTAATTGAAATAGGAATTTTAGGTTATAAAAAACTACATTTTACTTTAAGCGAAACTCAACTAAAAAACAACACAACGCTAATTTTAGAAGTTAAAACTTTTTTACTAGATGAATTGGTTTTAACCAAAAAAATGGACCCAATTCAAACGGTTGTAAAAATAGATTTGGCTAAAAATCCAGTAAATTCATCACAAGATATTTTACAGAAAGTTCCTGGTTTATTTATTGGTCAACATGCTGGTGGAGGAAAAGCTGAACAAATATTTTTACGCGGTTTTGATATAGATCATGGTACAGATTTAAGTTTGTCTGTAGACGGGATGCCTGTAAATATGGTTTCTCATGCGCACGGACAAGGGTATAGCGATTTGCATTTTTTAATTCCAGAAACCATTCAAAAAATAAATTTTGGAAAAGGGCCTTATTATGCAAATCAGGGAGATTTTAATACTGCGGGTTATGTAGAATTTAAAACAAAATCGACCCTTCAAAAGAGTCAATTAAATATTGGTATTGGGCAGTTTAATACCTTTAGGACATTAGGGATGTTTAATGTGTTTGAAAATAAAAGTAATGAAAATGCTTATGTTACCATAGAGTATTTAGCTACAGATGGTTTTGTAGAATCTCCACAAAATTTTAGTAGAATTAATGTGTTTACAAAGTACAATACTTATTTAAAAGACAACAGTAAATTTACGGTAACAGCTTCTCACTTTACTAGTAAATGGGATGCTTCTGGGCAAATACCTCAAAGAGAAATTGATAATAAAAACATCACACGTTTTGGTTCAATTGATGATACTGAAGGAGGAGAAACAACTAGAACAAATTTAAATATCCAATACAATAAAACGATAGATACAGATCTAGAATTACAAACCAATGTATTTTACACAAAGTATGCTTTTAAGCTATTTTCAAACTTTACCTTCTTTTTAGATGATCCAATAAATGGAGATCAAATTAAACAACAAGAAGCTAGAGATATCTTTGGTTTTAATTCTCAATTTAAAAAACAGACGAACATTTCTAATGTTGATGTAGCGTTAACTACAGGAACTGGGTTGAGAACAGACATTGTAAAAAATATTGAATTGTCACATACATTGAACAGAAAAACAACCCTTAACAATATTCAGTTAGGAGATATAAATCAAACCAATTTTTATGCTTTTTTTAATACTGAGTTCGAATTTGGAAACTTTACAATTTCACCAGCCTTACGCTTAGATTATCTGAATTTTCAATATAACGATGCATTGCAACCTGTATATAAAACATTATCAACTTCAAAAACAATTGTCAATCCGAAGTTAAACTTTACATATACTCCAAATAAAAATGTGCAATGGTTTTTAAAATCAGGGATTGGTTTTCATTCAAATGACACAAGAGTTGTTGTGAAAAAAACCAATAAAACATTACCAAGAGCCTATGGTTTAGATGTTGGAAATAGTTGGAAACCAACATCAAAATTAATTCTAAATACTACACTTTGGTATTTAATGTCTGAAGAAGAATTTGTCTATGTTGGAGATGCAGGAATTGTTGAGCCATCAGGAAAATCTGAACGTTATGGTTTAGATGTAGGGATTCGTTATCAGGTATCAGATTGGTTGTATTTTAACACTGATGCAACCTTTACTAAAGCCAGGAGTTTAGAAGAAATTACGGGACAAGACTATATTCCGTTAGCACCAAAAGTAACGCTAACAGGCGGACTGTCTTTAAATAATTACCATAATTTTTCTGGTGGAATTAACTATAAATTTATTGGTGATAGAGCAGCAAACGAAGATAATTCTATTATTGCAGAAGGATATTTAGTAGCAGATGCTAATCTAAATTATAAAATGAATAATATAACACTGGGTGTTGCCTTTGAAAATCTGTTTAATGTTGAATGGAATGAAATGCAATTTGCAACAGAATCTAGATTGAAAAATGAAGTAAATCCTGTAGAAGAAATTCATCTTACACCTGGAACACCATTTTCAGCAAAATTATCAGTTAGTTATACGTTTTAAATATAATGCTGTATTTATTTATCTTGACTTTTTATTTGCTCTACAAAGTTGTATAATTTCTGAAATTCGTTTTTCTCTTATGACTTCTCTTTTTGCTTGACTTAGCCAATACAAATAACTTTTGCGATAACTTGGGGCAAAGTTTTGATAATTTTCAAAAGCAATAGTATGTGTATCAAAAGCTTTTTGTAAATCATTAGGGATGATCCCTTTTTCTACATCATCTAAAGCGTTCCACGAACCATTTTGTTTCGCAATATTTATTTTTTCTAAACCCGCTTGATACATTAAATTATCTTTTACTAATTCTTTAATGTATTGCTTATTTAAAGCACTCCAAACACTCTTATCATTTCTAGGTCCAAAGGCTTGTTTTCTTTTTCCGTTTCCTAAGCTTTTTACAGTTGAATCAATCCAGCCAAAACACAAAGCAACTTTTACAGCTTCTTCCCACCGCATAGATTCTTCTTGGTTTTCTACTTTGTAAAAAACCAAGAAAACACCTTTCGAAATAGTATGATTTTCTTCTAACCAAAAACGCCATTCAGTATGATTTTTAAAGTATAAAAGAGGTTTTTCTACCATTTTCTAATAATCTTAGAAGGAAAAACAACTACACTTTCATGTCCATCTTTTCCTACTGCAGACACCCCGAAAAAGAAATTATCAATTACAATACCTTCTAATAAAAAACGAGAAACATCTCCAACAAAGCGGCTATGATCCCAAGTTGGAGAAGTGGTATCTCTCCAATATATTTTATAACCCTTTGCACCTTCAACTTTATCCCATTGCAATTTTGCAGATGCTTCAACAATACCTCCAATTCCAACATTTGTTGGTGAAGGTGGGGCAGAAGCTAATCCCGCCATTGTAATTGCATTTACAGCTGTCAATTTTTTAGCATAGCCAAAATTAATATGTTCAAAAGTATCTCCATATTTAATTCCGTTTTCTACTCTGATGTTTTGATGTTGTTGGGTATAGTTTTCATGCGCTTCCATAATTCTAATTCCTGCAAAACCTAAATCATTAAAAGGTCTATGATGTCCACCACGACCAAACCTATCTAAACGATAAATCATCATCGGATTCATTTCTGGCATGTATGTTTTTACCATTTTATGAGTATAACGTGCTAATTGACGTGAAATTCCATCAACTTCCCCTCCATAAAAACGTCTAGCTCTTCGTTGTCTTTCTGTTTCATTTGCAGGAACAGGTTCTGAGAAAATTCGAAAAGCTCTGTTGTCAATCACACCATCAACACCCGTAATATTTCCAATCATATCATTGTTAAGTACGCCAATAATATCCCAACCCTTATCTTTTGCATACTTTGCCATACCAGCACCTCCAAACAAGCCTTGTTCTTCACCTGATAATCCAAGATAAACAATGCTATTTTCGAATTTATATTTCGATAAAACTCTGGCAGCTTCAATAGTTCCTGCCATTCCAGAAGCATTGTCATTTGCACCGGGTGCATCATTGGTGAAATCTGAACCATTGCTATTACGAGAATCAATATCACCACTCATAATAATGTATCTATTTGGGTATTTAGTACCTTTTTGTACAGCAACAACATTTACTATCCAAGCATCGTGTGGTACGCGATTATTACCTTTTTTAGTAACCAAATCTTTTTGATAAAACACATTGATGCAGTTGTTACAGTCTTTAGAAATAGTTTCGAATTCAGATTTTATCCAACGACGGGCAGCACCAATTCCACGAGTATTTGAAATAGTGTCAGAAAACGTGTTCCTTGTGCCAAATTCTGTAAGTGTTTTGATGTCTGATTTAATACGATCTGCAGAAACGTTGTCTATGATATCGTAGATTTTTTGATCTGTTTGCCCAGTTAAAACAATAGTTGTAAATAATGCGAAAATAGTTAGTGTTTTTTTCATTGGTTTAGTTTTTAAAATACCAAAATGGAATTTTGACAGATGTTGTTTGTAAAGTGTCTTTTTTTCTAATTACTTTTCTTAAAATTCGTAATAAATGTTTCCCTTCTTTTAAGGATTTTATATTGATAAAGGTTTCAAAGCCTAATTTATCAAACTTATTTGTTGTAGCAATAAATTCAGAATCAAAATTTTCTTTATCAATTGTAATACTAAACATTTCATTTAAAGTAGTGTGGTATGCTTTTCTTAAGCTATCTCTTTTTTGAAAAGAAATAGTACTATAATCATTTAAATCAATCATCATTGATTTAAACCCTCGAGTGTCATTTTTTGGTTTTAATCCCTCATTATAACTATAAATTCTGTCTTCTAAACTTTCGTTAAAGATTAAAAATACTTTAATATATGAATCAGTGATAACTTTAGACTGAATAGTTGCAACTTGTATAAAGTCGTTTCTTTTTAGTATTTCATTTTCATAGTTGTTCGGGTTGGCATATATTTCTGAAGAAACTCTTTCGGGATTTAAATAATTAGAACTACTATAACTAAAAGTAGAGAAGAATAAGATACTAACATATACGGGTATAAGGATGAAACTTAATCTCTTTCCAAACTTGTTGTCTAAAAAGTTATATACTAAAGGTCTGTATAAAAAAGATAAGGTTGCAAAACTAAAAACTTTATAAATTGGAAAATATATTCTTGCTAGCCATTTTTTCTTTTTTAAAAAACCTTGACTAATAAAATCTATAAAAGTTAAGATCGATCCAATACCAATAAATATAATTAGGCAGACACCAATAATTATAGAGATTTGATCCCAGACACCATTTAAATTGTTATCTAGAAAAATAAAAACAGTAATTAAGAGTGTTCCTAGGGTAAATAAGCAGGCTAAAAAGTAGAAAACAAACAAGAAGGAAACAGTAAAAAGCACACTACAATAATCTTCTAAAGTGGCAATATATTTATCAAAAGAGCCAATTTTTTTTTGCAAGAAGTTAGTAAATTTTGTTGTGTAATTTAATTCATCATAGTCTATATCTCCCGAAATATAACGCAATCCTAAAGCTCCAATCCATAATCCTCTAAGAATTACATGAATTAACAAGTTTGCTATTAATATCCAACAAGATACTTTAGCCCCATACCATAAAAATATCTCGGCAATTTTATTTTCGTTTTGAGCAATGTCGTAACTTATTTCAATATATTCTGTAGTAGAGAATAGACCAAAAATAGCAAAACCAGAAATCAACAATTCTAATTGCCAACTTTCTTGTTGTAATTTATCTAATAGATCTTTAAAAACAGAACTTTTATAATCTTTATTCATAATTAGATTTAATGCTTTAAATATACATACTTTTTAAACACAAAAAAACCACTGCATTAAAATGAAGTGGTTTTTTATAATTGAATTTGAATGGTCTGATTTTATTCTTTATCCATTTTTTTTGTCATGTTAAATCCAACAAAAAGAGCAGCCCCTGCTGTTAAGAAAATTGATGCTGGAAAAGCTACTTCTTCTTCTAAACCTAAAGTTGTATTTAAAATAGAACCTATTAATATTCCTAAACCGATACCCATTGATAATAAGGCAATGTTTAAGATAAAAACTTTACCGAAAGAAGACTGTCCTTTACCTGATGCAAATATTTTTGCATCAGCTCCTTTTTCTATCAAGGCTAATCTTTCTTTGTTTCTTGTTGAAAAGTATAAATAGAAAACTCCGAATATACTTCCAAAAATAATTGCTAATACTGCTACTTCCATAATTGTTATTTTAAATGATTATTTTTAATGCGTTCATTCCATATGACTGAAACTTTTAAATAAAGGTTACAAAAAAAGTAAAAATAATTTTTTAATCATTTTTTGTAACCTAAATACACTCAAAGGGGTCAAAGATATTAATAGCCAAACTAACTGACGAAAACTATATAGAAAAAACCTTAAATGGAGATTCTAATGCTTTTGCTTTCTTAATTGATAAGTATAAAGACATGGTTTTTACACTGGCAATAAAAATGGTTAAGAACAGAGAGGTTGCAGAAGAGGTTTCGCAAGATGCTTTTTTAAAAGCATACAAGTTTTTGCCTAAATTTAAAGGGGATGCTAAATTTTCTACTTGGCTGTATAAAATTGCATATAATAATTGTTTAGATGCCATAAAAAAGAATTCGATTCAATACAAAAATGTAGCAATTGATGAAATTAATATCAATTATATTTTTTCAGTAGAAACAGTTTTAGACGGAATTGAGCGAGAAGAAAGAGCAGTTATCATAAACGATTGTTTAGAGCAATTGCCAGAAGATGAAAAAGCAATCCTATTGTTTTTTTATTTTAAAGAATTAAGTTTGAAAGAAATTATAGAAATTACTTCTATGACGGAAGCAAACGTAAAAGTGAAATTACACAGGGCTCGAAAAAAATTATTTAGCATTGTAAAAAATACAGTAGAACCAGAATTAATTAGTCATTATGGGAGAAAATAAACACATTGAAGAAATAGATGCTTTTGCGAAAAAGTATGTTAAAGAGATTCCTCAAGAAAGTCCGTCGTTAAGTTTTACAGCAAATTTGATGCAATCTATTTCACAATTAGAGTCTGTAAAAAGCACAACACGTTATCAACCTTTAATTTCTAAAAAAGCATGGTTTATTGTTTTGTCGGCTGTAATAGCAATACTTTTTATCCGTTTAAATTCATCTAAAGAAGGACTTTTCACATTGCCAGAATTTAAATTATCTTTTCTTGAAAAATTCCGTTACTCTGGCGTAATAGAAAACCTAAGTATTTCTAACACAACTTTTGCAATAACAGTAGTTTTTGGGATACTAGTTACAATTCAAATAATTTATTTAAAAGGTTTTTTTGAAAAACGTTTGCATTAATCTGAAACTAAAACTAACCTTGTACCTCTTGAGTTTACAAGAATTCTAGTAATGTTTTTATATGTGTTTTTTGGAAACGTATGAAAAACACCCCAGTTTTTATTGGTAGCTGGATTGAATTTCATGATTGAATTACCAACCGCTATTAATACAGTTCCATCTGGCAACCAACAAATGTCTTCCTTTTTACCTACAGTGTCAATTATTTTTCTGCGCTCACCATTTTTTGGATTAAACAAGGTAACTTCCCATTGTTCTTTTTCTTTATTGATATAACTAATAAAAGAAGTATTAGGAATATGATGTAAAGATCTACCCACTTTTTTTTGAATCGTTGTGTTTCTTCCTAAATTTAGTTCACTTACAATTAAATCTAATTCTTTATCAACAATAACAACAGAGATTACAGTATTTTTATCATACCACATCGGATATGCAACTTTTAAATCTTTAATAATTTCTGTGTTTTCTCCTGTTTTATAATTGTATTTATAAAAACGTTGTAAGCCGTCATTATCTAACCTAACTGCAGAAATGTCTTTAGATTTTGGAATGCGTTGCGGAGAATATTCTCCACCATTTGGTGTGTTATTGATAAATTTAATTTTACCAGATTTTATATCGTATTCTGCAATATCTGTTTGCTTGTTTCTAGTTGATGAAAAAATAATTGAATTCTTTGAGTAAAAGAATGGCTGACTGTCGTAACCAGGATTGTTAGAAATATTTTTTCCTTTGCCAACAGACCAGTTTCCCCTATCGTTGTTTAATTCAAATAGGTATACTTCTGAATTTGTTTGTGCAACTGCAAGAGTGGTTGCAAATAAAAAGAATAGGATTTTTTTCATCTTAGAATTGATTTTTTCAAATATAGTAAAAAGAAAAACCTCTTTGTGTACAAAGAGGTTTTTTTGATTTAAAATATTTATTATTCTATAATAATCTTGATAATGTCTCTTGTTAATTGTGTTGGAGAAATACAATCGCAATTTGTTAATATAACAGCATACACATCTTTACTTGGAATATAAACCCCCATTGATTTAAATCCAAAGATAGTGAAAAGAAGCCTTAGAATTTAAAACAATGCAACTACTTAAGATGGTATTAATTTAAAAAGGTAAATACATAATATGGTTAGGATTGCTGTGTGTTTCAGAGATTTTATAATCATGACTTCCTACAATTGTAAAACCCATTTTTTTATAAAATGAAATGGCTCTGTAATTTTCTACCCAAACCGCTAACCAGATTCCGTTTTGTTGCTGTTTCTTAGAAAATTTGATGTTAAAATTGAATAGTTCTTTGCCGAGATGTAATCCGTAAAATTCTTCGAGCAAATACAACCTACTTAGATAGGTAACATTTTCTGAAGCAATATTTTTATTGGGTGTGTTGAGTGTAATTTTAGAATATCCTGCCAACACATTATTGTAATAAATACAATAATAAAAGTTTTTTGGATCTGACAGCTCTGAAACAAAATTGACTTCATTAAAGTTTGCTAAAATATAAGCGTTTATATCTTCTTTTGGAGCAGAATGACCGTGTGCAGGCAAAAATGAATTTTTAGCAAGTTCTGCTAATGCTTTAGCATCTTTAACCTTGGCTTTGATAATGTTTTGCAATTTTTGTGAATTTATTTTTAAAGTTTATAACATTTAATGGTTTAATACTGAAAAAAATGAGCACTAGTATTTTATATCAATAGTAAAACGAAGTTAATAAAAAAGCAATTTTAAAACGTCTTTTTATCTTTTAAAATTCAATGAATATCCTTTTACTTTTTCGCCTGTTTAGTGCTATAAAAGTTCTTGAAAATGTATTAAAAGTGAAATTTTTTTTGTATTTTGGTTGTTTCTATATATGGAAATATAAAGCCATGTACTTTCTTTTTCTTAGGTGCTAATTAAAAGATAAATAATTGAAAACTAAGCTCATTGTAATTGCCCTTTGTTTTGGTGATGCTAAAGAAAAATAAAAAAAGGTTTTGTTAATGAGAAAAAGATTGGATTTTTTATTGTTAAATAACCAGAAATTGGATACTTGCGTAGCTAACAATTTTAAAAACTTAAAATTAAGTTTTCTTTTTTTACCTTTTTTACTGCTTTTAGTAATTGCGCTATATCTTTTTTTTAAAGATGCTTTTTCTTTTGAATCTTATGCCAATGTTCAGAAAGAGTTGTTTTTATATCTCAATTTACTTTTGTCAAAATTCCCGAATTTGCAACTCAACATAACAGAGCTAGGAGATGTTGTTATTTTTTTACCATTTTTAACTGTTTTAATAGTCTATACACCTAAGTTTTGGGAATCTTTATTAACCTCTTTAGTTGTTTCGAGTATTTTTACCAACCTATTGAAAAGAATTTTTGCTGTTCCAAGACCAGCAGCAATCTTTGATCACGATAGTTTTGTGATTCTTGGTGATACACTTTCGGGGAATACCAGTTTACCCTCAGGGCATTCTATAGCTACCTTTACAATAATAACAGCAATCTATTTTGCTTTTATGCCTCAAAAAAAGACACTAAAAGCAGGGTGGTTCTTTTTTGTCTTTCTCATAGGATTAATAATTGTTTCTAGTAGGGTTGGGGTTGGTGCTCATTATCCTTTGGATGTATTAATAGGTGGTATTATTGGATATATTTCTACTATTATTGGCGTTGTTATCAGTAAAAAATACAATTTTTGGGCTTGGTTAACTCATAAGAAATATTACCCAATCACTCTCTGTTTGTTTTCTATTTGTGCATTTGCATTAATTAATAAAATACTAGAAACAAATTTGATTGTATTTTATTTTTCATTAGTAAGTTTGCTCTTCACAACATTTATAATTACCTATATCTATGTTAAAAAAAAATATTAAATTAAATCACTTTATACTGATAGCTAGTTTAGCTAATTTCTTATTATTTCATTACCCTTTTTTTAAATTCGTTTTTAATAACCTAGATTATAAAAGCTTTAACGGAATTATCATTATTGTTAATTTGGTTGTTTTAATGTTGGTGTTAAATGCGTTTTTATTTTACATCGCATTTTTTCTTTCTCGGTTTGTTGGGAAGTTTTTATTATCGCTGTTTTTTATCATTAGTTCAATTGCAGTTTATTTTGTAAACACCTACAATGTTTATATAGACATTACCATGATTGGTAATATTTTAGATACCGATTACGAACAGTCTGCAAGTTTCTTTTCTTTTGGGTTGGTGATGTATTTAATTGTATTTGGTATTATTCCTGTGATTTTTATTTATAAAATCAACATCATCAAAGAAACAATTAAGAAGTTTTTAATTAAATTTTCCTTAACGCTCGTCTTTCTATTATCCTTCATTTATCTGAATAGTAGTAATTGGTTGTGGATCGATGATAATTCTACTCAATTAGGAGCCTTAGCAATGCCATGGTCTTATGTAGTTAACACGTCTAGACATTATATTTATAAGAGTCAGGAAAATGAAAAAGAAATTTTATTGCCAGACGCAACAATTAAGGACACTGAAAAATCCATCGCAGTTCTAGTAATTGGTGAGTCTGCACGTAGTCAGAATTTCTCATTATATGGGTATCACAAAGAAACCAATCCTTTACTGTCTAAAGTAGAAAACCTCCATGCTTTTAATGCAACTGCTTGTGCCACATACACAACAGGTGGTGTAAAATGCATTGTTGAACATAAAAGTTCTAGTGACTTGTATGAAATTTTACCTAACTATTTAAATAGAAATAATGTAGAAGTTATATGGAGGACTACCAATTGGGGAGAGCCGCCTGTTCATATAGAAAAATATTTTAATAAAGAAGCATTGAAAAAAGATTGCATAGGAGAAGATTGTGATTATGATTCGGTGCTTTTAAAAGGATTAAAAGAGCAAATTTTAGCCAGCAAGAAAGATAAAATATTAATTGTTATACACACTAGTACAAGCCATGGACCAGCATATAATAAGAAATATCCACCTAGCTTTGAAAAATTTACACCCGTTTGTGAAAGTGTTGAATTAGGAAAATGTACCGAAGAAGAATTGATCAATGCATACGACAATACTATTGTGTACACAGACTATTTGCTTTCGAGTTTAATAGACGATTTAAAGGAATTAAAAGAATACAAAAGCACTATGCTTTTTGTATCTGACCATGGTGAATCTTTAGGGGAAAACAATTTATACATGCACGGAATCCCAAAAGCTATTGCACCCAAAGAACAATTGGAGATTCCTTTTTTGGTCTGGGTTTCGGACGAATCTAAAAAACTCAAGTCAAATGAAATGGTCTCGCAAAACCATGTTTTTCATAGTGTTTTAAACTTTTTGGCAATAGAAAGTCCAGTTTATGATGAAAACATGAACATTTTTGAGTAATGATTAATGACAATACTTACAGTTAAATAATAATTCATTTGATACAATAAAAAACCCTCTCTGTAAAAAAGAGAGGGCTTTTTATTTATTTGTCATTGCAAATTTAATGAAGCAATCTTCTAAATTAGAAACAGATTACTTTGCTATCGCTCGTAATGACGCTTTATTTTACCAACTCATAAGAACGTTTGATAAAGTTTGTCAACTCTTCACCATGCAATAGGTTTTGAGATAATTTTGCCAAATCAAAAGATTGTTTAATCAATCGTTCTTGTTTTTTAGCCGTTTTGGTATTTAAAATTTCACTCACTAATGGGTGATTTGTATTTACAACCAAGTTGTACATATCTGGCATATTGCCCATTCCCATCATTCCACCACCAGTAGCGCTCATTTCTTTCATTCTACGCATAAATTCTGGAACCGTAATTAAAAACGGAGACGCAGAAGAATCCATTGCTTCTAACTGAACAGTATAGGTTTCTTTAGGTACAGCAGCTTCAATGATTGGCTTTAGTTTGTCTTTTTCTTCATCAGATAATTTAGAAATAACGGTGTCGTCTTTCTTAATTAAATTGTCAACATGATCTGCATCAACTCTAGCAAATTTTATTTTTTCGTTGCTAGTTTCTAATTTCTGAATTAAGTGCCCAACTATTGGAGAATCTAACAATAAAACTTCATATCCTTTTGCTTTTGCTTCTTGAATATAGCTGTGTTGTGCATCTTTATGTGCTGCGTATAAAATAACGTGATTTCCATCATTGTCAGTTTGCGCATCTTTCGTTTTTTCTTTCAATTCATCAAACGTAAAGAATGTGTTGTCTACTGTTGGATACAATGCAAATCCTTTTGCTTTGTCAAAGAACTTGTCTTCAGATAACATTCCGTATTCAATAATCACTTTGATATCATTCCATTTTGCTTCAAAATCTTCACGGTTATTTTTAAATAACGATGTTAGTTTATCAGCAACTTTTTTAGTGATGTAACCAGAGATTTTCTTCACCGCTCCGTCTGCTTGTAAATAAGAACGAGAAACGTTTAACGGAATGTCTGGAGAATCAATTACCCCTTTTAGCATTTGCAAGAAATCTGGCACAATTCCCTCTACATTATCTGTTACAAAAACTTGATTTTGGTACAATTGGATCTTGTCTTTTTGCATGTCCATATTCGGACTCAACTTAGGGAAATATAATATTCCGGTTAAGTTAAACGGATAATCTACATTTAAATGAATGTGAAACAACGATTCTTCAAATTGCATTGGATACATTTCTCTGTAGAAGTTTTTATAATCTTCATCTTCTAAATCTGCAGGTTTTTTTGTCCAAGCCGGAGTTGTATTGTTAATGATATTGTCTACTTCAATTTGCTTGTGAGGTTCTGTAGTTTCTTTACCGTCTTTATCTTTGGTTGTTTTTGGTGTAAAATCTGGATCATTTACTTTTTTAGTACCGAATTTAATTGGAATCTGATTGAAACGATTGTATTTGTTTAACAAACCACCAATTTTAGCCTCTTCTAAAAAGTCTTTTTCATCTTCAGAAATGTGTAAAATAATTTCTGTTCCTCTATCTGTTTTGTCATGAGCTTCAATGGTGTATTCTGGAGAACCATCACAGGTCCAATGTGCAGCAGGTTCGTCTTTAAAAGATTTGGTAATAATTTCTACTTTTTCTGCCACCATAAATGCAGAATAAAAACCCAATCCAAAATGACCAATAACACCGGTATCATTATTGGTGTCTTTGTATTTTTCTAAAAATTCTTCTGCACCAGAAAAGGCAATCTGATTGATGTATTTTTCAACTTCCTCAGCCGTCATTCCAATTCCCTGATCTTTAATGGTCAAGGTTTTTTTCTTTTTATCAATGCTTACTTCAATCTGAGGATTTCCGTACTCAACTTTAGCTTCTCCAATAGAAACTAAGTGTTTTAACTTTGTTGTTGCGTCTGTTCCGTTAGAAATTAGTTCACGTAAAAATATTTCGTGATCAGAATACAAGAATTTTTTAATTAACGGAAAAATATTTTCAACCGATACATTAATGTTTCCTTTACTCATAAGTATATATTTTTTAAAATTTATGTCTCATCGAGCGCAGTCGAGATGTTCTCGATACTACTTTTAATTTCTTTCTGATTTCGACTGAGCTCAATCTGACAAGAAATAAAATTCACTCGAACTGACGGTTCGTTATTTTGTAATTGATATAGTCAAATAAAATACCAAAGAATAATTTGTGACAAACTGACATAAAAAAAACGTCAATAAAAAATATTGACGCTCTTTTAGTTTGGTTATGGTTGTTTGTGCTTTTAGTAAACCATGCTTACTTGTTGTAAAGATATAAATAAATTAGTAGATTTGAAACACTTATTTTAATACAGTAAAAAAAGACATATAAAATTATGTATAACTCAAAGATAACAGGTTTAGGGTATTATGTTCCAGAGAATATTGTGACGAATGATGATTTAAAACAATGGATGGAAACAAGTGATGAATGGATACAGGAAAGAACTGGAATTAAAGAGCGAAGATGGATAGATCCTAAAACTGGAGATACTACTTCTGTAATGGGAGCGAAAGCTGCTAGAATTGCCATTGAACGTGCAGAGTTGACAAAAGAGGATATTGATTTTATTGTATTTGCTACCTTAAGTCCGGATATGTATTTTCCTGGCGGTGGAGTTCAAATTCAGGATTTATTAGAAATGCCAACCATAGGGGCTTTAGATGTTCGTAATCAATGTTCTGGTTTTATTTATGCGCTTTCTGTTGCAGATCAATTTATAAAAACAGGAATGTATAAAAACATTTTAGTAATCGGAGCAGAAAATCATTCTGGTGGATTAGAACGTTCTACAAGAGGAAGAAATGTTTCAGTGATTTTTGGTGATGGAGCAGGAGCAGCTATTTTATCAAGATCAGAAGTGAAAGGAAAGGGAATTTTATCTTCACATTTACATTCTGAAGGAAAACATGCGAAAGAATTGGTGCTAGAAGGTCCTTCTACACAACGTTGGGTGCCTGAAATTATGGCTGAGAATGATCCCGATGATGTTTCGTATTATCCGTATATGAATGGTCAGTTTGTGTTTAAACATGCCATTACACGTTTTTCTGAAGCCATTGTAGAAGGGTTAGAAGCAAACGGATTCGAAAAAGAAGATATTGACATGTTAATTCCGCATCAAGCAAATTTAAGAATTGCGCAATTCATTCAGCGTAAGTTTAGATTAGAAGATGATAAAGTGTATAATAATATTATGAAATACGGAAATACGACAGCAGCTTCTGTAATTATAGCTTTGACAGAAGCTTGGGAATTAGGTAAAATTAAAGACAACGATTTAGTGGTCTTGGCTGCTTTTGGAAGTGGATTTACCTGGGGTTCTGTAATTATTCGATGGTAGGAATTTAATAAGTAATAAATAAAAAAAAACCGAAGCATTGCTTCGGTTTTTTTATTCAAAAATATACTTGGTTACATGAGGCTATAGAAACCCACCACCTTGTTTTTCGTTATTGTCTCTGTTTCTTCTTCCTTTAGCACGGTTTTTACCGCCACCAAATCTGTAGTTAAAGCCAATGTAAGCCGATTGGTTTTCTCCTTGAAACTGACCATGTTGTGTATATGGGGTTGTCGTGTTGAATCTAAACTTCATGATATTAAAAATATCATTTACTCTAAGGGTAAAGTTTCCTTTTCCGTCTAATACTCTATAACTTGCACCTGTGTTCACCATATACATTTCAGAAGCATTGAATTGTAAATCTTTATTTGCACCTCTATACATTGCAAATAGTTGAAAACGCAAGTTTTTTGTTGCCGTAAAACTATTACTTAATCGTACATTAAAGGCTGTATTTGTAATTTCACTTTGTACATTAGCAACCAACCCTTTTACTTTTTGAGAATAGAAATCTAAACTACCATTAACTCTCCACCAATTTGCAATTTTATAGTTGGTAGACATTTCAAATCCGTATCTGTTATTTCCATCAAAATTAGTGTCAGATTTTATTTGTTTTGTATCAGTTGCATCATTTGGATCTTTATATAAAATGGTAGAAATTTCATCATTTACTCTTCTAAAGAAGGTTCCAACTGTAATAGAACCACCTTTTATTTGTCTTGTATAATTTACTTCAAATGAGTTGGTAAATTGAGGTAATAAATTTGGATTCCCTAAAGAAGTAACTAATGGTGTACTCCATTCTCTAATTGGATTAACTTGTTGTATAGAAGGTCTGTCTACTCTTCTACTATAACTAAATTGCCATTGATTTTTTTCTGATGCGTTGTAGGTTACAAAAGCAGATGGATATATACTAAAGATGTCACTTTTATAACTTGCAGATGCTTTTGTATCTTCATTAAACATTCCTTCAACAGTATATAATTCAGCTCGAGCACCTAATTGCATGGTTATTTTATTCATCTTATAACCATAATTAAAGTAAGTAGAATATATTTTTCTATCATAGGTAAAAGATGAATTGTTAAAACCTGGTTGAGTGGTAGTATTCATATTTGAAGTTTTGTTGATACGAACTTCAGCTCCTAATTCTACTTTTGCGTTTTCTGTAACAGGATTGGTATAATCGATGTTAAACAATGTGTTGTCTCTATCATTTTTTATAACATTTGAATATAAACTTGGATTTATCAATTGACGGTAGGTTGCAATTTCTGGTTGCTTTGAGTTAGAAAAGGTTGCTTCTAATTCTAAACTATGCCCTTTCTTTTCAAAATTCACTTTGTAATTCATGTTATATACGCTAGATTTAATTCCAATCATATCAGAAGTAAAAGGAGCATTAATAAGCAAGTTGCCATTTTGTGAAACTTTTGTTGAAGCATTTCCCAATGCATCCGTGAAATTTTGAGTGGTATATACCGAGAACGTTTTTTTATCACTGATATAAAAATCTGCTCCAAATTTTATTAAATGAGATTCTTGACCATTTAAGAAGTCAAATTCTTGTAGAGAAGCATTTGTGCCATTTCTTGTAACACTTCCAAAATTATGTTGATCACCTTTGTTAAATCCATAATTAGTGTAAAAATTTACATTTCCGGTTTTATAGTTCATGTCTAAAGAACCATTGTATCTTGTATTTTCTCCACGAGTAATCCCTTTATTTACAGAACCGTTAAAGCCAATATTTGCACTTTTATTTAAGATAATATTGATGATTCCACTCATTCCTTCTGGATTGTGTTTTGCAGACGGATTGGTAATCAATTCGATACTTTTAATAGATGTAGACGGAATTTGTTGTAGCAACTGTGCAGTACTAATATTCGTTGGTTTTCCATCCACCAAAACTCTAACATTACTATTTCCTCGAAGGCTTAAAGCTCCTGTTTGACTATCAACACTTACTGATTGTACGTTGTTTAATAACTCTGAAGCGGTTACCCAGCAGCGGTTAAATCTTTTCCAACATTAATTACTTTTCTGTCTATTTTCTGTACAACTGTAGAAATTTCTGCTCTTACTTCAACTTCTTTTAAAGTTGTAGCATCTTCAGCTAATTTAATGGAACCTAGATCAATTCTAATATTACCACTTTTAATATTTATTTGTTTAGCATAGGTTTTATAACCTATAAATTGAATTTCAACGATACTTACTCCTTCTGGAATATTTTTCACTTTGAAATTTCCTTCTAAATCGGTAATTCCACCGGTAATAATTTTTTTAGCGGTGTCTCTAATTACAATATTTACATATGGTAAAGCTTCTGCTGTTTTTTGGTCTACTACTTTACCAGAAATATTTCCTGGTCTAGCAATTTTACTTTTGTCTAATTGTGCGTATGAACTAATGCTAAGGGTTAAAACAAAAAGTAGGATTAATTTTTTCATAAATGTATTTTAAGTTGTTTTGATTTGATGCTAGATAGACGTTACATTGCTTATCTTTGTTACTACTATTAATACCGTTTAACATAATATTAATAAATGAAAAAAACTACTTTAGTGCTTGGAGCTTCAGTAAATACTGAACGTTATTCGAATAAATCTATTCAGAAATTAAGAGCAAATAAAATTAAAGTTTTTGCTGTAGGAGCAACAAAAGGAACTGTTTTAGACGTGTCAATAGAAGTAGAAAAATTACAATTTCAAGATATTGATACGGTAACTTTATATTTAAATCCAATAAGGCAAAAAGAATATTATGATTATGTAATTGGTTTAAAACCAAATCGTGTAATTTTTAATCCTGGAACAGAAAATAGTGAGTTTATAAAATTGTTAAAAGAAAAGAATATTGAAACAGAGGTAGCTTGTACTTTGGTTCTATTAAGTATCAATCAATATTAGTTTGAAGAAATCTTTTTCCCTGTTTCTGCTAAAATGACATTCGAAAAAATTGTTGATGCTTCTTCTTTAAAGAGTTCAATATTTTTGTATCTGCTAGAATAATGACCTATAATTAACTGATTTACATTGGCTTGTAGTGCTATCTGCGCAGCTTGTTTTGCTGTAGAATGTTTTGTTTTTTTTGCCAAATCTTCTCTGTCGGATAAAAATGTAGCTTCATGATATAATACATCTACATTTTTTATGATTGGAACCATATCTTCCTTGTAAGAAGTATCGCTACAAAAAGCATAGCTATTTGTTTTAGAAGGAGGTAACGTCAATTCTTCGTTTTTTATGATTTCTCCACTTTCTAAAACAACATCTTTTCCTGCTTTTATATGGTGATAATCGCAAGTTTGTATTTCAGGATATTGTTGTACGTTTTCTATGTGTAATTTTCTAGAATTTTCTTTTTCTCTAAATAAAAAACCGTTTGTATATATCCTGTGATTTAAAGGGATTGTAGTTACAATAACCTTATCATCTTCAAAAATCACTTCACTATTTTTAGAAGATAATTCATGAAAAATAATATTGAATTTCGCATGTGATTTTGAAATTTTTAATTGTAACGTAGTAACTTCCTTGATTCCTTTTGGGCCAAAAATATGCAGCTCTTTTTCTCTGTTTAAAATTCCGAATGTAGAAATTAAACCAATCAAACCAAAAAAATGATCTCCATGTAAATGTGAGATAAAAATATGATTGATTTTAGAAAAGCCAACATTGTATTTTCTCATTTGGCGTTGTGTTCCTTCGCCACAATCTATTAAAAAATGCCTATTGTTAATTTCTAAATATTGAGAAGTTGGATGTGCATTTACTCTTGGTGTTGCAGAATGACAACCTAGAATAGTTATTTGTAAACTCATTTGATAACAAAGCGTTTAGAAATGACTTCGTTCCTGCTTCTAATTGCATAAATGTACATTCCAGATTGTAAGTTGTCTCTGTTGAATTTAATTTCATTACTTCCAATTTTGGTGGTATATGTTTTTGAGAAAACGGTTTTTCCTAGCACATTTTTAACAACAAAAAATATAGGCTGACTTTTTGTTGCGTTAAATTTTATGGTGGTAGAAGTAAAAAAAGGATTTGGAGCAGTAGATAGTTTTTGCAACGTTTTTTGAGAAAAAACGGCAGTGGTAAAACATAAAAAAGTAATAAAAAGTAATTTTTTTACCATTCGTTAGTTGTATTATTCAGAAAAGAAATCAATTGTTAAAAACCCAAATCTCTTTCTATTGCTTCCATTTTGAGCACATCTTCAGCTTCTTGCAATGTTGGAACAATATTGATTTCATCTGGAATGTCATCTATATCAATTTCGTTGCAAACTATCACAAAAGATATGCCATTGCTTCTGTGTTCTGAAGCGATATTCAAAAATAGAGACAAATCTTCTAAGGTTGTGTTAAGATTTTCAGAAAGTTGAACAACTTTATGATTTTCTATTGCCTCTGCATTTTCTGATTTAAAAACTTTAAAAAATTCTGAAAAAGAATTTTCTGTTGATGAAATGAGAGTATATGTGTCTTTTTGAGAAATTTTCATAAGATTTTTCGTTAAGAAGACAAATTATCTTTTTATCTGTTGCGCTAATAAATAAATCACTGCCATTCTAACAGCAACACCATTTTCAACCTGGTTTAAGATGATCGAATTGTTAGAGTCTGCAACATCACTTGTAATTTCTACACCACGATTTATAGGGCCAGGGTGCATGATGACAATATTTTTATCTAAGCTGTCTAAAACTTGCTGGTTGATGCCAAAAAGCTGTGTGTATTCTCTGGTTGATGGGAAATACTTTACATCCATACGTTCGTGTTGCACTCGTAAAACATTGGCAACGTCACACCAATCTAAGGCTTTTTTTAAGTTGGTTTCTACCGTAACTCCCAGGCTTGTTATGTATTTCGGAATTAACGTTGTTGGTCCGCAAACTTTTACTTCTGCGCCTTGTAACTGCAAGGTAAATATATTTGATAATGCGACTCTAGAGTGTAAAATATCACCAACGATTACAATTTTTTTACCTTTTACACTGCCTAATTTCTCTCTTATAGAATAGGAATCTAACAATGCTTGTGTTGGGTGCTCGTGGGTTCCGTCTCCTGCATTTATAATTTTTGCATTTACGTGCTTAGATAAGAAAACTCCAGCTCCAACATTCGGATGACGCATCACAACAATATCAACTTTCATTGATAAAATATTGTTTACTGTGTCTATTAAGGTTTCTCCTTTTTTTACGGAAGATTGACTTGCAGAGAAATTGATAATATCTGCCGAAAGTCTTTTTTCAGCCAACTCAAAAGAAAGTTTTGTTCTTGTGCTATTTTCAAAAAATAAATTGGCAATGGTAATATCTCTTAGCGAAGGGACTTTTTTAATGGGTCTGTTTATAACCTCTTTAAAATGATCAGCAGTTTCAAAAATAAGATCAATATCGTTTTTGTTAAGATATTTTATGCCTAATAAATGGTCTACGCTTAATTGTTTCATTTTATGAATTGTGTTCTAAATAAACTACGTCTTTTTTGTGTGTTTCTTTCCAGCAAACCTTAACTTTTTCTTGATTTATTGCATCTACTTGTCTACCTCTATAATTAGGTTGTATAGGTAAATGTCTGCTAAAACGTCTGTCGATTAACACTAATAATTCTACTAATTTTGGTCTCCCAAAATCGTTAATTGCCGATAAGCCCGACCTTATACTTCTACCTGAAAATAAGACGTCATCAATTAAAACAACGTTTTTATCTTCAATTAAAAAATCAATTTTTGTACTACTAGCATCAATTGGAGAGTCTCTTCTTCTAAAATCATCTCTATAAAAAGTAATGTCTAGTAAGCCTAATTTTAAGTCTTTAATATGGTATTCGTTGGTTAAAATATCTTTAATTCTTTTAGCCAAATATGCACCTCTTGGTTGCAGACCAATTAAAACAGTGTTAGAAAAATCGTTATGGTTTTCGATAAGCTGACAAGCTAGTCGATGTAAGATGATTTCAATTTCTTTCGAGTTTAATAATACTTTCGAGCTCATAAGAAAAATGTCCAAATTTTATTTGGAAATAAATCAGTAAAAACTGATAATTAATGTTGAGCAAAATTAGTGTAAATAAAAGGATTCGCAAAATTTTACTGAAAAGCATTTTAAAAGGGCCTCATTTTTGTTAATTAATTTGTTGAAAAGTAAAGCTCTTTTTATTAAAGGAGAAGAAGACTTGTAGTATTTTTAATTAAGTAATTTTTTCAATTATTGATTGATAAAATATTACAGCTTGTTTAATCAAATGAAAAGGTAAAAAGATTTTTTTTCCTTTTGATGATAAAATTAGAAGCCTATGTCACTTTCAAAGTTCGAATCCATGTTAAAAACCAATAGTGTGTATTTCTTTGACTCTATTGAGTTTGAAGAAATAATACAGCATTATTTAGATAATGGTAAGCACTCTCTGGCTAATAAAGCGGTGAAGCTAGGTTTAGAACAACATCCTACTTCAATTGTGTTGAAATTATTGAAAGTTGAACTGTTAATTTTTGAAGATAAATTGCAAAATGCAAACGCGTTAATTAACGAAATAGAAGCTGTTGCGCCAAATAATGAAGAATTATTGATTCAGAAAGCAATTATTTTATCTAAAAACGACAAACATGTAGAAGCAATTCTAACATTGAATCAAATTTTAGCAATTACAGATGATCCTGCAGATATTTGGTCTATGGTAGGAATGGAATATTTGTATTTAGATGATTTTGAAAATGCACGACTAAATTTTGCAAATTGTATTGATGCAGATTTTGAAGATTATTCGTCTTTATACAATGTAGTGTATTGTTTTGATATGGAAAACAACCATGAAGAGGCAATTCATTTTTTAACCAATTATATAGATACAAATCCGTATTGCGAAGTTGCTTGGCATCAATTAGGAAGACAATATTTTGTGTTAAATAAATTCAAAGAGGCATTAAGAGCTTTTGATTATGCGGTTGTAATTGATGAATCTTTTATTGGTGGGTATTTAGAAAAAGCAAAAACATTAGAAGAATTAGAACGTTTTGAAGAAGCTATTCAGAATTACTTAATAACCTTAGAATTAGATGATCCTACGGCTTTTGTTTATGTAAGAGTTGGAGAATGTTATCAAAAATTAGGTGATTTAGAAACAGCAACAAAATATTTTAAAAAGGCGGTTCATGAAGACCCTCTATTAGATAAAGCTTGGTTGCTGTTAACAAATTTATTTCAAGAAGAAAAAGAATATCAAAAAGCCCTATATTATATAAAAAAAGCATTGCATATTGATGATTCAAATCCGATGTATTGGAGAAAATATGCCGAGATAAATTTAAAACTAAATTTTTACGAAGAAACCGTAAAAGCGTTTTATAAGTGTTTAGATTTAGAAGATCTTTCATTAGAAATTTATGTAGGGTTGGCAGATGTATTGTTGTTTTTGGGTGAGTTCAATGATGCTTTAAAAATATTAGTTAAAGCAAAAAACACATACAAACAATTTGCAGAAATAGAATACCGTTTGTGTGGTTTATTTATGTTGACTTCTAAAGAGAAATACAGCTTAGTTCATTTAAAAAATGCCTTAGCAATAGATGCTGATTACAGAACAATTATCAAAGAACTATACCCAACAGTTTTTGACAATGAAAAGGTACAAACTATAATTACCAATTATTTAAAAGCTATAGAGTAAATACTTTTCTGAGTATTTTTTATTTATTTCTTAAACTAATATCATTTTTTATTGTTGCTATTATTATTTGTATTATTGTACTGATGATACTTAAAAAGCACTATAACTCCTATTTATTAAAGATTCAGTTATTGTTTCTTATACTTTTTGTAACTCATAATTTGAGTGCTCAAGAGTTGCCACCTGTCAATAATTTTTCTCAAAAAAATTATAATGCAGGGGCGCAAAACTGGTCGCTAAGTCAATCTAAAGAAGGAAATTTATACGTAGCAAATAACTTTGGTTTGTTAGAATTTAATGGAGCCAAATGGAGGTTGTATGATACGCCAAATTCAACAATAATGAGATCTGTAAATGTTTTTGAAGACAAAATATTTACAGGATTTTATATGGATTTTGGGTATTGGTCAAGAGATGATTATGGTGAGTTACACTTTACCTCTTTAGTAGCTACATATAACATTCCTGTTATAGAAGATGAGCAATTTTGGAATATTATTAAATATGATGATTGGATTTTATTTCAATCATTACAAAGAATTTATTTTTTTAACCTTAAAACGAACGAATTTAAAATTATTTCTTCAGAGGTTAAAATAACCAAAATGTTTAGTGTTAAAAACACCATTTATTTTCAACAATTAGGTAAGGGCCTATTTAAAATTGACAATGGTGAATCAAAATTAATTTCTGATGATGAACTTTTTACAAAAAACGACATTATAAATATTCATGAAAATGGAAATCAATTAATTATTTTAACCAATACAAAGGGTTTTGTAATATTAGAAAACAACGAACTTACCTATTGGGATAATGCTAATAAAAACCTTATAAACAAAAAAGTATACAATAGTATTCAATTAAAAGATAAGGGCTTTGCTATAGGGACTATTTCTAATGGAGTTTTATTCTTAACAAGTAAAGGTGAGTTATCTTATGAAATAAACAAGAACAATAGATTATCAAACAATACGGTTTTATCAATGTTAGAAGACTCAAATGGTGTCGTTTGGATGGGTCTAGATAATGGAATTAGCAGTGTGAATATTAATTCTCAGATTAAGATATTCAATGATAAAGAAGGGAAAATTGGAACCGTATATACTACAAAGTTGTATCAAAACGATTTGTATTTAGGGACTAACCAAGGATTGTATGTTAAAAAATATAATACAGAAGAAGAATTTAAATTGATAAAAGGAACCCAAGGTCAAGTTTGGGATTTAAATGTTATAGATGCTAAATTGTTTTGCGGTCACGACTCGGGAACAATAATTATAGATGATAGAAAGGTTGTAAACAAAATTGATATTCTTGGAACTTGGAACATCAAACAACTTGATGATCATACCTTATTGCAAGGAAATTATTCTGGGTTGTATATTCTTGAAAAAAAAGGGAATAAATGGAGTTTGAGAAATAAAATAAAAGGATTTAGCAATTCAAGTAGGTCTTTTGAGGTCTTTAATAATACTCAAATTTTAGTAAACCACGAATATAAAGGATTATACACACTTAAAGTAGATGACGATTTTAGAGAGGTTTTAGAGGTAAAAAACAATTCATTTTTTAGTAAAAAAATTCATTCAAATATTATAAAATATAAAGAGAGGATATTGTATGCCTATGAAAATGGAGTTTATGAATACTCTAAAGAAACAAATGAACTATTAAAAGATACTATTTTAAGTAAATTATATACAACAGAAACCTACGATTCTGGTAAAATGATTTTTGATTCTGAAAATGACATTTTATGGAGTTTTTCTAATAAAGACATTAGTTATGTTAAGCCAAATGCTATAAATCAAAAATTAATCATAAAAAAAATTCCGATATCAAAAGCCCTTAGGGAAGGAGCAGAAGGTTTTGAAAATTTAACAACCATAGGCAATGAAGATGTTATTTTAGGAATAAACAACGGGTATATAACGATTAATTTAAACGATATAAATAAAGATAAAAGACTGTACCAAATTTCAATTAATTCTATAAAAAAGAATAAACTTAATAAAGGAAAAGAAAATGTTATTTTAAAAAATAATGGAGATTTTAAAAGTAGCGAAAATAATATTGAGTTTGAATATCATGTGCCCTTTTTAACCCAAGAAAAAAATATTGAGTATCAATACTTATTAGAAGGATATATGATTGACTGGAGTGATTGGTTAAGCACATCATATGTTTCTTTTGAAAACTTACCAGTAGGAAACGAATATGTTTTTCATGTTCGGGCAAAAATTGGAAATATAAAAACGGCTAATACGGCTTCTTATAATTTTAATATTAAGAATCCTTGGTATTTAACCATATTGGCAAAAGTGTCATATGTTGTTTTGTTATTATTTTTTCTACTGTTAATTGATAGAGTTTATAAAAGCTATTATAGAAATCAGAGAAAAAGATTGTTAGAGAAACAAGAAAAAGACTTTAAGCTTAAAGCATTGGCAAAAGAAAAAGAGTTGATGCAGTCTAGAAATGATCAATTAAAAATTGAAATTGAAAGTAAAAGCAGAGAGTTGGCTTCTTCTACTATGAGTATCATTAAAAAGAATGAATTATTGAATTCTTTAAAAATAGAATTAATAAAGGGAGAGGAAAAAGGAATTAAAAATGTTGTTAAAATAATTGATAAGAATATTAATAACAAAGGTGATTGGCAAATGTTTATTGAAGCCTTTAACAATGCAGATAAAGATTTCATAAAAAAAATAAAATCACTTCATAACTCACTCACTCCAAATGATTTAAAACTATGTGCATATTTAAGGTTGAACTTGTCATCTAAAGAAATTGCACCTCTACTAAATATTTCACCTAGAAGTGTTGAGGTAAAAAGATATCGTTTGCGAAAAAAAATGAATTTAGAGCATAATGATAGCTTAACAGATTATATTTTAGGTATTTAGTATTAGTTTACCTTTAAAAAGCACCTATACAAAACCACAACACTCAAAAATTTAAGATTATTTTTTTGTGATTTTTTTCTCCTCTAATTACTATATTTTATAAGGGTTTGTTTATTTTTTTTAGCAATGTATGATTTTTGTAGTGGATGTTTTTATGGATTTCACAATAAATACCCGCTAAATTTATAAAAAATTAAAAACCCGTTTTTATGAGAAAAAAAATATCACTAGTTATTTTCCTGTTATTTACGGTTTATTCATTTGGTCAGAGTATTACTGTTAAAGGAGTAATTACAGATGAATCTACTGGAGATCCATTACCAGGAGTAAACATTGTTGTAAAAAACACGACTATTGGAACACAAACAGATTTCGATGGTAAATATGTTTTAGCAAATGTTTCAAAAGGATCTGTATTAGTTTACAGTTTTATAGGATACCAAAACAAGGAAGTAATAGTTAATGAATCGACAATAGATGTTGTGTTGAAAGAAGCTACACAGCAGCTAGATGAAGTAGTAATCGTAGGGTACGGAAAACAAAAGAGAAAAGATGTTACTGGAGCTGTTTCATTATTAGGTGAAGAAACATTAGACATCTTAAAACCTATTGATGCTACAACTGCACTACAAGGAACAAGTTCTGGAGTTGCTGTAAACTTATCTTCAGGAGCACCAGGAGCAAAAGTTAATATCATAATTAGAGGTATTAGTTCTAACACCAACAATCAGCCTTTAACTATTGTAGATGGTTATGAAGGAGATTTAAATAGTATCAATCCAAACGATATAGAATCTATAACGGTCTTAAAAGATGCTCAAGCAGCCATATATGGTATTAAAGGAGCAAATGGAGTTGTGCTTGTAACTACAAAAATAGGTAAAAAGAATAAAGTCGCTACTGTTAAATATGACACCTACTCAGCTATTCAACAAACGACAAGGAAATTAAACTACTTAAATGCAACAGAGTATGCTTTAGTATTAAATGAAGCTTATGGAGCAAGTGGACAAAATTTACCTTTTACTAATATTAGTCAATTAGGAAAAGGAACAGATTGGCAAGATCAATTATTTAATGATGCATTATTAATCAATCATAACATTAGTTTGTCTGGAGGAGGAGAAAATTTTAAATATTATATAAGTGCCTCAAGAACAGAACAAGATGGAATTATTGCTAAAGAGAAATCTAAATTCATTAGAAATAACATCAAACTTAATTTAGGAGTAGATGTTACAGAAAAATTAAATTTTTCATTAATAGCAAACTACTTTACAAGTGCTTCTAAAGGATTTGACAGTTCGTTATTGTTTAATGGTTTAAACTATGCACCAACTTTTGGTGTTAATGAAGATGATATAAATAACTTTTTAGGAATTGAAGTAGTAAATCCATTATCAATATTAAAAAACACCTATCGAGAAAATAATGGAAGTGGAATTGAAGGTAATTTTAGTTTAACCTACAAACCTTTAGAAGGTTTATCTGTTACTTCTCGTTTAGGATATAAAATATACAACGAAAAACAACGTACGTTCTTTCCTATTTACAATTATGGATCTAGTAAAGTATATAATAGAACCCAAAGTTCTGTTTATCAGTTTAAAACAACATCTACAAGGATAAATTGGGAAACGTTTGCTACTTATGTTAAAACTTTTGCAGAAGATCATAATACTACATTTACATTAGGTACGAGTGTACAAAATGATTTGTTTGACGGTATTTATGCAACTGGATTTGATGTGCCAAATAACTCATACGAATTTGCAGATATTAGTTTAACAAACCTGCAAAGTGATCAAAGAAGTTTTAATACAGGTAATGGTGATATAAGATTAACATCATTTTTTGCAAGAGCACAATATGATTATAAAGGAAAGTATTTATTTTCTGGATTAGTTAGACGAGACGGTGCTTCTGTGTTTGCAAAAAACAAAAGAGTAGACAGTTTTTGGTCTATAACTTCTGGATGGAAAATCTCTGATGAAAACTTTCTAAAAGACAACAAGACAATTAACTTCTTAAAATTAAGAGCAAGTTATGGTACGTTAGGAAATTTAGTTGGAGATAACCTTTATAGGTCTTTATTAAATGGAGAAGGAACTTATGTTTTAGATGGTAAATTAGTAGATGGTACAGCTCAAGGAGGCTTACCAAATCCATTAGCAACATGGGAAACAGCTGAAAAATTAGATATTGGTTTAGATGTTAATTTATTTGATGACAAGTTATCTATCGTTGCAGATTATTTTGAAGAAACAAGAAAAGACTTGTTAATTCAAAATTTTCCAGTATCAGGTTTATTAGGATCTGGTGCACCAGGGGGCGCAAATCCAACTGTAAATGCGGGTACATCTAAAAATACAGGTGCAGAACTAGCAATTAACTATAAGGCTTTAAAAACCGATGATGCTTCAATAAACTTGTCTTACAATGTTACTTATGTAAAAAACAGAGTTACAGAAGTATTAGATGGAGCTTTTGTTGAAGGAGGAGCCTTTGCAATCGGTAATTTAGCGCCATCTAGAATGCAAGTAGGGCAACCAATTGGATATTTCTATGGTTTGGTTACTGACGGTATTTTTCAAAGCCAAGCTGAAGTTAACAATCATCCATCTCAATCTGGTTTAGGAGCTAGTGTTACTTCACCAGGAGATATTAGATATAAAGATGTAAATAAAGATGGAGTTATTGATTTTAAAGATAGAACCAATATTGGTAACCCTCAAGCAGATTTTTATATGGGATTCAATATGTCAGCTAAATATAAAAACTGGGATTTTACAGCATATTTATATGCAGAGTTAGGAAAAGATATGGTTAGAAACTTTGAACGTTTCTTACCAAATGTGAATAAACCAAATTATTATTTAGGTAGATGGACAGGACCGGGAACAAGTAATTTTATTCCAAGATTAACTAATGACGCTACAAACAATAAGTTATTCTCAGATTTCTTTGTAGAAGATGCTTCCTTTTTGCGTTTGCAAAACATACAAATTGGGTACAATTTCTCTGAAGATTTATTAGGAAAAGTAGGCTTAGCGAAGTTAAGAATATATACATCAATCAATAACTTATTTACACTTACAAAGTATACAGGATACGATCCAACTGTTAATGGTGGAGCTATTGGAGCAGGTATAGATTATGGAACCTATCCTTCGGCAAGACAGTTTCTTTTAGGTTTAAATGTTACATTTTAAAAAATAGAAAGATGAGAAAATATAAACAAAAAATAAAATTAGGAATCATCTTTATGGCAAGTCTTTTTGTGCTAAATTCTTGTTCAGATGATTATTTAGATGAGTCAAAAATATATGCAGAAGATTCAGAGTCTTACTTTAATTCAGAGTCAGATTATTACAATGCTCTAGTAGCTGCATATGACCCATTACAATCAACTTTTATCAATGTATTGATGGGTGAAATAGCATCAAACAACACATTATGTGGAGGAGAAAGTGCTACAGACGTTCCAGGATATCAACAAATAGATGATATGATTCATACACCAGTAAATGCACAGTTACAAAATCTTTGGAGCTGGATGTTTGGAGGTGTAAATAGATCGGCATATATTTTAGAGTTTAAAGATAAAACAGCTTTTCAAGGTAAAGAAGTTTACATAGCAGAAGCAAGTTTTTTAAGAGCTTATTATAATTTTGAATTGGTAAAATGGTTTGGAGATATTCCAATTAAACCTGAAGGTAGATTTGTGTTAGGAGATGAGAAAACAATTGCAAGGTCACCAAAAACAGAGGTTTATAAATTAATCGAAGATGATTTAAAATATGCAATTGCTAATCTATCTTATACAGCTCCTCAAACAGGTAGAGCAACAAAAGGATCTGCTCAAGCTTTATTAGGTAAAGTATATTTATTTCAAGATAAATTCAATGAAGCTTCTTCGGTTTTAGATGATCTTATTAAAAATGGACCTTATGAATTGGAAACTGATTATAATAAAATATTTGAATTTGAAGGAGAAAACGGAAAAGGTTCTGTTTTTGAAGTTCAATATACAGATGTAGAAGGAGCAGGGTTTGGATGTTTGCAATGTAGTGAGGGTAATGTAGCTGTTGGTTTTCAAGGTGTTAGAGGTTATCAAGGAACCTTGTTTACTTCAGGTTTTAGTTTTAATGTGCCTACAAAAGAAATGGTAGACCAATTTGAGGTTGGAGATAATAGAAAAGATGTTGCTATTTTAGACATTGCAGCTTGGGCAACTCAAACAGGTGCTTCTTACACAACTGGTTATGAGCATACAGGGTATTTTAACAGAAAATACATTCCAAGAAAAAGAGGTGCTGATGCAGCTGGGGATTTAAATTTAACAAACCCAAATAATTATAGAGCTATTAGATATGCAGATGTATTGCTTATGGCAGCCGAAGCATTTAATAGAAAAGCGACACCGAATGATGGTTTAGCAAGAACTTATTTAAACATGGTAAGAGCTAGGGCTTTTGGAAATACAAGTAAAAATGTAAGTTTAAGTGGACCGGCATTAACAGATGCAATTTATCATGAAAGAAGAGTAGAATTAGTTGGAGAAGGACATCACTTTTTCGATTTAGTTAGAACAGGAAGAGGAGCTAATATCCCTGGATTTATCGTAGGTAAACACGAGGTATTTCCTATTCCGTTAGAAGAAATTCAATTTTCTCAAGGTAAATGGAGTCAAAATTCAGGATATTAAAACTAGGAAATATGAAAAAAATTAAAAACATATATAAAACACTTCTAATATTAATAATTATTAGTGCTTGTAAAGATATAGATAGCTTAGATTTTTTAGAATCTATTCCTCCTCCAACTAATATTTCGGCAACCTATAGTGTTACACAAGATAATACAGGTTTAGTAACAATTACACCCGTTGCAGATGGAGCAAATAGTTTTAAAGTATATTATGGAGATGGTACTACAACACCTGTTGAAGTTAAAATTGGTGGAAGCACACAGCATACTTATGCAGAAGGTACTTATAGTCTTAAGATAGAAGCTTTAAATATTAAAGGCGATAAAGCAGAAGCAACTCAAGAATTAGTTGTTTCATTTAAGGCTCCTCAAAACTTAGTTACAACTATAGAAAATGATCCAGGAACTTCTAAACAAGTAAATATTACTGTGAAAGCAGATTTTGCTACCATGTTTGAATTTCATTCTGGGGAAACAGGAGTAACTCAACCAGTAGCAACAGCAAATATTGGGAATACAATAAACTATAAATATGCAAATCCAGGAAGCTATGATGTGAAAGTTTTAGTTAAAGGTGCTGCAATTGCTACTTCAGAACATACAGAAACTTTTACTGTAACTGAAATCTTACAACCTACAGTTTCTGCACCGGCACCACCAACAAGAGCCTCTGCAGATGTAATCTCAATTTATTCTTCTGCATATACTGATGTAGTAGGAACCAATTATTTTCCAGACTGGGGTCAAGCTTCACAAGGTAGTTCTTGGGCAGAGTTTGATTTAAGTGGAGATAAGATGTTGCAATACGTAAAACTAAGTTATCAAGGAATTGCATTAAAAGATGGTACATCTATAGATGTTTCTTTAATGGAGTTTTTACATATTGATGTGTGGACATCTGGAGATGCAACACATCTAGAAACATTTTTGATAAATAATGCATCTGGAACAACATCAGAAAAACCAGTAACTAAAAGTTTAACTGCAGGAAAATGGACTAGTCTAGATATTCCTATGAAAGAATATACAGACCAAGGTTTAACTGTAACAGAAATTTTCCAAATGAAGCTTGTTGGAACACCTTGGGCAACAGGAACTGTTTTTATAGATAATATTTATTTTTACAAATCACCTTCTGTAGCTAATAGTGCTACTCCAATAGATTTTGAGGCACCATATACATTAAGTGCATTTGATGGAGGAAATACATCTGTAGTTGCAAACCCAAAGACAACTGGAAATTCGTCTTCTATGGTGTTAAAGTTGATAAAAGATGCTGGTCAAGTTTGGGCAGGATCTAAAGTAACTGCTGCAAATGGATCTTTTTCTATTGCAGAAGGAGCTACAGTAACAGCTAAAGTTTGGTCTCCAAGATCTGGTTTAAAGTTATTGATGAAGTTTGAAGATGCTACCCCTTGGCCAAATACTAAGGCAACGGCAGAAATAACAGCAACAACAACTGTTACTGGAGGATGGGAAACCTTAAGTTTTACCTTAACAGGAGTAGATGCAGCTACTAATTACAACAATATGGTGTTAATAATGGATAATGGTACACAGGGTGATGGTACGGATAATTTCACAATTTATGTTGATGATATATCACTTGCATCCTACTTAGACTTTGAACCAAAATTTACATTAAGTAGTTTTGATGGTGGAGATATCTCTGTAATTGCAAATCCACAAACTACTGGTAATTCTTCCGCTATGGTAGCACAATTAGTCAAAAAAGCGGGCCAAGTTTGGGCAGGTTCTAAAATAACTGTTTCACAGAAATTTTCGTTTGTAGGTCAAAATAAAGTTAAAGTAAAAGTTTGGTCTCCAAGAGTTGGATTGAATTTACTAATGAAATTTGAAGATGCTACGCCATGGCCAAATACTGCAGCGTCAGCAGAAGTTACAGCAACTACTACTGTTGCAAATACATGGGAAGAGTTAACTTTTGACTTTACAGGAATTAGTACAACGATAGATTTTTATAATCTAGTATTAATTATGGATAATGGTACTCAAGGTGATGGTTCAGCTAATTACACCATCTATTTAGATGATATTACACAATTTTAAAAAAGAATCATGAAAAAAAATAAATATTTAATATTCGCATTATTCGTTGGACTATTGTTTAATAGTTGTCAAAAAGAAGATTATGAATTTGGGCAAGTAATAGCTCCAAAAAATATTACCATTACAGCAGAGCTTGTAGGTAAAGATGCTACAAATCCTTTTGGAGATGGAACAGGAATTGTAAACTTTACAGTTTCAGCAGAAAATGCATCTTCTTATGTATACTATTTTGATGGTGTAGCAGAAAAATCACCTTCAGGGTTATTAACGAAAAGATTTTCTAAGGTAGGAGTTAACAAGTATACCGTTGTTGTTAAAGCAAATGGTAAGGGAGGTAACTCCTCTACAAAGACAATTGAAATTGAAGTGTATAGTTCTTTTTCTGATGTACCTGCCGAGAATTTTTTAAGTGGAGCTAATGTTGGAGATAGTAAAAAATGGTATTGGCAAGCTGATAAAGATTTACATGTTGGTTTAGGACCAGTAACTGATGATTATGGAAATGGAGAATTTGCATATGAAGCATGGTGGAACTTAATTAAAGCTTGGGATGCAGAAAAAGGATGTATGTATGATAATGAATTTGTATTTACAAGAACAGCAAACGGAATTACATTTGAGCAAACTACCGGACCAGCTTTTGTGCCAGGTACTTATGCAGGTTTCATAGGTGTTGGTGGAGATCAATGTCATGATGCAACTGTAGCAACTAAAATGTTTGGTGTTAAAAACGTGTCATTTAGTCCGTCAACATCAAAAGCAGCAACCCAAGGAACTTATAATAATAAAGCTTATAGAGGTACTACTTTTGAAATTTCTGATGGTGGATTTATGGGATGGTTAGTAGGTTCAGGAACGTATGATATCATTTCTGTTTCTAATGATGAGTTAATTGTAAGAGTTATAGAAGATCCTGCTTCAGGATCAGGTGCAGCCTGGTATCATAAATTTACATCTACAAAACCTGTTAAAGGAGCAACGTATACCTATAATAATTTAGTTTGGGAAGATGATTTTACTACAGCAGGACCTGATCCAACAAAATGGACTTATGACCTTGGTGCAGGAGGTTGGGGTAATGGAGAACTTCAAACCTATACGAATAGTTCTGAAAACGTAGTTGTAGAAAATGGATCCTTAAAAATCAAAGCCAAAGCAAATGGCGCTGGATATACATCCGCAAGATTAAAATCTGAAGGATTGTATGAGTTTAAATATGGACGCGTAGAAATAAGAGCAAAATTACCTAGTGCTCAAGGAACGTGGCCTGCATTTTGGATGTTAGGAGCTGATCATTCTACAGTTGGTTGGCCAGCTTCTGGAGAGATTGATATCATGGAGCAAAAAGGAACAGATAAAACTACAATCCATGGAACGGTTCATTACCCTGGAAACTCAGGAGGAAATGGTCCTACAAAATCTACAGCAATTACAAATGCGTCTACAGAATTTCATAACTATACTGTTGAGTGGTCAGACACTAAAATCGAATTCTTTTTAGATGGAGTTTCTTATCATGTGTTTACAAATGATGCAACAAAGCCTTTTAATAAAGATTACTTTTTAATATTAAACCTAGCAATGGGTGGAAGTTTAGGAGGAACAGTTGACCCCGCATTTACGGAAGATTTAATGGAAATAGACTACGTAAAAGTTTACCAATAAAATAATGTTAAGACAAAGAGGTGATTCATTGTTGATTGATTGAATTTGCCTCTTTGTTTATTAATAAACAAACAATAATTCTCTATGATCTTATTTTTATAGAGAATTTAATTTGACTATTAGTTTATAATTGTTAATGATTAAGTACTGAATACTATAAATGAATAAAGCACAACAAATTTATATAGGTAATTCTAAATCTTTTATAAAAGAAAAAGAAGTCACTGGAGAACAAGTTTTAATTAAAAACGAGCCGTTTAATAAAATTTCTAATGTAGAAACAATGCGTCCGTTTTTTATGAGTATTGTTAGCAATTCTAACCATTGGATGTTTATCTCTAGTAATGGAGGAGTCACTGCCGGAAGAAAAGATAGTAATAAAGCGTTGTTTCCTTATTACACTGATGATAAGGTGACCGAATCTGAGGATGTTACAGGAACAAAAACATTGTTAAGAGTTCTGAAAGAAGGAAAACAGTATTTGTGGGAACCTTTTTCAACAAAATACAAAGGAGTTTACAATACATCTAGAAACCTATACAAGAATGTTTATGGAAATAAAGTCATTTTTGAAGAAATCAATCATGATTTAGAATTAACTTTTGTGTTTGAGTGGAATTCTAGCAATATCTATGGATTTATAAAGAAATCATCACTTATTAATAATGCTGCTTTAAAAACTACAGTTACTGTTTTAGATGGATTGCAAAATGTTTTGCCTTATGGTGTGGGAGAAGATTTGCAAAAAGCAAGTAGTAATTTGGTTGATGCTTATAAGAGAAGTGAACTGGTTAAAGAAACTGGACTTGGAATTTTTGCTTTGAGTGCAATTATAGTAGATAAAGCAGAGCCAAGCGAAGCACTTAAGTCCAATATTGTTTGGTCTACAGGTATCTCAAATCCTACCTATTTGTTGTCTTCTTTACAAGTTAGTAATTTTAGAAAAGGATTTGATCTCATACAAGAAACAGATGTGAAAGCTGAAAAAGGCGCATACTTTGTTTCTTTTAAGGAAGAATTAAATCCAAAAAAAAAAAAAGAATGGAGTTTAATTGCGAATGTAAACCAATCGGTTACCAACATTATTCAGTTAAACGAAAAAATAAAAAAAGAGAAGAACTTTTCAAATATTCTTCAAGAAGATATTGATAAAGGAACCAATCATTTAATTCAATTAGTTGGGGCATCAGACGGACTTCAGTTAAGCGCAAATACACTCAGAAATTCAAGACATTTTTCTAACACGATGTTTAACATCATGCGTGGAGGAATTTTTGATGATAATTATACTATTGATAAAGTAGACTTTGTAAAATACATTGCCAATGCAAATAAAAAAGTATTTAAAAAGCATACAAAAGAATTAGAAAACTTACCAAATACATTTTCAGTAAATTATATTAAAAAAGCTACTTCTAAAAATGAAGACAAGAATTTTAGAAGATTGTGTTTTGAATATTTGCCATTAAAATTTAGTAGAAGACATGGAGATCCCAGTAGACCTTGGAATAAGTTTTCAATCAACACAAGGGATGAAAGAGACGGATCTAAAATTTTAGATTATGAAGGAAATTGGCGAGATATTTTCCAAAACTGGGAAGCACTTGCGCATTCATATCCGGAGTTTATAGAAGGAATGATTCATAAATTCTTAAACGCCACAACTTTTGATGGATATAATCCATACAGAGTTACTAAAGGAGGTTTTGATTGGGAAACAATAGAACCAGACAATCCATGGTCTTATATTGGATATTGGGGTGATCATCAAATAATCTATTTGTTAAAGTTTTTAGAGTTTATAGAAAATTATTATCCAAACAAGTTAGAAGAATATTTTACTGAAAATTTGTTTGTATATGCAAATATACCCTATAGAATAAAAAGTTATAAAGACATCTTAAAAGATCCAAAAGACACCATAGAATTTGATTTTGAAAACGAAAGTAAAATTCAGCAAAAGAGAGATGAAATAGGGGTTGATGGAGCTTTATTAAGAGATAAAAACTACTTTATTTGTAAGGTTAATTTTACAGAAAAAATTCTTGCTATTGTTCTTGCTAAAATGTCAAATTTTATTCCAGAGGGTGGAATTTGGATGAACACTCAAAGACCAGAATGGAATGATGCCAATAACGCTTTGGTAGGTAATGGGGTGTCTATGGTTACGCTCTATTATTTAAGAAGATTTTTTAGTTTTTTTGAAACAATCTTAAAAGAATCAAACTTTAATGAAACTAAAGTTTCAGAAGAACTTGTGTTGTTTTTTGAAAACGTAAAAAACACCTTAGAAAAAAATACAGATATTTTATCCAACAAAATTTCAGATAAGGATCGTAAAACCATATTGGATGGTTTAGGAAATGCAGGAAGTACTTATAGAAATAAAATTTACAACCAAAAGTTTTCTAGTAATAAAAAAAATATTTCAAAAGATGACTTGCTCTCATTTATCAATACTTCTTTACAGTTTATAGATCATTCTATAAGAGCTAATAAGAGAGTAGATAATTTGTATCATGCTTATAATTTAATGACTATAACAAACAATAAAGAAGTTTCTATTTCTTATTTGTCAGAAATGTTAGAAGGTCAAGTTGCAGTTTTAAGCTCTGGTTATTTGTCAGCAGAAGAAAGTGTAATCGTATTAAATGCTTTAAAAGCAAGTAAACTTTTTAGAGAAGATCAATACAGCTATATTTTATACCCTAACAAAGAGTTGCCAGGTTTTTTAGATAGAAACAACATCCCAAAAGAGAAAGTTGAAAAATCAATCCTCTTACAAAAGTTAATTCAAAAAGGAAACACTCAAATCATTGAGCAAGATTGTTTAGGCAATTATCATTTTAATGGAGATTTTAACAATGTTGAAAGCTTAAAATCAGCATTAAATGAATTGCCTTTAGAGTTTAAGAAATTAAAAGAGCAAGAATCGAGTTTGTTGTTTGATATTTTTGAGAACATCTTTAATCATAAGTCATTTACTGGGAGATCTGGTACTTTTTATGGCTATGAAGGTCTTGGTTCTATTTATTGGCATATGGTTTCTAAATTGCAATTAGCAGTTCAAGAAGTTACACAAAATGCTATTGACAATAAGGAAGAATCAGAAATTATTGGAAAATTATTTGATCATTATTTTGAAATTAATGAAGGAATAGGAGTAAAGAAATCTCCCAAGTTATATGGGGGATTTCCAACAGATCCTTATTCTCACACGCCTTTTACAAAAGGAGTTCAACAACCCGGAATGACAGGGCAAGTTAAAGAAGATATCTTAAGTAGATTTGGTGAATTAGGCATTTTTGTAAAAGAAGGGATATTACAATTTAATCCTAGCATTTTAAGAAAAGAAGAGTTTTTAAAAGAACAAAAAACTTTTAAATATGTAGATGTAATGGGAGATTTTAAAACCTTAGAGTTAGATAAAAACACTCTTTGTTATACTTATTGTCAGGTTCCAGTTGTTTATAAAATCTCTGAAAAAGAGTCAATTGAAGTGCATTTTAATAACGCCTCTTCTAAGAAATTTAATTCATTAAAATTAGATAAAATAACAAGTAAATTAATATTTGAACGTAGTAACAATGTTCAAAGCTTAACAGTATCAGTAGTTAAATAGAATACAGTGTATGTTAAAATTATCTACCAAAATAGTTGGTTTAATCATGATGACAATAGTATTGTCGTGTAATTCTAGTGTAAAACAACAAAAGAAAGTAAATTCAATGAAAGCGTCTCAAATATTAGGAAACTCAAATTATTTAGCCATTTCTTATGGTGGTTACAGAACAAATTCAAGAGATGTTCAGCCAACAATTAGAGAATTAAAAGAAGATATGTTAATCCTAGAAGCTGCTGGAATAAGAATAGTAAGAACGTACAATTTACAGTATGAAAAAGCTTCCAATGTAGTAAAGGCTATTAACGAATTAAAAAAAGAAAATCCAAGTTTTGAAATGTATGTAATGCTAGGGGCTTGGATAGATTGTAAAGGTGCTTGGACTCCTCATCCAAATCACGATTTAGAAGATGAGGTTAATAATACATCTGAAATTGAAAAAGCGGTTAAACTAGCAAATCAATACCCAGATATTGTAAAGATTATTTCGGTAGGAAATGAAGCTATGGTTCATTGGGCAAGCAGTTATTTTGTGCAGCCTTGGGTGATTTTAAAGTGGGTAAACCATTTACAAAAATTAAAACAAGATGGAAAGCTATCAAAAGATGTTTGGATTACATCTTCAGATAATTTTGCTTCTTGGGGTGGTGGAGATACGAGTTATCACAACAAAGATTTAGAAGCACTTTATAAAGCTGTAGATTATGTTTCAATGCATACGTATCCTATGCATGATACCCATTACAATCCGGTTTTCTGGGGAGTATTGCCTGAAGAAGAAAGCTTGTCAAAAGAAGATAAAGTAAAAGCAGCAATGCTAAGAGCAAAAAAGTATGCTATTTCTCAATATGATAGTGTAAAAAAATACATGTTAAGTATTGGCGTTAACAAGCCAATTCATATCGGTGAAACAGGTTGGGCAAGTCGTTCTAACGGAATTTATGGGCCTAATCAATCTAACGCAACAGACGAGTTTAAAGAAGCATTGTATTATAAAGCTATGAGAGAATGGACTGCACAAAAAGGCTTGTCGTGTTTTTATTTTGAAGCTTTTGATGAGAATTGGAAGGATATTGTAAATCCAGATGGATCTGAAAATTATTTCGGGTTATTTACTATAAATGGTACAGCAAAATTTGCGCTTTGGGACTTGGTAGATAAAGGAGTTTTTAAAGGATTAAAGAGAAATGGAAATCCAATTGTAAAAACATATAACGGAGATAAATCATTATTAATGGATGATGTAATGGTGCCGCAAATTAAATCTTTGCAAGAACATTAAAAAGAAACATAATGAAACTTAAAAACATATTTATTTTCACCCTTTTTGTATTAGCAACATATAGCTGTAATACAAAAGAAGAACATTTAGTAAAGGTTTTTAAAAGACAAATCTTAGTGAATAATACACCTTACTTAATTAAAGGAATTTGTTATCATCCTGTTCCAAAAGGAAGTCCAAATAAAAGAGATTTTAGCAGATTAAAGGAAGACATTATTTTAATGAAAGAAGCAGGGATAAATACCATTAGAGTGTATGCTCCAATAGACGATATAAACGTATTAGATCAATTAGTGGACGCAAATATTAAAGTAATTATTGGTTTTGGTTATGATCAAAATGGTTTTTATGATATGGCTTCTGGCTCATTTATAAACTATGTAGATAAATATAAAAACCATAAAGCAATTTTACTTTGGGAGCTTGGAAACGAATACAATTATCATCCAGAATGGTTTGATGGAGATATAAAGAATTGGTACAATGCTTTAAATAACGCAGCTGCATTAATCCATCAAAAAGACCCAAATCATCCAGTAACAACTGCACATGGAGATCTACCCGATTCATTAGCACTACAACTTTCACCGAATATTGATGTTTGGGGTCTGAATGTATATCGTTGGGACAATCCTGGTAGTATCTATAAAGAATGGGAAGCAATAAGCGATAAACCTATGTATTTGTCTGAAGCGGGCGGAGATAGTTATATGACCATTACAAAAGCTGGATATGAAAAAGGAGAAAATCAAAAAGCTCAAGCCGATGCCAATGCAACTATTTTAAAGAACGTCTTTAAAAACAATCATATTGGTTCTGGGGTTACATTATTCTCTTTTACAGATGGATGGTGGAAAGCAGGAAGTTACGATAAGCAAGACCCTGGAGGGTGGGCACCAAATAGTAGTGGTGTTCCTTATGATGGGTCTCCAAACGAAGAGTATTGGGGAATTGTAGATATAGATAGAAATAAAAAACAAACGTTTGATGTGGTAAAGAAGGCTTATAACGAGGCTAAAAAATAATCTTCCTTATGGTTAAAAAAAATAGTTTTATAGTAATAATATTAATGATAATGAGTGCTTGTAACACCGATGGAAAATTAAATGTAGATGTATTTGAAACTTCTGCAAGTGGTAATAAGTTAACTAAGTTAACAAACTATAATTCAGAATCACCTGAAATTGTAATTACAATTATACCTAATGAAGAATATCAAACAATTACAGGTTTTGGAGGTTCTTTTACAGAATCATCGGCCTATTTATTAAACAAGTTGAATGTAGAAAACCGAAACATGGTTTTAGAAGCATATTTTGGCGAAGAAGGAGCAAATTACTCATTAACAAGAACACATATTAGCTCATGTGATTTTTCTTTAAACAATTACACATATGCCCCTGTTGCAGATGACTTAGAGCTTAAACATTTTAGTATTCAAGAAGATAAAGATGATTTAATTCCAATGATAAAAGATGCAATGAAAATATCAAAAGAAGGATTTAACATCATTGCATCACCATGGACGGCTCCACCCTGGATGAAAGATAATAAACAATATGTTGGAGGAAAACTATTACCAAAATACAATGACAGTTATGCTTTATTCTTTTCAAAATATATAGATGCCTATAAAGCAGAAGGAATTAATATTTGGGGAGTTACAGTGGTAAATGAACCTCATGGGAATGGAAACAATTGGGAGAGTATGCATTTTTCACCTCAAGAAATGACCAATTTCGTTCAGAATCATCTAGGTCCAAAACTTGAAGTAAATGGAAAATCTGATATTAAAATACTTGGATATGATCAAAATAGAGAAGGATTAAAAGAATGGGTAGACGTCATGTATAAAGATGAGGCTTCTTCTAAATATTATTCTGGAACAGCAATTCATTGGTACGAAAGTACATTTAAAGTTTTTCCAGAAGCATTACAATATGCACATGATAAAGCCCCTAAGAAATATTTAATACAGACCGAAGCTTGTGTAGATTCTGAAGTTCCAAGATGGAAAGATGATGCCTGGTATTGGAAAAAAGAAGCTACAGATTGGGGTTGGGATTGGGCTCCAGAAGAACAAAAAAGTTGGCATCCAAAATATGCTCCAGTAAATAGATATGCTAGAGATATTATAGGGTGTTTAAATAATTGGGTAGATGGTTGGGTAGATTGGAATATGGTTTTAGATACTCAAGGTGGCCCAAATTGGTTTAAAAACTGGTGTGTAGCTCCAGTAATCGTAAAACCAGAAACCGATGAAGTTTATTTTACACCAATCTATTACACACTATCACATTTTAGCAAGTTTATAAGACCTAATGCAAAACGGATTGGTTTTACAAACACAGATAAAGAATTGATGGTTACTTCTGCAAGAAATCCAGACGGAACAATTGCAGTTGTTGTTTTTAATCAAGGAGAAGGAACAAAAGATTTTTCATTACAACTGGATACCCGTAAAGTAAACATAAAAATTAACTCGCAAGCTATTCAGACTATCGTCATAGCAACAAAAAAATAAAATATGTCAAATTTTAAAACATTGTCAAGTGATAAAGTTCCTTTCATTCAGAAGACAGCATTTGGTTCAGGACATTTAGTACTTAATTTACTACCTGGAGCACTAGCAGTATTCATGTTCTTTTTGGTTACAGCCTATGGAGTGGACCCTTTTTTAGCGGGTTTACTAGGAGGTTTACCAAGAATATTTGATGCTTTAACAGACCCTATTATGGGATTTGTATCTGACAACACAAAATCGAAATGGGGACGAAGAAGACCCTATATTTTAGTTGGAGCTGTTTTAAGTGGTGTTTTATTTGCGCTCTTATTTCAAATGAGTGAAGACAATTCTGTGATGTTTAATTTTTGGTATTTTTTAATAATGTCATTGTTGTTTCTTGTTGGAAATACAATGTTTGCAACCCCTTTAGTTGGTTTAGGATATGAAATGACATCTGATTATAATGAAAGAACACGATTGATGGCATTTGCTAATACAGTTGGACAAGTAGCTTGGATGTTGGTGCCATGGTTTTGGGTTGTTATTGCAGATCCAACGGTATTTCCATTAAGTGATGAAACTTTAAGACTTATTGGAGAAATGGGGCTTCAAGGAGATGAGCTTTTAAAAATAACAAATGAGAAATTACAAGCCACAGGTGTACGAAACCTTTCGCTTATTGTTGGAATAGGATGTATCATACTTGGAGTTTTACCAGCTTTATTTTGTAAAGGAATTGATGCAGGAAAAATGGAAAACAGAAAAGAAATAAGTGTTAAAACACTTTCATCGAGTTTCAAAGAATTGTTTAAAGGAATAAAACAAGTTTCTAAAAACAAACCTTTTATGAAATTATGTGGAGCAACATTTTTAGTCTTTAATGGATTTCAAATGGTAGCTTCATTTAGTTTTTTTATCATTGTTTTCTATATCTATAACGGAGACTATGGTCAAGCTTCAACATGGCCTGCTTGGTTTGCTTCTATGACTGCTGTTGTTACAGCTTTTATGGTTATTCCAATTGTTTCTCGTATTGCGAATAAAAAAGGAAAACGAAAAGCTTTTATCATTACCACTGTTATTTCAATTATAGGTTACTGCCTAAAATGGTGGGGCTTTGATAATTCATTAAACGTTCAATTTAATCAATCAAGTATTGGTAAAGGATTAAACAACTTTGTAGCTTCAATTTTTGATGCAATAAATCCATTTTTAGATAGTATTAGTATGTCTTGGTTTAGTATGGACGTTAGTCAAGGAGGACCTTGGTTGATGTTTTTACCAATTCCTTTTATGGCATTTGGATTGGGTGGATTATTTACTTTGATGATGAGTATGACAGCAGATGTGTGTGATTTGGATGAATTAGAAAATGGAATGCCTCGTAAAGAAGGAACTTTTGGTGCGATTTATTGGTGGATGGTAAAACTAGGGCAGGCAATAGCATTGGTATTAAGTGGAGCAATATTAACTCTAGTTGGTTTTGATGAAGGAGCAGTTTCTCAATCAGCAGAAACCATGAAAAATTTAAGGATAGCGGATATTGTCATACCAGCTTTTACAGCATTAATAGCTATATGGGTGATGTGGAAATATAGCTTGGATGAAAAAAGAGCTAGAAGCATTAAAGAGATTCTTGAAAATAGAAGAGGAAAATTATAATAAAAACGCAAGTATTTTTAATTATGTCTAGAAGAAATGAAAAATTTTTAACATTAGCAAATATAGATTTGAATGGCAAATCTATAAAAGAGCTTAAATTATTGTTTAAAGAGGTTTTAGAGTCTGGAATGCATGGTTTATGTTCTAGTCCGTATGTAGAAAATCAACAGCCTGGAGATGAACTTAATGAAGAACAGATTAGAAGAAGATTAGAAATCATGAAACCATATACGAAATGGATTCGTTCTTTTTCATGTACAGAAGGTAATGAAATGATTCCTAAAATAGCAAAAGAAATGGGAATGAAGACTCTTGTAGGTGCTTGGTTAGGAGATGATTATGAAATAAATAAAAAAGAAATTAATAATTTAATAGAACTTGCAAAACAAGGATATGTAGATGTTGCAGCAGTAGGAAATGAAGTAATGTACCGTGGTGATTTGACAGAAGAAGAACTTTTAGAGTATATATATGATGCTAAAAAGAAAATACCTAATACCATTCCAGTAGGTTATGTAGATGCGTATTACGAATTTTCAGAAAGACCAGCAATTACAGATGCCTGTGATATTATTCTTGCAAATTGCTACCCGTTTTGGGAAGGTTGTGATCAAGATTACTCTTTGTTATATATGAAAGACATGTATAATAGAGCTCTTAAAGCAGGGAATGGAAAAAAAGTAATTATTACAGAAACTGGATGGCCAAGTGAGGGTACAAATTTAGAAGGTGCTTATCCTTCTGAAGAAAATGCTATAAAATATTTTATCAATACTCAAAAATGGTCTAAAGAAGATGATATAGATGTTTTCTATTTTTCATCTTTTGATGAATCTTGGAAAGTAGGATCTGAAGGAGATGTTGGAGCTTATTGGGGTCTTTGGGATAAAAACGAGAATCTTAAGTATTAAATTTTAAAATGACTTGTATTTCGTAAAATGTATTGATAAAAAAAGCCCATCTTAAGATGGGCTTTTTTTATTTTTGATTTGGATACCAATTTAATTGAACAACTTTAATGTTGCTGTTTCCTGAATTTACCAAGCTTTTAAATTTTGCAACATCACTCAGGCCTCCAGTGCCTCTATAATGATATGGATATACTTCTGCTGGTTTAAATTCTAAAACCGCATCAGCAGCACTTTCAATCGTCATGGTGTAAGGCAAATTCATACACACAAAAGCTTTGTCAATATTTTTTAATGCACGCATTTCAGGAATATCTTCTGTATCTCCAGAAAAATAAATTCGTTGATTGGCAATTGTAAACACATATCCATTCCCTCTTCCTTTGCTATGAAACTTTAGCGCTTCTTCTCTAAGGTTATACATTGGTATTGCTTCTGCCTTTAATACGCCAAACGTTTTTTCTTCTCCGTTGTTCATAATGATAATTTCTTTAGAAATTCCTTCTGGCAATTTATCGGCAACAGCTTTTGGGGCAACTATGGTCGTTTTTGATAAATCTAAAGATTCCAACGTTTTTACACTTAAATGATCTCCATGAATGTCTGTTATGAAAATATAGTTTGGTTCAGAAAAATTTTTAAATGCATCTGCACTTCCGGTTGGGTCAACATACACAGTTAGATCACCAAAGGTAAATGCAGCAGTTCCGTGTTCAATGGGTGTAATGACTAATTGAGCTTCTTTTTTTTGTGTTAGTGTTGCTTTTTCTTCTTTTGATTTACAACTGATTGAAACAATTGTGATTAGTGCTAAAAGGATAATTTTTTTCATACGATGCGCTTATAAGTTTTTTAATTCAAAACAAAGATAATTATTTAGTAGCTTTTAATTTTGGTTCTTTTCGATGTAATGTACCTTGTTCGTAAGAATACACAAGCTTTATTAAAGTAGGTTCAACATACATTCTGCCCAAAAATTGAATTCCCGCTGGTAAATTGCCTTTGGTAAAGCCCATCGGAACGGTAAAAGCAGGTTGCCCTGTATGTGGAGCTATAATTTGATTGTTATCTCCCAAATATTCCTTTTCAAAGAAATCTATTCTTGCAGGTTTGTTGTTCCACGTAGGATAAATAATGGCATCCAATTTTAATGAATCCATTGCTTTTTCAATTGCTTCCCGAAAAGCAATTCTTCTAGGGTCTTTATATGCATCGAAGCATTTTTCTTTGGCATCTCCCCAACGCGTAAATTTTTTACTTGCAGAAAGTAGATTATTGCGGGCGTATTCTGAGGTGCTTCCAATTCGAATAATATCTTCAATGGTTTTTATGGTGTCATTTTTTACATAGGTTGCTAGATAGGCTTCTACATCTTTTTTAAATTCAGAGCACCATTGATTTTTTCGTAGTTCAGCAAAATTTGGTACAACAAATGGGTCAACAATTATTGCGCCTAAAGAATCTAAATCTACAATTGCTTTTTTAAACAAAGTTTTAATTTCTGGATCTACCTTGTCTTCACTTAACTCTCTTAATACACCGATTCTTGCACCTTTTAATCCGTTTTTATCTAGAAACTGTGTGTAGTTTTTAAACGTTTTTCCTTCAGAATAGGAAGTTATTTCATCTTTTGGGTCAACTCCTGTCATCACTTCTAGTAATCGAGTTGCATCTTCAACAGTTCTTCCCATAGGCCCAACAACATCATTTCTTAAAAACAAAGGAATAATACCCTCTCTACTGATGAGTCCTAGCGTAGTTCTAAATCCAACAAGTGAATTATGAGAAGATGGCCCACGAATAGAGTTTCCCGTGTCTGTTCCTAATCCAATAGTCCCAAAGTTTGAAGCAACTGCAGCTCCGGTTCCGCCACTAGAACCCGCAGGAACATAATCTAAATTATACGGATTTCGAGTGGTTCCTTTTGTTGAGCTTTCTGTATGCATTGCAGAAAAAGCCCATTCTGCCATATTCGATTTTGCAATGATAATTGCACCTGCATCAACCAATTTATCAATAACAAATGCATTCTCTTCCGGAATGAAATCTTTCAAAGCCAAAGCCCCACCAGTTGTTGGAAGGTTTTTTGTATTGATATTGTCTTTTATAATAATCGGAATTCCATGAAGTGGTCTTAGTTTATCCGTTTTTAGAAATTCTTCATCCAATTTCTTTGCGATAGTAATTGCATTTGGATTGATTATGGATATTGAATTGATTTCAGAATCGTATTCTTTAATTCTTTTAATGTATTCTTTAACCAATGATTCGCTTGTATAATTCCCGTTTTTAAAAGCATCATGTATTTGTGTAATGGTAAGTTCAGAAATATTTATTGGAGTCGCTTTCTGACTGTTACAACTAATTAAAAATATCATCAAAAATGAATAAAGTCCTAATTTTCTATACATAATTTCTAATTTATTAAGAATGATATGGCTAAGTTAGAGTTTTAAATCTTTAGCGTCAAACTAAATAAATATACAATATAGCTATTTTCACAATTTCCTGTATCTTCGTTTTACTAAAACAAACCAAATTAATGAATAGAACAATAAAAGATTTTGTGGTAATCGGTTTAAAAGGAATGGCTATGGGAGCAGCTGATGTTGTGCCTGGTGTTTCTGGAGGAACAATTGCTTTTATATCTGGTATTTATGAAGAATTGCTAACTTCAATTAGCAATGTAAATTTTAGTTTGATTAAAACGTTAAAATCTCAAGGTATTAAAGCAGCTTGGAAACAAGTGAACGGTTCTTTTTTAGTGTCTTTATTTATAGGGATTTTTGTAAGTATTGTTTCTTTAGCTAAAGCCATCAAGTGGATGTTAGAAAACGAGCCAATTTTAATATGGTCGTTCTTTTTTGGTTTGGTTTTAGCAAGTATCATTTACATTGCAAAACAAATTAAAAAATGGAATGTTTTCACTTTTGTTCTTCTAGTTCTAGGAGCTATTTTAGCGTATTATATTACAACATTAAATCCGTTAGTTACAGAAAATTCATCTTCGTTGTTTTTGTTTTTAGCAGCAGCTTTGGCAATTTGTGCTATGATTTTACCTGGAATTTCCGGAGCATTTATTTTAGTCTTGCTAGGTGCTTACAAACCAGTTTTGGCTGCAGTAAATAATAGGGATTTTACAACAATTGCAATTGTGGGGGCCGGAGCAATAGTTGGATTGTTAACTTTTTCTAGAATTTTAAAATGGCTCTTTACAAATTTTAAAAACTACACATTGGCTGTGTTAACTGGATTTATAATTGGCTCATTAAATAAAATTTGGCCATGGAAAGAAACATTGACATGGAGAACCAATTCCCATGGTGTAAAAGTACCATTGAATCAACAAAGCATTTCTCCATTTTCTTTTGAAAACAATCAATTGTTGTTAGCCATTGTCTTAGCAGTTTTAGGTTTCGGATTGATTTTATTATTAGAAAAATTAGCGGTTAAGAAAGAATAAAAATGAAATTAGGACGTACATTTTTACATAAAATTGCTCTCTTTTTAAAAGGATTGGCAATGGGGGCTGCAAATAAAGTTCCTGGTGTTTCTGGAGGTACGGTTTCTTTTGTGTTGAGTTTTTATGAAGAAATGATATATTCTTTTCAAAAGATAAATTTCAAAGCTTTTAAACTATTAATAAATGGTCGATTTAAAAGTTTTTACCAATATGTAAACGGACAGTTTTTACTCTTAATTATGGGTGGAAGCATGTATAGTTATTTTAGCGTTTCTTTAATTCTAGACTATTTTTTAAATCATTATGAGCTGTATGTTTGGAGTTGGTTTTTTGGAATGATCATCGGTTCTGTTTTTTATATTTACAAAGATTTTGGTGATTGGAATTTAAAAAACACAATTTCTTTTGTAATAGGAATTTCAGTTGGAGTCGGAATTAGTTTTATGACTCCAGCACAAGAGAATGACAATTTGTGGTTTGTTTTTTTGTGCGGAATTATTGGTGTTTCAGGAATGACTTTACCCGGTTTGTCTGGCTCGTTTATTTTAATTCTGTTAGGGAATTATGTATTGTTGTTGGTAGATTCTGTAAATGGATTATTTGCAATTGTAACAGGGTTGCTGTCTGGTAATTTTGAAGTATTACAGGTTCCAGAAAACATCAGGTATTTAAAAATTATTTCTGTTTTTACAGTTGGGTCAGCATTTGGACTGGTCTCTATTTCTCATCTTTTAGGCTATGTTTTAAAAAGATGGCATCAAATTGTTACTGCAATAATAATTGGTTTTATTGCCGGTTCGTTAGGGATTGTTTGGCCTTGGAAACGTAAAGTTTTTGCGGTTCAAAATGGAGAGTTTTTGTTGGATGGAAAAGGAAATAAAATTGTTCAGAATTTTGAGAGGTTTTTTCCTGATTTCTCAAGTTCAGAAACTTGGTTTGCCATTTTTTATATTGTAATTGGTATTGCAATCATTTTAGGAATTGATTATTATGATAGAAGAAAAAAAGCAGCATAAAAATTATTTATTTGGATTGTTAGGGAAAAATATTTCCTATTCATTTTCAAGTGGGTATTTTAAAGAGAAGTTTGAAGAATTAGAGCTTGTGAATCATGAGTATCAAAACTTTGATATTCAGTCAATTGAAGAATTCTCAAATGTGTTGCAGCACAATAGTTTATGTGGATTAAATATTACCATTCCGTATAAAGAAGAAGTGTTGCCTTATTTAGATGAAATAGATTTTGAAGCAAAAGAAATAGGAGCAGTAAACACGATTAAATTTTTAGAAAACGGAAAGTGTAAAGGTTATAATACAGATGTTGTTGGATTTTTAAACTCCTTAAAACCATTACTAGAGTTACATCATACCAAAGCTTTAATTATAGGAACTGGTGGTGCTTCAAAAGCAATAGCATATGCATTAAAAAAACTACACATCGATTTTGTTTTTGTTTCTAGAAATCCAGTAAATGAAAATGAAATTCACTATTCAAACCTAACACAAGAATTGATTTCTGAACACACAATCATTGTTAATTGTACACCATTGGGCACCTTTCCAGAAACAGATTTATGTCCAGATATTCCCTATCAACACATTACATCTAAACATTTATTATACGACTTAATCTACAATCCTGCTTTAAGTACCTTTTTACAGAATGGAAAAAATAAAGGCGCAATTATTAAAAACGGATTAGAAATGTTACAGCTTCAAGCAGAGAAATCTTGGCAAATTTGGAATTCCTAAAATTTTGTTATTATAGTCGAAGTTTTTTTGTCATTTTATAATACATCCCTATATTTAAAAAATAATATAGGAACCTTAAACATTTTTAGATGTTAGATAAAAATCAAGAAAACACAGAAGATCAAGTCAATCAAACTCCAGAAGAAAATGAAGTAAAACCCGTTGAAAATCAGAAAACTGAAACAAAACCAGAAGAAGTAGAAGAGGAGAAAACAGCAACAAACAAAGTTGTTGAAGAGATTGAAGATAAAGTAGCAGAGGAAGCAAAAAAAGACGAAGAAAAGAATTCTATCCCAATGTTAGCATATGAGAACATGGAGTTAGAAATCTTGGTAGATGAATTAGAAAAACTTCTAAAGGAGTTTCCTATACAACAATTAAAGAAAAACATTGATGCTATTAAAAATGCATTCAATTCAAAGTTTGGCGCAATATTAGCCGAAAAGAAAGCAGTATTTCTAGAAGAAGGTGGTAATTCTATTGATTTTCAATATTCAAGTCCAGTTAAATCTAAATACAACTCATTACTGTCCGACTATAAAAGTAAAACAGATGCGTATTATGCTAATTTAGATACACAATTAAAAAACAACTTAGAAAAGCGTCATCAAGTAATCAATGAACTTAAAGAGTTGATAGAGAATGCAGACCCAAACACGATGTATAAAAACTTTAAAATTATACAAACAAATTGGAGAGAAATTGGATCTGTGCCTAGAAATAAATACAATGATACTTGGAGAAATTATCATCATCATGTAGAGCGTTTTTACGATTTATTACATTTAAGCAATGATTTTAGAGATTTAGATTTTAAGAACAATTTAGAAGAAAAATTAAAGCTGATTGAAAAAGTAGAAGCGTTAGAAGAATTGGAAAATGTAAACGATGCTTTTAAAGAATTACAGCAATATCATAAAGCATGGAAAGAAGACATTGGTCCGGTTTCTCAAGAACATAGAGAAGATGTTTGGCAAAAGTTTAGTGCTGCTAGTAAAAAAATACATGATAAAAGACACGATTATTTTAGGTCATTAAAAACGCAACATCAAGAAATTATTGATAAAAAATTATCAGTAATTGAATTGATAGAAAACTACGATACTTCTAAAAACAAAAAACATAGTGATTGGCAAAAAAGTATTAATGATATTGAAGCGTTGAGAAAGCAATATTTTGATGTTGGTAAATTGCCTTATAACAAGAGTGGAGAAGTTTGGCAAAAATTTAAAGCAGCTACAAAAAAATTTAATGCTTCAAAAAATACTTTTTATAAAAAAGAAAAAAATGTACAGCAGGATAATTTAGATAAGAAAAATGCACTTATTGAATTAGCAGAGTCTATTAAAGATAGCGAAGATTGGGAAAATGCAACAAACACCATGAAAAAAATCCAAGCAGATTGGAAGAAAATAGGGCAAGTTCCAAGAAAATTTTCTGATGATATTTGGAAGCGATTCAAAGCTGCTTGTAATCATTATTTTGATCGATATCATAATAGGCAAGACAATTTAAACAAAGAGCAACAAGCTTTTATAGAGGAGAAAAAAATCTATTTAGAAGAAATTAAAAAAATAGAAAAAGCTACCATAGAAGAGATTAACGAGTTTATTAAAAAATGGAGAGATTTTGGTGATACACCAAGAAGTGTTAGGCATTTAGAAAGTAAATTTTATAAGCAGATAGATAAGTTGTTAGAAGGGTTGTCTTTAAGTAAAGACGAAATAGCAATGTTAAAATATAAAAACTTAATAGACGGATTAAGGGCTCAAGGAAATGTTCATAAATTAAATTCAGAGCAGTTATTTGTTAGAAAGAAAATTGATGAAATCAATAAAGAAATTCAGCAGTTAGAAAATAATTTGAGCTTTTTCTCAAATGCAAACGAAGATAATCCTTTAGTGGTTAATGTTAGAGCTAATATAGATACTTATAAAGATGAGATTAATATTTGGAAACAAAAACTCGACTTTATAAAAAAGATGGATTATTAATGTAAAATATGGATATAAAAAAAACTCGGAGAATTTCTCCGAGTTTTTTATATTTAAAAGTTCTGTTTTTTAAGATATTAAGCTGTCAATTTTTTCTTTCTCTTCTCTTGCTAAATCAGCATCCACTAAAATTCTTCCACTGTATTCATCAATCGTGATTTTTTTACGAGTAGCAATTTCTACTTGTACCTGTGGTGGAATTGTAAAGAAAGAACCACCAGAAGCTCCTCTTTCTATAGATACAACAGCTAAGCCATTTTTTACTTTAGTACGAATTCTTTTATAAGCCGATAATAAATGTTCGTCAATTTCTGCAGAAAATTCAGCAGATTTTTTTACTAGCATTTTTTGTTCTTTTTCAGTTTCTTTTAAGATTCCGTCAAGCTCAGCTTTTTTATGTTTTAAATGCTCTTCTTGTTTTGCTAATTTTTCTTTTGTAGCATCAATGATTTCATTTTTCTGCTCAATTCTAGCAGAAAATTCTCCAATTCTTTTTTCAGCTAATTGAATTTCTAATTCTTGATATTCAATTTCTTTAGTTATAGAATCAAATTCTCTATTGTTTCTAACTTTCTTTTGTTGCTCTTCGTATTTTTTCATCAAAGCTTTAGATTCTTCTATCAATAATTTTTTGTTATTAATATCTGTATCTAAGTTTGCTACATCTTCTGCGTAATTTGAAAGTCTGGTGTTTAAACCCGCAATCTCATCTTCTAAATCTTCTACTTCTAAAGGTAATTCCCCACTAACGCTGTTAATTTCATCTATTCTAGAGTCAATTAATTGTAGGTCATATAACGCTCTTAATTTTTCTTCTACCGTAACCTCTTTCTTCTTTGCCATGTTTAAATGTAATAAATTGGATTTGTACTTTTTTCTGATAAAATGATGGCAAAATTAGTGATTTTTTTTGTAAGATACTCAACTAAAAGATTTTTTGTGAACTGTTCACTTTCATAATGTCCAATATCCATCAATAAAATTTGTTTTTCTGCCTTAAAAAAATCGTGATATTTAAAGTCAGAACTGATATACACATCAGCATTTTGTGCAATTGCATTTTCAATTGCAAAACTTCCAGAGCCACCTAATACAGCCACTTTTTTTATAGATTTTCCTAGCAATTCAGAATGTCTAATGCATTCCGTTTTCATTGTTGTTTTTACAAATTGTAAAAATTGATTTTCACTCATTGTAGAATCCAATTCACCAATCATTCCCATTCCGATGGTTTCATGAGTGTTTAAATTTGATTTGGGAATTAATATTTCTGTGTTTTTTAGACCTAAAACTTCACCTATTTTCCCGCTAACACCATTTTTTATATTGTCTAAAGCTGTGTGCATTGCATAGATAGCAATGTTGTTTTTAATTGCTTTTAGCACTACACGTTCTACATAAGTGCTACCATTTAACTTTTTTAAACCGCTAAATATGATTGGGTGAAAACTTACAATTAAATTACAATTTTTAGCAATAGCCTCATCAACGGTTACTTCTAGGCTGTCTAAAGTAACTAGTATTCCGCTAACATCAGTATTAAAGTCTCCAACTAATAAGCCAACATTATCAAATCCTTCGGCATAAGAAAGGGGTGCTAATTCTTCTAAATAATTGGTTACATTTTGTATTTTCATTGAATTGAATTTAGATATCAATTTGTGTAATTTTCATTAAAAAAGAAAATTATAATAAGAACCAAAGTTAAGATTTTTAATTACTTTAGTACTAATGAAATTTATACGATTTTTATTATTCCCATTTGCCATCATTTATAGTATTGTTACAACTCTTCGTAATTACTTTTTTGATCTGGGTTTGTTTGCATCAACTTCATTTGATAAACCAATTATAGCCGTTGGAAATTTATCTGTGGGAGGTACCGGTAAAACACCACAAATTGAATATTTGATCAAGCTGCTAAAGTCTAAATACAAAATAGGGGTTTTAAGTAGAGGATATGGTAGAACCACAAAAGGTTTTGTGCTTGTAAATGAAACCAAGAATGCTTCAGAAGTAGGTGATGAACCTTTGCAGTTCTCTAAAAAGTTTGATGATGTTATTATTGCAGTTGATGAAAATAGAGTGCATGGAATTCAGCAATTGAAAACAACAGAAGTTGTGTTGTTAGATGATGCTTTTCAGCATAGAAAAGTAAAAGCAGGTTTTTATGTTTTGCTAACCAAGTACAATGAATTGTTTTCAAACGATTTTGTATTGCCTGTAGGAAATCTAAGAGAGCGTAGAATAGGAGTTAAGCGCACGGATGTTGTTGTGGTTACTAAATGCCCAAACACCCTAGATAGATTAGAAAAAGAAGCCATATTGCAATTGATAAATAGATATTTTAAAGGTCCTGTTTTCTTTTCTTCTATTCAATATTCTGATGTTTTAGTAAGTAATACCAATAAAGAAATAAAAACATCTGAACTATCTAAATTTGAAGTATTGTTGGTAACAGGAATCGCAAATCCAAAACCCTTAGAAAATTATTTATCAGCATTGAATTGCACATTTAAGCATCAAAAATTTTCAGACCATCATCAGTTTACAGAAAAAGAAATTTCAAATATTAAAGCGCGATTTGAGGCTATGCAATCTGAAAATAAAATTGTGTTAACCACCGAAAAAGATTTTGTGCGCTTATCGAATCACATTAATAACTTGTATTATTTGGCTATTGAAACAAGTTTTTTAGAGCATCAAACAAAGTTTGATTCGCTAATTACTAATTATATAGAGCGTAATTTATAATTTGTTACGGTGTAAACTTTTTATAATTCCGTCTGCTAAACCAATTTTTGGAACATAAATTTTTCTAGCTCCACTCCACTTCATTGCAGATAAATAGATTTTAGTTGCAGGAATAATTACATCGGCTCTGTCTGGATTTAAACTTAATTCAGAAATACGATCATCAAAGCTCATTTTTTTAAGGAATTGGTATTGAGCATTTAGATAAATATAAGAAATAGGTTTACCAATAGTTCTGCCAGACATTTTAAACAGTTTGTTTATGTTTCCTCCAGAACCTATTAAAGATAGTTTTTTAAGGTCTTTTGTGTTGGTTTCTATCCACTGTTGAACCTCTTTAAAAATAATTTTATTTTCGGCTTTAGAGTTGTTTATCAAGCGTACTGTTCCCATTTTAAAAGACTTACTATTAATAATTCTTCCTTTAGAGAAAATGGTAAACTCTGTACTTCCACCACCAACATCTAAATATAAATAAGAAGCATCGCTTTCTATCAACTCATTTAAATCTGTTGAAGAAATGATGGCTGCTTCTTTTTTTCCTCCAATAATTTCTATATCTACACCTGTTTTTTCCAAAACAATTTTAGCAATCTCTTTTCCGTTTTCTGCTTCACGCATTGCAGAGGTTGCACACGCTTTGTATTTTTCTACATTATTAATTTTCATTAATAATTTAAAAGCCTCCATAGCGTCTACCAATCGCTGTGTATTGGTAGGAGTAATTTCTCCAGAAACAAAAGTGTCTGCCCCTAAACGGATAGGAACACGAACTAAAGAAGATTTTCTGAATTGAGTTTCTTTGTCTTTTTCTACAATAACATTAGAAATCAGTAAACGTACGGCGTTTGAGCCAATATCTATTGCAGCATATTTTTTAATTTCTATCAAGCGAACTTCTATTTATGATTTTTTGGGAACTCTATTAAAGTTGTTGTCCCTTTTTTTAATTTTTTCCAATGTGCAGTATCAAATTCAATTCCGATTACACCACAAGTTGGCACATGTGCAATGGGTTTGCTTCCGTATTTATTTACAAAAGTATTAATCCCATGATCATGACTAAAAATAATGGCAGAATCAAAATTATCATCTAAGGCATTAATGGTTTTAACTAAATACCCATCACTAAAATTATACAACTGTTTTTTTATGTATAAGTTAGATAAAGGATAACCAAAATTATCGCAAAAAATTATTGCAGTGTGTAGTGCTCTATTTGCACTACTGGTAACAAAAACATCCGGTTTTTTAATGGTCTCTGCTAAATAACTTGAGATTAAGTGAGCGTCTTTGATGCCTCGTCTTTTCAAAGGTCTGTCAATATCTTCAATACCATCATATTCCCAAGATGATTTTGCGTGACGAACAATATAGAGTGTTTTCATACCAAAGTTTGATAAAGTAAATATAAAAAATTATGGTGCTAAACGCTCAATTTTCCAAGAAAAATCTTTTTGTAGAGTATATCGAATTCTATCGTGCATTCTATTAGGTCTTCCTTGCCAAAATTCTATAGAAATGGGTTTTACTAAAAATCCACCCCAATGTTTAGGGCGTGGTATTTCTTGCTGTTCAAATTGTTTTTCAAATGATTTTAAAGCGTTATCAAGAGTTTCTCTTGAAGGAACCACTTCACTCTGGTTTGATGCCCAAGCGCCTAATTTGCTTCCATCTGGACGTGATTCAAAATAGCCGTCTGATAAGTTTTCTGCCAACTTTTCTGCATTCCCTTTAATGATGATTTGCTGTTCTAAACCCGCCCAAAAAAAAGACATACAAATATTATTATTAGCTAAAATTGCTTTTCCTTTTTCTGAATTGTAATTGGTGTAAAAGATAAAACCTTCCCAAGTGTATTTTTTTAAAAGCACGACTCTGTTTTTTGGAAAGCCATCCAATCCGATTGAAGAAACTGTTACCGCATTTGCTTCATCTATCATTTCTGAAGCATCAGCATTTAAAAACCATTGTTGAAATAATTCGATAGGGTTTTCTGGGCAATTGCTTTCTAACAATTCTTGCTTTTCATATGATTTACGATGATTGCTTAAATCGTGTGCCATGAGTTTGTTTTACTTGGTAAAAATACAAATGTTTTGTGGGCGATAAAAAATTAGTTTTCTTTTTTTAATCCAACTTTATATTCTGGGCGCATTAAATTTTTTACTGTTAAAATAGCGTCCAATTCTTCTTCAGATAGTAGCTTTTTTTCTAATACCAATTCTCGTATAGATTTGCCTGAAGTAATGGCTTCTTTTCCAATAACATCACCCATATGGTGACCAATATATGGATTTAAATAAGTGATTAATCCAACAGAATTAAATACCATATTTTTAGTATGTTTTGCATTTGCTGTAATTCCGCTAATACATTTATCACTTAGAGTTGTACAGGCATTCGATAGTAATTCTATAGATTCAAATAACGATTGTGCAATCACAGGTTCCATCACATTCAATTGCAATTGTCCGGCTTCTGCTGCAAAAGAAATGGTTAAATCATTACCAATTACTTTAAAACAAACCTGGTTTACAACTTCTGGGATTACAGGATTTACTTTTGCAGGCATAATTGATGAGCCAGCTTGCATTTCTGGTAAGTTAATCTCATTAAAACCAAAACGTGGTCCAGAAGACAGCAAGCGTAAGTCGTTGCAAATTTTAGATAATTTTACAGACATTCTTTTCAAAGCACCAGAAACCATAACATAGGCGCCACAATCTGAGGTAGCTTCAATTAAATTGTGAGCTTTAACAAACTTTGCGCCCGTAAACTCTTGTAAATAGTTGATAGAGATTTGAGTAAAATTCTTTGGAGCATTTACACCAGTTCCTATAGCTGTTCCATCTAAATTTAACTCTAAAATTAAATTTCTAACATTTCGTAAGCTTTTAACTTCTTCTCTTAAGTTAGTTGCCCAAGCAGAAAACTCATCACCCATAGACATTGGAACAGCATCTTGTAATTGCGTTCTTCCCATCTTTAAAACATTCGAAAATTTTACTGATTTATTGCTGATTTCTTTTATCAAATAAGTCAGGTTTTCTATTAAATGATTGATGTAAAAATACAAGGCAATTCGAAATCCAGAAGGGTAAGCATCATTTGTTGATTGCGATTTGTTTACATGATCATTTGGATGTAAAACAGCATAATTTCCATACTCATATCCATTTAACTCTAAAGCTACATTTGCAATAACCTCATTGGTGTTCATGTTGACAGAGGTTCCTGCGCCACCTTGAAAAACATCAACCGGAAAATAGTTGGTGTACTTTGTAAGGTTGTTTAGAATTTCATCACAAGCTTGAATAATCATATCCGCTTTTTCATCGGGAATAGTACCTATTTCTTTATTGGCGCAGGCACATGCTTTTTTGGTTAAAACCATTCCTTTTATAAAAATAGGATAATCACTAATTTTGGCCTTTGAGATTTTAAAATTATCTATAGCTCTTTGTGTGTGAATTCCGTAGTAAAGATTGTTGGCAATTTTCATGCTACCAAGTAAATCTTCTTCAATTCTATGTTTCATTTGTTTAATGTAATTAGTACTTATAAAAATAGGAGTTTTTAATTGCTTTTTATTTTATTTATGAAATAATGTTTCAACAATTACTTTTGCAGATATTTCGCTGCCTGTTATAGAAGGGTGAAATCCATCAGGTCCATAATATTGAAAGTTATTTGACTTGTCAAAATAGTCTTTCCAGACTTTTCCAACAGGAATTAAGATTGCATTATTAATAGCAGCTGCATCTGTATAGTTTTTTATGACTCCATCAAAAGTGTGATAGTATTTTAATGATGGCCAAACCATAAAATAAGAAAGCTTTGCGTTGTTTTCTTTAGATAGTTTATATAGTTTTGTGCCATATTCAATAAGAATTTTTCTACCTTCTTGTTGAGAAGAAGGACCTTGTTGTATAATAACAAAGTCATATTTTTTAGTGATAATTAATTTCTGAATTTTCCCATCATCCCAATGATCTATTATTGCGTAGTTTGGAAATGCAACCATATTTGTAGTGATATTGAAACCATTCTTTTTAGCTTCCTTTTTTACAAGTTCAGGTAAGTTGTTGGTGTAAGTAAGGCTGTTGCCAATAAATAAAATAGCAATCTCTTTTTTAGACTTTATTGTGCTTAATTTTTTCTGACCATTGGTATTAAAAGCTAAGATGGTTAATGCAAAAAAGAGTACCGCTAATTTATGCATGCTATTTTCTTTTAAATAATAATAATCCAATAAAAGTTAAGGCACCATTCAATACCAACACAAAGAACCCAAAGTCAAAACCTAATTTTTCTTTGCTGTAAAAACTAATCACATAGGAAAGTATTGGGGCTATCAAACAGATATATGGAACTATTTTGTCTTTTACTTGTAGTTTGGTAAACAAACCAAAAGCATACAATCCTAATAAGGGGCCGTAGGTGTAACCCGCAAACGTAAATATTTTAGCAATGACACTGGCATCTACAATAAAATATTTAAAAATAAGGATGGTTGCTATCAAGACAAATGAAAACAGAATGTGAATTTTTTTACGAATTTTCTCTTGCTCTTTTTTCTCTTTTCTCTTGTCTATCTCTAATATGTCAATACTAAAAGAAGTAGTTAACGATGTTAATGCAGAGTCTGCACTAGAATAGGCCGCGGCAATCAATCCGAGTAAAAAGAACATGGCTGTTGCCAATCCCAAGGTTCCTTTGGTTGCTATAATTGGAAATAATTCGTCTTTGTGTGCATCAATTCCGTTTCGTTGTGCATAATCTGTTAGCAACACACCTAATGCTAAAAAGAAAAAGTTGACAATTACCAGCACAATGGTAAACCAAAACATGTTTTTCTGAGCATCTTTTAAGTTTCTACAGGTTAAGTTTTTTTGCATCATATCTTGGTCTAAACCCGTCATTACAACAGCAATAAACGCACCAGATAAAAATTGTTTCCAGAAATAATTCCCTGCATTTGGATCGTCAAAAAAGAAAGTTTTAGACAAGTCGCTATCTGCAACATAAGAAAAGATATTGCTGATTTGCATTTCATTAGAAATGGTATAAATACAAACTCCAACTGCAATTAACATAAATAAGGTTTGCAACGTGTCAGTCCAAACAATGGTTTTAATTCCGCCTTTAAACGTATACAGCCAAATCAATAAAATAGTAATAGAAACGGTTACCCAAAACGGAATTCCGTATGCATCAAATAATAACAATTGCAATACATTTGCTACTAAAAACAAACGAAAAGCAGCACCAATAGTTCTAGAAATTAAAAAGAAGGTAGCTCCAGTTTTGTATGAGTATCTCCCAAATCTGTCCTCTAAATACGAATAAATAGAGGTTAAATTTAATTGATAATAGAGGGGTAGTAGTACCAAGCCAATAACCGCATATCCAACAACATAACCGAGTACCATTTGCATATAACTCATGCTTTGGGCTTCTACCCAGCCCGGAACTGAAATAAAGGTAACCCCAGATAATGAAGCTCCAATCATACCAAAAGCTACTAAATACCAAGGAGATGAGTTGTTGGCTTTGAAAAACGTTTGATTGTTTGCAGATTTTCCTGTGATGTAGGAAATAAAAATAAGAACACTAAAATAGGCTACAATGAGTAATAGGATATGAAGTGGTTGCATGGATTAATTACGAATTTTGAATTGTAAATTACGAATATACTCTTTTTAAAATTTTATTTAAAAATTAATAATTCGTAATTCATAATTAGTAATTTAGCGGCCATGGATTTTTCATCAAAATTGTTAGAAAATGCAGTGAACGAAGTTTCACGGTTACCAGGAATTGGTAAGCGCACTGCCTTGCGTTTGGTGCTACATTTGTTAAAACAACCCAAAGAACATACTGGTTATTTGTCTGAAGCATTATTGCATTTGCGTAATGATGTGAAATCGTGTAACAAGTGTCATAATATTTCTGATACAGTGTTGTGTGAAATCTGTAACAATCCAAAACGAAATTCAGAAATCGTTTGTGTTGTTGAAGACATTCGTGATGTAATGGCCATAGAAAGCACCGCTCAATTCAAAGGTTTATATCATGTATTGGGTGGAAAAATATCACCCATTGAGGGCATTGGTCCACATAATTTGCAAATAGAATCATTGATTGATAAAGTATCTAAAGGAGAAATTAAAGAATTGATTTTTGCACTGAGTTCTACCATGGAAGGCGATACCACTAACTTCTATATTTTTAAGCAAATCGAAAAATATGAAATCACAACATCTACAATTGCACGTGGAATTTCAGTTGGGGATGAATTGGAATATGCAGATGAAGTTACTTTGGGAAGATCTATTGTAAATCGTATTCCTTTTGAGCAATCGATAAAGAGTTAATCTTCTAATTCTTCATCTTCTTCCAACAAATCATCTTCATTAGAAGAATCCCAGTTTTTTTTAGCTCTAATATTTTTATAGAGTTTTATTCCTAACATTAATAAGATTCCGAATAAGATAATTCCTATAACACCCCAAACCCAATTGATGGCGCTTTTAAGTGTTACTAAAAACACAACTGCAAATAAGATAATGGTGGCAACTTCGTTCCAAATTCGTAATTTAAAAGAAGAATAGTTAACAATGTCGTTTTGTAATTGGGTATATATTTTCTGACAAGCACCATGGTAAAAATACAAGGCCAAAACAAAGGCTAATTTTACCAACATCCAATCCATTGTTAAGTAAGCGGGATTTTTATACAACATCCAAAAAGCAAAGAAACTCGCTAATACTGCAGAAGGCCAGGTAATCATGTACCACAAGCGTTTAGCCATCAATTTGTATTGTGTCTGTAAAATTTCTTTAGCAGGCTCTTCTTTGTCTTCAGCTTCTACTTGATAAATAAACAGGCGAATAATGTAAAATAACCCAGCAAACCAAGTAACTACAAAAATAATGTGTAATGCTTTTACGTATAAAAAATCCATGCTCTTATTTTTATTGTCACTTCGAGTGATTTTGAAAAAATCGTATCGAGAAGTTCTCGATACAAATTGATTCATTGTTCATTGAAATTTCGTTTTGATATCTTTATTAAAATATATTTTAATTTTGATAGTACTCGAACAGACATGCTAATTTATTAATTTTATTTTCACTAACCACTAAGCGTTATTTACCCATTCATCAATCCAAGTATTCATCACTTTTACCCAATCATCATTGTCATTCATACACGGAATGTGTTTGTAATTTGTTCCACCACCTTCAAAAAATTGTTCTTTTCCTTCCATGGCAATTTCTTCTAATGTTTCTAAACAATCAGAAACAAAAGCTGGAGTTACAACGGCTAATTTTTTCTTGTTTTCTTCTTTGGGTAAACGTTCTAATTCAAAATCTGTATATGGTTTTAGCCAAGGATCTTTTAATAAACGAGATTGAAAAGAATTGCTATAGGCTCCTTCTTTCAAGCCTAATTCTTTTACGATTTCTTTTGTGGTTTCAAAACATTGATGACGATAGCATGTTTGATGCGCAATAGATTTTTTTTCACAACAAGAACCATCTATTTTACAATGATTTTTTGTAGGATCTATTTTTAAAATATGACGTTCTGGTATTCCGTGATACGAAAACAATACATGATCATATTCAAAATCAGTTAAATGTTTTTTAATATTGTCAGACATGGCTTTGATATATCTTTTTTCGTTGTAAAAAGATTGTAATGCTGTGGTCTTGATGTTCGGAAAAAACTGTTTTCTAACCTCTTCAGCCTTTACGAGAACAGTTTCTGTAGATGACATTGCAAAATGTGGATATAAGGGCACAATTAAAATGTCATCAACACCTTTTTTTGCCAATTCTTCAAAGCCTTTTTTAATGGTCATACTTCCATAACGCATTGCCAATGCAACTGGAATAGTACTGTTTCTTGCAACTTTTTTAGTAAAACGTTCAGAAATCACCACTAATGGCGAACCTTCTTCCCACCATATTTTTTTATAAGCCTCAGCAGATTTTTTTGGTCTAACGTTTAAAATAATCCCTTTAATTAGTAGCCAACGTTTCCAATATGGAATGTCAATTACACGTTCGTCCATTAAAAATTCGTCTAAATACTTACGAACATCTTTTGTTTTTGTGCTGTCTGGTGATCCTAGGTTTATTAATAAAACTCCTTTCATATTTTATGCTGAACTCGTTTCAGTATCTTTTAAATTTTATTTCTAAGTTGATTCGTTGCTTCATACAATGCAATTGATAAACTATGTACAACGTTCATCGAAGAATTTCTTCCGTACATAGGTATGGCAATTGTTTTGTCAACTAAATTTATATGTTCAATTCCGTTGCGTTCGCTTCCTAAAAGCAAAACAATTTTTTGATGTGCTGTAAAATCAAACTTTTGTATGTCGATACTTTGATCTGTAATTTCAATTCCAATAATAGTGTTTCCATCTTTCTTTAATTGATTGATGAGTTTGTTAAAATCATCATAGGTTTCATGTGTAATTTGAGTAAGGGTATTTCTTGCAGTTTTCTTTACAATTCGGTTTTCTATCGTCGGAGAAGTTTCATGTAAATAGATTTTCTGAACACCAAAACTTTCTGAAACACGAAAGCACATTCCGATATTCTCGGGAGTTCTTATCGCATCACAAACAATGGTTATAGGAAATATTTGTTGCTTGTTTTCTATTTCTGTATGATGTAATTGTTTCATGATTAGTTTTGTAGAGAACTCACGTATTTTTTTGGAGTAGTGCCAAACTTCTTCTTAAAAGCGGCAATAAAATGACTTGAAGTACTATATCCAATTCTAGAGCCAACTTCGTTTACATTATGTTTGTTGCTTTCTAATAAACCTCTTGCGTGTTCCATTTTATAATCTAATAAAAAACCATAAACAGTGTCTCCATAAATTTGTTTAAAACCTTCTTTCAATTTCTTTAATGACAAACCAATTTCGTTTGATAGTTCTTGTAAACTAGGGGGTTCTGTCATTCTAGAAATAATAATATCTTTGGCTTTTCTAATCTTTAATACATTTTGTTCATCAACTAAAAAAGGGCAGAAATCTGCATTTGTTTTGTCTTCTTTTTGAAAATGTAAACTCAGTAATTCGTAAATTTTTCCTTTGATAAACAATTCTTTGATAGAGCTATTTACATTAGAGTTGATAATCTGTTGCAGTACAATTAAAACAGAAGGTTTAATAATTTCGTCGTTGTAATATTTTCTATGGATGTTTTCATCACTTAAAAAATGAATATGATTTGCCTCTTTAGAGAATAACGAATGAAATTTTTCGATTGAAATTAACAATGAAATTAATGATGTGTTTGATTCAATCTCTAAATTAATTGGTAGTTTTTGTTGAGGGTTGTATAATAAAATACAATGCTGATTTAAAACATCAAGCGTGTAACTTCCATTATTAAACAAGAATTTTGCAGCTCCTTTTATGCAAAAATGCAATTGTATAAAAGAGCTATCTATATCTCTTTCAAATCGTTGTGTTTTTTTGCTGTTGTTTTCAAAATGCAATAAGAAAAATAAATTTTCTATACTGATTTCTTTAAGAGTACTTTTTGCGTTGTTTTTTATCATTATTAAAATTTAATAAGGATTCTTTTTATTTAGAATCATTCTATGTAGTAAATAATAAAAGTCCTTATTTTTCAGCAAAAATACATATTTTTTGTATTTTTCTAATGCTAAATTGTTAAAAAACGCTTAGCGACATTAATAGTTCTTTTAGCGATACTTTTATTGTGAAGAAGTTTTTACTTTTGAGCTACTTTTTTGAAAAAAATAAATGAACCAAAAAAAGCATCAAGTAAGTTTATATACTATTGGAGTAAGCTATAAAAAAGCCGAAGCCGACATTAGAGGTAAATTTTCCTTATCGAAAGAAGCTCAAATTCAATTACTAAAAGAAGCAAAGGAAAACGGGATTGATGGAATTTTTGTCTTGTCGACTTGCAATAGAACAGAGGTAACCGGTTTTGCAGAACACCCTTTTCAATTAATTAATTTGTTGTGTAAATATTCTAGTGGAACTGTAGAAGAGTTTTCAACCATATCAAACGTTTATAAAAATCAAGAAGCAATTTCTCATTTGTTTAGAATGGGAACTGGTTTAGACAGTCAGATTTTAGGAGATTACGAAATTGTTGGTCAATTAAGAAATTCTTTTAAGCAAGCTAAAAAACACAACACCACAAACGCGTATTTCGAAAGACTTATAAATCATGTGATGCAAGCAAGTAAGCGCGTAAAAAATGAAACGCGTTTAAGCTCTGGAACCACTTCTGTTTCTTATGCTGCTGTACAATACATTGTAAACAATCTTCCAAATTATAATAAAAAAAATATATTGGTGTTTGGTTTAGGTAAAATGGGAAAACATACCTGTAAAAACTTAGCTGAATACACACAAAATACATCGGTTTGTTTAATCAATAGAACCGAAGAAAAGGCAATAAATTTTGTAAAAGAATATCAATCTATTAGAAAAGCAACGATTGATACTTTGGCAGAAGAAGTGAAAAATTCTGATGTACTAATTGTATCTACGGGTGCTGATTTTCCAACGATTACGAAAGAGCATATTCCAGTCGACAAAGAAATTCTAATTTTAGATTTATCAATGCCTGCAAATGTTGCTATTGAGGTGAAAAATATACAAAACGTTACACTTGTTAATGTAGATGAATTGTCAAAAATTACAGATAAAACTTTAGCAATTCGTCAACAAGAAATTCCTTTTGCAGAGTCAATTATAGAAACTCACAAAAATGAGTTTAATGAATGGTTAAATCATCGTAGATTTACACCTGCAATTAACGCACTGAAACAATCATTGGTTTCAATGCAACAAGATGAAATTGCTTTTCATAAAAAGAAATTGAAAAACTTTGATGAATCACATGCAGAGATTATCACGTCAAGGTTTATTCAAAAAATAACAACACAGTTTGTGAAACATTTAAAAGATCAAGAAACATCCATTCCGCAAAGTATAAATGTGGTGAGTAAAATGTTTGAAACTGAATTAGAAAAATTACATGCAGAAGATCATTAGAATTGGTACAAGAGATAGCGAGTTGGCACTTTGGCAAGCTAAAACAGTACAACAACAATTAGAATATTTAGGACACAAAACAGAAATTATTCCTGTGAAATCTACAGGAGACTTGGTGCTAGATAAACCTTTATACGAATTAGGAATTACAGGAATTTTCACAAAAAGTTTAGACATTGCTCTTATCAATGATGAAATAGATATTGCAGTTCATTCATTAAAAGATGTACCAACTGTGCTTCCGAAAAGTATAACTCAGGCTGCTGTTTTAAAAAGAGGAAACTCTAATGACATGCTTGTTTTTAAGGAGAATGAAGAATTTTTAGCTCAAGAAGATGCCATTATTGCAACGGGTAGTTTAAGAAGAAGAGCACAATGGTTACATCGTCATCCTACACATCAAATCGTTGGTTTACGAGGAAATGTACAAACAAGACTAGAAAAGTTAAAAAGTAATGATTGGAATGCAGCAATTTTTGCAGCTGCTGGATTAGAGCGTTTAAAAATAAAACCCGACAATGCAATTAGTTTAAGTTGGATGACACCAGCTCCAGCACAAGGTGTTGTTGCCATCACCGCTTTATATGAATCTACAGAAATCATAGAAATCTGTAAAGAGTTGAATGATGAAGAAACAGAAATGCTAGCCAAAGTAGAACGTGATTTCTTAAGTATTTTAGAAGGAGGTTGTTCTGCTCCCATTGGTGCATTAGCTTATGTAAAAGATGAAGAAGTGCACTTTAAAGGAGTATTGTTGAGTTTAGATGGAACTAAAAGAATAGAAGTTACTTCTAAAGAAAAAATAGGAAGACATCATTATATTGCAGAAGAGTGTGCAGATTTTGTGCTGAATAGAGGTGGAAAAGAAATTATGGCTGCTCTAAAAGGAAAAGAAGCCAAAGAATATGCAGTTTACTCTACTAAAAAACTTTCTGAAATTCAAAAAAGATTATTACCCGAAACGGTAGCAATTGAAGACAGTGATTTTATAAAAATTCGTTTCAATAGAATTGCACCAAAGGTTGTAAAAAACGAAATTAAAAATGTAATTATTACGAGTAAAAATGGAGTTGAGTCGTTGTTAAATAGTTTTATAAAGCAAGAATTGAACTTCAAAAATATTTACTGTGTTGGTAGAAGAACAAAGAAGTTAATTGAGCAGAAAATAGGAAAGGTTGCACATTCAGAAAAGAATGCTGAAAAATTAGCTGACTATCTTTCAAAGACTATAAAAGGGCAAGAAGTGACTTATTTCTGTAGCGATTTACGTTTAGATACATTGCCAAAAGTGTTGACAGAAAACGGAGTTACAGTAAACGAAGTTGAAGCTTATAAAACCATGTATAGTCCAGTAAATGTTAGAGAACAATTTTCTGGTGTGTTATTTTACAGTCCTTCTACGGTAGAAAGTTATATGCAAGAGAACCAGTCGAATAAAATAGCATTTTGTATCGGAGAAAGCACAGCAAAAGAAGCAAGAAAACATTTTAAAAATGTACAAGTTGCTAATTTGCCAACAGTAGAAAGTGTGTTGGAATTGGTGAGTTTGCATTACGTAAAAGAATAATCATGTTTAGAACAAGAAGACTACGTACATCAGAAGGAATTCGCAGATTGGTAAGAGAAACTAAATTGTCTGTAGATGATTTTGTATATCCTTTATTTATTGAAGAAGGAACTGGTATTGAAACAGAGATTGTTTCTATGCCTGGAATCAAACGTTTTTCCTTGGATCGTATTTCAAAAGAATTAGATGAGGTTGTTTCGTTACATATTCCTGCGGTTTTGTTATTTGGGATTCCATCTCATAAAGATGACGAAGGAACAGAAACCTGGAATGATAACGGAATTATGCAACAAGCAATTCGTTTTATCAAAAAGAATTACCCAAGTTTATATGTAATTACAGATGTTTGTTTTTGTGAATATACATCTCACGGACATTGCGGAATTATCCATGACAATGATGTAGATAATGATGCTACGTTGGTTAATATTGCCAAGCAAGTTATTTCTCATGCAAAAGCAGGTGTAGATATGGTTGCGCCATCAGGTATGATGGATGGAACCATTGCTATGGTTCGTCAGTCTTTAGATAACACAGGCTTTGTGAATTTACCCATCATGGCATATGCTGTAAAATATGCATCGGCATTTTATGGGCCTTTTAGAGATGCAGCAGATTCAGCGCCAACATTTGGTGATAGAAGAACCTATCAAATGGATCCTGCAAACAGAGATGAAGGAATGCGTGAAGCTACTTTTGATGATCAAGAAGGAGCAGATATTCTCATGGTAAAACCGGCATTGTCGTATTTAGATATCATCAGAGATTTAAAAAATAATTTTGACAGACCGATTGCTTGTTACAATGTAAGTGGAGAATATGCGATGATAAAAGCAGCAGCAGAAAAAGGTTGGATTGATGGTGAAAAAATTATGATGGAAAGTTTACTGTCAATGAAAAGGGCAGGAGCTGATATTATCATTACCTATTTTGCTAAAGAAGCTGCGAGAGTGTTATTGAGTAAATAACGTCATTACGAGGAAGTATGACGAAGTAATCTGTTAATTAGTAAACAGATTGATTCTCTACGTTCGCAATGACAGAAATCTAAAAAAAAATGAAATTCGAAAATTCACAAAAATTATATAACAAAGGATTAAAGAACTTAGTTGGAGCCGTAAACTCTCCAGTAAGAGCTTTTGCATCAGTAGGTGGAAATCCGTTGTTTATTAAAAAAGCAAAAGGGAGTAAGATTGTTGATGTTGACGGAAATGAATATGTAGATTTGGTATTATCATATGGTCCGATGATTTTAGGACATCGTCATAAAAAAGTGCAAAAGGCAATTGCCAAAGCTTTAAAGAATGGCTATTCGTTTGGTGCATCTACAAAAAATGAAATCAAATTAGCTAAACTTGTGTGTGATGCTTTTCCAGGAATGGATAAAGTTCGTTTTGTAAATTCTGGAACAGAAGCTGTGCTGAGTGGAATCCGTTTAGCAAGAGCGTATACAGGAAAGGATAAAATCATTAAATTTTCTGGTTGTTATCATGGGCATCAAGATGCATTATTAGTCGCTGCAGGTTCTGGATTAGCCACCTTAAGTTTGCCAGGCTCTAAAGGTGTTCCTGAAGGAGCCGTAAAAAACACACTGATTGCAGAATACAATAATTTAGAAAGTGTAAAAGCGCATTTTGAAAAGCATGATGATATTGCAGCAGTTATCATTGAACCAGTTGGTGGTAATATGGGAGTTGTGATTCCGCAAAACAATTTTTTAAAAGAATTAAAAGATTTTTTAGAAACTAAAAATGCATTATTAATTGCTGATGAAGTAATGACAGGTTTTCGTTCTACATTTGGTGGAGCACAGGAATTATTTGGAGTAGAGGCAGATATTACGTGTTTAGGGAAAGTCATTGGAGGAGGTTTTCCAGTTGGAGCTTATGGTGCTAGAAATGAAATCATGCAAGAAGTTGCTCCGCTTGGAGGCATGTATCAAGCAGGAACGTTAAGCGGAAATCCGATTGCTATGGCAGGTGGAATTGCTACGTTAACTGAATTGAAAAAACAAAATCCATACGAACAATTTAATGCAGTAGCAGAAAAGATTGAAGGATTTTTAAAAGTGTCAGCAGAAAAATATGGAGTTGATATTACAGTAAACCGATTTGGATCGATGATCAATCCATTTTTTACGAATAACAATGTTACTAATTTTGAAGAAGCACAAGCATCGGATACAGAAAAATTTGCTGTGTTCTTTTGGGATATGATTAAAAGTGGTGTTTTTTTACCACCATCACAGTTTGAAGCATGGTTTTTGTCATCTGCTTTAAATGAAAAAGATTTAGAAAAAATAAGTAAAGCAATTGATTCGGCGATGAAGGCTGTTTCAAAAATGTAAATAAATAAGTCGTCATTACGAGTATGCCTGTCGGTAGACAGGGAAGAATAACGAAGTAATCTTTTAATTAGATTGCTTCACTTCATTCGCAATGACGTAAAAGAATACAATGATAAAAAACGATTTATTTTTAAGAGCATTAAAAGGAGAAACTGTTGATAGACCACCAGTTTGGATGATGCGTCAAGCAGGAAGGTATTTGCCAGAGTTTATGGCAATCAAAGAAAAATACGATTTCTTTACTCGTTGTAGAACTCCGGAGTTGGCATCGGAAATTACAGTGCAACCAATTCGAAGATACGGAATGGATGCTGCAATTTTATTTTCTGATATTTTGGTTATTCCGCAGGCAATGAATATTGAAGTGGAAATGAAACCTAATTTTGGACCGTATTTACCCAATCCTGTTAGAGATCAAAAGGGAGTTGACAATGTAATTGTTCCTGATGTACATCAAGAGTTGGGTTATGTAATGGAAGCAATTAAGGCAACCAAAGAAAAGTTGAATGATGAAATTCCGTTAATCGGTTTTGCGGGTTCACCTTGGACGATTTTATGTTATTGTTTGCAAGGGCAAGGTTCTAAGAACTTTGACAAAGCAAAAGAGTTTTGTTTTACAAACCCGGTAGCTGCACATCAATTATTGCAAAAAATTACAGACACCACAATTGCATATTTAAAAGCGAAAGTAGAAGCAGGCGTAAACGCTGTTCAGGTATTTGATTCTTGGGGAGGCATGTTGTCTCCTGTTGATTATCAAGAGTTTTCTTGGCAATACATTCAACAAATTATTGATGCTTTAAAAGACGATGCCCCTGTTATTGCATTCGGAAAAGGATGTTGGTTTGCTTTAGGTACCATGGCTAAATCTGGTGCTTCTGCTTTAGGAGTAGATTGGACCTGCTCTGCTAGAAATGCACGTTATTTATCTGGAGGAAATATTACGTTGCAAGGAAATTTTGATCCTACAAGATTGTTTTCGCCACCAGCAGAGATTAAGAAAATGGTACATCAAATGATCAATGAATTTGGGAAAGACAAGTACATTGTAAATTTAGGACATGGAATTTTACCAAACATTCCTTTAGACAACGCCAAAGCATTTATTGATGCAGTTAAAGATTATAAAGCAAACTAAAAATGCCACATTTTATATTAGATTGTACAGAAAGAGTTTTAGAAATCCATGAGCCTAAAAAAGTATTAGAAGCAGTTTTAGAAATTGCTTTTTCTACAGGATTGTTCAATAAAGATGATATAAAGGTTCGATTAAATCCATATAAACATTCTTTAGTACAGGGTGCAGCTGATGATTTTATTCATGTTTTTGGAAACATTATGGAAGGAAGAAATGCAGAGCAGAAAGCAAATCTATCTAAAGTAATTGTTGCAGAGTTAAATAAATTATTTCCTGATGTTCCAATCATTTCAATGAATATTAGAGATTTTACTAAAGAGTCTTATTTCAATAAATTAATGCTTTAAAATTTGATGAAAGAACAATTCTTTACCTACATTCAAGACTTACAAAACACCATAACTTCAACATTAGAAGCCATAGATGGAAAAGCGAAGTTTCAAGAAGATAATTGGAAGAGGGCTGAAGGCGGAGGAGGTAAAACACGCGTTATAGAAAATGGCGCTGTTTTTGAAAAAGGAGGTGTAAATATTTCGAAAGTATTTGGAGAATTACCAGAATCGTTACGTAAACAATTTGGAGTTGAAAGTGGAGATTTCTTTGCATGCGGATTGAGTTTAGTGCTGCATCCAAAGAACCCTTTTGTACCTACCGTACACGCAAATTGGCGTTATTTTGAAATGTATGATGCTAAAGGAAATATTGTTACTCAATGGTTTGGTGGTGGACAAGATTTAACGCCGTATTATGTTTTTGAAGAAGATGCTGTTCATTTTCATACAGTTTGTAAAACAGCTTGTGATAAACACCATCTAGAATTTTATCCAACGTTTAAAAATACTTGTGACGAGTATTTCTGGAATACGCATAGAAATGAAGCACGCGGAATAGGAGGCTTGTTCTTCGATTATTTAAAAGAAACGGATACATTTACAATTCAAGATCGATTTAATTTTGTAACAGAAGTAGGTAATAGTTTTTTAGAAAGCTATTTACCCATTGTTGAAAAAAGAAAAAATATTGAGTATTCAAAAAAACATAAAGATTGGCAAGAAGTAAGAAGAGGTCGTTATGTAGAATTTAATTTGGTACACGATAGAGGAACGTTGTTTGGCTTAAAAACAAACGGACGGATAGAAAGTATTTTAATGAGTTTGCCCCCAATTGTGCAGTGGAAATACAATCATCAACCAGAAGAAAACTCAGAAGAAGCGAAATTATTAGAGGTTTTGAAAAAGCCTAAAAATTGGATTTAACAACCAGTAGTTTTTAAGTTCATTACTTCCCTAAATTATGAATTATTGATAAATGAATCTACAAATTTAGGACTATACCTATTGATTTTCACATTGGTTGCTTTTAAATCAAACATTAAATTATACAAACCAAAGAAGGTTCTGTTGATGTAAATAAAGTGTTTAGAACCTCTGTTTCCATTCATCTCTTTTAATTCAGAACTTTTTGCATATTTAGAGCCTAATTCGGCAATTTTCTCAAAAAATTCTGGGTCCGAAAAATCAAATTCATCTTGATGAAAGGGTTGGGTAAATAAGCTTAACATTTCATGAAATAGTTTTTTAAAGAAAACAATTTCTCCTTCAGAATCATCTTCTCTTAAAATTTCTAATTCATATAGTTTCTCCTCAAAATAAGTTGGATTATTTATATTTTCCTTTTTTGCCAATTCAAAATAAGGAATGTAAAATTCATCAGGAATCGATTTCATACATCCAAAATCAATCACAATCAACTCTCCTTTATTATTTACTAAGAAATTTCCAGGATGTGGGTCTGCGTGGACTTTCTTTAAATGATGAATTTGAAACATGTAAAAATCCCATAGTGCCTGTCCAAGTTTGTTTGAGATTTCTTGATTTAAAGGTTTGCTTGTAAACTCTGAAAGATGTATGCCATCCATCCAACTCATGGTTAAAATTCTTTCTGAAGAAAATTCTTTATAATAGTTGGGGAATTTCAAATTCGGAATTTGTTCACAAGCACTAGCAATTTCTATACTTTGATCAAATTCTAGTATGTAGTTTGTTTCTTCGGTGAGTTTGTCTTCTACTTCTTTAAAATAGCGTTCAGAGTTTGCTCCTTTGATGTTAAACATTTTCATGGCTATGGGTTTTACCAAAGCTAAATCTGATGAAATGCTTTCTGCAATACCAGGATATTGAATTTTTACAGCGAGCTTTTGACCATTTTTTTCAGCTTGATGTACTTGTCCAATGCTAGCCGCATTGATAGAGGTTAGATTGAAACTGTCAAAAATTTCTGAAGGATGTTTTCCAAAATAGTTTTTAAAAGATTTTACAACCAAAGGAGGAGATAAAGGAGGAACAGAAAATTGCGCCAAAGAGAATTTTTCTACATAGGCTCTTGGTAAAATACTTTTCTCCATGCTTAGCATTTGCGCAACTTTTAAAGCGCTTCCTTTCATTGTTTTTAAACCATTGTAAATATCTTCAGCATTCGATTCGTTTAAATTTTCCTTTGCTTTTTCCTCTGTACTGATAAGCTTTTCTCCGTAATATTTTACATAATTCACTCCAACCTTAGCACCCGTTTGAATGAGTTTAGTTGCTCTTTGAATTTTTGATGTTGGAATACGATCTATTGTTTTCATTGAGCTAGCTTAGAATTTGAAATCCATTTTTTCTTTCAGTAAAAATTTTCCTAAATCTAAAAAGCTCTTTGCTGGTTTTGTGTTGATAATTTCAAAACTAGCATGAATACTTTTTTCTATAAAAACATCTGTTTTTTCAAATACTGAAGACGAATCATCCATCCAAAATTTTAGAATTATTAAAAATTGAACCCAAAAAACTTCTTGAATACCACGTTCTTGAAATTTTTCTATCCTCTCTTGTTTGAAATCTATTTTTTCTATCTGAAGTTTATTGATAAAATGGCCAAATGACTTCTTAAGTCCTTCAAGTTTCTTTAAATTTTTTAAAGAATTTTTATTGTCATTTAGGGCAAGTAATACATACGACCTGTTTTCTGTCAAAATTTCTACATATGTAAAGTATAGACTTAATAGTTTATTTTTTGCATCATAATCTTTAAAGTCTTCATTGTTTTCTAATAGGGAGGTTGCGTTGTCAAAAAACAATGTAAAAACTTTTTCCTCTAAATGTTCAAAAGAGCTAAAATGCTTGTAAAAAGTACTCTCATCAATACCTAATTCTTTGCTAAAAGTATAGATAGATGCTGGTTGTTTTCCTGTTTCTAAAAGGATATCTATGTATTTTGATACTAATTGATTTTCGCTGATCTCTTTTTGAGTTTCCATAATTTCTAATTTACCTCAAAGATACAAAATGTTTAACTTATTTATAAAAAAGTTAAACAAAAAAATGTAAATTTGGCATTTAATTTAACATACAGAAAAATGAAATCAGTATTAATAGTTGGTGGTAGTAATGGAATAGGGAAGTCTTTAGTAAAGATTTTATTAGAAACCACAAAGGTTTTTTCAATTAGTCGTAGCTCTTCAGGAATAGAGCATCCAAATTTTAATGAGTTTGCTTGTGATGTGTTAACTGATGAATTGCCTAGTATTGATGCTATAGATGCATTGGTCTATTGTCCTGGAAGCATTAATTTAAAACCCATATCTAGATTGAGTCAACAAGATTTTTCTAATGATTTTTCAATTAATGTTTTAGGTGCGGTTACTGTGATTCAAAAATACTTACCAGTATTAAAACAATCAACAACCCCAGCAATTTTAATGTTTAGTTCTGTGGCGGTAAAAATGGGAATGCCTTTTCATGCTAGTGTAGCCGCATCTAAAGGAGCAGTAGAAGGATTGGTGAAATCATTGGCTGCAGAATTAGCGCCTTTGATTCGTGTAAACGCAATTGCTCCAACATTAACAAATACAAATTTGGCTTCAAAATTATTGCGAAATGATCGGTTAAAAGAAATGAGTGCAGAAAGACATCCGTTAAAGAAATATTTACAACCAGAAGAGGTTGCACAAATGGCTAAATTTCTTATTTCTGAAAACGCATCAGCGATGTCTGGACAAATCATTGAAATAGATTGTGGAATCGTTAATTTAAAAGTGTAAAATTATGTTTAGTTTGTTTAAAAAGAAATCTCAATTAGAATTGCTACAAGTAAAGTACGAAAACTTGATGAAAGGATCGTTTGTGCTTTCAAAATCCAATAGATCTGCTTCCGATAAAAAAATAGCAGAGGCAGAGAAAATAATTCAGCAAATTGAAATTGAAAAATTAAAACACCTTTAATTTTGTTTGTGAATAATTCATAAAAAACAACTAAATTATAAAAATAAGACAAAATGAAGCTTATTTACACACGCTTGAATAAACATTTAATAATTACTTTTTTTTTTTAAATCTACATAATATAAAAAAAAAATTGAAAAATCATTCAAATTTTAGTACTTTCGCTGTCCATAAAATAATGAAATAATGGCTAGATTTGAGTTAAAACTTCCTAAAATGGGTGAAAGTGTTGCAGAAGCAACCATCACTTCTTGGTTGAAAGAAGTTGGAGATACTATAGAATTAGATGAGGCAATCGTAGAAATTGCTACCGATAAAGTAGATTCTGAGGTTCCAAGTGAAGTTGAAGGAACTTTAGTTGAGATTTTATTTCATAAAGATGATGTTGTAGAAGTTGGTGCTACAATTGCTGTTATAGAAACTGAAGGAGGAGATGCTGTTGCAAGTTCTGAAACTAAAATTGATCTACCAAATGAAGTTGTTGAAGTGGAAAAAACGGTTGAAAAAGCGGTTGAATCTATTTCAACTCCAATTACTAAAACTTCTGAAAGTGGTAAATTTTATTCACCATTAGTAAGAAACATCGCTCAAACAGAAGGAATTTCTATGGAAGAGCTAGAATCTATTTCTGGTCATGGTAAAGATGGAAGGGTTACTAAAGATGATATTTTATCGTATATAGAAAATAGAAGTTCTGCACCTCAAAAGAAAGTTGAACAACCTGCCTCAACACCTGTTACAACTCAAACAACAAAAGAAGTATCTAAAGCTGCTCCAGTTTCTGTAAATGGAGAAGATGAGGTAATTGAAATGAGTAGAATGGGTAAATTGATTGCCAAACACATGGTAGATTCTGTGCAAACATCTGCACATGTGCAATCATTTATAGAAATAGATGTTACAAACATTGTAAAATGGAGAAATAAAGTAAAAGACGCTTTCTTAAAAAGAGAAGGAGAAAAATTAACTTTTACACCTATTTTAATGCAAGCTGTAGCTTCAACAATAAAAAAGTTCCCGTTAATTAATATTGCTGTTGATGGTGATAACATTATCAAAAGAAAGAATATTAATTTAGGAATGGCTGCTGCCTTAGCAGATGGAAATTTAATTGTACCGGTAATTAAAAATGCTGATCTATTGAATTTAGTGGGTATGACAAAAGCAGTAAACGATTTAGCTGGAAGAGCAAGAGCAAACCAATTGAAACCAGACGATATTCAGGGTGGGACCTATACTGTAACGAATGTTGGAAGCTTTGGTTCTGTAATGGGTACACCAATTATCAATCAACCACAAGTAGCAATTTTAGCCTTAGGAGCTATCCGTAAAGTACCGGCTGTTATTGAAACACCAGAAGGAGATTTTATCGGAATTAGACAGAAGATGTTTGTTTCTCATTCTTATGATCACAGAGTGGTAAATGGTGCTTTGGGTGGAATGTTTATTAAGAGCTTAAAAGAAACTTTAGAAGCTTGGGATTTGAATCAAGATTTATAAAAAAAATATTTAAAAAACACGAACAAAACGCTTGGAATTTCCGAGCGTTTTTATTTTGTAGTAATTGTAAAATTATTAATAATTGATTATTATATTTATCCCTTAAAAATTTAAGAGGAAAACAAATGAAAAAACTACTTATTCTAATTGTAATTGCATTTACAATTAATACAAATGCACAAGAATCAACTTTATTAAGATTGAATTATAAAAAAGGTGATGTTTATATGACTACCTATAGCATGTCTCAAGAAATGGGAGATATGATGTCTATGGATATGTCAATGAAAATGACTGCAAATATTACGGCTTCTACTGCAGATACTTATGTAAGTGTAATGAAAATATCAGGAGTTACAATGGATATGAGTCAAGGAGGAATGACCATTAATTATGATTCTTCAAAAAGTGATGAAGATTTAGATGCTTCGGGTAAAATGATGAAAGCTCAAATGGAGCCAATGTTAAAAGGTGTAATGACTTTAAAAGGGAACAGTCTTGGGGAAATTACAGAAATTTCTGTAGAGCCAAACATCCCTGGAACTAGTGATTTAGCCAACCAATTAAATAATGTTGTGTATCCTAAAAAAGCGCTTAGAGTTGGAGATACTTGGACCATGAATAAAAAAGACAAAGGAATGAGTATTGATTTTACCTACAAAGTAATATCGATTACCAGAACCAATGTGTTGTTAGATGTTGCTGGTAAGGTATCAGGAAATGCAACTGGTACAGTTAAAGGAACAATGGATATTGATAAAAATTCTGGTATCCCATTAACGGAAAAAATAGATATGGATTTAACAACTCAAGGTCAAGTTTTAACAACCAAAATGGTTGCTACAACTTCAAAGCAATAATTACTAAAAAAAGTAAAATAAAAAAGCCTCAAGAAATTCTTGAGGCTTTTTTATTCTTCTACACTTACATGAAAAAGAGCTGCACCTTTATTAACAATTGGCGTTTTGTTGATACAAAAAATATAGCAATCAAAAGGAGCGTAAATTTTCTTTTTAAATTCTCCGAAAGGATCTTCAATAACACCTAGTACTTCTTTCTTTTTTATTTTTGATCCATTTTTAACTAGGATTTTAAACATACCAGAATGCGAAGCTCGCAGCCATTTTGCTTTTTGAATAAAAATTGGCGCTTCTTTGACGGTGATTTCTCCCTCAATTAATCCTAAATAAATCAATACGTTTTTAGTACCATTAACTCCTTCATTAATAATTGTCGGATTTAATTCTTTTGATTTTCCACCTTCAAATAATAAAATTGTTTTTCCCATCTTATTAATGGTTTCTCTTAAAGACTTTGTAATATTATTTGAAAAAACAATCATAGGAGGATTAAAAATTTTCGCCAATTCTAAGCCTTTTTCATCATTGTTGTTAATTCTTATCTGAGGAATATTGTCACGCTGACCACCACCTGTATGAAAATCGATTACATAATCTACATGCGGAGCAATTTCTTTTGTAAATTGATAAGCAAACTGACTGGCTAACGAACCATTTAAAGAACCAGGAAACATTCTGTTGAGATCTCTGCCATCTGGAAACTCTCGTGTTTGAATTAGGTATCCAAAAATATTAAAAACAGGAATGCATATAATCGTTCCGTTTATCGGTTTGTTAATTTTTTGACCAATAATTTCTCTTAAAATCCCTACACCGTTTGTTTCATCACCATGAACGCCTGCTAATAATAAAACTACAGGGCCAGAATTTAAAGAGCGCTCAATAATTACTGGAACTTTTAATGTAGTTCTTGTGTGTAACTTAGCAACTTCTAAATCGATGACGGTGCGTTTACCTTCAGGAATTTGTTTTCCTAAAATGGTAAAAGGTTTATTCAACATTTAATTCTAAATAACGAATGATTTCTTTGGCAATATTTTTCTTTGTAGCAACTTCTATACCTTCTAATCCTGGTGATGAATTTACTTCTAAAACCAATGGTCCTTTAGAAGATTGCAGCATATCAACTCCAGCAACTCCCAGTCCCATTGCTTTAGTTGCTTTTAATGCTGTTTTTTCTTCTTCATCAGTAAGCTCAATAATATTTGCATTTCCACCTCTGTGTAAGTTCGATCGGAATTCACCTTCTTTACCTTGTCTTTTCATTGCTCCAATAACTTTACCATCCACAACAAAAGCTCTTATGTCTGCTCCTCCAGCCTCTTTTATAAACTCTTGTGCTATTACTCTTGCTCCAAGTCCGTTAAAAGCTTCTAATACAGAGGTAGCTGCGTTTTGAGTTTCTGCCAATACAACTCCTAATCCTTGAGTCCCTTCTAACAGTTTTAAAACTAGAGGTGGTCCTCCAACAGAATCAACTACGTGTTCAACATCTTTTGTGTAATTTGTAAATACGGTTTTTGGTAAACCAACACCAGCTCTTGCCAATATTTGTAAACTACTTAATTTGTCTCTAGATCTTACCAATGCCATTGAAGAAACTGCCGTAAAAACTTTCATCATTTCAAATTGACGAATTACCGCTGTTCCATAAAATGTTACCGAGGCACCAATTCTTGGAATGATTGCATCAATATCTGTTAAATATTCACCTTTATAAAAAATCTTAGGAGCTCTTCTTTCAATTTCTATATTGCATTTTAAATGATCAACAACAATAACTTCATGACCTCTTTTTTCTGCAGCTTCTAAAAGTCTTCTTGTTGAATATAATTTTGGGTTTCTTGATAAAATGGCAATCTTCATAATCTGAATCTTTATTTTGATTTGAATGAATTATTCTTTTGTGAAGTGTCTACAATAAACTTCTTTGTCAGAAATTTTCTACCCAATAAAATTGGATATTTCATGTCGCTTCTTTCACTTAAGGTTAATTCGATATTGTGAGTTTCGTTAAAAAGAGTAACAGTTGTTTGAATTGCAAATCTTTCTTCGGATGTTCCATTGGAACTTTTAATTATTTTTTTATGATAATTTTTAGTACTGAACTCTTTTTCGTTATACTGAATGTGTTCTGGATCTAAAAGTGTGAAATTAATAAATTTTTCTCCATTAATTGTTGTTTCCTCTATTTTATGTGTGTGAATAGCAGAAGTATAGGCTCCAGTATCTACTTTCGATTCTATATCTAAAAGCTCAAATTCTGGAAAATCAATCTTTTCAATTCTTCCAATAGTTTTTTTAGTCATACTCTAAAAAATAAATTATTTATATAATAGTATGCTAATGTATAACAATAGTTGTTTCCAAAAAAAAGCTCGAAAATATTTTCGAGCTTTTTTTGTAAAAATATATAAATCCGTTAGGCCAACATGGTAACCGGATTTTCTAAATAGGTTCTTAATGTTTGTAAAAATTGAGCTCCAACAGCGCCATCAACCGTTCTGTGATCACAAGCTAATGTTACTTTCATTCTGTTTCCTACAACAATATGCCCGTCTTTAACAACTGGTTTTTGTACAATTGCTCCAACAGATAAAATTGCTGAATTAGGTTGATTAATGATAGAAGTAAATTCTTGAATTCCGAACATTCCTAAATTAGAAATGGTAAAGGTGCTTCCTTCCATTTCGTTAGGAGCAATTTTTTTATTTCTTGCTTTTCCTGCTAATTCTCTTACCTTTTCACCAATTTGAGTTAAACTCATTTGGTCTGTGAATTTTAAAACGGGTACAACCAATCCATCATCTACAGCAACCGCAACTCCAACGTGTATATGACTTTTAAAAACAGTCGCATTATCTGTCCAACTTGTATTTACTTGTGGATGTTTTTTTAACGCCATTGCACACGCTTTTACAACCATATCATTAAAAGACACTTTAGTATCTGGAATTGTATTGATCGTTTTACGAGAATCCATTGCATTGTCCATGTCAACTTCAATTGTTAAATAGAAGTGAGGGGCAGAAAATTTAGAATTTCCTAATGCCTTTGCAATTGCTTTACGCATTTGCGAGTTTTTAATTTCTTCTGTGTGTTCTTCTCCAGCAGGTACAAATTTTGCCACTGGAGTAGCAGCGCTAGATGCTACAGTTTCATTTGAAACAGTAGACGGAGTATAGTTTTCTACATCTTTTTTAGTAATTCTTCCATTGTCTCCAGAACCATTTAACTCGGCTAAATTGATGCCTTTGTCGCTAGCAATTTTCTTTGCTAAAGGCGATGCAAATATCCTTCCGTTAGAAGTAGTTGTTTTAGTTTCGGTAGCTTCTGCAACAGGTTGAGCAACTTCAACTTCTTTTGGAGCTTCTGCTTCTTCCGTTTTCTTTTCTTCTTTCTTTGTTTCCACTGCAGCAGCACTTCCATCTAATAAACCAGAGATGTCTTCTCCTTTTTCACCAATAATAGCTAATAAGGTATCAACAGGAGCACTTTCTCCTTCTTGAACTCCAATATGTAATAAAGTTCCTTCGTTAAAAGATTCGAACTCCATTGTTGCTTTATCAGTTTCTATTTCAGCTAAAATATCGCCTTCTTCAATAGAATCTCCAACATTTTTTAACCATTGTGCCACAACACCTTCTTCCATGGTGTCACTTAAACGCGGCATGTTTACTACTATTGCCATAATCTATTTTATAAAAGGATAATCTTCTTGTTCGTATACAACATCGTATAATTGATTTGGTTCTGGATATGGAGAGTTGTCTGCAAATTCTTCACATTCTTTTACTAAATCTTTTACTTCTTGATTGATAGTTTCAATTTCTTCTTCTGTTGCGTAGTTATTTTCCTTAATAACATCTAATACTTGAGTTATAGGGTCAATTTTTTTGTACTCTTCTACTTCGTCTTTGGTTCTATAATGTTGTGCATCAGACATAGAGTGTCCTCTATATCTATAGGTTTTCATTTCTAAAAATGTTGGTCCATCTCCTCTTCGAGCTCTTTGAATTGCTTCATCAACAGCTTCTGAAACTTTAACAGGGTTCATACCATCTACAGGCCCACAAGGCATTTCATATCCTAAACCTAGTTTCCAAATATCTGTATGATTTGCAGTTCTTTCTACTGAAGTTCCCATTGCATACCCATTATTCTCAACAATAAAAACCACTGGTAGTTTCCAGTTCATGGCCATGTTAAAAGTTTCGTGCAAAGAGCCTTGTCTTGCTGCACCGTCACCAAAATAAGTTAAGGTTACACCATCGTTTCCTGCATATTTATCTCCAAATGCAATTCCCGCACCTAAAGGTATTTGTCCTCCAACTATTCCATGACCACCATAAAAACCTTTTTCTTTAGAAAAGATGTGCATAGAACCTCCCATTCCTTTAGAAGTACCAGTTACTTTTCCGTACAATTCTGCCATAACTGCTTTTGGATCAACACCCATTCCGATAGGTTGCACATGATTACGGTAAGCAGTAATCATTTTGTCTTTACCCAATTCCATTGCATGTAAAGAACCTGCTAAAACAGCTTCTTGACCATTGTATAAGTGTAAAAAACCCCTTACTTTTTGTTGGATATATACAGCAGCAAGTTTATCTTCAAATTTTCTCCAAAACAGCATATCCCTATACCAATTGATGTAAGTTTCTTTGGTGATTTTCTTCATTATTAGTTGTTGTTAAAAGTCTATTTTAAATAGCATAAAAAACGAATGCTAACTGCAAAAATAGGGGTTTTTTAGTTTTTAAAAAAAATGTTTTTGATAAAAAGTAAAATGCTTACAAAACGTGCTTTGATTATAGAAATATTATTTGTCTTTTGCTATTAAAATTGTAGCAACAGCACCAGTAGCAAGGTTCCATTCGTTTGATGAAATTAAGTTGTTCGAATCATCATACACTTTAAATGCAGCAGTGTTTGGTCCAGAAGAACCTTGGTTTAATGCTTTAAAAGCAATTCTATTGATGCCAACACCAACAGGAATGGTAAACTTCTGATAGTTTTGTCTTAAAGTAATGTTTGTAATTACGGGTATGTTGTTTACAAGAATGGTAACCATATCTCCGTCTGGATATTGAAAATCTCTACAGATAATAGTGATGTTATCAGAATCTGTTCTAAAACTTCCTAAGTCTTGATCTATTTTTGGATATTGATATCTACCATTTATTTTTTTGTAGGCTTTTAAAACTTGCTCTTCATTAATTTTCGCTTGGTTGATAATCCCTTTGTTTCTTAAGTCAGCTTCTTTTTGTGCCTGGGTTTTAGTTTTTTGAGAATTCGCATACGCATTTTTAAACCCTTTTGTAGTATCAAAATTTAAATCGCCAAGTTTTTTAACAGGCGTAGTTTTTGCTTTTATAGTAATCACTTTTTTCTTACCAATTTTATCCTCTTGAGAATGTATTGATTGAGCAGCTATTAGTAAAAAGCTTAAAACAAAAAAAAGTTTATTATTAAAATTTATTAATTTCATATATAAATACAACTTTTATACTGCAAATATAATACCGTAAAATTTAAGTTTTGTTTTAGTTCTGTTAAAATTGATTTATTTAATAGGGAAGTCGAAATATGTGTCTGGAAAAGGTTCGTCTTTTAAGGTAAAATGCCACCATTCGCTTCTTATAGGTTTAAAACCGTTTGTAACCATAAGGTTTCTTAAAAGCAGCCTATTTGCACGTTGTTTTTTTGACAGTTTATCATTTAATGCATGAGATTGTTCACCGAAAAAATCATACGGACTTCCCATGTCTAACTCTGTATTTGTAGTTAGATCAATAATTGTTAAATCTAATGTACTACCTCTTGTATGACCAGATTTTGCTGAAATATATCCTCGTTTAAATAATTCTGTTTTAGGTACATCTGGATAGTATTGTCTTTTCATTAGAGTGTCGTTTAATACCTTTGCCCAAACCACAAAATGATCTACTGCTTGCTGAGGTCTGTATGCATCAAAAATTTTGAGGCTTAAATTAAACTCCAACAATTGTTTTTGTACGTTTTTTAAAGCTATTGCAGCAGATTCGGTAACAATTATTACTGCTTTTTTATAGCCATCAATAGGTTTTCCTATAAAATTATTATAAGAAATATATCTCATTTCTGTTTGAATACTTTCATCTATATTAGATAAATACACAAAGTCTTTTGGTAAATTTTGACCGCAAGAAGAAATCGAAATACAAAGGAGTAGAAGTAGTGTTGCTTTTTTCATAGCTATAAATGTACAAAAAAAAGTAAAAGCCATATTGTTAAAATAATATGACTTTTACAAAGTAAACTAATAAAACCAAGTATTAGTGCTATTAGCAAGGTTGAAGAAGCCTTGCCATAGATGTTAAAAATATTAATGTAGGCTAATTACTTTTGTAATTTTCCAGTCGTTTTTATTCTTTTTCCAAACAACAATAAATTTACTAGGAATAGATTTTGCGTTTGGTTCTTCTTTATTAAAAAATTTATGATACCCTATTTCAATAGTGCCATAATCTTTTATTGGATAAACTTCAATGCTTCCTTTTATCAATGTTCTTGTTACTTTATTACAAATATTCTCTTTTAGCGCTTTTAAAAGCTCTTTTTTATCTGTAGCAAGACCTCCTTTGTCATGAAAAAATTCAATATTTTCATCATATAAATCTGCTTGTGTTTGCATGTCACACGTATTGTAAGCGTTGAAATATTTAGCATCCATTTTTACAATTTCGTTGTGTAATTTGATGTCCGAAGGTTTGTACTTTTGAATTTCGTTGACTTGAGCACTGCTAAAAAAAGACATTAATAGTGCGATAATAAAAAGGAAAAACTTAATCATGATTGCAATTTTTATTGTTTTTTAGTTAGAAGAAATACTTCCACCAGAAGATTTCTTTTTATCTAGTCTTTTAGGATTTCCTTTATAATCTATATCTCCACCGCTACTTGCTTTTGCAGTTAAAGATTCTACTGCAAATACATCGATGTCTGCGCCGCTATTTACTTTTACAGTAGCATTTTTACTTTCTAAACTGTACGCTCTAATAGAGCTTCCGCTTGTTGCTTTTGCCGTAAAATAGTTAGCTGTTCCTTTAATTCTTAAATCTGCTCCGCTAGAAGAACTAGAATTAATGGTATCTGCATTTATATCAATTCTTGCATCAGCTCCACTGCTAACATGCACGTCAAAAATGTCTGCTTTAAGAGTATTCTCTGTAACAACATCACTACCGCTTGTTGCTTTTATAGCATCAATTCTTGGCGCAGAAAGATATATTTTTTTAGATTTTGCTCTTCTAATATTTCTTTTTGATGTAATTTTTACAACTCCATTTCTAACTTCTGTTTCGATAAGGTTATGAAGATTTTCATCTGCCTTTACCACTAAAGATAAATTATCATCTTGTGTGATGTATAATTGGATTCCTTGACCTACTTCTACTTTTGTAAAGTCGTCGTTTATTTTACGTGTTTCTGTATTTACATTTCTGTTTCCTGAGACAGAAGTAATTCCATCGATCATACAAGATGTACTTACGGTTGCAATAAAAAGTAATGCGAATGTTTTTGTAATTAATGAATTCATGATTTTTTATTTTTAAAGTTCAAATGTCTTATAATAGACGCATTGAAACGATTTTTGGTTACTCAATTGTTGATTTTTATTGATGAATTGTTATTCTTCTTCGACTTCTTTTAACGCTTTTAGTTCTTTGCTATGCAATCCTTCATCAGTCATTATAAAATAATGCTTTGCCATTTCTCTATCATAGGTATTCGTAGTGTTTTCTATATTACGTAAGTACCTTTTTGTTGAATTGTCAAAATAAACAGTCACATTATTAGGAATGAATAGCTTAATGTATACATCTTCATCTTTAAAGGCATTTTTGTACTCACTAATAAAATAGTTGTATAATAAGATTTCATTTCCGTTTATTGTATAGTTGTACGAAATGTTTTCAGCATTTATAGAGGCTTTTAACTTGTTTCTACCTTCAGAATATTTTCTGATTTGTAAATATGCTTTGTCAGAATCACTTTTTTCTACATCTATATATACATCTGTAGATGATAGTTTCTTTACATCATTTTGATAAACAACATCTATATTTCTTCTAAAATTATTTCTATTGTAATAAAGCTCTTCATTCTTAACCATTTTTAAAGTAATTGTGTCATTTGCCATGGTGTTTAAGTCTATGTTTTCAATGTTATTTCCATCAGAAGCTTTTGTAGTGCTAAATTCAATTCCAGTAAAAACTAATGCCAACACTGCTGCTAACCAAATACCAAACAATGTTAACGATGTTGCTTTGCTAAATTGCTTTACATTACTCGATAAGATTCGTAATCCTAATACAAATAAAATTAAGAAAGGGATACCGATGACTAAAAATGTACAAACGGTTAATAACCAATGCGGCATCATAGAGTCATAAAAAAAAGGTGGATACATAATGAAATCATTTTCAAATCCAATTATTTCTAAACTTCCAATAGAAAACGCTCCAATAATTAAAGAGATTAACGTGATTGCGGCAACAAACATTAGAATCACTCCAATAAACTTTCCAATAATTTTAAATATGGTAAGAATTATTGTGCCTAAAGTGTCTAAAAAATCTTGCAAACCAGAATTTGCTTTTTTACTCCCTTTTTTAATGCCGTCGTTTACTTTTGATGCACCATCTTTAATTTTTCCAGTAACATCATTTGCAGTGTTTTTTATGGTTTCGGAAACATTGCTAAATTCTTCACGAATTTTTTTTTCGATGTTGTCAATATTTACAGGTTCTCCTTCCATTTGTAATTTCTCAGCAGTGGTTGTAGCTTCAGGAATTACAATCCAAAGAATGATGTAGGTAACAATACTAAATCCACTAAAAGCTAATAAGATAAAAGCCAAACGAATCCATACAGTATCAACATTAAAATAATGTGCAATACCAGAAGCCACACCACCTAAAAACTTATCGTCTCCGTCTCTAAACAACTTTTTGCTAGACGAATTTGTTCTTCTTTGATAGCTATAGTTTTCGTTTGCATAGCCTTCTTCAGCATCAGCATAATCTTCTGGTTGTCCCATGATTTTGATTACTTCATCAATATCTCCTTCGTTAACAACCTGACGAGCATCTGTTATTTTTTCTGATAACAATTCGCTAATACGAGCTTCGATATCTGAAATGATTTCATTTTTTCCTTGAGGATCATCGCTTAAAGATCTTAAGATAGAATCTAAATACCTTTTTAATTTTTGAAAAGCAATTTCATCTATATGGAAAAAGAATCCTCCTAAATTTATGTTTATTGTCTTATTCATTATTTTGTTTTTTTACTTATTATTTGGTTTACTGCTGTAACTAGGTTTCCCCAGGTTTTGTCTAATTCTTTAGAAAACATCACTCCGTTTTCTGTTAATACATAATACTTTCTCGGTGGTCCAGAAGTAGATTCTTCCCAGCGATATGTTAATAGTCCTGCGTTTTTTAATCTTGTAAGTAGCGGATAAATAGTTCCTTCTACTACAATCATTTCTGCACTTTTTAATGTTTCTAAGATTTCAGAAGTATATGCATCACCATGTTTTAATATAGATAAGATACAGAATTCTAAAACTCCTTTTCGCATTTGTGCTTTTGTGTTTTCTATCTTCATATAAAGAGTTTTATACGTGTTATTTAATAAATTTTATGGTAAAAGGATACTTGTAATTTTCTCCTTCTTTAGATTTTAAAGCTGCAATAATGATCAATGCAATTTTTATAAATCCAATTAATGTAATGATGGATGCCATCCCAAATATTCCAAACAATCCCCCATTTCCAAAATCCCAATGAAAATTATTGTAGTCATTCATATGTCTAAGAAAAGATCCAAATGCAAAAGGAACAATAGACAGTCCTAAAACAAAAATGTACAAAGCGTAACTAATGTTAAAGTTTACAGCTTCTTTACCTTGTTCATCTAAAAACCTACTTCTATCTTTCATGGTTTGCCACAAGATTAATGGAACGATAATACTTCCAAATGGAATTTTAAATCCTCCAAATGCCGAAATATGGATTAAGAATGCGTTTGTGTTTTCGTTATTTTTATTCATGTTAAAATTTTTATATACTACTTGACTATGCAAATATATTTATAAAAAATGGTACTATGCAAAACATAGTACTATATTTTTTAAAATTTTAACATTTATCCTTGTTTTATTTATTGAAAAATAATCTTTACATTGCCTATTAATAAAGGACTTTTGTGATTTTTAACCCTTTTAAAAAAATCAAATTATTTTTTACTTTTTTTAAATATATTTCTTAAAAATGATCATAACATGAAAATTACACCCCAAAAAATCAATCTTTATATGCTGTTTAAATTACCATCTGCATTTTTTTGTGGTGTTAGAGTTGTGTCTATTTCTGATACAGAAGCTGTTGTAAAAGTAAAACATCGATGGATCAATCAAAACCCCTTTAAATCTTTGTATTGGGCAGTTCAAGGAATGGCTTCAGAATTTGCAAGCGGAATTTTAGTCATCCAAGAAATAAAAAAAGTAAATAAAAAGATATCGATGTTGGTAACGCATCAAGAAGGACGATTTACAAAAAAAGCAACCGGAAAAATTACTTTTACCTGTGATGAAGGTGTCTTGGTAAGGCAAACCATTCAAAAAGCAATTGAAACGGGTGAAGGACAAATAATTCATTTAAAAGCCGATGGTTTTGATGCATCGGGAGATTTGGTTTCTCAGTTTGTGTATGAATGGAGTATTAAAGTGAAGCAGTAGTCAATTATCAATTATCAATGACTAATGAATGGTTGTCAGTTAGAGCTAACTTTTGAAAAAAATTGTATAGAGAACATTTGGTTGTGGTTATTAATCTATTAATTCATAAAAATGTTTTTTAAATAATAACAGATACTATAACAAAACTCAATGTTAAGCTTCTAACTATTAAAATTTAAAAATATGAATGCACACGAAATAGATTACAACATCTTTGGAGAAGAGATGCAATATGTAGAAATAGAATTAGACCCTCAAGAAAGTTTAGTGGCAGAAGCCGGTAGTTTTATGATGATGAATGATGGAGTAACCATGACCACTATTTTTGGAGACGGAACCAATCAAGATAAAGGAATTTTAGGAAAACTGTTTTCTGCAGGAAAACGATTGTTAACAGGGGAGAGCTTGTTTATGACCGTTTTTACAAATTCGGGTTATGGAAAAAAGAATATTTCTTTTGCTTCTCCGTATCCTGGAAAAATAATTCCAATTGATTTAACTGAGTTCGGTGGAAAATTTGTTTGTCAGAAAGATGCCTTTTTGTTTGCTGCAAAAGGGGTTACAATAGGAATTGAATTTTCTAAAAAATTAGGTAGAGGTTTGTTTGGAGGAGAAGGTTTTATCATGCAAAAAATGGAAGGAGACGGAATGGGCTTTGTACATGCAGGTGGAAACATGGCTAAAAAAGTATTACAGCCTGGAGAAATTTTACGTGTAGATACAGGATGTATTGTTGGTTTTACCCAAACAATAGAGTACGATATTGAATTTGTAGGGGGAATTAAAAACACCATTTTTGGTGGAGAAGGTTTGTTCTTTGCTAGTTTAAAAGGCCCTGGAACGGTGTATATACAATCATTGCCTTTTAGCAGATTAGCAGGGAGAGTTTTAGCCATGGCGCCTCAAACCGGAAAAGGGGATAGAGGAGAAAGTAGTATATTAGGCGGAATCGGAAATTTACTAGACGGTGATAATCGTTTATAAAAAAAAGCGAAACTAAT